>SXGS01093814.1_pt1 | contig 69015 bp, 46 predicted proteins | sample 3174681 | NCBI WGS metagenome assembly SXGS01 (sample SAMN11356861, study PRJNA531348) | freshwater metagenome | isolation source: freshwater sample F1-80 | place: China: Fuxian Lake, Yuxi | collected 2017-12-25
CCCCGGCGGGCTGAACATTCACGGCAAAACCTTCGCAATCTCCCGGACCAACAACGGCGGAACATGCGTGTCGCGCCAAGCTCCCAAAATCTCTTCGTATTCTGCGCTACACTTCCATCAAGGCAAATTAGCCGGCCGTGAGAAAAGCCCCGTGCTTCTCTAGGACTCCAATCTCGCACCGATTGCCGTTTGCAGAGCCGTTCGCAAGACTGGGCCAGCTGTGACGTGCTCAGCGAAAGACCGCTCGGAGTTGTCTTCCATGTACTTCGCGAATCCGTGGGGCCTACTGGGTCTGGCGGCCTTGCCGCTGATTGTGGTGATTCACCTTTATCATCGGCGCTACCCACCGTTGTTCGTTGCGGGACTGCACCTGTGGGGCGTCGAGACGCACACCACCACCGCCGGCCGAACTCGCGAACGGCTTCCGATCACACCATCGCTGATTTGTGAATTGTTGGCGGCGCTGATTCTCTCGTTGGTTCTGGCTGATCCGCGATGGGGGGATTTGGGAAAGGTCGTGCATCTGGTGGTGGTGCTCGACAACTCGGCGTCGATGTCGTCACGTCCGCCGGGACTGGAAGAGAAATCGTTTCGCGATGCGGCGGTGACCGAGTTGGAACGGCGAGTCCAACTCTTGCCGCGCGGCAGTGTGATCACCTTGCTGCGCACGGGGCGTCGGCCGGAGATGCTCGCCGGCCCAGCGGTGCCGTGGTCCGAGGCGAGACCGAAGCTCGACGAGTGGCATCCCGCGTTGCCGAAACATGACTTTCAACCGACGTGGGATTTGGCTGCGCAGTTAGCGGCGGAGACCGGTCAGTTGCTGTTTCTGACCGACGTCGTACCGGACGACAAAGTCGCCGTACCACAATTGATGGAAGTCGTGTCGGTGGGTCGCGCGTTGGAGAATGTGTCGATCTCGGCCGCACGCTGGGATTTCGATTCGCGCACTGCGAAGGGCCGCGTCTTCATCCGGTTGACGAATCATGGTCAGCGTGCGGCGAACGTGCGCGTCGCCGGTATGGTCGGCGAGCAGTCGATCTTTCAACAGACGATTTCGTTGGCGGCAGGAGTCGCCGCGCCGCTTGAAGTTGAAGTCCCCGGCGGGTTGGGACGGCTCATCATCAAGACAGAAACGAGCGGTGACGGACTGCCGCTCGACGATCGCATCGAGTTGATCGAGCCGAAGGTCCGCACGCTGCACATCGCCGTCGCGCTGCCGAAGGATTCACCTGCACTCAAAGCTGTGCAGCGCGTATTGCGCGGCGTGCCGGATGTGTCACTGAGCGACGCCGAATCCGCGGAGCTAATCATCGCACCGGCTCAACCCTCGCCTCCTTCGCGTCGCGAGCTGTGGTGGCTGGGAATCGGTCCGTTTGATTCCAGCGACGCGGCCCGCAAAGCCGCGACCGATTTAATCGGTCCGTACATCCTCGAAAAACAAAATCCGCTGCTCGATGGCCTGACGCTGAGCGGCGTTGTCTGGGGCGGAGTCCAGCCGCTGAAGCTGGACGTCGCTCCGATCATCACCGCCGGACAGAATCCATTGCTGTCGCGGTTGAACGGCACACGCACGACGGCCTACTTGCTGAACCTCGACTTCGCTCGCACAAACCTTGCCGAGAGTCCCGATTGGCCGATCTTGCTCAGCAATCTGATCGAGCTCCGACGCGACAACCTGCCGGGCCTGCGACGTTGGAATTACCGCCTCAACGAAGAAATTCGATTTCGCTTGATCGAGGATGTGCCGCCCGTCGCAACGACCTCAAGCGCTGATGCGGCGAAGACCACTGACAACACGAACGACTCGGCCTCGCGTCCATTGCTGCTGGTTCACGGCAATCAGAAGCGACCGCTCGCGCGATCGACCATTGTGGAAGTCCCGCCGCTGGATGAAGCCGCTGTCTACACGATCCTCGATGGCGAGCGACCGCTCGGAGAGTTCGCCGTTAACTTCTACGACGCAGAGGAATCCACGCTTACCGGCCTGCGTCCCGGCCGCCGCGAGCCGAAGGAAGAGACGTCATTGCTCGGCGGTTTTCAAATCGATCAACCGCTGACATGGATGATCCTGCTCGGCATCGTGCTGATCCTGCTGGCCGCGTTCGCCGATTGGCATGTGCTGCGGCCAGTGGGTCGACGCTCGTGACCTGGAATGATACTAAATCGTTAGCGTTGATCGTCGATCGCCAAGATAGTCTGCCACAGCGGATCGCCCACAACACCCGCGTCACCGCAAGACAAGGTTTCGTCGGGGAATTCCTCCATTTCCAGCATCCCGTCAGTGCATCATGCCGTACTTTTTCATCTTGTTGTAAAGCGTCACGCGGCTGATGCCGAGTTCCTTCGCGGTGTTGGTACGGCTGAAATTATTCTTCAACAGCGTCTGCTCGATGATCTCCCGTTCAGTCAGCGAGATCTGACGATTGAGCGTTGCGGCGTTGTTGGCCTGGAAGGCGTTCCCCAGTTGCACCGTCGGATCGTTCGACGGGCCGGCGTTGCCGACCAGGATGTCATACGGCAGTTGGTCGGCGGTGAGCACTCCGTTGCGGCAGAAAATGACCGCGCGTTGAATGACGTTCTCCAACTCGCGAACGTTGCCGGGCCACGGGTAGGAGTACAGCGCGGCGAACAAGCTGTCGTCGATGCTGTCGATCTTGATGCTGTGCTTGGCGGACGCCTGCGCGACGAACTTGCGAGCCATCGGAGCGATGTCCGGTTTGCGATCGCGGAGCGGGGCGACCTCGAACTTCAACATGTTGAGCCGGTAGTACAAGTCGGGGCGGAAGCGCCCTTTCTCAACGAGCGGTTTTAAGTCGAGATTGCTGGCGACCACCAGCCTCGCCTGCGATTTGTACGTCTTGTTGGAACCGACAGGCTCGAACTCGCCGGTCTCGATCGCTCGCAGGAGCTTGACCTGTTGCTCCGGGCCGAGGACGTCGATTTCGTCGAGCAGAATTGTGCCTCGTCCCGCCGCTAGAAACTTCCCTTCTTTGTCGGCATGAGCGCTCGTGAATGCTCCCTTCACAGGGCCGAAGAGTTCGCTTTCGATCAACTCGCTGGGCAACGCTCCGCAGGCGACGTGCAAGAAGGCTTCCTTGCGTCGCGGTGAGACTTCGTGAATCAAGTTGGCCAGGTATGTCTTGCCCGAACCGGTTTCGCCGATCAGCAACACGGTCACGTCATGCTGCGCCGCGACTTCGAGTTCGATCAGCATCCTTCGCAGTTGCGGTGTGTGCGTTTCGAACTTCCGACTGATGCCATGCAGGACGGTGTCCGGTTCTTTGAACTCGTTTGTCGCCGGAGCAGTCTCCGTCGGAGCGGCCATCGACGGCGTGGGGACTTTCTCATTGATCCACGCGACCACTTGCTCGACGGCGATGTTGCCTCGCAGATGAGTCATGCCTCCGCAGGCAGCGAGCCGTTCGAGCGGTTCCGGACAGTTTTGAGAGGTGAGCAGCAGGACGTGTAGCTCGGTCAACCGCTGCCGCAGTTGACTGATGACGTACTCTTGTGCGTGTCCGCCATCGTTGGTGACTTGGAAGTCGCCGACCAAAGCGTGAGCCGCGTGTTTCAAACACAACTCACCCGCCTTCTGGACGGTGTCACTGAGCATCAAGTCAAAGCGTTCGCCCAAGGCCACCGAGAGGTCCGAGGAAAAGATCGGATTGCGACTGCAAACGACCAGGATCGACTTGCTCATGGAGAAGCTCCAAGTAGGTCAGCCTTTCCAGGCTGACCCGAATGAGATTCGGCGCAGAGGTTGAGAACGATTGAGTCAGCCAGAAAAGGCCGACCCACGTCCTGTTCATTCCTTGAACAAAGCCAATGCCAATCACGTCAACATTCCGAAACGAACGTCAAGAAGCGTGAAAAGACCGAGAAATACCGCGCTTCTTATGGAACTCGTCATTTGCGGAACTCAACCGCGTGGCGAATCAGCAACGCCGCATTGATGCGATTCCGCAACGGACGTGACGAGAAGGCATCAACGACGGATCGTAGCTGTCCCGCGTTGTGAGCCATTAAACATCCAGATGAGCGGTGTGGTTGGTATCGACGCACTAGCACGACGCGCAAGCGAGTGGTTTGCCGGGGATCACCACTCGCTTCTGCGTCGTACGACTCTTGTCACGGCGCCAAAACCTTCACAGTACCGCAGGCTGACCGGCCCTGTTCGTGGAAATGCGATGACTGGCTGCTCTTCGTTGGTCGCGATACGGTTTTCAAACCATGACCAATCCCCGATCGACCTTTGCCGTGATCCTTCCGGCTGCTGGTAGGAGCAGTCGCTTTGCCGGTGCTGCCGGCAACGAACTCGCTGCGCTAGGCCTGGCGGCTCCGAAGAAGAAACCGTTTCAGGAGCTGAAGGGCCGGTCGGTCTGGCTGCGGGCGCTCGAGCCATTTGTGAATCGGGACGATGTGGTGCAGCGGATCATCGCGCTGTCGCCGGAGGACATGGATTGGTTCAAGACCAAATACCGGGCGAACCTCGCGTTCCTGGACCTGCAATTGATCGAAGGGGGAGCGGAGCGAGCCGACACGGTCGCCCGCGCTCTGGCTTGTGTGCGGGAGGATGTCGAGTTCGTTGCCGTGCATGATGCGGCTCGGCCGCTGATTGCTCAGGAGTGGATCGACGCGGTCTTCCGCGCGGCCGAGAAGTACGGCGCGGCGATTCCCGCGACGCCGATCAGCAGCACGTTGAAACTGGTCGCGCCGGACGGACGCATCGTGAAGACCGTGCCTCGTGAAGGATTGTGGGCGGCGCAGACTCCGCAGGTGTTTCGGCGTCAGTTGCTGCTCGATGCGTTCGCGCAACGTGGCGACTTTCAGCCGACGGATGAAGCTCAGTTGGTGGAACGACTCGGCCAACCGGTGCATGTCGTCGAGTGCTCGGCGATGAACATGAAGATCACCTCGGCGGAAGATTTCCGGCTCGCTCAGGCGTTGGTCGATCACGTCCCGCAACCGAGCGTCGCGAAGATGCTGCATCCGTTTGAGGATGAACGCTGGAAGTAACGTAGCCGCGTTCGTCAGAACGCGGGCTATGCGTGACATCGCCCGCACTCTGACAAGTGCGGCTACGACTTTCACTGCCGGCTGACCCCTTTCGGCATCATGCCTTGGCCAATGGGAATTGGAAAAATGTTTTGCGGGATCGCCTTGAACGCTTCATCGAGCGGTGAGGCCCCATAGATCTTGGTTTGCGGGTCCGACAGCTTGCCGGTCACGTTGATGCGGACCCAGCCTTTCGTCGCCGCGCCGATCACATCTTGAATGATCGGAATCGACAGCGGCCCGCGCGGCAGACGCGAGTAGAAATCGAGATTCACATTGTTCTCGAAGTCCGCCATGCCTTTGCCAACGAAGCTGATCGTGTCCCCCTCCAAGGCGATCGAACGGAACATGAACCGGGCGTAAGCAATGTCGAAGTCGAGCTGCGCCGATTTGAACGTGTAATCCTCCGGTGGCGCGAGGCTCAGATTGCGGTACATCTGCAAGATGACCGGCATGTCGAGCAGCGCGGCTGGGCTGATCTGCATGGCGCCACGGCCCCTAACGCCCTGCGTGGTTGAGCCTTTCCCTTCCAGTTGTACCGAACCGTTGGTGATGCCACGTAAGTCGCGCTGTTTTGGAGCGTGCAGTTCGGCAAAACGTTCCAGCCGCGCGTTGCGAAGCTGCAGCAGCACTTTGTATTCGGGAGTCTCAGACAGCGTTGCAGCGCCGTCGAGCAGCAGCGTGCCGTCGAACAACCGCGCGGTGATTCGCTCGCGGTCTTCCAACAATCCAGGAGGCCGCACACGCTGTATGTCACCGGCCCCGAACATCAGCGTTCCCTTTTCGACGCGGAATGGGCCGCGAACGTCGGTCAGGTCGTAATCCAGAATTCGGGCCGAGGACAAATCGACGTCGCCATTCACTTTCACTTCTTGCCCGTCCCAGCTCCCGTTCGCATGGACTTTTCCGCGCAGGTTTTTGAAGTCCAACCCGGTGTGCATCGTGCCGCCGAAGAAATAGGTATCCAAGTCCCAGGCCGCGGTGATCGGGTCATTCAGGTCGGCGGTCCCTTTGAAGTCCATAGCGCCGTCGAATCGCAGCGTTTGCTGCGGATCGAGGCTGGCGAAGAGCTGCTTCAATGCCGGCAACTGCGACAACGCGTCGAGCAATTCCTGATTCGGCGTGAGATTCTCAACCGTGAACTTGTCGTAGTGAGCTCGCCAGTTGCCGTTTGCCTCGACCTTTTGATATCCGGTGGCCGAGAGCGTCGTTTTCTTATGCCGCGCTTGAATAGATTTCACAACGACCGTGGGCAAGCCGTTCTCGTCGGGGCCGTATTCATAGCTGGCTCGGAGGTCATCCAGCTCATACGGCAGCATCTTCAGCGACAGGCTCCCTTTCGTCAGTTCGATGCTCTTCATCCGAATGTCCGCCGGTCGATCGGTCAGCCAATGCACGTCGGTGACGACATCGACCAGGCCCGTCGGACGGAACTCGCTCCACACGCGCTGCAACGACGCCGGCACCGCACGATACAGCGAATCGTCCAGCGGCGCGTCCTTTGTCACGATTTTTAGCTTCAGCTCACCGACCGTGTTGTTGAGCTTGCGATAGTCCCCCTCTGCCGCGATGACGGTTTTCCCTTCTTTGCCGTGTCGGCCAATCAATTCCTTGAACTCGAAGTTTGGACCGATCGCGGACAACCGGCCTGTGATCCCTTCGACGCGATAGGGGAAAGCGTCGTAGTTCATCGCTCCATTCCGCAGCAGCGCTTCGATGCGCGGCACGAACGGCTGTTGCGGAGCCTTCGTTAATCGGACCTCGCCATCAATGACGCCGGTCAACCGCATTCTCTGAATGGCCGATCGCAGTTGCGGAGTGCAGGCTTTGATAAACGTCGCGTCGATCGGCAAGTCGGACGTCCGAATCGTCAGCAGGATCGTGGCGTTCGCTCCCGGATTCTCGACCGTCCCTTCGAGTGTGATTGGCCGGCTGCCGGCCATGCCCGTCACGTCGATGATCAGCTTGCCGTCTTGCAGGGTGATCGAGCCGTTGGCGTGCTCGACAGGATACGGGAACGCCTCGTGGATCACCGAGCAATCCTTGGCAGTGACGATCAACCCTTCTGGCTTCCAGCGTCGATCGGCATTGACCAGGACCGCGTGCATGTCGAGATCCCCCTGCGGTTGATGCTGGTCGTAGATGCGGCCGAACCCGGCCGAAAAACGGCTGCGCAGCCGCCTGTCGCACACGACATTGTTGACGGTCAGCTCGATGCGGCCGGGGTAACCCGCCTCGCGCCCTTCCAGTTTTCCATCGACAAGCAGCCTCGTGGCACCGTTATGAGCCGTCAGTTCTTTGACCACGAAGCGATCGTTGTCGGCGTACAACTCGCCACGCAATTCCTGCAACGGAAATGGCAGCGCGGGGTTGGTGATCTCTCCATCCACGATTTTCATGGCGACACGAAACGTGGGGATCGTCTTCGGCTCCGGTCGAGTGACACGGAAGGCCACGTTGAACGTCGCCTTCAAACCCAAGATCGAATCCGCCGCACCGACGGCCTGGATCGGTCCTGACACTCCAAACGGCGAGCCATCCTGAGCATCCGCCGGCTTCGACAGCAGTTCGAGAAACTTCTTTTCCCATTCCGCGAGCTTCGTCCGCACTTCCGGAGCAAAGCTGGCCGCGACTCCGACTAACTCTTGCCCGGCGGTGATCTGCGTCAGCTTGCCGTCGAGTTGCCCCGTCTGTTCGTCGATGTTCCAACGACCGGCCAGTTCGATGGCTCCTGTGTGCTCGCAATTCGACCTGGCATTGATCTGAAACTGCCGCCTTCCCGACGGCAGCAACTCGATATCCATGTGCTCAAGCACCAACACACCCGGCGGAACTCCCGGTGCCTGCTCAACCCGTACGACAACGGTGCCGTCCTCAATGAGGAACTCCGGCAAGCTCCCTTTGTCTTGCTGCGGAGGCATCAGCAATGTTTGCCAATTCCAACTTCCATCCGCCCCGCGCACGACCTCCAGTCGCGGAGCCTTCACGATGACCTTCAAGATCTCGAGTTGCTGCCGCTCGATCAGCGTGTCGCGATTGATGTGAATCACCGTCTCCGGCAACTTCACGATCGGCACATCACCCTGCGGCGGCGTCAGCGAGAACCCAGTCAGCACGATCTCATGCCCAAAGTCGTACCGCACCTCATCGAGTTCAACCTCCGCATCGGGCAGCAGTTTTTTCAGAGCCTTGACGACCTCCTGCTTGATGACCGCATCACGTCCATTCCACGCGCGCAGCAGATACCCCTTGCCGATGTAGGCTCCCGCCGCCACCAGCACGATCATCCACAGAAAGGTCTTGAGGAGAGTTTTCATTCTGAGACGCAAACTCCGTTCGGAGCCAGCCGTACCGCGACCGTTAGGGAGCGGCCTGATTTGTCACAGCGGGCCGCTCCCTAACGGTCGCGGTACGGCTGGCTGATCCTTCAACAGCGAGCACACACCCACCGCCGCGAGTACGCACAGCGGATACTCCGCCGGCAGCCGATATCGCAGCGAGCCGACGAACACGGAGTGAATCGCGGCGAAGTACAGGATCGGCCCCAACGTCAGCAGCCACACCCAGGGACGCTGCCGAATCAGCCACCAACCGCGCGCCGCCAGCAACAGGACGGGCACGAAGAACGCCGCGACGAGCAATGCCGGTCCAATGCCTCCGAACTGAGCCGCGCTCGGCCACGGCTTCCAATACCGCCACAGCTTCAAGAACGTCAGTTCGATCGCTCGGCCGGGATGCTGCCGAGCGTACCGCCACGCCGCTTGTTTGTAGTGCTGATCGACTTCCCACTCGGTCATCTGAGCCATCAGGTTGTCCCGATCGAAGAACGTCATATTGCTGTCGCCATTCGCATCGGGATTCAGCCCGTCGTACAAGCTCGGCCCGGACCACAATGTCGTGAAGACCCAGTGACCGCTGACCTCGTGATTCCGCCACGCCCACGGCACCAATGCTCCGAACAATCCGAGTAGCATCACTGCCGATTCGAGACACGCTTTGCCTCGCGGCCTCTTGAACAGGATCACCAGCACGGCCAACAGCGGGCCGGCCAAGATCCAACTCGGCCGCACATACGTCGCGATCGCGATGGTGATACCGGTGAGGAAGGGCCAAAAAACGGTATAACGGCTTTCGGCCTTCGGCTCTCGGCTTTCGGCCGGTAGCCAAAACGCTGCGCACCAGACGCTCATCGTGAGCGTCAGCGCGAATAGTGTTTCGCTCAGCAATAACACGCTGAACCCAGTCATCACCGGTGAGATTGCCGTCAGCCCGCACGCGATCAACGCGACTCGTTCGTCGAACAGTCGTCGTCCCAGCAGATACACCGCACCGCACGCGGCTGTTCCGATCAAAGCCAACAAGCAGCGTGCGGCAAAAGGGCTTTCGCCAAAGAGCTTCATCGACAGCGCCAGCACAGCGGGGAAGCCGGGCATGCGATGCACCTGACGCGGCGGGTCGAACAACGAGAACCCTTTGCCGGCGGTCATCGACCGAGCCAGTTCCCAATAGCCTTCGGCATCGCCAGCGATGAGGCACAATTGATCGCCGACTTTCTGCTGCACGGCCCACGCCGCCACCAGTCGTCCGACCAACGCCACAAGCAGAATCGCGATCAGCCACGTCCGCCCTCGAACCATATCCCGTCCCTGGAAAAAGGCGGCGGACTCTACGAGTGCTCCCGAAACGGGACAAGACCGCTATTCCTCCAGCAACAGGTCGTCCTCGGTGATCAGCCGGTGGCCTCGTTCGGCCAGCACCTTGAGCGCCATGTCGAGATCATCCACCGAGATCGCGATCGCTCCGCGCCCTTGCCCGCGATACAGCAGCGGGTACGTGTAGTGAATGTTGACCTCCGCCTGCAGCAGCGAGCCGCAGATCATCGCGAACGGCTGATGCCCCTCCGGCAACTCGACGCCGATGATGTCGCTCTCGAAATAGGCGAAGCCGGACATGCTCAGGATTTCGCGGCCCCGGTCATACGAACTGAGCATGACGCGCGCGGTCGCACAGTCGTGAGAATCGTTGATGCTCAGAGCCATGATTCGCAGGTCATGCTTCTCGAAGATCCGCAGCAAGTCACGCAGGCGGCCAAGCCGGTTCTCCAGAAACACACAGAACTGACGCAGGCAGGGCCAGTCATGATCGCGAGCGGTCGCGTCGGCGATGCCCGCACCCAGATCGTCATACGATGTGGCCATGATTGGTGTGCCTCCCTGACAAAAGTCCGCGCGAGTCGCTCAAAGACGGGATTGCGAGACTGCGGCTGCTGCGAGATAGTCGCCCCGCGGTCAATCCGCGCAAACGCCGTGCTTTCCGTGCGGCGGAGTTGTATCCCGTCCTCGCAAAAAGCGTCAATTGGCGATTGATCCATGATCCGTACTTGCTTGTTTGATATGGGTAACGTCCTGGTCTTCTTCTCGCACGATCGGATGTGCGAGCAACTCGGCCAACTCTGCGACCGATCCACAGAAGAGATTCGGCATCTGCTGCTCGATTCCGGCGTGCAATGGAACTACGAACGAGGCCGGCTCAGCCCCGCTCAATTCCACCACTGGTTCCAAGAAACCGTTGGCAGAGAGGTTCCCTTCGACGACCTGAAGCGAGCCGCCTCGGACATCTTCTGGCTCAACGAACCGATCGTCCCGGTGCTCGATCAGCTCAAAGCTCAGGGCCTGCGGCTCGTGCTGCTGTCGAACACCTGCATCACGCACTTCGAGTGGGTCCGCGACCATTACGACGTGCTGCAACGCTTCGATGCCTGCGTGACCTCATGCGGTGCCGGGGCCATCAAGCCGGAACCCGCCATCTACGAAGCCGCCCTGCGCGAAATCGGCTGCGATCCGGGCGAGTGCTTCTACACCGACGATATCCCCAAATACATCACTGCCGGCCGCCAACACGGTCTGATGGCCGAGGTCTTCACCGACCTGCCAGCGCTGCTCGGACACTTGGGAGAACGCGGAGTGGCCGTTTCTTAATACTACTGCGCACGTTTCGTGCCCTGGCTCCCTCTCCCCCGCCTCGGGGGAGAGGGCTGGGGTGAGGGGCAAACGTCGTCAACGCTTCGAATCGAAAGTTGCAACGTCCGCAAATAACGAAGGTCGTCTTCGGCCGACAAGCAACTTCCGAGGCCCCCTAACCCTCTCCCCCGAAGCGGGGGAGAGGGAATCAGACGGCTCAACGTGCGCGGTACGGTTGCGAGATATGTGACGGAAACGAAAAAGCCGACCCAATCGGATCGGCTTTTCGTGTAGTGGCGGGGGCAGGATTTGAACCTACGACCTCGAGGTTATGAGCCTCGCGAGCGACCGGGCTGCTCCACCCCGCGTCAGTCGCATCGTCCTATCTTTTTGCCTCGCGGATGCGTCGCGAGGGTGCGGGAGTATATCGGCAGGCCGCATGAAGTCGAGCAGCGCGGTTGAAGAATTCTCAAAGCATTCAAACTGACGCGTGCGGGTCGTGCCGATCACGGCGACCGAAACTTACAGCCGCAACTCCTTCAACGCATCCGCCGGTGACATGATGTAGCTGAGATAGAACGGCCCGAACTCCGCGTACCGTGCCGAGGCGCTATCAAACCGCATGGTGTAAACGATCTCCTTGATGTGTTCCGGAGCACGCCCCCACAGCGTCACGCCCCACTCCCAATCGTCGAAGCCCGTCGAGGCGGTGATGAGCTGCGACACACGCCCGGCGAATTTGATTCCGGATGTCGCGTGCTCGGCCATTAAGTCGGCACGCTCGCTGAACGGGAGCTGATACCAGTTGGCATTCGGGTGCCGAATCTTGTTCATCGGATAAAAGCAGGAGATCGGAAACGGCGGGAAGTCCGGATACATCCGCTGCTGGTTCATCATCGGTAGCCGCTGCTCGTAAGCGGTTATCTTCGCCTGGAACGCCGGATCGGAGGGATCGGTCCCTTCTCGCTTCAACCGCTCGGCATATTGCTCGATCGACGGGACGTACTCGGAGATCTCTGTGATCGAAACGAACGAGTAAGTCGGCACCAGCACCGAGCCGAACCGGCTGGCGCGAATCCCTTGTCGAATCCCGTTGATCACCAGCGGGTCCGGGTCCAAGACCATTAGCCCCAGGTCCGCTTCGTGCCGAGACACCACCGACGTTTGAATTCGTTTCGGAGCACCCTCACGATTGGGATCGAGCAACTGAGTCAATTGCTCAAGACCTTCCGCTCGTTGATAGTCGGCAAGCTGCTGCCATTCCTTCTGGTTGACTCGCAAATAGAGATGCAGGCAGTGCCAGCCTTCGGACATCTTGATGGTGGGCGGTGTGGCGGGAGGCGCGTGTTGCGGACGTTGCATGATGTAGCTCCAACGGAATGCGAAAGCCGCCGAAGGATCGCCTGCGGCGGCTGAGAATAAGTTTGAGAATCGGCAATTCACTCGGCGACGAGTTCTTCGAAACGATCGCGGGGCGACATGGTATTAAGTTGCCAATGAGAAGGCGAAGCACGCTTAATGTCTTCTTTTGCCGTTGAGCCGGAACGCGCTAGCGACCGGCTTCCCGAACTTTACGAGAACTGGACGCTAGCGCGTGCCGGCTGATTTGTTCGGAGCATCTGAAGCCAATCAATTCGCCAGCACTCGGCATTTCTGATCGTCGCAAGCTTCGATGTGAATTTTGCGCCGTGTGATTTCGCGGTTGCCGGTCTTCAGCACCAGAAAATAGTCGCCGGTCTCCAGTGCTTCGCAGGCTCGGTAGAGGAAATTGCCGCGCAGTTGCGAACGGACGACGACTTGCCCGCAGCGGTCGATACACACATTACTGGCGTCGTGGAGATTGCACTCAACCCACATGTCTTCGTGCGGAGGGCTCAGCGTGCATTGCACGATGATCGACTCACCGTGACGGAACGTGTCGCGACGGTCGGTAACCATGCCCGCGAACATCGTCGTCCCCACATCGAACGACAGGTACTTGTCGTACTCGCGGAGCTTCACATCCCCAACGAACATCCGCTGGACATCAGCCGGCGAAATCTCCTTGAGCGAATACAGCCCTTCAGGGCGCCGCTCGCCGTAGGGATCGAGTTGATATTCCACCTCGACCGCACCGACCGCGACGACCGCCATCAACAGGCCGAATGCTCCGAGCGACGTGGCTGTGTTCCAGCGTTGTCCAATCGACGTCCAAACGGAGGCGGCCCGGATCCGAGTGACAATGGCCTGCGGCAGTCGAGTCACAATCGCCAAGCGAGGCAACCATGTCTGACCGTGACGTCGCTTCCAGCTTCGCCAGCGAGCCGCCCAGACCACGACGTCGTCGGAATTCGTGAAGGCGAAATAGGCCGAGATGCAGGTGATCGGAAACAGGTACAGGCCGAGCGTAAACGTCGTCAACACGTGAAACACCACGCCCAGAGTCAACATGCACGCTCGACCCCAGCCGCGCCAGCTCAAGAAGAGAAAGAGAATTTCCCAGATCACCGCCAGATAGGCACCTGTCACCAACGAGGCGGGATACAGCGTCAGCCACTCACCGATCGGATTCGAGTTGTTCACGTTGGTCATCATCCAATGCAGCATTTGATCGCCGCTGAAGTAAGCGGGCGTGTGCATCTTGGTAACGGACGCCCCGAAGTAGACCACTCCGATTAGAATCTGAATCAACCGCCGAGGCCACGCCGCGAACTTCGGGTGATCGGCCAACGAGCGTGGCGGCGGCAATCCCATTCGCCGGCGACGCAGCCAGGCATCCACCGACCAGACCGCGCCGCTCTGCGAGAATGCCAGCAGGAACAGCAGGTGCGACGTGATGACCGAGTACTTCGTCATTGTGCTCAAGCAATCGAGCAGATTCAGATACGTATAAAGCACGGCCGAGATCCACAACGACGCGCGCGTCCACCAGCCGAAGCAAGCGGTCACACAGCAGAAGCTCAGAATGGTCATGAGCGCGACGGCGACACCACCAGAGGGAATCGGCAGCAGATCGTAGAACCCATAATTCACCGCCAGCGGAGTCGGTGCTCCATCCGACGAGAACAGTTCACGCGTATGAATCCACCGGGGCACCGTCACCAGCAAGCACGCGATGCTGATGAAGATGCGGACCAGTGCCAGCCCGAACGGCGATTCTTCGGCGAAGAAGAACTCCGCAACACGAGTACGCAAGCTGGGACGAGTTTCGACAACTGAAATGCGTTCGATCGTGCTCATAAAGATCATCCTTGACTGCTGGACCACGCGGGCCAGAGCCGACTCAGCCGGCTCGAATTCCCTCGCACGGAGGGGCGGCGATGTACCTGAATGCCGAAATGTCGGCAAGACGGTCTACGACGGAAGCGAGTCCATCTCTCGGATTCCTCCCGCGAATGAGAACCTCGCGATATCGTCCGACAATCCTCACGCCCGCCGCGATCGGAATTCCCTCCCCTTTTTCGAGAGACCTGCCGTGCGAGACCGCCCAGCTCTGCTCTTGGTGTTCGGACTCGTGACTGCGGGCTTGGTCGGTGCGAGCGATTCCGCTCTGGCGGCTGAGCGGATTGATTTGGTCATCGACGAACCGTTCGCCGATCGCTCGGTGGTTTGGCCAATCACGACCGGCGTGCCGTTTCCTCGCGGGAAGCTCTCCAGTGCCGAACACTGCCGTTTGATCGACGAACAAGGACGAGAGCAACTGCTGCAAACACGAGCCGCCGCGACGTGGGACGCTGAGAGAAAGAGCGTCCGTTGGCTGACGATCGACTTCATCGCCGAGCCGGGTCGGAAGTACGCGCTCGAGTTTGGCCAAGATGTCGCACGGCAGCCTCAGTCCGGGTCGCCGCTCAAGTTTTCAATGGGCAACTCGCCCCGCATCTCCACGGGACCGCTACGAGTCGAGTTTTCGTCGAACGGCCCTCGCGTGATCGCAGCCATCGAGGCGGACCTGAATGGGGACGGCAACTTCGCGGGCGACGAACTCGTCGCGGCCGGCGCGGCGAATGGAGAGCACTACTACCTCGACCAATCCGGGCAGCGTTTCAGTAGCGCAGCGGACGGTGCCGCTCGGCAGGTTGTTGTCGAGAGCGACGGCCCGGTGCGAGCCTGTGTGCGTGTGGATGGCTTCTACAACGGCCCGAACGGCGAGCGGATTGCCAAGTACCGGACGCGCTATCATTTCTTTGCCGGCCTGCCGCTGGTGAAGGTGATCGACGAGTTGGGCTTTGTCGGCTCGACAAAGCAGACGCGATTCGCCGACATCGGCTTCTCACTCGATCTGAAAGTGAAGACCGCCGGCCGCCGCGTCACCGTCGATGCGTCTGGCGAAGCGGGCAATCAACCGCTCGATGTGCCGTGGCAAGCCGACACGCAATCGGTCGCCAGCTTTCAGAAGACGTTCCGGCACTATGGCAATCTCGAGCACGAAGCCGCCGTCGTTCAAACATCTTCGCAGCAAACGCAGACGCTGGCTCAACCCGAACGGATGGGCGAGTGGCTGCAAGTCTCCGACGACCGCGCCGCGGTGACCGGCTCGTTGCGTTGGTTCTGGCAGCAGTTTCCTAAAGAGTGGGAAGTGACGCCGAATCAATTGACGCTGCATTTGTGGAGCCCGCGCGGCGGCGAGTTGGACTTCGGCGAGAAAGGAATCGAACGCTTCTTCGGTGCCGGCGGAGCAAAGTATCTCCGTGCTGGCCAAGAGAAAGCCGCTCTCAGTCCGCTCGAACCGTTCTTCTTGTTCGCAGATGTTCCGGCGATCAAACGAGGCGCGGCCGAAGGATTGGGGATCAACAAGCACCACGAATTCTGGCTGCACTTCGGCCCCGCCAATCGCCGCGATGACGGAACCGAATACGGCCGACTCGCCGCGCAACAACCGCTGGGGTTGGCGAGCGGAGAATGGAATTGCTCGACCGATGTGTTCGGCCCACTCGCCACTCGGCCGAACGACTCGCCAGCGGAAGCGGCCGTCGATCGCATCTTCGATCTGACTCGGCACGTACAGGACGACTTCGGTGACTACGGCTGGTGGCTGTTCGGAGCAGGTTCCCATTACAGCTATCACTGGGATGCCGAGACGAAAAAGTTCTTCGCGGATTCGCGGCGGTTTGAATTCCACACCTACGGAAAAGAGACGCAGCTCTGGTGGAACTATCTCCGATCGGGCGAACGAAAGTTTTACGACTGGGCGATCCCGTCGGAAAATCATTGGGTCGATATCGCCGTCTCGCACCAGCCGACGACCATTGAGTGTGATTGGAAGGGGGGCGTGCCGGAACATCGCACGCTGCACTGGCGTCCGGGCGAATGGAGCATCGACAGCCCGACGCACTACGTCCGCCATCATGTGCGCGGCGAAGCCTGGCTCCGCGGCGGAGCACAATTCTGGGCCAGCTACCATCGGACTCTGGAGACGACGACGCTCGCGTATTACCTGACCGGTGACGAGCGATACAACGACGCCATCGAATATTGGCGGACGTACTTCGGCGAGTTGGCCGGTGTGACGAGCGATTCGACTGACGCGAAGCCGTGGTATCGCGAGCAGGCGTGGTTCCGTCCGATCCAAACTAGCACGACACTCAAGCGAGTGGTCAGCGAAGACAACCCGTCGCTTGCGCGTCGGACTAGTGATGACTCGCCGAAGACTTGGGCCGCGATGATTCGCGACTACGCACCATTTCATTCTGGCACGCGGCACCAGATGACGATGTTCTTCAGCCTCGCCACGCTCTACGAGCACACCTGGGATCCGCGCGTCGGCCAAGCATTGCGCGAGTGTGCCGATGCGTTTCTCGATCCCAATCATGCGACCGGCACCTGGCGACCGCAGGACAGCGACCTCCCCGCGCATGCCGACGCTCCGTCGATGGGCCACTTCTGGGTTCCAGCTCTCTGGAAGTACAGTCGAGTCACCAACGACCCACGCATGACGAACATCTTGGCTCGCTACTTCGCGACCGGTTACGCCGCCGATCCGTTCCGCGAGCACGAAACGGTCGGCGTCTATTCCAATTCGTATCTCGGCTACGCGTACTACTTCACTCGCGACCCGCGCTTCTTGCCGCTGGCTGAGAAGGAACTGAAGCTCCTGCGACCCTATGCGAATCCGCTCACGAAGCCCGAAGAGATCGGCGAGCGGATCTACAACCCCTACGCGCCGGCCAGAACATTCACCGGCACGCCACGCTTAGTCTGGGCACTCGATGCCGCGCGGAAGAACGGAGTGCGAATCGGACCACAGCCGCTTCCGCCGCAACGCACGGCAATCGCCATTCAGAAGCTCGCGGGCAAAGAGCTTCGCGCGACGTTGTGGGGCTTCGATCCCGAACTGTCCCTTCGCGATCCAGACGGTCAACCGTTCCGCGATTTCGAGGTGAAGACCGAGAAGTTCGCGTCCGAGATTCAGCCGTTCGATCGGATCCTGCCACAGTACGAAGTCTATCTGCATCGCGTGGATATCCTCGCGACGGCCTCAGCCGGACATTATGTGATTACGCCAACGCTCGAATTGGCCGTGCTCGATTGGAACGATTCGGCGATGCCGATTTGGAACGCCGCGCGTCCGCTGTCGATCCAGCCGGGCGAATCGGTCGTGCTGCCGATCTCCGAGGGAGAACAATCCTTGATACTCGAATCGGCCGAAGCCGCATCGCTGCGACTGCGAGACAGCCGAGGCCGAGAAGTCACTGGAAAGCACAGCGGCAACACCGTGAAGTTTGATTGGAAGGTCGAATCCGACCGCCAAGTGCGCATCGAGATCGCCAACAAGCCGGGTTGGTTCCGCATCGTGAACCAACCGGAAGAGTCGTGCTGGGTGACACCCGCCACCGTAGCCGACGCAGCTTGCGTCGGTCCAAGTTTTCGTATCGCACCTTCCGACGCTGGCAGCGTCGGCCACGAACCATTTCAGCCCGGACGCTTCGGCAGCGCGGTGCAGATCGCTCCCAAGCAAGCGTTGCACATCCCCGACCACATCATACGGGACGGCATCGAAATGCCGCTCTTTAACGAACAGCAAGGGACGATCGAGTTCTGGGTCCGCAAGGAATGGGACGAACGGATGACGCCGATCAAACTCCCCAACCTGCTGACAAACGGGATCATCACGTTCCCAACACCGAGCAAGTTAAAGCTCCATGAATGGACGCACGTCGCGCTGGTCTGGGCTCCGTATCGCGGCGATCCGAAGCGAACGATGACCTACACCTACATCGACGGCAGCGACTCGGCCTTCTATCGCAGCGCCAATTGGGACGGTTACAGCAGCGCTCGGGCATCGTCGAAACCGAAGGCCGCCAAAAGTCTGATGGAGTTCGTCAGCCGAGCCGTCACCGGGACAGCTTTCGCAATCGACGAATTGCGCATCTCCAACGTTGCACGTTATGCCGACTTGAAAGTCGAGTACGGTCCTCAGCAGACGTTCAATCCGATTCGGTTTGAGCCGCCGGCCGATCCGTTTCAACCCGATCCGCAGACGCTACTGCTGATGCACTTCGATGAGGACTTGAAGGCTGCGGTGCCGGAACAGTTGCCGGTCGCTCGGCTGGCGGAATGACTAACCCGAACCGTCAGCTTTGAAGTTGCGCTATTGGACACGGAACGCACGAAAGACACGAACGGATTCGTTTTTGTAGCCGAAACCGTCAGATTTCGGACGTCACGCCATCGACCGCCGAAATCTGACGATTTCGGCGACTTCAGTCGAAACTCGCAACTTCAAATAGCGTCAGCGAGGGAGAACGCTTCACAGACACTCGATCACAGAATCGAAGCCATTCGGAACGCTCGCCCTCGCTGATACTTCGGGTTACTTTGGACTGCCATGTTTACTGGACCTGAAATCGAATCTGTCTTCGCCGAACTGGGAATCACGCACGTCGTGTGGATTCCCGATACGGCAATTGGTCCTTGGAAATCCGCCCTGGCTGGCTCGTCCCGGCTGCGGCTGATTCGCGTCTGCCGCGAAGGAGAAGCTTGGCCGCTGGCCGCTGGGTTGCATCTCGGAGGACAGACACCGCTGGTGGTGATGCAGACGACCGGGCTGTTTGAATCCGGCGACGCGCTGCGGAATGTGTTATTCGATTTGAAGCTGCCGATCTACTCGCTGATCGGCGTCCGCAACTGGTTGGTGCCGCAGTCGCGTGATACGGCCAAGTTGTTCTCCGAACCGATCCTCAACGCCTGGGGCCTCGACTGTCAGTGGATCGCCGACCCGGCCGACAAGCCGAAGCTTGCCGAACATTATCGCCGCTGCCGAGCGGCCGGCATTCCCGGAGTCGCGTTGATGGCCGAGGGAGCACCGTGATGCCAACGCTCAATAACATGCCGGTCGTGGATGCTCTGCAAGTCGTGGCCGATCTGTGCTGCGGCAATCAGCTTGTCGTGACCAATCAAGGCTCGGCGCGCATCTGGCCGAAGCTGCGTCGTCGGTCGCTCGACTTTCATTACAACCCTTCGACGATGAGCGGTGCCATTCCGCTGGCACTTGGCTTGGCGTTGGCTCAACCTCAGCGCGAAGTGGTCGCGGTCTCCGGCGACGGATCGTTGCTCATGAGCTTGGGATCGCTCGTGACAGTCGTCGGCAGTGGCGTGACGAATCTGACCATCGTGCTGCTCGACAACGGACTCTACGAAGTGACCGGTGGGCAAGAGACTCCCGCCGCACGGTCGGCTGTGGACTACGCCGGCCTCGCGCGAGCCGCCGGCTTTCCATCGACGGCCGAGTTTCGCGATTTTGCCAATTGGCAAACGCAAGCAGCCGACGTACTCGCGTTGCCCGGCCCGCGTTTTGTTCACCTGACCGTGAGCACCGCGCCGCCAGATTATTTGACGAGCAGCACGCCACCACTCGCAGAACAACTGGCCGGACTGCAACACGCCTTGTCGATGGAAGACTGAACGGGGCGTTTGGGTGTTGCGAGTTGAGGCAAGAACGCACGTGGACATCCTGGTCCGCGAACAGGTGAGTCATCGAATGGCCAAAAAGAACACAAAGGGGCACAAAGAAAGTGAGACGATCATGACCAGTCTCGCAGCAAACCGAATTTGTCCGTCGCATCCTTCTTGTAGCTTCTCGTGTTTTTTGTGGCCAATGTCATCCAAAGAACGCCTGCATTGCGAGTGATTTCATGAAACCTTTCGATTCGATTCGCCTCGGCTTCATCGGTGCCGGAGGCATCTGCGAACAGCGGCATCTCCCGAACCTCTCGAAGATGCCGGGCGTTGAACTGGTCGCAGTCTGCAATCGTTCGGCGGAGAGCAGTCGCCGCGTTCAAAAGAAATGGGGATTCGCCCGCACGGCCGATGACTGGCGGCAAGTCATCGATGCGAACGACATCGACGCCGTCTTCATCGGCACTTGGCCGTACCGGCATTGTGAACTGTCGTTGGCCGCGCTCGCCGCGAACAAACATGTCTTCTGTCAGGCGAGGATGTGCATGGACTGGGCGGAGGCGTGCCAGATGGTCGCGGTCGCCGGTTCTCATCCCGGCCAAGTGACGATGGTCTGCCCGTCGCCGTTTCGAGTTCGTTGGGATCGCACGATTCGCGAACTGCTTGCTTCGGAACGCTTCGGGCGGTTGTTGTCGGTGAGTGTGATTTCGATGACCTCCGCGAACTGCGATCCGCACCAAATCAGTTGGCGTGAGCGTCGCGAGCTGTCGGGGCTCAACATTCTGCAAGTGGGAATCTATGCCGAGACCTTGAATGCCTGGTGCGGCGATTACGTTTCGCTGAAGGCAACGACCGCGACTCCGTTCCAGAAGTTCGATGAGAACAGGCAACCGGTGGAGATTCAGATTCCACAGATCGTGGCGATCACCGGCAAGCTCGGTGGCAGAGTTCTCTGTTCCGAGTTTCACACAGGACTCGCCGTCGGATACGAGCGTGCCGAGATTCTGCTTTGCGGTTCCGCCGCCTCTTGCCGAGTCGATCTGCTGGCACAACAGGTCGAGCTGTTCACGGCGCCCTCCAAGACCGGCGAGATCATTGACTTGGTCGGTGATGATTGGCACGTCGAAGCCGAGTTTCTCGCCGCAATTCGTTCTGCTCGTCGCGGAGAGACGTGGATTGTTCGCCCCAACTTCGTCGAAGCCGAACGCTACATGCGGAAGATGCAGGCGATTCACGAGTCGGCACACGACGGCGTCTAGCGCGACGCGCAAGCGAGTGGTTCGTGGAGAATCACCACTCGCTTGCGCGTCGTGCTGTGTTTGCCTTTGGACATCCTCACGCCGCGGCCGTCTCGGCCTCTTCGGCGTAGAACCAGTTGGCCACAAAATGCTCGCCGCAGAAGACGATCAGCACGAGTAGCAGCAGCAGCGGATAGACCTCTTCTCCCAGGCGGCCGGTGTTGACGTGGCGTTGCAGCGTGGCGATGTCGCGGGCGAGTGAGAATCGCTTCTCGCCGAAGAGTTGCGTGAGGTCGTCTTCGCTCAAGCGGCGGAAGTCGCTTTCGGTGGCAGGGGCGTTGACGCTAAAGCCGCTGGCGAACTTCGATACGGGATCGGCGGACGCGACGCTGTAGTGACCGAGCTGATCGGTCTCGCGAATCGCGAACGATGCGGCACCAGCGGTAATCGTGCCGGGCAATTGCTGACCGCCCGGTTTGCGCAGCAGGTATTTCGTCAGCGCGGATTCCTGGTCGGCTCGCACCAAGACGTCTTCGCCCGCGAGATAGTTGAACGTCGCCTCGCTGCGACCGGAGAGGTACTGCATCAGTTGGTCCACGAAGACCACGAAGGCCCAATTGCCACCCGCCTCGACATGATCAATCCAGCCGCGCGTGTCGGCGGCGGTGGTCAACAGGGTGACTCGGCCACCACCGATGCGTCGTTCAATCAGGGCTGGTTCCGCTTTGGCATTCGAGTACGTGATGAGCACGTTGGCCTCATCAAACAAATCGACCGTCCAACGTTTGCGAATTTCGATCTCGCCCAGCACACCGACTCCGCCAAGCTCATCCAGCTTCTTGAGCACCGGATGATTGGGATTCTTCGCATCGAGAAACGCGGGGGGCGAGAAATTCGGACTGGCCCCCAGCTTGCACGGCAGCACGGCGCTCGCCGGCTCGCGGCTGTACGTCACCGGATCGACACCTCCCGCGTCTTGCAGCCCGTTCGAGCCCAGGATCACCGCCAGTCCTCCGCCGTTGCTCACGAATTTGTGCAGCGACTTCCAGGTCGCATCACTCAGCGAGGGAACGCTGTTGAGCACGACCACCGAATAATCGCTGAACGTGATGTTGGCCAACTTCTGCGGCTGCACGTCGTTCAAGAGGAAACGAAACTTCTTCGCTTTACGTTCGTCGTCAGTCGCCAGCATTTCACTAAGCAGATTCGCAACGCCCGGCGTCGGCGAGACCAGCAGCACCTTGGGCGGCGGCTTGATCTCGACGGTGAAGTAACGGACGTCGTTCATCGACAGCGGATCGCTGGAGAGCAATCGCAGCTCGCCATGCTGCACCGGACCTTGCAGGTTGGCGATCGGGATTTGCACGCGAGCACCTTGCTGGCCTCCGACTCTCACCGTCTGCTGGCCGGAAGGGATGCGCTTGCCGTCGCGGCTGATCAAAGACAGCTCGACGGTCTTTTCACCTTCCTCAACGCCGATCGCCGAGATTGCCGCTTCGACCGTCAGCGAACTGCCTTCAGAAATGCTCTGCCGAGTCAGCATCACATCGGTGATGCCGACGTCGTGGGGAGCCAACTCGCCGACGTCGATCACATACACCGCGACCCACGGCAGACGAGTCAGCTCATCCTTCAAGAGTTGGGCACCGCTCGTCCGCCACGAAGTCGCGCCAAGATCGGTGAAGAGATAGATCTCGCGAATGAACCGGTCGCGGCGATCCCCTTGCGGCACCGATCCCTGTTCGTTCAGCGTGCGGCCCTGATCCTGTTCTTGCAGAGCGAGTGCCGCTCGCAGCCGTTCATTCAGCGGTTGTGACACCGGTTGCGGTGCGAGGCTTTGAATCTTCGCCTTCGCGCCCACTAAATCGGCTTGAAACAAAATCGGCGTCGTTGAGTTCGTCTCGCCGACGGCGATGCGGCTGCGCGGCGGCAGCGTATCCATGTGCCCCTGTGCGATCGCCTTGCCTTGATCGAGCCGTGTCTTCCCCTGCTGCGTGTATTGCATCGACAAACTGGTGTCGAACAAGAACACCGCCGCGACCGGCAAGTCACTACCGACCGCCGGGGCCGGTGCGGAGATCTCGGCTTGCAGCCGCTTCACATACGGCAGGATGACGGCCAGCGCAATCAACAGAGCGACCGCGGTCCCCAGTCCGCCACGCAACATCGTGCGGCGATACATCAGCGTCTGAATCGACACCTTCTTCTTTTGCCATGTCCGCATCAAACCGAAATACGTCCCGAGCGCTGCTGCGATGACACCGAATAACGTCAGCATCTCTCGCGTGCTGAGTTCATAACTCGCCTCTGGAAGCGACGGCCGCGAGGCGGCAATTGCCAATCCGATGATGACCAGCATCCGCAGCAACATCAGCCAGACATGCCGCAACCGCAATCGCCGCACGTTCTGCCGTCGCCGCATCAGAATCAGTCGCAGCGCGGGGAACGGCAATTTCCTGGGCTTCGCCCGCAACAAGAAGTGCAGGATGACCGGAATCACGGCCAAGCCGGCGGCGTAAATCAGGGCGGGATGAATCAGCGACATCAAGGCTTCCCATCATTCTGTGCCCCATGATTTTGCCAAAACATTCTGGGCAAAATCATGGGGCACAAAATGATGACTGCAAATTAGGGATTGAGTCGAGCGTGAGTTTGTCTGGCTTGTCGTCCAACTTCCAGGGGGGCGGCATCGAACGGGATCGCCCCTCGATCGGGAGCGTCCTGATCGAGTTCGCGCAGCGGGTCTGGCCAATCGGCCGGAAGTGAGACTCCCGAATTGACCGCTGGACTTTCCCGGCTCAAACGAAAGTCGAATGCAGCGGCATTAAGATCAGACATCGTGAAACGGGGATCGGCGACCAGCGAGCGGTCGCTGACGCCGTTCGGAGATTTCTCTTTCTGAGCGGTGTAGTCCTTCGATTGTCGATACCGCTGAAACAATGCGGAGGCGGCAGCCTCGGTGGTGCCAGGAGCCCAATAAAGATTGCCGTCCGCTTCGACCGGTTGATCGAGAGTCGGCGGAACGAACCCCGGCAGCCGTTCGAGATGCACGAACAAGTTGTTGAACGTGCGGCGCGGCAGGCCCGATCGAACGGCCCCCAGCGCGGCCATCGACGCATCGCGGGCCTGTTCTTTGGCGAGGACGGTGTTGTGATAAATCGTCATCGCCGACCACGGGGGCGAGCCGTGGTCTCCCATCAGCTTTCCGTGTGAGACGCGCAGCTCACGGTCGCGAACGGACGGGCGTCCCGTCAGCACCTCCGGCCGCAGATCGAACATGTTGCGATAGATGAAGACGCGGTCGCGAGTGTCCTCTGAACCGCCGAACGCCAGTGCGGTCAGGCAGCCGCGAAAGAGATTTTGGTAGATGTGAATCTCGGCACCGTCCCGCATAAAGAGATGCCGCGGATACATCGGGCTGAGATACACGCCGTCGTCCTGAGTCCCGTCGATCAGGTTGTGATGAAACTTCATGCTCACGCCACCGAGATACGGCCCGTCGTGCGAATCGGTGAAGTCGCAAAACGAAATCTCCCAGTTGTCATTGCAAGGGTGAGCGAAGACCTCGAACTCGCGCCCGTTATCCACGACCAGCGTCGCGTGCGTGTTGAGCCGCGTGATGTCCCGATTCGGCCGGCCGGGATACGCCCGCTTGCTGGTATCGGTGCGGAACAGCCACGGCGGACAACTGCCGTACAACCCGCAGCGATGAAGCTTCAAGTGCCCAGTCGCGCGTGCTCGGATGCCATACGAGCCACACCAGACGGTGACGTTGTCGAACTCAATGTGCTCGGCCCGGTCGAGGATCACCGCGTCATAACCGGCTCCGCGAATCGTCAGGTCTTGGACCCGCACATGCGCCGCTCCGTCGATCATCAACGGCACCGATCGAAACGGCGCGACGATCAGCGGAAGCTTGCGCGGATCAGTCTCACCCACATAATTGTCGAGTCCCTTCACCTGAGTGTGGCTCAGCCGACAATGAATGTGTCCCGTCGCCGCGTCGTACCACAGCCCCGGCCCGCACCACAGCGGCTTGATGTCGGTTGTCTTCGATTGCTCCCAATCGGCATAGTCGATCAGTTCATTGGTCGCCTGCAAATCCGAACGATGAAAGTAGGAGTTCAATCCAATCATCGAATCGCCAAACGCACCGATGACGTCACGCACATTGGGATACGATTTCGTGGACCGAAACTCGCCACTCGCGCTGTTTGTGACCGGCTGCCAAGCGGACGTCGGCGACTGCGAGAACTCACTCCAACCGCCGTCGATGACGGCTGACTCGCCCGGCCACGACCGCAGCGTGATCGGCTTCTCGGCCGAACCGCGCGACGCGAGCGTCAGACGCTCGAAGTACACGCCGCCGCGCAGGACAATCGTCGTGCCCGGCGTCGCCTTGTTGATCGCGACTTGGACGTTCCGCAACGGCTCGGCCTGAGTTCCTTCGTTCGCGTCGTTTCCCTTGGCCGTATCCACCACAAGTTGTGCCCCGCCGGGCAACGGTCGCTTCGAAGCTGCGGGAACGACTCGCAACGGGCGATGCGACTTTCCCGTTTCGTCACCTAGAACAAAGCCCGCGACGGACGCAACCAAAACACAGCTCAGCACGACAACGATTCGCATTGGGGAGTTCCTTGAGATCAATCGCCATAGAGGTAGTTTCAAAACTAGCTCGACGCGCGAGCGAGAGGTCGAGTTCTCGACAAATTCACCACTTGCTTGCGCTGCATGCTGGTTTTGAAACCACCTCTACTGAGTTTGCCTTGCTCCGGCATCCGCTGGCCGGTCCAATCCGAAACACCTTAACAAAGAAAGCCACGACTGTGATGGACGCCAATCCCGAACCCAGAAAACTCTGTCTGGATCAATTTCTGAAACTGAGTTCCGTTGCGGGAACCGGGGGACATGCCAAGTTCATGATCCAGAACGGCGAAGTCAAAGTGAACGGGATGCTGGAAACTCGGCGACGCCGACAACTCTTTGTGGACGACATTGTCGAAGTTGGCGGTCAACGATTTCCGGTCACGAGCTCCCTCTTCACCGAGTGACCTGGAACGCGTGATTCCTCGCGCGATCGTCAATGAGACGTTTCGTTTTACCCGGAGCCAACGGCGACGGTCCCATTCCCGCAGCCTGCGTTATCGCCGTTGGCTCCGTAGTCCGGACGCCTACGTCCGGACTATCTCGGTTCGACCGGACGTAGGCGTCCGGTCTACGCGCGAAAATCAATCTGAGAATCAATAAACGACGCATCCACGGCTGCGCGAGGTTAGCCGGTTTGCGGCAGGTCCATCAGCGTTGCGAAGCGGTCGAGCACGCGCAGTTTGAGCGGTGCGTATTCGGCGGTGTCGATCGCCCCCATATCGATCGCATCACACGCCGCCTGCCGAGCATCAACGAGCAACGGCTGGTCGCGGAAGATGTTCGCAAACCGGAGCGGCAACTCACCATGTTGCCGCGTGCCGAGCACATCGCCCGGCCCGCGCAACTCAAAATCGGCCTCGGCAATTTGAAAACCATCGGTGCTCGATTCGACCGCGTGCAGCCGTCGCAGGGCATCGGGCTCGTTGTTGTCAGAGAGTAGAAAACAATAGCCCTGAAATTTGCCGCGCCCCACCCGGCCACGCAGTTGATGAAGCTGCGAGAGACCGAACCGTTCGGCATGAAAGATCGCCATCAATGTCGCGTTGGCGACATCGACGCCGACTTCGATGACGGTGGTTGAGACCAATGCTTGGATCTCACCGCTGCGAAATCGTTCCATCGTGACGGCTCGTTCGTCACGCGGAATTCGGCCGTGAACGAGTCCGAGGCGAAAGCCCTTCAGTTCGCCCGCCGATAGTTTCGCGAACGCCTCTTCCGCTGCCTGCGGCATGTCAGGCGATGCGTTCGCCGTGCCGGGAGCCAAACTCCGCAACCATTCGACGACCGACGCTTCATCATCCGCATCACTCGCTCCGATGCGCGGGCAGACGATGTAGGCTTGCCGGCCAGCCGTAAGTTGCTGGCGGATGAATTCCCAAGCTCGCTTGCGCGTCGGCTCGGAGTAGACTCGGTGTGTCTCAATCTTCTGACGGCCGGGAGGTAACTCGGTGATAGCGGTGATGTCGAGATCGCCGAACTGCGTCAGGCACAAGCTGCGCGGGATCGGCGTGGCGGTCATCACCAACACATGCGGTGCGAGACCGCCATGTCCGAAGTGCGCACGCTGCTCGACACCGAATTTGTGCTGTTCGTCGATGACGACCAGTCCCAGCTTCGCGAAGCGGACATCCTTTTGAATGAGCGCTTGCGTACCAACGATGAGTGTGGCCGTTCCTGATTCAATCTCCTCAAGCGTCTTCCGCCGCTGCGACTCGGTGAGACTGCCGGTTAAGAGCCGCCGCTCGACGCGACTTTCGGACAAGAGCGAATCGATCGTGTTCCAGTGCTGGGTCGCCAGCAGCTCCGTCGGAGCCATGATGAGAGCCTGATGCCCGTTCGCGACGGCCACGAGCATCGCGTAAATCGCGACCGCCGTCTTACCCGCTCCGACGTCTGCTTGAAATAGCCGGTGCATTGCTTGGTCGGTGGCGATGTCGCGGCAGATCTCGGTGATGGCCCGGTTCTGCCCCGCCGTGAATTGAAACGCGAACAACCGCCGCGCCCGCGCATCGACCTTCGCATTGACCGGCAATGGCGGAGCGGGCGGTCCACGCTTCCAGGCTCGGCGACGCAACGCGAGTCCGACTTGAAACTCCAATAGATCCTCGAAGATCAGTCGCCGCTTCGCCGCTTGAAAATCGGCCATCGTCTTCGGAGCGTGCAGATTCCGCACGGCCTCGCGGCGTCGAGGCAGCTTGTGTCTCGTGAGCAATTCGTCGGGGACATGTTCGACGACCAGATCGGCGAAACGTTCGACGGCGGCCCGCTCGATGCGCCGCATCTCCTGCATCCGCAGCCCTTCGGTCAAGTGATAGCGCGGCAAGACTTCCGCAGCCGCCCCCTCGGCATCGTCGGTGTCGAGGTATTGAATCTCCGGATTACTGAATTCCCACCGTCCGGTCTTCCACTTCGGCTTGCCGGAAAACAACACCGTCTGATGATCCTCAAACTTCTTGATCATCCACGGCTGATTGAACCACATCCCGCGCACATACCCATCGCCGCAATCGAGCAACACCGCCGTGATCGTCATCCCCGAACTGGTCAACCGCGCGTCCCGATCGACCACAGTCCCCTTCACCGTCTGGAGCGTGTCCGCCTTCAGTTCTTTCACGCGAGTGACTCGCGACAGATCCAGCACGTCGCGCGGAACATTGAAGAGCACATCCTCAGCCGTCTTCAGCTCTAATCGCTCCAGCAAACCCGCGCGAGCCGGCCCGACGCCCGGCATGAACTGCACCGGTGTCTGCAAAGACGGAATCTCGTCTCGCTCAGCAATGTCGATGACGTCAGTCTCGGGGAACACTCAAGGGCCTCGCAGTAAAAGGGGACAGGCGAGACAGGTTTGTCGGCTCGACACACTAACCCGAAGCGCCAGCGAGGGCGAGCGCTCCGGCCGACGATGAACTCAGTGATCTGTGAAACGCTCCAGCACGACAGGAGCGCGAATCCTGCCGGACATTGGTAAGTTAATTGAGCCGACCACCTGCGCTCGTAGTGACTCCATTCATAGGTTCGAACGTGCGACCCAGACCCGATGAATCGGGTCACTACGAGCGCTTCGCTCTTTTCACCGACCCTGAGGTAATCGAACATGCTTTGGCGAATCCTGGCAATCCTCGCGATCTCAGTCACGCCATCATTGGCGGCCGACGGACTCACGATCATCCACGCCGGACGGCTCATCGACGGCCGAGCCGATCAACCGCGCACCGAGATGTCGATCGTCGTCGAGCAGGGCCGAATCACGCGCGTCGTCGCCGGTTATCTCAAGCCCGGCCCCGACGACAAATTGATCAAGCTCACCGAGCACACCGTGATGCCCGGCCTGATGGATATGCACACGCATCTGCAATCGCAGCACTCGAAGGACTCCTACACCGAGCGGTTCTTCATGGAGCAAGCTGACTACGCGCTCCGTTCGACCGTCTACGCGCGAGTGACGCTGCTGGCCGGCTTCACGACCGTGCGAGACTTGGGGGACAACGGCGTCAACTCGGTCGCAATGCGCAAGGCGATTGACCAGGGTTGGGTTCCAGGTCCGCGGATTTTCACGTCGGGCAAGTCGCTGGCGACAACCGGTGGCCACGCCGACCCGACCAACGCGCTGCGCGGCGATTACAAACGAGACGCTGGCCCGCTCGAAGGAGTCATCAACGGTCCCGACGACGCACGTAAGGCGGTGCGTCAGCGTTACAAAGACGGTGCTGATCTCATCAAGCTGACCGCGACCGGCGGAGTGCTCAGTCTCGCCGCCAATGGTCAGAACCCGCAGTTCACTGACGAAGAGCTGCAAGCGATCGTCTCCACCGCCCGGGACTACAACATGATCGTCGCCGTGCATGCTCACGGAACCGAAGGAATGAAACGAGCCGTGCTGGCCGGTGTCGATTCGATCGAGCACGGCACGTACATGACCGACGAGATTATCGAGTTGATGAAACAACGCGGCACCTATTGGGTGCCCACAAACATGGCCGGCGAGTGGGTCGCCGAGAAAGCCAAAGAGCCGGGCTACTTCCCCGAAATCGTGCGTCCCAAAGCTGCCGCGATCGGCCCGCAGATTCGCGACACGTTCAAGAAAGCGTACGCCGCCGGAGTGAAGATCGCCTTCGGCACCGACACAGGAGTCTCGCCTCACGGCCAGAACGCTCACGAGTTCGAGTTGATGGTCGCCGGAGGCATGCCGCCGATGAAAGCCATTCAGTCGGCAACACTCGTGAGCGCGCGACTGCTCAAGATTGAGGACCGGCTGGGCACGCTCGAAGAGAAAAAGATCGCCGACATCGTCGCCGTGAAAGGCGATCCGCTCGCCGACATCAGCCTGATGAAGAACATCGCCTTTGTGATGAAAGAAGGGGTCGTGTTCAAAGGACCTTAAGATCGTCACCATGCCAATTGGTTAGGATGTTTTTCGATGAACACGCTCGCCTACCGATTCATGCTGCAGCTTGCGGTCTTGCTCACCGTGATGTGTGGCATCGCGCATGGACAAGATACCGCTCGTCCGGCCGGTGAGAGCGAACGACATTGGTCGTTTCCGAAGGTTGTGCGGCCGGTGGTTCCGAGCGTGAGGGACCACGGTGTGGTGCGGTCGCCAGTCGATGCGTTTGTGCTTGCGAAGTTGGAGGAGCAGAGACTGGCGTTCTCGCCGGAGGCGGACAGGACGGCGTTGATTCGGCGTGTGTCGTTCGACTTGATCGGCTTGCCTCCGTCGCCGGAAGAAGTGACCGCGTTTGTGACGAGCGACAGCGCGACCGCTTATGACGATCTGTTGGATCGGCTGCTGGCCTCGCAGCATTTCGGCGAGCGGTGGGGGCGACATTGGCTCGACGCGGCCGGGTACGCCGACGTGATGAGCACCGACAACGATGCAAGCATCATTCATCCGTTGGAAAATCGCTGGATGTATCGCGACTACGTCGTGCGGTCGCTGAATGCCGACAAGCCATTCGCACAGTTTCTCACCGAGCAGATCGCCGGGGACGAACTGGTTGAATGGCGGACGGCGGCAACGTACTCGCCGGAGATTCGCGAGCATCTGATCGCGACCGGCTTCCTGCGAGCGAGTTCCGATGACACGTTCGCTCCGGAGTTGAACAAGCCGTTGACGCAATATGGCGTGTTGCAACGCACGGGAGAGATTCTCGCCAACAACGTGCTGGGGCTGACGCTCAACTGCGCGAAGTGCCACGATCACAAGTACGAACCGCTGACGCAGCGCGAGTATTACTCGTTCCTCGCGCTGCTTCAGCCAGCATTCAATCCGGATCGCTGGTTGATCCCGGCTCAGCGGCAACTTCCCAACGTGTCGGCGGCCGAGAAGACGGAGATCGAGCGTGGAAACGCCGAACTCGACCGACAGGCGGGCGAGTTGCGGAAGCAGATCGCCGAACTGCGAGCGACTTACGAAGCGAAGGTGCTTGCAACCAAGTTGGCCACACTGCCCGAAGCGATCCGCGCCGACACACAGGCGGCTCTTGCGACACCGGCCGACAAGCGATCCGAGGTGCAGAAATACCTGGCCGACAAATTTGGATCGACGCTGGCCGCGAAGCCGGAAGAGGTCACTGCCGCGCTGAGTGAAGCCGATAAGGCCGTGACGGCGGAATGGGAAAAGCAGGTGGCAGATCATCTCGGCCGCAAGAAGAGTTGGCAGCATTGGCAAGTTACCTACGATGGCCCGGTGACGCCGACGAAGTTGCTCAAGCGTGGCAACCACGAAACACCGGGCGAGGAAGTGGCACCGGGTTTTTTGGCCGTGCTCAGCCACGCGACTGCGTTGGATGATAGTAAATCCACCGGGACAACATCGGGCCGACGCTTGGCCCTCGCGCGGTGGCTGACGGATCGCGAGAGACCCGCCGCGCATCTCGCGATGCGAGTGCAGGTCAATCGCGTTTGGCAGCACCTCTTTGGCAAGGGTTTGGTGGAGACGACTGACAATCTCGGCGTCACCGGCGCGAAGCCGACACATCCGGAACTGTTGGAATGGCTCGCGGCGGAATACTTCGACAACGGCGGGCGATTGAAGCTGCTCCTCAAGCGCATCATGACCTCGCGGGTTTATCTGCAAACGTCGTCGGTCGCACCGAATCAAACGGCCGCCTCGCAACTTGATCCCGACAACCGGCTGTTGTGGCGGATGCGATTGCGACGGCTCGAATCCGAGGCCGTGCGCGATGCGGTGTTGGCCGTAAGCGGGAAGCTCGATGCGACGCTCGGCGGTGCTCCGATTTCGGTCGAACCGCGCCCTGATGGCACGTTCGTGATCCCGGACAAGGGATTGCCGACGCCGACCAGTCAGTGGCGACGCACGCTGTATCTGCTGGCTCGCCGTAACTATCACCCGACGATCCTGACGGTCTTCGATCAACCCAACCTCACGACCAACTGCACGGGCCGCGAGTCATCGGCCGTTGTGTTGCAGTCGCTGACAATGCTCAACGATCGCTTTCTGCTCGAACAGGGCGAGCATCTTGCATCGCGCGTGATCGGCGCGGCAGGCACGGACGTCGCGAAGCAAGTCGAGTTGGCGTTTCGCATCACGCTCGGTCGCCAGCCTCGTGACTCCGAGCAATCGGCTTGCGTGGATTTTCTCCGACGACAAGTGCAGCATTATTCGGAAGACAAACTCCCGGCCGATCAAGCAGCCGCCAAAGCCTTGAGCCAGGTGTGTCATACACTGCTCAATACCAGCGAGTTCTTGTATGTCCCGTAGTCCGAAACTCTTGGCGAGCGGGGCGGCGTCAGCCCCCCGGTTATCAGCGGCGAACTCATCCACCGGGGGGCTGACGCCGCCCCGCTCGCCAATGACTCGTCGACAGATGCTGGCGGCGTCGGGACTGGGTTTCGGCACGCTTGCGCTTCGCGGGATCGCGCATGACGAAGCGGTCGCGGCGGAACGAGCGGCGGGCCTCGCGCCTCAGCAACCGCATTTCGATCCGCGAGCGAAGGCGGTCGTGATGCTCGTGCAAAATGGTGGTCCGAGTCAGATGGACTTGCTGGACCCGAAACCGGAACTCACGAAGCGTGCCGGCCAGACGATGTCGGTCGAGACGTTTCAGATGGGAAACTCCGACAAGCTGATGGCCTCGCCTCTGACGTTCCGCAAGTACGGCGAGAGCGGCACCGAGATGTCCACGCTGCTGCCGCATCTCGGATCGTTGGCGGATGAACTGTGCTTGGTGCGCTCGATGTATTCAGAGCACAACAATCACACGGAAGCGCTGGTGATGCTCAACACGGGTAAGATCTTTCCGGGCCGACCAGCGCTCGGTTCCTGGGTGAGCTACGGACTCGGCACCGAGAATCGCGGCCTGCCGGCGTACATGGTTCTCCGCGATCCGGAGGGCTACAACACCAGCGGCACATTGCTGTGGCAGAACGGCTGGTTGCCCGCGACCTATCGCGGCACTGAGATCGCCACTCAGGGGACGCCAGTCGTCAACCTGCAACCCGCGATTCCGATCGCGCCGTCGGTGCAGCGCGACAAGCTCGACTTGCTGGCGAAGCTCAATGAAGAACATCGGCGACAGTTCCCGTTCGACGCCGAACTGGAGACACGCATCCGCAACTATGAACTGGCCGCGCGCATGCAGCTTGTCGCCGGCGAACTGCTCGACCTGTCGAAGGAGTCGGCTGACACGCGCAAGTTGTACGGACTCGACGATCCCGAAACGGCCGGCTACGGGCTGCGCTGCTTGATGGCGCGGCGTCTGATCGAAAGCGGCGTGCGGTTTGTGCAAGTCTTTCCACCGGTCAAGCCGCAGTTCCAACCGTGGGACGCGCACGGCAATACGAAGACCGAGAACGAAGCGATCTGCCGCAAGTGCGACCTACCGTCGGCCGGCTTGATTCGCGATCTGAAGCAGCGCGGGTTGCTCGACAGCACGATCGTGCTCTGGTCGGGCGAGTTCGGCCGCTTGCCGGTTTCTCAAAACGGGACCGGCCGCGATCACAATCGAAATGCCTTCACGGCGATCCTCGCGGGGGGCGGCTTCAAACCAGGTCACGTTCACGGTGCGACCGATGAAGTCGGATATCGCGCTACCGAGAATCGTGTCAGTGTACCCGACCTGCACGCGACGATTCTGCATCAACTCGGACTCGATCACGATCGACTCACCTACCATCACCACGGTAACGATGAGACGCTGACCGACTCGCGCGTCACCGAGGCGCGCATTGTGAAGGAATTGATCACATGAAACTGAATCGCCGCGAATGGATTTCCGCAGTCACAGCGATGGCCGGCTTGAACGCTCTGGCATCCACAGCGCTCGCGGAACCGGCTCCACCGCGAGTGCGCAATCGCATCGGAGTTTCGACGTATTCCTTCTGGCACTTTCGCGGTGAGCCGGTGCCGATCGAAGTCTGTCTCGAACACGCGGCCGACATGGGGTTTGATGGCGTCGAGATTCTGCACGTCCACATGGAAGAGGCGGCAAAGGCGAAGGGTGGCTCGGTGGACAAGCCGCTGTTGCGACGGATCAAGCAGCGAGCGTTCGCGCTGGGCCTGGATTTGATGGGCTTCTCGACGCATCAAGGCTTCGTCACGCCCGATGCGGACAAACGGCAGAAGAATATCGAGCACACCGAACGCTGTTTGGAGATGGCTTATGAACTCGGCATTCCGACGATCCGGGTCAACACCGGCCGCTGGGGGACGAGCAAGAACTTCGACGAACTGATGGCCAACAAAGGAATCGAGCCGCGCCTGCCCGGCCACACCGACGACGAAGGTTTTGCTTGGGTCATCGACAGCTTCCAAAAACTGTTGCCAAAAGCCGAAGCCTGCGGCGTGGTGATGGGCCTCGAAAACCATTGGGGCCTTGGCCGCGAAGCGACGGGCGTGCTGCGAGTCCTCAATGCAATCAAGTCGCCGTGGCTCCGTGCGACGCTCGACACCGGCAACTTTCTCGAAGAGATGTACCCACAGATGGAAGCACTCGCGCCGCACGCGGTCCTCGTGCAGGCCAAGACCTACTTCGGCGGCGGCGAGTGGTACGCGCTCGACATCGACTACACCCGTGTCGCTGACCTCCTCCGCAAAGCCAACTATCGCGGCTACATCTCGCTGGAGATGGAAGGCAAAGAAGCTCCGGCGACGGCTGTCCCGAAGAGCTTGGAGTTGTTGCGAAAGGCATTCACGGTCGTGGCGTAACGTCCCAGACCTTGACCGTGCCATCTTGACCTGCCGACGCCAGTCGATTCCCGTCCGGGCTGAAGGTCACGCTCATGACGGAACCGCTGTGTCCTTTTAACGTCAGTGTTTCCCGGCCGCTTGTGGCGTCCCATATCTTGACTGTCTTATCGCCGCTTGCCGACGCGAGCCGAGTTCCGTCAGAGCTAAACGCCACACTTGTCACACTGCCGGTGTGCCCTTTAAACGTCAGGAGTTCTTGACCACTCGCGGCATCCGATAACCTCACCAATTCGTCTTTGCCGGCGGACGCCAACTGCTTTCCATCCGGGCGATACGCCACGCTCAGGACAAACTTGCTTTGTCCTTTCAACGTCAGCCTCTCCTGACCGCTGGTGACGTCCCACACTTTCACAGTCCGGTCTTCACTGGCCGATGCCAACGATTTCCCGTCCGGGCTAAACGCCACGCTCGTGACATAGCTGAAATGGCCTTGCAACGTGAACCGCTCTAGTCCGGTCGCGGCGTCCCACACTTTGACCGTTTGATCCTTGCTGGCCGACGCCAGCAGTTTCTCGTCCGGGCTAAACGCCACACTCGTGACACTGTTGAAGTGGCCTTTCAACGTGAGCGTCTCCCGACCGCTCACGACGTCCCACACGGAGACCACTCCTCCCTTTTTCTGGAAATCGCCGCCGCCCGACGCCAGCCGCTTCCCGTCCGGGCTAAAGGCTACGCTATAGAACTGGCCAACTCGCCCTTTCAACGTGAGCATCTCTTGACCGGTCGCGGCGTCCCAGATTTTCGCACTCTTGTCGTTCGTCGCCGAAGCCAGACTTGTCCCATCCGGGCTAAACGCCACGCAAAAAACCTTTTTGGCGCGCGCATTCCATGTGAGCGGCTCCTCACCCCCAAACAGCGGGCTGGCAAGAACCACGCATGTCACGCCCCAGCCGACCGCGACGACAAGTCTTTTCATTGACGAACCGCCGCAAAGCCAACTTGGGTTGCCTGTGGTGATCTGCAGCATGGTGGCGGCGTTTCTTTTGTTCGTAGCCCAGTTGGAACCGAATCACTGTGTGAACCCAATTCATTCGGGCTGGTCCACACAGCGTATCTGTCAGCCTTCAACTCTCAAGTCGCGCGAACGTGGAAGTTACGGTGGAATTCCCGAGCGAGGGGCGCGAGGAATCGGCGGAACGAATCACTCTCCAGGCTCTACAAGATTGAGTGGATCGGTTCGCCAGTCGAAAGCGACACCGGCTGGCCTTCGGGCGTGCGTAGCAGGCGATGCGGGTCGACGCCAAGCAGATGATAAATCGTGGCGGCGAGGTCTTCTGGACTGACGGGATCGCGCGCGGGGTAGGCGGCTTGTCGATCGGAGGCTCCGTGGATCATGCCGCCGCGCAGGCAGGCTCCAGCGAGGACCACGGTGTTGCAGGCGGCCCAGTGGTCTCGGCCGGCGTTCTTGTTGATCGTGGGAGTGCGGCCGAACTCGCCCAGCCAGACGATCAGCGTTTCGTCCAACAGGCCGCGCTCTTCCAGATCGAGCAACAGTGCGGAGAAGCCTTGATCCATGTTGGGGAGCAACTTCTTTTTGTGGAGGTTGAAGTTGTCCGAGTGTGTGTCCCAGTAGGCGTCGTCCCGTTCCCAATTCACAGTCACCAGCGAGACGCCCGCTTCGACCAATCGCCGCGCCAACAGACAGCCTTGGCCGAACGGCGTCTGGCCGTAGCGTTCGCGCAGCGGGGTCGGTTCTTGAGCGACATCGAAGGCGCTTCGCACGGCGGGTGAGGTCAGCAATTGAAACGCTTGCTCGTGATAGCCACCGAAGCCTCGGACCGCACCCAACTGATTGAGTTCCGCCGACTGCTGATCGAACTGAGACAACAACCGGCTACGATCCCACAACCGCTGCGCATTCTCGATGGCTGGTAGCGGCTGAAAGTCCGCTCGATTGGCGTGCTGCGGGACGAAGAGCGGATCAGCTTGCTGGCCTAAGAAGCCCGCGAAGAAACCGGGGAAGATGTGATTGTTCGCCGACACTTGATTGGCCGGTGCGTTGAGACTCACCGAAGTGGGCAGTCCGCTGGCAGCGGATTCGTGGTCTCGCCGCACGTGGTTCAGCACGGCTCCGTAGCAGGGGAAATCATCCGCCGCGTTTTGCGGATTGGTCGCGGGGCGGCGATGGCGGACTCCGGAGAGCATATAGTGCATCGCGACCGTGTGCGTGTTGTCGGGATGCGTGACAGAGCGGATTTGCAGATACCGATCCGCCAGTTGAGCCAGCCGAGGAATGTGCTCGCTGACTTGAATGCCGGGCACGTTGGTAGAGATCGGCTGGAACTCACCACGCACGGCGGAGGGAGCGTTCGTTTTCAAATCCCACGTGTCCTGGTGCGCGGGAGCTCCGAACATAAACAGCACGATGCAAGCCTTGGCTCGTGGCTTGTGTTCGCTGGCAGTCGCGTGTCCTTGCCAGAGCGTGGGCAGGCCGAGGCCCGGCAGTCCCATCCAACCCAGCCCGCCGACGCGCAACCACTCCCGCCGAGTAACTCCCTCGCGCGTTCGCATCGGTTGGCCGGAGATCGTGATCATGGCGGTTCCTCGGACGCTCAATCGGGACGGCATAATTGTAGCGTTTTAGTTCGTCAACATGAGGGGTAAAACGCACGGCTCACGCAGCCGTGGTTGGCCTGAGCGACCGTTGCGGCAAAGTCCGCGAGGTAGCCTCGCGCGTGTCGAATGACCGGCGCGATCCACGCTTGGCGGCGGCGAGCGAGTTCTTCGTCGCTTACATGCAGCGTGACGTTGCCGGCCAGTAGATCGAAACTGATCTCGTCGCCGTCGTGGACGAGCGCGATGGGACCGCCGACGGCCGCTTCGGGCGCGCAATGCACGCCAATCGCGCCGTGAGAAATGCCCGATACACGCGTGTCAGAGATCAACGCCACCTTGCCGTTCAATTCGGGGACGGACAAAGCGGATGCGGCCAAGACGACTTCCGGCATCCCAGAGGCGACCGGTCCCAGGTTGCGGAGCACGATGACGCTGCCCGGTCGAATGCGGCGCTGCTCGACGGCGTCGGAGACTTGCTTGCCCGTGTCGAAGCAGATGGCGGGACCGCGAAAACGCGGTGTATCGAGGCTCGACACTTTGAAGACGATGCCGTTCGGGGCGAGGTTGCCGAAGCAGACCTGCATATCGGCGAAGCTCTTAAACGGCGCGTCCAGCGGCGCGATGAGGCCATTCTCGGCTGCGACATCGCTCGCGTTCGCAACGTTCTCCGCGAGCGTGCGACCGGTCACGGTCACGCGGCCACCGTCGATGAGGCCCGCTCGGATCAGATGCTTCAACAGCACCGACGTGCCGCCGAGCTTGTGCAGATCGACCATCGTCTTTGTGCCGCGCGGGGCAAAGCTGCACATCACAGGCGTCTTCTTCAGAATGTTTTGTATATCTTGGAGCGTGAATTCGACCTGCGCTTCCCGCGCCAGAGCCAACAAGTGCAACACGGCGTTCGTGGAACCACCGGCGGTCGCGATGGTCACGGCAGCGTTCTCGAATGCTTTGCGAGTGAGGATGTCGCGTGGGCGGATTTGCTGTTCGAGCAGATTGCGGATGAGTCCTCCGGCGTTAAGTGCATCCTGTTGCTTAGCAGCATCAATGGCCGGAATCGAACTGCTCTGCGGCGGCATCAGACCGATGGACTCCAGCGCGAGTCCCCATGTGTTGAACGAGGCCGCGATGCCGCAACCGCCCGGTCCCGGACAAGCGACTCGCCGGATTTCATCCGCCTCCGACTGCGGGATCGCTCCGACCGATGCGGCGGCCTGCGAGTCGTAGACATCTAGGATCGTGACATCTTTGCCTCGATAACAGCCGGGAAGAATACTGCCGCCGCTGAGGATCAAGCCGGGATAATTCATCCGAGCCAAAGCCATCGCGAAGCCCGGCCCGTTCTTGTCGCAGTGGTGCAGACCGACCATCGCGTCATAGCAGTGAGCCGTCACGACGCACTCGGCGGAGTTCGCAATCAAGTTCCGCGAGACGAGACTTGCGCCGCCTCCTTCAAGTCCTTGCGTAAGGTTGTCGCTGACTGCCGGTGTGCCAAACAGAAAGCCCAACAGCCCCGCCTCACGACAGCCTTCGGCCACCTTGCGGCCCAGGTCATACGCATGGACGTTACACAGATTCCCTTCCAGCAGCGGCACGCCAATGCCGACCTGCGGCTTGTCGAAATCCGCTTCAGTCATGCCGAGTCCATGAAAAAAAGCGGTCACCCCACGCTGCCAACCGCGCGTCAGTTGCCGACTATTCCAATTCAGTGCAGACATCGAATGATCCTTGGCAAAGTGAAGGGACAGTCACTGCGCCAGTCATAGTTGGTGCCGTCCACTTTCGACAACTCAGTGACCGCCGCCAGCGAGCACAGTTCATACTTGTGATCGATGCCAGTGGTGTGAGGCTCATCGAGATTCCGGTTTTGCCGCGACGTTGAAGAGTGACCGTGAGACGAACTCCAGATAGCTTTCCGCCCTGTCGCTTGTGGTCGTCATCTTTCTTAAGCGAGGTGAAGCAATGACTCGTTCTGTCTTGATGCTGCTGTTGAGTGTTCTGATTTGGGGAGTCGGAGCGGCTTCGGCTCAGGCTCATTTTCTGTTTATCCAGGTGGGACCGCATGCGGAAGCAGGGCGGAACGTCGAAGTCTTTTTCAGCGAGCGGGCGACCGCGGGCGATCCCAAGTTCGTGGCGAAGGTCGCGCACACTGAACTCTGGTTGCAGGACGAGCCAAGCAAGTTCGTACCACTGACCGTGAATCGCGGCACTGACCGATTGAGAGCGTATCTCCCTTCTGGCAACAGCGTGTCGGTCGTCGGTCGCTGCGAGTACGGAGTGCTCAAACGTGAGAAGCCGTTCCTGGTGCGGTACTACCCGAAAGCCGTTTCGGGAAAGCCGGACGAGGTCGCAAAGTTGTCGCGTCACGAATCGATCCCGTTGGAGATTATGCCCGCCTTCGCCAAGGACTCGCTCACACTGACGGTGCTGCGAGAAGGCAAGCCGTTGGCCAACACGGTGCTGACGACGATCGACTCGGACCTGACGAACGAGGAATTGAAGACCGACGCGAATGGCCGGGCGACTTGGCGGCTGACGGAACCGGGGCAATATGCCGTATACGTCAAGCATGTCATACCGCAAGCAGGGACGCAGAACGGCCAGACCTATGAGGAGCTTCGCGAGTTCGCAACGTTGGCCTTCGACTGGCCGTTGGACAATTCGCGTGTTGATGCCGACGCGGTCGCGATGTTTGAAAAGGCAATCGCTGCTCGCGCGGCGTGGAAGGATTTCAAAGGCTTCACCGCCCAAGCGTCGGTCTATCTCGATGGCCGCCGCTCCTCGGGCCAGGTGACCGTGAAGCCGGACGGTGACGTGTCGCTTGAGGGCGAGCCGAAGCTCGACGATGAGGCGGCTCGCGAGTGGGTCCGCGATCAATTGCACTCGCTGGTCATCCACCGAGTCCCCTCATCCGGCATTCAATCGAAGCCGGTTCTGAGCTTCGCCGACAAAGAAGAGGAACATCCGCTGGGCCGCCTGCTGACGTTCCACGGCGGCCGGTTCGCGTCCACTTACCGCGTTCGCGATGACGAGATCACCGTCGTGAATCGCAGCTTGGGCCGCGAGAACATGTCTCTGCAAATGTTCGAAACCGAACGCAACGCCGAGAACAAAGTCTTGCCTCGCGCGTATCAAGTCCAATACCGCGACGCTCACACCGGCGCGATCACGCGCGTCGAATCATTCCGCAATCGCTGGCAACGAATCGGCAAACTGGATCTGCCGGAAACACTGGCTCAAACCGTGTCATCCGCATCGGGAGTCAGCGTGCGGTCATTGAAACTGAAGTCGCTCAAGACAATCGAGTAATCCTGGCTGCGTCCATTTCTATAACCCGCCGCAATCTGGGAATTGAGAATGCCCTTCAGAAATGCAAACAGCCCACGAGTCATGATGCCATGACTCGCGGGCCGTCAATCAAGCGGAGAGGGGGGGATTCGAACCCCCGGTAGGATTAAAACCCTACACCGATTTAGCAAACCGGCGCATTCGGCCACTCTGCCACCTCTCCGATCCGCGTGCGGACGGGCGGAACTATACTGGCCTCAAAACGGAAAGCAACTTGGACGAAATCGCTTCCGGGAGTGCCTCCGATGAAGGTCGGGGCGACTCACGATTCGGTCGGTGATTTGCTCAGCCGGGACGGGTGCCTTGGGCCGAATTCCACATACGGGCGGCCCAAGCAGCGCTTGATCAAAATCAGTTCGCCGGCATCGTTCCCTTCGATCGCGTGGCCGATGAATTGCAGAACGTAGCCGACTACAAACGCGATCAGAGCCCACGAGGCTGGGTATTGCTGGTGCCAGACCAGAAAGTGGATCGGAAAGACGAACGTCACCGGCAAACCGACCAGATGAAAGAGCTGATTGCCCGGATGCAAATGGCGTTCGCGGTAGTTTTTCCAGAAACGTCGCATGTGTCGGATCACCTTCGAACGGAAATCATTGATTCGCGGTGTGATCGTAGTGCCGTGACGCTCGGCTTGGAATTCGTCGGCGAGTCGCGCGACAATGCCCCGCGATTTCAAATCTTCAATCGACCGAGACGTGAGGCGCGGCGATACCGTGGGCAACTGGCTGCAACGCTGGTGGGAGAGTTATCTCGGCTTGCCAGCCGCGGAGGCGGGGCAAGTGTTGCGCTGGCATTGGACGACGCAGCCCCCTTGGCCTTCGCAGTGGCCGATGGCTGTCGGATGGTGGTTGCTGATCGCCTTGGTGCTGGTGGTCGCAGAAGTGTATCGCCGCGATGCCAAATTGCTGCGAGTTTGGCAGCGTGTGTTGCTGATAGGACTGCGATGCTGTGCGTTGTCGTTGCTGTTGTTGCTGCTGGCTCAGGTGGGCGTTTCCGTTGAGCGAACGGGATTGCCGTTGGTCGTCGTGCTGATTGATGACTCGGCCAGCATGGGGTTGCGGGATGCGTACTCGGCGGAGACTGACCGCAAGTTCGTGGCGGATTTACTTGGATCAGAGTCGGCGGGTGGATCGTCCGATGCGGAGCGATTTGATGTGGCGCGGCGCATTCTGTCGCGTGAAGAAGGACGGTGGTTGCGAGAGTTGCGACGGCGGCATCGACTGCGTGTCGAACGATTCTCGGCAGAAGCCGTGTCGATCGGCGACGACTTGGTCGATGACGAGTCCGTAAAACGATTGCTCGCCGAGCTGGATCGATTGCAGCCGACAGGGGAGATCACTCGGCTGGCGGAGGCGGTGCGGCAGGTGTTGAATCAAACTCGTGGAACGCCGCCGGCCGCAATCGTGCTGTTGACCGACGGCATCGCCAGCAGCGGTGATGCGGACCGACTGACGGCGGTAGCGGCATTGGCACGCGAGCGGTTGGTACCACTGTTTGTGATCGGCATCGGCAGCGATCAGCCAACGCGTGACGTGCAACTCGCCGAATTGCTCGTGGATGACGTGGCGTTCGTGAATGATCCGCTGGTCTTTTCGGCGAAGGTGAAGTCGTTCGGGTTTGTGGGAAAGTCGGCAACACTCGAACTGCGTGAGCGCGGTCAGGAACGAATTCTCGCGCGGCGGTCAATCACCTTACCGGCCGACGGGCAGATCGCGACGGTGGAGTTGCTCTTCACGCCGACACAACCCGGAGACCACGAGTTTGAACTGGTTGTCGCGCCTCCACAGGGGGATGTGGATCGCGACAACAATCGGTTGTCGCAACCGGTCCGAGTTCGCGAGGGGAAACTCAAAGTACTGCTCGCGGACGGCGTGCCTCGTTGGGAATTTCGCGAGTTGAAGAACACGCTCGAACGGGAAGCAACCGTTGAATTGCACACGCTGCTTCAAGAGGCCGACTTGGAATTCGCCTTGCAGGACGAAACCGCGAAACCTCTGAAGGGTCGCTTTCCGCTGACGCAAGAGGCATTGGCGGAGTACGACGTCGTGTTGTTGGGAGATGTGAATCCCGGAGCGTTCTCTCCCGGTGTGCTCGAACAAGTCCGCGAGTTCGTGCGCGACGGCGGCGGTCTGTTGCTGATGGCCGGGCCGCAGCACATGCCGCTGGCATTTCGTGAAACTCCGCTGGAAACGCTGCTGCCGATTGAACTCGATGCGGCGCGCGTGCCGCCGCCCGACGCCGACCTTCGCGAGTCCTTTCAGCCGCGCTGGACCGAAGCCGGTCGGTTGAGCACACCTCTGTTTCGGCATCTGTTTGGCGCTCGTAATGACCGCATTGATGCGGTCGGTCAGCCGCCAGATCGGCCGTCTCGAACACGACCCGATGAATCGGGTCAGTATGAGCTGCCCGGCCTGTTCTGGCTCTGCGAGTCACCGCGACTGAAGGCTGGTGCGACGGTGTTGCTCGAACATCCGCAGCGGCGTGGCGAGAAGCAGCCACTGCCGGTGATCGCATTGCAGCGATTCGGAGCAGGCAAGGTGTTGTTTCATGCCACCGACGAATTGTGGCGATGGCGGTTTCGGAACAACGAAAAGGTCTACTCGCGATATTGGATTCAGGCGTTGCGGTTTCTCAGTCGAACGCAAAGCTTGACCGGAGCACGTGGCGTCGAGTTCTCCGCAGACCGGCAAACGTATCAGCGCGGTGAAGGGATCAAACTGCGGCTGCAAGTGCTCGACGAACGGCAGCTCCCGCCGAGCGGTTCGGCGAGCGTGATGCTGGAACGTGCCGACGCACCGAGACGCAGCATTCAACTGTCTCGGGCGACAAACTCCAAAAATGTCTTCACGGGTGAATTGCGGGGTCTGCGCGATGGCCGATATCACGCCTGGCTTTCGGAGCCGTCGTTTCCCGGTTCACCACCGTCCGTTGATTTCGTAATCGAAGCTCCGCAACGTGAGTTGCTGCGACGACGGATAGATCGGGCAGATCTCGATGCGGCGACTCGCACCACGTTGGGGCGATATTACACAGTGGCCGAGGCGGATCGGCTTCCGTCGGAAATCCCTGCCGGCCAACCGGTGCCGCTGTCCGCGGCGACGATCATCCCGTTGTGGACTCGTTGGGAATTGCTGCTGTTGTTTGCGGGGCTGCTCACGGCGGAATGGCTATGCCGTCGTCGCTGGCGACTGGTATAAGACTTTGAATCTTTGGCGAGCGGGGCGGCATCAGCCCCCCGGTTGGCCGCGAACGATCACAAATCACCGGGGGGCTGACGCCGCCCCGCTCGCCAAGACATAACATGGTTTCGAGTTTGCGCACGATGCCTACGCTTCTTGACCAACTGCGAGATCTTCGCCGGCGTGTCCGTCGACTGCTGTGGCTGAATGGCCTCAGTTCTGCGGTCGCGGGATTGCTGTGCGGGGCGTTGTTGATTGGTCTGACTGATTGGCTGTGGCATTTCGACAGTCGCGGCGTGCGAGCCGGGTTGCTGGTGTTGTTGGCCGTCGCCGTGAGTTGGGTGACCTGGCGCAGATTGGTCACGCCGCTGCGAACGCCTCTGTCGAATGTCGAGTTGTCGGGACACCTGGAGCATTGCTTCCCCGGCCTGCGCGGTCGGTTGGCGACGGCGGTTGAGTTTTTGGAACGAGACACGAACCCGACGGTCGGCTCGCCGGAATTGCAGCGGCGATTGATCGAGCAGACGACCTCCGACGTGCGGTCGCTGAACTTCGCGGAGGTGCTCGACCAGCGTGAAGCGAAACGCTCGGTGGTGATTCTGGCGGTGTTGTGCGGCGTCGTGCTGTTTTTGATGGCTGCGAATTCGGCAGCAGCGGCCACGGCGATCAGGCGGTTACTGCTGAGCGATCAGCGCTGGCCGAAGTCGGTCGAGTTGCAGTTGGTCCAAGGGGATCTTTCGCCGATCCGCTATTCCGAGACCGAGCCTCTGCGGAGTTTGCAGGGGCAACCGCTGGATTTGTTTGTCATCAACAAAGGTGGCTCGCTGCCGCAGCCGGTGTTGGTCGAGTTCCGTCAGCGAGGGCATCTGCCGCAGTCCGAACCGCTGCGGACGGCGACGCTACGCGATGCCGCCGATGTGGCTCGTGAGGCGGCGGCGATTCGATTGCCGATCGACGAGGGCTTGATCGAGTTCCGCGCCGTTGCTGGGGACGATCACGAGATGCCGTGGCACAAACTGTGGATCACACCGCCGCCGAAGCTGGAGTCGTTTCGAGTGCAGGTGATCCCTCCGACCTACACGGGGGAAGCCAGCACGACGCTGCCGGAGGGAACGACACAGGTCCGCGCGCTGCTTGGTTCGCGCCTGAAACTGACGGCCCGCGCGATGCGGCCGATTCGTGCCGCGAGTTGGGATGCGGGGTCGGTGACTTTGTCGGCTTCAGGTCGTGATCTGACATTTGATGTCACGGTTCAACGGATTGGCTCAACAACACACCGTTTATCGGTGACCGATCGGAATCATTTCGAGAACTCAGCGGCGTTACGGCTGGAAGTGATCGGCGTGGCTGATCCGCCGCCGTCCGTGTTGTTGGAAGATCCAGCGACGGATCAACTCGTGACGGCGAACGCGACGGTTCGAGTTCAAGCGGTGGTGAAAGATGATCGCAAGCTGCGTGAGATTGGATTGGAGTCTCTCGTAGTTCGGGCGCCTACGTCCGAACAAAGCCCGGACGTAGGCGTCCGAGCGACAAACGGCGATCAGACGACCGACGGTGAGGACTGGCAGGACGAAAACCTGCCCCATGAAGAAGGGCAGCGCGAAGCTGTTGTTCGGCGCGATTTGTTGTTGAGCGAACTGAATCCGGTTGTTGGTGACCGGATCGCGCTGCGTGTCATGGCATCGGATCACTGCGATATCGGCGAACCGCGCGTCGGTCGCAGTGCGACACGGACGCTGACCGTCGTCACGCCTGAAGCCAAGCTGTTGGAGATCGCGCAGCGGCTGGATCTGTTGCTGCGCGATTTGGAATCGCTGGCGACTCGACAATCGCAGGCGAAGGATCAGACGGAGGAATTGCGCGTTCAAGCGGAGAAGACCGGCGAACTCCGTCCGCAGGATCGGGACTCGCTCAAGCGTGTGGAATTGGATCAGCGACACATAGGCTCGCGGCTGGTCACTTCGCGACCGACGGGACGGGGTGATGACGTGACGACCCATGCGCGGGAATTGCTCACGCAGCTTGAGAGCAATCAGTTGAAGGACTCGGCCACGCGCGAACGTCTGACGCGGATTGCGACGTCACTTGAGGGACTCAGCCGTGAAACGCTGCCGTCGTTGGAGAGCACGTTGGGCAAGGTGTTGAAAGAGATGCTTGGTGGGCCGCCTTTGCCTGAAACGCCCCGTTCGTTTGCGGAGATCGTTGTTCGCCAGAGTGAAGTGCTGACGACGCTAACTGACCTGGTTCGCGATTTGACGCAGTGGCGCGACCGCCGCGAACTGGCTCGCGAAGTTGCGGACCTGGCACAGACACAGGAGTCGTTGAACCGCGACACGAACGAACTCGCGCCGCAGACGTTGGGGAAGTCGGCGGCACAGTTGCCCAGCCAACTTCAAGCGGACGTCGCGAAGGTCGCGGATCGTCAATCACGGCAGGCCGAACGAATCGAACAGCTTCGGCAACGATTGGGACAATCGTCTCGCTCTCAACGGGAGGGCGAGACTCCTGCCGAGCCGAATCGCAATTCGCGAGAAGACAACGGCCCGGCGGGAGCCTCGCCCTCCCAAGACTCGGCCGCACGTGAAGTCGTCGCGGAACTCGATCAACTTGGATTGATCGCGAAGGCTCGCGAAGCCGCCCAGGACGTCGCGGCCAATAATCTCGGACAGGCGACACGTACACAGCAGCAGTTGGCGGAGGACTTGAAGTCGCTCGCCAACAAATTGGCGCAGACGCCTGCCACGAGTTCTGACGGTGACATCCGCGAGCTCAAGGAGATTGCGGAACAACTTGATGCACTAACTCAGCAGCAACGTCGATTGCTCGACGAGACTAAGGCCGCGGCCGCGAAAGCGGGATCGCTCACGTCGGAGCAACTCGCAGAACAAGCGAACGCTTTGCGCGAGCGGCAGGTTGAAGCCAAGAAGTCCGCGGACGAATTGACCTCGCGGTTGAAAGAGTCACGGGCCGCGGACGCGCTGGACGCTTTACGTCGAGCGAGTCGGCACATGCAGCAGGCGGAGTCGCAGCTTGGCCAAAAACAACTCGCTCGCGGGGTGGACGAGCAGCAAACTGCGATTGAGGATCTGGAGCAATCCGGTCGAGAACTGGCGGCCGCTCGGCGAGCGGCGCAGCAGAAGGAACTCGCGGAGAAGGCTCATGAATTGACCGAAGCGGTTCGCGAATTGATCGCTCGGCAGAAGACCGTTGTCGAGGAAACCGAACGACTCGCGGTGGAACAGCAGAAGGCGGGAAAGTGGACTCGGCCGCTGTCGAAGGCTGCTCTCAGTCTGAGTGAGGAAGAAGGAGAACTTTCAGAAGTCACACGCGGGCTGTCGGAATCACTGAAAGACATCGCGGCGGTGCGGCTGACGCTTGAACAAGCGACGAATGATCTCGTTGCTGCCGCGTCACGCCTGCGCGACAAACGATTGGATGACGAAACTCGCCGGCGAGAACAGTCGGCGCTACGCTCGCTGCAATCGCTTGCCGAGGCTCTGACTCCACCGAAGCCCGATCCATCAGCCAATAAGGACGACACGCAACAGGCCGCGCAGCAAGACCAAAACGATGCTCCTCAAGAGCCAGTCCCACCCGTTGCGCAGCTGCAGTTATTGCGTCAGCTTCAAGCCGATATCGGCAACCGCACTCGCGACGCCGAGACTCATCAACCGACTGATCCCGCGAAAGAGGATGAGGTCAAACAGTCGGAAGCGGAGGTTCGTCAGATCGCTCGCGATCAACAGTCGCTGCGCGACGCGACTTCCGACTTGTTGAACAACGTCCCGACTGATCCGGAGTCAGCAGACAACGAGAACCAACCGCGTGAGACGTCTCTCTCGTCGATGCGAACATCGTTGGAGGGTCTGGAGGTGCGAGACATCGGCAAGGCCACTCAGGCGGCTCAACAGTCGGCGGTCAATTCGCTCGATGCACTGCTGAAGTTCTGGCAACAACGGGCTGCGCGGCAGCAATCGCTCGCACGCAGCGGACAGAAGGCTGCGATGTCCGACAAGCCGCCTGGCGAGAATTCTTCCACGACAACCGACGGCAGCGGCGGGAAGCCGACAGGCCGCGACTCGAAGCAGGCAAGTAACTCGTCCGACCGCGAACGCACGGGAACTGATGTTGAAGGTGAGTTGCACCGACAACGGTTGCTGCGCGAATCGGTTTGGGGACATCTGCCTCCCGCGCTGCGCGAGAAGATGCTCAATCTGCCGCACGATAAGACGCTGCCGAAGTACTCCGAACACATCCGGCGGTATTACGAGGCCTTGGCGGAGCAGTGAGATGCGGATGCGGCAGAAGAATGGGGCCAGGGGAATGAAGAACGCTGGCGATGGATGTTGAGCTTTTACCGATCGGTGGCGAGTCGTTGGGATTCGTGGGCGATCAGTGGTTGTAGGTCGGCGTCGCTCTCGGCATCGGGACGGGAGTAGGCCCAGGCGACGAATTCGCCGGAATCGGTTTGGACGCGCACGGCGATGCGGCGGTACTCGTGGCCGATCAAGCTGCCGGGCGTGAGTTCTTCGAGGCTGTCGCATTCGCGCAGGGTCGCGGCGTAGGTTGCGGGCGTAAGGAAGAACAGCTCGCCGTCCACTTCGGAACTCTGTTCGCGAGCAATCATCAGTGGCTCGACACGAGCAAAGCCGAGCAACCGCGCGGCAAGGACTCGGTCGTATGCTCCCGCGAGGTAATGATGGTTGCATTCGCCACGACGCAGTGTGCCGAAGACGAACAAGGGAAGGGTCGGCATTTCGGCACTCATCCGTGTCACAGAACAACTGAGCCGCGCGGCGCTAGCCCCGGTTACAAGATACGAACCGGGGCAAGCGCCGCGCGGCTAATGATCGGAACGCAGATCGATCGGTCAGCCCGATTCTTTGAGTCCGGCTTCGTAAGCCTGAAGGTCTTTCGTCAAGCGCTGCATCTGACTCCGCAAGTTTTGAAACTTCTGAAAAGACGCTTGGAACTTGTCCTTCGTGTCGAAGATCGACTTGTGAACTTCCTTCTGGCTCAACTGCACGCCGCGATTGAGTTGCGTCAGGTCTTCTTCGAGCGTGTCGCGAAGATGCTCGAATATCTGTTGGCAGAGTCCCTGTGACTCGATCATCGCTCGGCGGATGAATTGCCGGTCGGCAATACGCTCTTCAGGCTCCATCCGCTTGAGTCGAACATTGGCTTTCGCCTGCTTGACCAGGTTCAGTTCGACCAACCGGCCGAACGGATTGTGACTGACCTTGGCCTGATTCTGAACTTCCTCGGCCCGCGCCAGCCCGCGCTGGGCACGCTCGAAGTCGGGATTGATTTCGAGGGCCTTCTTGTATTGTTCGATGGCCCCCTTGATGTTGTTCATTTCCAGATAGGTGTTGCCCAGGTTCTGCATGGCGTCGAGCATGCGCGGGTTGATCTTGATCGCCTCTTTGTAGGAATTGATCGCCATCGCCGGCTGCTTGAGTCCTCGATAGGCGATGCCCAGGTTGTAGTAGGCTTCGACCGAGTTGCCGTCGCGTGAAATCGCCTTCTTGAGAAAGTCGGCTGCCTTCGAAAACTCTTCTTTGCGGTTGTAGACCGCTCCCAAATTGACGTACGCCTTGGCATCCTTGGGGCGGAGATGCGTCACGCGCGTGAAGTGCTCGATCGCCTTGTCGTATTGTCTGACGATGAAGTAAGCGGTGGCGACGGCGTCGTGAACGTCGGTTCGGTCAGGATCGGCCTTCAAAGCTTCTTGGAAGACTTTGATTGACTCGGCATGTTTCCCTTGCCGAAACAGTTGTCGGCCCGTTGAGCAGAGACTTTCGAGATCGGCAGGCATGTGCGTGCCCTCCGTCAAAGTCCGTGTTGCCTGGCTTGTTACCGGATGCCTGCCCGGAAAAATTGACAAGTCCAACTCACGGAGCCAGCAGCGTATCAGCCTTGGGCAAACCGGCCAACACGTTTATTCCCGTCATGACCAGGTGACCTCAAGCGGGTGCTGTGACTCGGCGGGCAAATTGTTTGAGCAGTTCGTCGGTGATTCGCTCGTCTTTAGACACGTCCTTGATGGCCTGCAAGACGGCGACGATTTGCTCTTCCGACAGTTCATAGCCGAGTTCGTGCATCCGGTGCGCGACGGCTCGCCGACCGCTGTGCCGGCCAATGACTAGCGTCAGCCCGCTGGCTCCGACTTTCTCCGGGCGATACGGTAGGTAGGTGTCCGGGTTCTTCAACAGGCCGTCCTGATGGATACCGGCCTCGGTCGCGAAGATGTTCTCGCCGCCAACCGGCTTGTTTCGTGCCATCGCCAAGCCCGTGAGCTCGCTGACCAGTTGGCAGAGGCCGTAGAGCTTGGTTGTGTCGAGCTTGAATTCCACGCCGTATTGCTCCGGATGCAGCGCGAGCGCGATGGCGACCTCTTCCAGCGAGGCGTTGCCGGCTCGTTCGCCAATGCCGTTGATCGTGCATTGGACGACGTTGGCTCCCTCGGCGACGCAGGCCAACGTGTTCGCGACCGCCAGGCCAAGGTCGTTGTGAAAGTGAACCGCCAGCAGCGCCTTGTCGAGGTTGGGTACGCCGTCCTGGATGGCTCGAATGAAGGCTGCGGCTTTTTCGGGAGTGAGAATGCCGACAGTGTCCGGGAAACCGATGGTGGTCGCGCCGGCATCGATCGCCTCGCGATAGCACTGGCAGAGGTACGGGACTTCGGTGCGGCTGGCGTCTTCGGGACTGAAGGCGACGATCTCAAATTTTTCGCTGGCGTAGGCGACCGAGTCCGTGATGATCCGCAGGACTTCGGCTTCGGACTTTTGCAGTTTGAATTGCCGATGCAGCGGGCTGGTGCCGCAGAACAAGCTGACGCCGCGTTTGTTGGTTGGGTTGCCGTGCAGCGCCTCGTCAGCGGCATCGACGTCGCCACGCACCGTGCGGCACAGCGCGGTCAGAACCGGTTTCTTCACGACGCCGATCATGCGTTGGATCGCCTCGACATCCGCAGGAGACGAAGCGGGGAAGCCCGCGTCGATCGAATGCACTCCCGCCTCTTCCAGGGCTAGCGCGATCCGCAGCTTGTCATCGGGGTCGAGGGTGGCTCCCGGCATCTGCTCGCCGTCGCGGAGCGTCGTGTCCGAGAAGAGCACCGTTCCGGAATTCTTGTGGTGACGGATGATCGCCTGTTTGACGACTCCGGTGACGCGCTTCTTGGCTCGACGAAAGAAACCGAACGGCATCTCAGAGCTCATGGCTGTGGGACAAATTGGTTCGTGAGAGAGGCGGTGAGAGAATGACAAACTCGGCGAAAATCCGGAAGCCACGAAGCGGTCTTCCGGCGATTCTTCAAACCGCTACAATCCCGCCCCGCTGCGGAGCCTGATTTCATAGGCGTTTCTGATTGGCAGGAGGCCGATCGCTCCAGCAGTTTCTGTGACTCTTCTGATTGAGGTCCAAGCATGTTCCAAGGATGGCGGAATGGATTGTGGCTCGTCTTGGTGTGCTCGAGCCTGGCGTGCTCCAAGCCAGACTCCCCCGCGAACAATACCGAGGGTGGTCCAGCCACCGCGGCCAATTCCACTGGTGGCTTGAAACTGCCACCGGCACCTGACGGGGAGGGTGATTCTGGAAAGGCTCGGGCTTCCGATAAGTCCGGCAATGCGAAGGCCACCGCCAGCCTCGACGATGATAATCCTTTCAAAGAGGCCACGAAGAAATCTCCCATCGACCAAAGTGCGGCGAGAAAGTCTCTGGCAGGAAACTGGGTTCTCGTGCTGACTCGGCCCGGCCAAGAGGGCTTCATCGACTTCCACACGAGCATCATCACCGTCGCGGCGGACAAGACCGCCGAGGGCGGGTTCGCCGCCACGCTGACCGCGAAGAGCGAGGTGCTGCCCCCCTTTAAGCTCACGGCTTCGGAAGTGGAAAACAAAAACATTCACCTGACGTTTGATGTCAGCGGTACGGCTCTGGACTTCCAAGGCTCGCTGAAAGACGGAATCGTTTTCGGCAACGCCTTATTCGGAAACTGCCTCCCAGCTCGGCTGCTGCCGACGAAAGAGGATTCGCTCGACGGATTCAACCCCTCGCCGGAACCGGTGGATGCTCGGGCGCTGAGCCAAGCCTTCAACCAGAAAGACTCGACGGCCAAGCAGAAGGCGCTGGCCAAGTTTGTCGAGGATCGTCCCGCCAGCCCACTGGGCATGATGGCCTGGGAGACTCGCATCTTTGACTCCGCCAAATTGAATATTGCGCAAGAGGATCTGGAGTCATTGGTTGCCGACTATCAGACCGGCATTGCCGCTTGGGGACCACGGTTGCAACAGGCCGCGAAAGGCAACGTCGCGATCATTCTGGCGATCACCAAATACAACTCGGAGTACGCGCTGAAATACCTCGACGCGGCCGACAAGTCGCTGACCGATGAGTCGCTCAAAGATCTCAAGGAACAACTCAAGACCGCGAGAGAAGGGATTCTCACCGTCCAGGCATTGAAGTACATCGATTCCGACGACGCGGAACGAGCCGAGAAAGCCCTTCCATTCCTCACCAAGCTGCGTACCAAGAACCCGTTTGATCCATCCGTGCTGTATGGCTTGGCTCGTTACCACGAAAGGGCGAAGGAGACCGACGAGGCGATTGCGCTCTATGCGGAACTGGCCAGTCTGCCGATGCTGGAAGGATTCTTGAAACGGGAATGGGATCAAAAGTCCGATGAGATCGACCGCGAACTCCCCAGCGCCACGCTCGTCAAGCTGTGGAAAACCAAGCATGGCAACAAGACCGACGGCCTGGATGACTTCAAAGACGAGATCTATCGCAAACGTGTCCTCAGCTTCGCTGAAAAACCGGCTGCGGAACCTCCGACCGGTAATCGGATCGTCCTGTGTGAACTCTTCACTGGCTCGTCCTGCCCGCCGTGCGTCGGTGCGGATATCGCCACGGGAGCCCTCGAAGTCACTTACCCGAAAACGCAGGTGATTGTGCTCCGATATCACCAGCACATACCTGGTCCCGACCCGTTGACCATCGCCGATGGCGAGGATCGTTTCTCGAATTACTATCGCGGCCAAGGGACTCCAACCGTGTTGCTCAACGGTGCACCGGTCAACAACGTCGGCGGCTACTTGCCGAACTCGCCGGACATCTACCGCGGATTGAGAACGCTGATCGATCAACAGCTTTCCGAGAAGGCCACGATCAAGGTTCGAGTCAATGCTCGCGTTCAAGACGGCAACTTGCAGATCGTCGCCGACGCTCAAGGCATCGACACGCTCGAAGGGGAAGCGAAAGACGTGCGTCTGCGAGTCATCATCGCGGAAGACGAAGTCCACTTCCTCGCACGCAACGGAGTCCGCAGCCACGAAATGATCGTCCGCCGAATGATCGGCGGCCCCGGTGGCACGGAAGTGAAAGACGGCAAGCTCGCGGTGAAAGAGTCCGTTCCGCTGTCCGAACTCAAGGGCTCGATTGCTGACTACCTCAAGAAGTACGAAGAGAGCGAAGGAATCGACTTCCCCGCCAAGCCGCTCGACCTGAAGCGACTGCATGTGGTGGCGTTCGTCCAGAACGACGAATCGCATGAGATTCTGCAAACCAACGCGATCGCCGTGACCGCGACGGAAACGGCGGCGACCGAGACGATCACGCCAGCCGCCGGCAAAGCCGCTCCGAAGAAAGCGAAGGCGGACGAATAAGAGCACGCAGATCGTGAGCCGCGACCGTCAAAGAGCGGAGTTCGGTTCTCTAAAAAACGCTTCCTGATAGAAGCGGCTCCGAAATCAAAAAGCCCGGATTTCTTTCGGAATTCGGGCCTTTTCGTCGGCGTTATGCTCTCGCTCACGGCGTATCGAATGGCTTATCGGCATCCTCGATCGCAAGATTGTTCTGCTTATAGAGCCGAATCTTCTCTGCCTTGTCCTCCAGCAGCACCAGTCCGCCAGTCTTCGCGTCGTAGGCATACAACTGATAGGGCGGCAGCGCATTCAATTCGATGTGAAGTTGCTTCATCAGCTTCTCTGCTTCTTTGAACGTCGGATACTTGTCGTCGTTCGCAGCCTTCAAGATATCCATTTGATGCTTGAAGTTCAGAGCGGTCGCTCGTGATGTGACCGAAACGTAGGCGTTGAACGACACCGTCAGTGGATCGCTGCCATTGATCTTGTTTTCGACTTCGACAATCTTGGAATTCTTCTTGGCCTCGGCCAGATCCACGATCTTGCCGGTCGTCTTGCCGATGATCGAACCGCTCGGCTTCGCCGCTGGTTGCTCGGTGGTCGCAGCAGTCGCGTTTGCGTCCGTCGTCGGAGTCGCCGCTGGTTGTGGATTCACGACTGGCTGAGCATTCGCGGCAGGAGCAGCCTTGCCAGCATTCGCCACGTCAGAAATATCGCCCCCAGTTGCCATGCCACCAGGGGCCACCACCTTTTCTCGGCCAGGGCCCTCCATCGCCTTATCAAAATCTTCGCAACCGAATAAACCAGCCGCCGCCAAACACACCCATAGTTTTCGCATGGCACTACTCCGCTCTGAAAATGACTCGTGTCCGCAACAAAAAGATTGTCCAAGCGACCTCCATGTGGCACAAGCACCGGAGGAGACGTGCCTAAAGCAACGTCAACGGATTCACTCGCGTCTTCAGCGGCAACTCGACCGGCCCGCCGACACGATGTGATTCGAAGACGGCAGCGATCATCTCGATGATCGCACGCGAGTCCACCGCCGAGCATCGTGTCTGACGGTCCTTCTCAATGCAGTCGATCAAGTCGTTGATCGCGGCGATATGCCCCCCTTCGTAAGTCAAATCTTGCCGAGGCTCCGGCTTGCCGATTCCCGCCGAAGAAACCGGTTCCCATTTCTTGCTCGTCCGTCCTGGCGACCAACTGCTGTCGCGGAGGATGTGCGTCTTCGCGCCGAAGCCGCTCTCCGTTTCGAGGATTCCCTTGCTGCCACAAATTTGCAGAGCGAACCGCGTCGGACTCCCCGCCATGCCCCGATGCGAGGACATGTAACCGGTCACGCCGTTGGCGAACGAGTACGTCGCATCGACCGCATCCCCCGCCAGCGGGCCGATTCCTTCTTTGCCCTCGGCGACATCGGCCTTCGCCAGTCTGTGCTTCTGCTGCATGACGGTCGCGAAGCAGCTTGTCGCATTACCGGCGAATGCGCGCATCAAACCGAAGACGTGTGATCCAAGCACCCACAAATCCTCGCCGCCGCCGCGAGCGTCCTCTTTGCCTCGGCCACGCAATTCGAGCACCTCGCCAATCTCACCCGAATGAACCAGTGCCTTGGCCATATCGAGCACCGGCGACCACTGGCTGATGTGGGCGATCGCCAGCTTGAGATGCCGCATCTCCAATTGCCGAATCGCGTCATCGCATTCGGCGAGCGTTCGGCAGAACGGCTTCTCCATATAGACGTGGCAACTGTGCTCGGCCGCCGCGACGATCATCTCGTGATGCTGATCGATCCAGCGCGGACAGATCGCGACGATGTCCAGCTTTTCCTTGGCGAACATCTCGCGGAAGTCGGCATACATCGTCTTGGGGTTGGTTCGCTTCGCCGCCGCTGCTCGCCCTGCTTCGTTTTCATCGGCGAGCGCCACAATCTGGACATTGGGCACCTTCGAAATGGCCACGTCCACACCGTGTCCGTAATCCCCTTTGCCCGTGCGACCGATGATGCCGACTCGATAAGTCTTCGCCATGAGGATGCTCCTTGGTTTGAGAGGTGGACGATTATGCCGCGCCCCGCCCGTTGAGTCACCTTCGCGAGCCAACTATACCTTGCACGACATCCATGAAGGTTCGGGCGAGCGAGGTGGCGTCAGCCCCCCGGTGCGTTCATCGCGGAACCGGGGGCTGACGCCGCCTCGCTCACCTGATTGTTTCATGGTTGCTCTCTCGGAGAAGAAACCATGTCATTTCGAGTCGGTCTAGGACACGACACACATCGCTTGATCGCTGGCCGGCCGCTGATCCTCGGCGGGGTGCGCATCGAGCATGATCTCGGTCTCGATGGCCACAGCGACGCCGACGTGCTGCTGCACGCGATCACCGATGCTCTGCTCGGTGCGGCTACTCTCGGTGACATCGGCGAGTTGTTTCCCAACACTGACCAACGCTGGGCCAACGCCGACTCGGCGATCTTCGTGCAAGCGGCGTTGAACAAGCTCGATGAACTCGGTTGGAAGATCGTCAACCTGGACTGCACGATCCACGCGGAGCGTCCCAAGCTGTCCGCGCTCAAGCCGGTAATTGCCGCGCGTGTTGCCGAGTTGGTCGGCCTCGACCGTAGCCAAGTGAATGTCAAAGCGAAGACCGGTGAGAAGGTCGGCCCGATCGGCCGACAAGAGGCGATCTCGGCCGACGCCATCGTGCTGATCGAACGGCGTCTGTCATGAACTGTGAATGACGACCATCTTCTCTTCGGTCATTTCGCGAATGGCATAGCGCGGCCCTTCTTTGCCCGTGCCGCTGTCTTTCAGACCGCCATAGGGCATGAAGTCCGCACGCCACTGCGTCCCCCAGTTGATGTGCAGATTGCCGGCATCCACCTCGCGAGCAAACCGCATCGCGCGGTCCAGGTCTCGCGTGAAAATGCTGGCCGACAGGCCATAGTTCGTGCCGTTGGCCAGTGCGAGGGCCTCATCGAAATCGGTAAACGGCGTCACGGCCACCGCCGGCCCGAAGAGTTCATCGCAGCTCACTCGCTGAGCCGGCGAGACGTTCGCCAGGATCGTCGGCGCATACATGGTGCCTCGCCGAGTTCCACCGGTGACGAGCGTCGCGCCGGCATCGGTCGCTTCGCGGACCCACAACTCCACGCGGAGCGCATCGGCCTCGCGGACCATCGGCCCCATCTTGGTCGCCTCGTTTAATGGATTGCCGGTCGTGAGTGCCTCGACTCGTGGCTTGAGTGCATCCAAGAAATCCCCCGTGCGACCACGCGGGGTCAGGATGCGTTGCGCCGAGATGCAAACCTGCCCGGCATTTGCGAAGCCCGACATGGCCACCAACTGCGCGGCTCGGTCGAGGTCCGCGTCGTCCATCACGATCACCGGACTGTTGCTGCCCAGTTCCATCGTGACACGCTTTACTCCCGCCATGCCGCAGATCTCGGTCCCCACTTCGTAGCTGCCGGTGAAGCTGATTTTGCGAACGCGGCGATCGGTGCAGATCGCTCGCCCAAGTTCACGCCCCGGCCCAGTGATGCACGCAATCGCCTGCGGCGGCAGTCCAGCTTCCAACAATACTTCGACCAGTTTCAGAGCGGTGAGCGGCGTATCTCCCGCCGGCTTGATGAGCACCGCATTCCCCGCCGCGATTGCAGGGCCAACTTTATGAGTCACCAGATTCAACGGAAAGTTGAACGGCGTAATCGCCGCGACGATCCCGCACGGCACACGCAACGTGAAGCCAAACTTACCCGCGCCTCCAGGAGCAGCATCCAGCGGTAGAACTTCTCCCGTGATGCGTTTGGATTCCTCGGCCGAGACTTCCAGCGTCTCGCATCCACGACTGACTTCCAGCCGACTCTCGGCCAGGATCTTTCCTTCTTCCAATGTGATCGTCCGAGCGAACTCTTCGGAACGCTTCTGAATTAGCTCGACGGTCTTCCGCAAGATGCGACATCGTTCTGCGCTCGGCATCTTGCGCATCAACTTCGCCCCCTCGCCCAGCGTCGCGAGTGCGCTCTCGACATCCGCGGCCGAACCGCGCGGAACGGCGTCGATGAATTCGCCGTTGAACGGATTCGTGACGTTCGTGACGGTGGCTCGGTCTTGCCATTCGGCGGCGAGAAACATGCGCATGGGATGTGGTCCTTCTTCAGGTTCGCGAGCGGCGACAATTGAGACAGGCGAGCAGGGCGGCGTCAGCCCCCCGATCCTGCGACGAATGCACCGGGGGGCTGACGCCGCCCAGCTCGCCTGGATTGATTTGTTTTGTATCAGGAGCACAGCAACACGGTCAGGCACCGCAGAATTCAGAATTGGCGGAATTGAGCTTTGAGTTCCATTACGCTTTGCTCCGCGAATTCTGAATTCTGCGATACCAGCCCCCGGACTCACACTTTGCTCAAGGAATTCCCATGAACGTGCAGGACTCGATTTTGGACTTGGATACTCCGACCGGCCCGATGCGGACCTACGTTTACACGCCCGTGTTACCGAATGGCCGCAAGGACAAAGTCCCCGGTCTGGTCTTGTATTCCGAGATCTTTCAGCAGACTGCTCCGATCCGTCGCCTGGCCGTGCAGTTTGCCGGCCAGGGATTCATCGTCATGGTCCCGGAGATTTTTCACGAGCACGAACCGTTGGGGACAATTCTCGGCTACGACGACGTGGGGAAGGATAAGGGAAACGCCTACAAGCATCTCACGAAACTCACGACGTTCGATGACGATGCGAAGGTCGTGATCCGGGCGCTTCAGCAGCATCCGCAGTCGAACGGCCGGTTGGGTGCGTTTGGAGTTTGTATCGGCGGTCACCTGTCGTATCGCGCGGCGTTCAATCCAGAGATCCTCGCGACCGCGTGCTTCTATCCGACCGATATCCATTCGGGCACGCTCGGTGTGGGCAAGAACGCTGACTCGCTGGCGCGTGCGGTGGACATTCGGGGCGAACTGCTGATGGTCTTCGGACGCCAAGACCCGCACGTTCCGCTGGAGGGTCGCCTCAAGATCCACGACGCGCTGGAACGCTCAGGTGTGTTCTATACCTGGCACGAGTTCAATGCGGCGCATGCTTTTATGCGCGATGAAGGGGATCGCTTCGATCCGGCGCTGGCGCGGCAATGCTTCGGACTAGCCCGCGACTTGTTTAAGCGTGTGCTGTGAGCGTTACGACGCGGCTGAAAAATAGCACGACGCGCAAGCAAGTGGTCAAGTCGCCGAAGGAACAACCACTCGCTTACGCGTTGTGCTGATTTGAAGCTGCCTCTATCGATTCGATCCGATGCGGCGGCCGTCGAGTTGTTCGCGAGCGACGTCGAGCGCCTTGCGGATGTCCGGATCGTCTTCCAGTGAGTTGGCCATTGGGCCTCGGTGCAGCACGACGTGGTCCGGCAGTTCGACTTCGACATCCGGCTTCACTCCAATTTTGCCGAGCGTCTTGCCGGCTGGCGAATAGAACTTGGCCGTTGTCAGTCGCAGCCCGGTGCCGCGCTGGATGGGGAAGATGCTCTGCACCGACCATTTGCCGTAGGTCTTGCGACCGACGATCACTCCCCGTTGATGATCTCGCACCGCACCGGCGACGATCTCACTGGCGCTAGCACTGTTCTCATCGGTCAGCAGGACCAGCGGGACATTCCATTTCTGCTGGCGGTGTGCGGAGTACGAAAAGTTCTGATCCGAGGTGCGGCCCTTCGTGGAGACCAGCACGCCGTTGTCGATGAAGCGATCGAGAACCTCGACAGCCGCCGTCAGCAGTCCGCCGGGGTTGCCTCGCAGATCCCAAATCAAGACTCGCATTCCTTGGCGATTGAGCTTCTGCAACGCCTCGTCGAGTTCCGCGGGCGAGCCTTTCTGAAATCCGGTCATTTGGATGTATCCGACGCCGCGTGACTCATCGACGATCTTGGCGACCGGGATGCTCTTCACATGGACGGCTCGGCGAGTGACATTGACGGTGCGTCGATCCGCGGCGGTCAGGCCGGCGATATCCAGTCGCACCTGCGAGTTGGGCGTCCCTTTCAGACGTCCCGCTGCCTCATCGGTGGACATGTTGCGGCAATCATGGCCGTCGATGCTGACGATGTAATCACCGGCCAGCAGGCCCGCTTCAGCGGCGGGACTTTCCGCAAGCACGTTAACGAGATTCAGTCCGCGTCCGTTCTCGGCTTTCATCTCGATTCCCAGGCCGACGAACTCGCCGTCAATGTTGTCGTACAGATCGCCCAGGCGATCGGGAGTCAGACAATTGCTGTAGTCATCCAGCGCGTGGCAACCACCAAAGACGTATTCCAGGACGACGGCCGTGCTGTTCAGTCCAAGCTGCGATTCGGCCAATCCCGCGACCTCCGAAACGGTCTGATGCGCGGCGTAGTTTCCTTCGAGCCGCTTATTCCAATAGCGATCGAACAGCATCTTGCGAAACTGAGCGATGTTGTCTCGCGACGCCGTCCGACGATTCGGGATGTGGTGATCGAGGAACTTCTCATTCGCCAAGGCGATGTAGAGACTTTCCGTGCCGTGAGCGACGAAGGTGCCGGAGTTGAGCGGATCGACGAAGTGTGATTTGATCTTGTTGATGACCTCATCAAACAAGTGCAGCGAGTCTGCTTGCGAGAGCTTCAGCAGGTTCGTGCGGAAGCTGCTGTCTGAGTAGCGTCGTTCGACGCCGAAGTGAATCTTCGAGCGTCGCAAGCCATAGCTCAGGTCGCGATCGTCAGGCCATTTTTTGCTCGACGCTTCGTAGTGCTCGATGGCGTCGATCCAGCGGCGAGTCCGTTCAAACTCTTCACCCGCTTGCAGTGCCTGCCGAGCATCCTTGATGTCGGACTTCAGCTTGGGAGCCGCCAACGCCTGGCTGTTCGTCGCGAACAATGCGCAGATCAACAACAGCACGAGCCACAACCGCTCGCGATAAAGTCCGAACGCCATGCCCCTCTCCCCCCGAAGCTGGATGACACGAAACCGATTCCTCACGCAGCCACGCTCACGCGGTCTGCCATCCACACCGGAACAGGTCCATGCCCCGAACCCAACCTCCGCGATAGCGATCAGCCTCCAAGCTGCCTCGCGACGCCACACCAAACTCGAAGGTGGCTGCCAACCATCGCCTGACTCTCCGAGTCGGGCTATCGCCGAACTCATTGAGCCGAGAACTCTCGATCAGAACTCCCGAACTGATCCAGGCTCCCGACTCGAAGAGTCAGGCAACAAGCGGTGGCAGTGGCCTCAAGGTGTCAATCAATGTTGGTCTGTGGTGTCACCGCCTCACGAGCGTTGCCGCTTCGCCTCAGCCGGTGACTCTGTGATTACTTTAGGCCACCTTTTGGCCGATGCAAATTGGCCACTTCAGAAATTGCTGTTTCAATCGTCGCGACCGTCACCACTGCCCACCATCCGCCGAGTTGTGCCGATGAGCCGGAGTTTTCCGTCAAGTCGCCTGAGTCGAGGCGGCCTTCAGTTCGCGCGAGAGAGTCGGAAGCCAGAAAATTAAGGATTGCCAAGTCAGGATTGCAGAACGATGAAGGAGGGAGGGTTCGCTGCTGTTCTGCCTGACGTCTGCATGTCCGACCTTTTGCGTTCTGTCATCCTTATTCTGCAATCCTTACTCTCCCACCAGTGCTCCCCCGGAGACTCCAGATGAGCAGCAAACTCGCGCCGCCAATATCACCAACTCTGCGTCGCCCGCCGCGTCTGACTTGGTGGAAGCGCTGGCTGCTGTTGCTGACGGTGCCGTATCTCGGGACGTTCATCATGCTCGCGTCGTTTCAGCGTTCCCTGATCTATCACCCGTTCGCGGCGAGATCGCTACCTGCGAATCAATCCGTATTCGGAACCGGTCGAACGCACGATGTCACGGCTCGGACGGAGGACAACCTCGATCTGCGCGGCTGGCTCGTTCTCGCGAAAGGACACACTGCGAGCACCGACGAACAATTCCAGGCCGAGTTGGCCGAGGGCCGCCCGGTCGTCTTGTACTTCGGAGGTAACGCGGCGAATCGCACTTATCGATTGCTCGAAGTCCAGGTGCTGACCGAGGCCGGAGCCGACGTGCTGATCTTCGACTACCGCGGCTATGGCGATAGCCCCGGTGAGCCCAGTGAAGAAGGACTCGCCCGCGATGCGCGTGCCGCATGGCACTTCGCCACCGAACTGAAGAAGATCGAATCAAGACGCATCGTCCTCTACGGCGAGTCGCTCGGCGGCGGAGTCGCCGTGCGTTTGGCGAGCGAACTGTCGCTCAACAAGACTCCACCGGCGGGAATCATTCTGCGTTCGACATTCAGCTCACTGACCGATGCTGCCTCGTTGCACTTTCCGTTCATCCCCGTTCGCTGGATGCTGATTGACCGCTTCACCAGCGATCAACGCATCCGAGACGTCACTTGCCCGCTGCTGCAATTTCATGGCACTAGCGACACGATTGTCCCGATCCAACTCGGCCAAAAGTTGTTCGCCGCCGCGCCCGAAAAGTCCTCGACCGGCGTCGCTAAGACATTTCTTAAACTTCCGCAGGCGGACCACAACGACGTGTTGGAAACGTCTCGCCCAGAAGTCTCGAAAGCAATCCGTGAGTTTCTGCCGATGGCGGTTCCGCCCGAATCGCCATAACGTAACCGCCCCGCTCGCCCGAGGCATTCCGAATGATCGCCGCCAATCGGAGAAACCCATGTCCCAAGTTTTGGTTTCATCGCCGTTGAATCGCCGTGATTGGTTACGCTCCGCAGCGGCCGGGTCGCTGAGTTTGCTCGGCCCCGCGCTTTTCGCCGCGCCGCCAAAACCGAACAAAGCTCGTGTCGCCATCACACTCGATTTAGAGATGAGCGCGCAATATCCGAAACGCGAAATAACCGAATGGAATTTCGAGAAGGGGAATCTCGACGAGCCCACGAAGCAGTATTCAGTCACGGCCGCGAAGCTCGCAAAAGAACTGGGGGGAGTCATCCACTTCTTCTGCGTCGGCCGAGTGCTCGAACATCCCAGCGTCGATTGGCTCAAGCAGATCGCGGGTGAAGGGCACCCGATCGGCAATCACACTTACGATCACGTCAATGTGAAGGCCACGAAGCCGGAAGAGACGCAGTTCCGGTTTCAGCGAGCACCGTGGCTGGTCGAGGGACTGACCGCTCGCGAGATCATCGACGGCAACATCCGCGTGACCACGAAATCGCTCAAGGCGAGAGCAGGCATCGAAGCGAATGGCTTTCGCACTCCAGGCGGCTTCCACAACGGGCTGACCGACAAACCAGACGTGCAACAGATGCTGCTCGACCAAGGTTTCACTTGGGTCAGCTCAAAATATCCGACGCATCTTTATGGCAAAGTCGGCGAAGTTCCGACGCCAGATGTTTTTGAAAGCATCGTGAAGGCCCAAGCGGACGCTCAGCCGTTCGTCTATCCCAGCGGCTTGATCGAAGTCCCGATGAGCCCCATCAGCGACGTCGGAGCGTTTCGCTCGACCCGCTGGTCGCTCGATTCGTATTTGAAGGCGATCCGATTGTCTGTCGAATGGGCGATTGAGAATCGCGCGGTGTTTGATCTCCTCGTGCATCCGTCTTGTCTGGTGGTGGAAGACCCGGAGTTCAAGATCATTCGACTGATCTGTGGCTTGGTCCGCGCGGCGAGCGATCGGGCGGAGATCGTGACGCTGGATCGCATCGCCGCCCCGCTCGCCTGAGTCCATTTGAATAAAAAAGGCCCGCCGAAATTCGGCGGGCCTTTTGCGGTGACACAAGTCTGGGACCGGAGGACTCCGGTTCTCTCTCCCTCACTCGCGATGCCGCTTGTCTAATAGCGGTTTCAAAACTCAGCACGACGCGCGAGCGAGTGGTCAAAACGTCGGAAACACAACCACTCGCTCGCGCGTCGTGCTGATTCTGAAACTTCCACTAACGCAGTTTGGCTTGAAAAGTAATCACGCCGCCGGTGTGCCCGGCCAACGGGCTATCGAGTTCAAATCGCAGGATGCTGCTTCCTTCGCCGTTGTCATCGACATTAATCGAACCGGGCAGGTCGCTGGTCGCGCTGTCGTCGATGTATTCCAAACGAGGGGTCAGGTTGTCGATCAGGCGCACGAACCGCAGTTCGCGGTCGCCGAGGTTGTCGAAGCGAATCGTGAACGTGATCACGTCGCCCGGCTTGGCGGCGTCCTTGTCGGCCAGCTTGACCAGTCGCAGGCGGCCGGGCTGTTTGAAGCCTTCGTCCGAGCCATTCAACTCGGCCACCTTGAACATGGCGTAGACTTCTTGAGCAGCGGACAGATTCGCCACGAGCACCGGGTTGAGGTCTCGCGTCCAAGCCGCGGCCGCGTTCATGCCGCCGTGTAGCCGAGCGGTTTCACTCTGTCGGACTTTGCCATCGTGGAGAAATTGGACCCCCTCGAACACGTTGAGCAGCTTGGTGTGCTGACTCAGGAACTTGGCGCTCGAAACATCCTTGCGAGTCGTCTGACTGAAGATTCCGCTGGCTCGTGATCTGATGCGGACATTTTGCAGGCGGTCACGTTGCAGTCCGGTTTGACTGACCATCTTTTGACGCAGAGCCGCTCCATGCACGTCGTCCAAGTTGGTGGCGACACGCTGCACGTTGAAGCCTTCGCGAATCCCATGAACCGTCCGAACAGCGGCGAAGCGAGGAGCGTAGATCGCCACGCGGTTCGAGGCTTTGACTTTGCGGTTCCCTTTGTGGTCTTGGAACTCGGCAACGGTATCTTCGGTCTCGACGCCGACCATGACGTCGCTGTCGTAGTGCACGGGATAATCACGGTCGCCACCGTCGAAGAGATATTCGTCCGGAAATTTGTCGGCGAGCGACGGATCGGCGGCAATCAGCCCCTCGCGGTTCTGTTGGAACTTCGGGCGAGTCGCCTCTTGAGCGTCCGCATGCGAGGCCAGTTGGATGCGCGGTTCGGCGGCGGTGAAACCGGGTCGGGAGTCCTTTTCCGCTTTGCTCGCGAGCACCGGCGCACCGTTGCCGAAGAACGGTCCCTGTGTTTCGTTCGCGGCTGGGATGCGGCCGCCGAGCCGAATCAGCGCGAGCGGGCGGCCCGACTTGTCGGCCTCTTCGATGAGGTTGGCTCGCGCATTGACGGTGCGGACGGCGATGTCGCTCGTCAGCTCGAACGGCAATGCGAGCTGCGGCTGCTCGACGTACACGACTTTCGTGACCATGCGACCTTCGACCGCCGCTTCCAATTCTTCGATCGTGAACGTCAGCGGCATCGCGAACGTGTCAGCGTGGCCGGCCGGTGGATGCAGTCGGTCGAGAACTTCGATCGAGGGATACAACTCAATGCCCGGAAACTCCGGCATGTCGCTGAGCATGAGTCGGTACGACTGACCGACCGCGATCTTTGCTTGTACGGACTCTTTCACATCGTCGCGTGAGCCGACGAACCAAGTCACTTTGCCTTCGGACGGCAACTCGACGCGCACGGGTTGAAACTCGATGCCGTTGGCTCGACCGGCAATACGGACCCAATCAGCCCAGGTGCCGGGCGGGACGCGATGATCCATGAGCGGGTACGGGGCATTGTCTGCCCGCGTTTGCGCGTGAGCCGTGTTGGTGAGCGTTCCGCACACAAGCATCAACCCCATCAACATGCCGACCAGCCGACAGTTCCGCAGCGCGGCCCACAGATCGGTGATCAAGCCGAGCCGGCGCAGACACAGCAGTTCGGGAAGCAGGCTGGCGCACATGGTGGGGGTGGTGAGGTGAGAGGTCAGTGGGAGTGGGAAAAAAGGATTGCAGAATAAGAATTTCAGTCTGAAGAAGGGTTACTTTGTTCGACCGGCCCCTCTGCGTTCTGCGATCCTTATTCTGCAATCCTTATTTGTTTTGCTGGTGGAACGACTTCGTCAGTCAGTTCGGGCGATTCGTTTTCGCAGTGTTACCGATTAACGTTCCAATTCGGTTGCGAGACTTGGCCCGGGCCGTAGAGCGGTTGCTTCTCGGTGTACTCGACGTGGCGAACCGGCTTAGGCAATCGGATGCCGGGTTCGTGTTTCACGTCGATCAGCATGTGATCGACGGGATCAGGCAGTTCGGTCTTGGTCAGGTTGCGAACGGTGTGCGACTTGAGTCCGGCGGGAGCACCGAACGGCAAGTGCGGTGGGCCGGGCAAGCCGATCGGGGTTGAGGTGGTCGGCATACCCCACATCGGAACGCCATTCATTCCGGCGACGGGGCCGTTCGGTCCACCGGGGCCACCGACGATCATCGGGCCGGGGACTCCCGCGTAGTTGTTGCCGCTCACTTCGACCGGGACGGGCGGCACGATCTCACCCTTCTCGCCATCGGCGTTGTAGCTGACTTGTTGCAGACCGTTGTCGAACTCGGCGGACTGTTCGCCGGCACCTTGTTGTTCGAGGTTCTTGTTGCCGACTCGCAGGACGACCATGATCGTGCCGCGACGATCGGCTTCCGAAACCGGATCGACACCCGGATCAAGCCGCGTCGAAGAGAGTGTCTCGACACCAGCGATGGCCAGCTCTTGGAACTTCGGGTCCGGCAGGTAGATGACCTTGGTCACGAAGTTGTTCGATTCGATTTGATCGAGATCTTCGTCGGTCAGCTCGATCGGCACGCTGTTGTGGCTGAGGTACGCATCGGTCGTCGGATGACCGGGGTACACTTGCAGCGTCGGATAGAGCGTCAGCCCTTCGCGACCAGTAATGCTGGCCACCTTCAGGCGGAAGGTCGCCCCTTGCTGGAATTCCCAGCGAGCCGGCGAGACCAACTGGTTCTCGGCGTAGCCCGGACCAATTTTCCAACCGATCTTCATGCCGATCGGGCCGACGAAGCGGACCTGCGTGCTCGACGCTTGGAAAGCGCGAGCCTGGGCTTGTCCCATCGAGGCGAAGATCGCCGGATGCGGCAGATCAACCATCGGGCCGGGGCGTTGCATCAACGCCGCGGGCGGAGCAACGTACTCCCCCTTGTCGATCAATTGCTGTCCATCAACCTGGCAGCCAAAGCAGACTACCACCAACGTTCCGAGAGCCAGAAAGTAATATCTCATCACGAGTCCCTTCGACCTGAGACGGTCATGCTCCCCGACCTTGGGGTCGCCCTGCTGACAAACGAGAACTAAACTCCCGCCGCGATTCGTTCCTCTCCGAGTCAGTCTCCTCACCGGCAGTTCTTGCCATTGAAGACTGCACTCTGAACTCGAATGCCGTGATGGCACTCTCCTCCGCGACACATTGATAATTTCGGTTCTGCCCGATCCGAATCTTTGGCAAATCCGGCATCTTCGAGGCGATATGAAAAGTCTTCCCAAGTTCACAGCTTCCGCCCTTGCCCTGGTCGCCGCCGTTTACTGGCTGATGGGAACCTCGCTGCTCGGTTTTCAGGTTCCAGAGGGTAAAGGACAGGGGACGGTCCTCAAGCCGGATGACTCTTCCAAGGAACGCTCGGCCGATGCGCCGGGAGCTGAATCGCCCGAAGCTAAGACCGCACTCGATCAAGCCCGGCAACGATTGCTCCGTTACCAATCCATCAAAGCCAAACTGACCGAAACCGTCGCGCTGAGCAGCCGCCGCTTCACCGTCCACGGGAACTACCTGCAAGGAAGCGGAGCCGATTTGAAGTTGCGGCTCGAATTCCAGGTGAAGCTGGGTGACACGGAGGGCTCGATTCTGGAAGTCTGCGACGGGCAGGTGCTCTGGACCCGGCACCACGTCGGCGAAGAAATCCGCATCTCGCGCCGCGACGTGAAGCAGATTCTGAAAGCCGCCGCCGACAACGGCTACACCGACAATCTCGTCACCGTGGACCTGGGCTTCGGCGGACTCCCCGGTTTGTTCGCGTCGATCGAGCAGTCGATGCAGTTCGACCAGTTCAAGGAAGACACCGCCGACGGCCATAAGCTGATCGTGATCGAAGGGGGCTGGCGACCGAATATGCTCAAGGGCTGGCAGGGGAACAATCCGAAAGCTCCGCTTCCCGATTACGTCCCGTCCCGCGTCCGCATCTATTTCGACAGCGAATCGTTGTTTCCGCGCCGCATCCTGTACCTCAGCCGCAATGCCGAGCAACGTCTGCGGCCGATGGTCAGCCTCGACTTCACCGAGATCGAGACCGACGTCGCGATCCCCGCAGCCAAGTTCAAGTTCGCCCCGCCCGACGGCGTCTTCCCCGACGACCTGACGCCGAAGTTCCTGGAACAGATCAAGCAACGCAAACAGCTCAGCAGCAATTGACATCATGCACACCGCGCCCGAATTCAAACTCGGCTCTGGGGTCGACGACGGCCGCGATCGGATCGACGTGGTGGTGCCGAGTTGGCTGCTGTCGATCGCAACTCACGTCCTGCTGTTCTTCGCGATGGCGATGATCCTGCGCGGCTGCTCGACATCGGGCTCAGTCGGGCCGAAAGCCGGTGATGCCCAGTTTCGCGAAATCGGCCTGCACGTCGCGCGCGATGTGGTCAACCCGCCGATTGACAACGCGGACGCAAAGCCCAACGAAGCCATGACGCGAGATGAAGGTCTCCCACAGCCAGAGAAGTCGGTCCTCGGCGATGACGCTTCGATCAACGACTTACTCAGCCTGCCGACCGACTCGCGCTTGCCGGTGATCGGTGCTGGCCGCCCTGCATCGCTCCGAACTCCTCCGGACGCGAAAGACCTCATCAAGTCATCCGGCCGACGCAATGCTGGCGGCGACGAAGCCTCTGGATTGGGCGAAACGACCTTCTTCGACATCGCCGCCAAGGGAAATCGCTTCATCTATGTCGTCGATCGCTCCGGCAGCATGTACGACCACGGGGCCATCCGAGTCGCCAAGGAAGAACTCGTCGTTAGCCTCGCAGCCCTGGAGCAAACGCAGCAATTCCAAGTCATCTTCTACAATCAGAAGCTGCTGGAATTGAGCGGCAACGACGACCGCCCGCAAATGCAGTGGGCCACCGACATCAACCGCACGTTCGCTCGAAATTTTGTTTCGAGCGTGCAACCTGACGGCGGCACAGATCACATGCCGGCCTTGAAGAAAGCCCTACGCTATCAGACCGATCATCTTTTCTTTCTCACCGACGCCGATCAGCCAACTCTGTCGGCTCGCGAACTGAACGAGATCAAAACGCTCAATGGCGGCCGCACCAAGATCCACTGCGTCGAATTCGGCAAAGGCCCAGAACTGGCCGGCGACAACTTTCTGAAGAAGCTTGCCCGCGACAACGGCGGCACGTATCGCTATCGCGATGTGACACGCTTCGGCGTTCGATAAGTAACCTCGCGCGAAAGTCAGGCGAGCGGGGCGGCGTCAGCCCTCCGATAATCACGTTGCAGGCACAGTAGCAGGCA
>SXGS01747711.1_pt1 | contig 68975 bp, 59 predicted proteins | sample 3174681 | NCBI WGS metagenome assembly SXGS01 (sample SAMN11356861, study PRJNA531348) | freshwater metagenome | isolation source: freshwater sample F1-80 | place: China: Fuxian Lake, Yuxi | collected 2017-12-25
AAATTTTGGTGCCGAGGGTGGGACTCGAACCCACACATCCTTACGGATAAGAGATTTTAAGTCTCTCGTGTATACCATTTCACCACCCCGGCGTGTAACGAACGTGGGCATTATAGAGCTAGGGCTTACGGTAGTCAAAATACTATAAAATATACAACTTAAAGTGGAAATTCCTGAAAATCTCCATTTTCGAGATCATTGAGAATATGATCCATATTTTTAGAAATCTGATAGACAACATCGGAATTATTCATTGCCATATTCATTCCAAAAATTTTATCTTTTTTTAAACGAATAAGAACAGGAATCACGCGGTTGCCGGTTGCTAGAAAAACAATCATGCGTCCAGCATTCTTTTTTCCAACTCGAATTTTGAAAAATCGAAAACCTGAATGGGGCGCACCTTTAAGTTCAACTCCCAGGCCTTTTATAACTTTCCTCGCTCCATCAATAAGTTCATCCCTATGAATATATCGAATCAAAGGCTTCAGCTCATGGAGCGCAATGTATCGGGTCAAAACAAACATATGTTACTTAAAAAATTTAGATATTTTTGCAGCCTTCTCGTGAATTCGCTTATCGTCAAAAAATATTTCCTCAACATCAGATTCAGTATGGGAAGTTTCAATACCAAGTTTAATTTTACCATCTACAAAACCCTTCATGGCATACACTAAAAGTGCCTTAAGGGTAATGCCTTCACTTTTTGCCTTTTCTAAAGCCTTATTTTTTAAGGTTCGATCAGCAGTAAATGATACCTGAGTGGTCATAAGCAATATAGTTAAAAACTATGTAAAGTATAGCTAAAAACTACAAAAAAGTCAAATTATCAAAGTGTGGAAGCTAAAATAGGAACGGTAAAATCAGGACACTCATCTTACAATTCATGTCTACTGGTGGGCCCGGCGCGACTCGAACGCGCGACCAATTGCTTAAGAGGCAACTGCTCTACCGACTGAGCTACGGACCCGTGAAATTTCAAGAATTTTCGGAGCGGACAAAAATTAGCATTTTCTTGCTTTTGTTTCAAGCTCTTCTGAACTATCATAAAAAACGATGGGAAAACGAAAGCCAAAAATTCTTCTGTATACCGACACCGTTCAGCTTGGTGGAGCCGAAAATCACATGCTCAACCTGTTGAAATTTTACGATCGCGAAGCGGCTGAGCTGCAACTTGCCTGTTCCGGCCACCCCGACCTGGACAGTTGGTGCACCAAAATCGAGGCACTGGGAGTAAAAGTCTTTCGACTTCGAGCAACCCATAAACACGATCCACGTCACTACACCGAACTCACAAAAATACTCAGAAAAGGAATAATTGAGCTTCTTCATATTCACCTCTGGAATCCAGCAAGCGGACGGTATGGAATACTTGCCGCAAAAAAAGTGAATATTCCATTCATCACCACCGAACACGATCCATTTCCCCTATCGACAGTAAAAGGATGGCTTAAGAAAAAGCTGCTCCAGGGAGTCAGCAAGGTCATCGCCATTTCTGAAAAAAACAAGGAGCTCCTCTCGGTCCTCCACCCGTCTCTCGAAAATCGAATCACTATGATTCACAACGGCATCGACACGACTTGGTTCGAGTCGCAACTTCTTTCATTTTCAAAAAGTGATCGAGAAGAGTTCAGAAAAGATACATTTCACACCGATAGCCTAACTCCGATCATCACGTGTGTCGCAGAACTTCATCCTCGAAAAGGCATTCATTATCTTTTGTATGCCGCGCAGAAACTCGGGAAGGAACGCGAAAATATCAAGATCGTCATCGTGGGAAGTGGTCAGGAGATGGAGACGTATAAACATTTTATAAAAACCTACCAGCTCGAGGAGTACGTCCTTCTTCTTGGACGCCGACACGACATCCCGCAGATTCTCAAGAGTAGCGATATATTCATTCTTCCAAGTCTCAATGAGGCCTTCGGACTCGTACTGCTGGAGGCGATGATGGCTGGCCTTCCGATTATTGCCACTCGAAGCGGTGGTGTTCCGGAAATTATAGAACACCAGGAAAATGGCTTACTCATACCACCTCAGAGCGAGGATGCTATCGTCGCAGCGATAAAAAAACTTCTCACCTCGCCAGAACTCTGCCAGAAAATGTCAGAAAAAAATCAGGAAAATGTTAAGAGGAAATTTGATGTAAAGGGTATGGTCAAGAAAACTGAAGAGGTGTATTCTGACGTACTCCATATATAAATTATGAAACTCAAAACCGTCTACATCTGCCAGAGCTGCCAATACGAAACTCCAAAGTGGCTGGGACGCTGTCCAGAATGCCAGTCCTGGAATAGTTTCATCGAAGATGTCGTGAACGTCGGAAAGCCTGAGCAGGAAGGTAAAAAACCAGCAAACCGAATTCAGAAAAACCTTCCATCATCGAAGCCGGTCACGCTCTCTTCGTTTCCCAATCCCAAAGAGCGACTCTCAACAAAAATGAGTGAGCTCGACATGCTCCTCGGCGGCGGTATCGTAGAAGGAAGTCTCACGCTTCTCTCTGGCGAGCCAGGTATTGGCAAATCAACCCTCACACTCCAAATTTGTGGCAACATTGCTAAGCAAGGAAAAAATGTTCTCTACATCTCAGGAGAAGAGTCGGTCGAACAGATTTCGATCCGTGCAAAACGGCTGAAGATTAGCTCAGAAACGATGAGTGTGATTACGGAGAGCAACCTCGAAACAATTCTCAATCTCATCGAACAGCACAAACCAGACTTCATCGTCGTCGACTCCATTCAAGTCATGTCTTCCGATGAACTCCCCGGCGCATCCGGTTCCGTCACTCAAGTAAAGCTCTGTGCCGAAGCCCTCATGCACGCCGCAAAGCTCTGGAATAGGCCAATTCTCCTCATCGGCCACGTCACCAAAGAAGGCACCCTCGCCGGTCCTCGAACGCTCGAACATCTCGTCGACACCGTGCTCTACATCGAGGGCGATCGCTATCACAACCTACGACTCCTTCGGAGTACGAAAAATCGTTTCGGTTCCACGAATGAAGTGGCGGTTTTCGAGATGGAAGAAAAAGGCCTCATCGAGGTCACCAATCCGTCAGAACTTTTTTTGAACGGACGAGCCCCGGACGCCATCGGCTCATGCCTGACTTGCACCATTGAAGGCACTCGGCCATTTATCATTGAAATCCAGGCGCTTACTTCCGTCACAAATTTTGGCTACCCTAAGCGATCTAGCAACGGATACGACCTCAACCGCCTCCAAATGATCATTGCCGTACTCCAGGAACACGCACATCTCAATCTCACCAATCAGGACGTCTTCGTCAACGTCGTCGGCGGTATGCGCATCGAAGAGCCAGCAGCCGACCTCGCGGTTGCCCTCGCCATCGCCTCTGCCTACAAAAAAATACCCCTCTCATCATCTGCCGTCGCCATCGGAGAGATCGGCCTTTCCGGCGAAATCCGCAACATCACCCAACTCCAAAAACGAGAAAAAGAGGCGAGGAAACTCGGATTCAACACGCTCATCTCCCCAAGCTTATACAAAAAAATCGCCCAGGCGATTGTGAGTCAGGTGAAATAACTGCGCAAGAGCGGGTTGCAAATAATTTAAAATATGATGCAATACCTTTGCGCACACAAAACACCATTAACTCAACATTTTATATCTATCTGAAATAAATCTAGATCCCAAAAAAACCCTCGGCGTTCGCGCTCGAGATTTCGGAAAACTTCTCAAGCGACTCACCTCGTAACCCAGCCACAACCTTCGCCGTCTCAACCATAAACGCGGGTTCATTTCGCTTGCCACGAAAAGTTTGTGGAGTTAGGTACGGGCAGTCGGTTTCGACAACGATACGATCGGCAGGACACAGGGCAGCCACGCGTCGTACCTCGTCCGCACTCGGATACGAAACCGTCCCGCTAAAAGACAAAATATGGCCAGCGGGCATCGCCAGAACTTCTTCAGCATACGCACGATCTTGAGAAAAGCAGTGCATAACACAGCGGACACGCGAAAACTCGCTCAACATACGAAGCATATCCTCTCGCGCCTCGAACGACTTCTCGGGATCACGGCAATGAATCGACACCGGCAGTCCAGTCTCCTGCGCTAACTGCATGTGTTTGCGTAAAGACTCAATCTGAACCTCTTTCGGCTGCCGCATATAGAAATAATCGAGCCCCGTCTCCCCTACCACGACGATCCGTGAGTTCTCGCGAATAACCCGGAGAAAATCGACCATCACCTCGTCAGTTGCCTGGTTCGAGTCATGAGGATGAATCCCCTGGGATCCAAATATCTGGGGTAAAAGAGTTTTTTCGCTAAATTCTTTCAAAAACCCTTCCCGACTCATCCGATCAGAGTCCCGGGACCCCTCCAGATGGCAGCCAATATTCACCAGCTTCAAAACTCCCGCCAAAGCTGAACCCTCGAGAACCGAGGCTAAGTCAGCTTTAAAATGGGACTCCATGAGATGGCAATGTGTGTCAATTAGCATAGCTTTATCCGTATAGTACCGTAAGCCAAACAAAACACAAAACCCTATCCGGCAATAGACAATTTATGGCTTAGGGATTAGAATACGAGTCCTCACTGAGTTACTTCTCTTAACCCCCTTTTATACTATGGGAGATGATTCAGATTTCGATCTTTGGTGATTGGTTGCGACAGGTTGAGATTCAATGATAGGATTTTACTATGACCCTACATTACCGTCGCGAAGCGCACAAAAAAAATACCGAGATAGTGGTCAACGGTACCCGCATTGGCGGACGTGAAATAGCAATTATTGCCGGACCGTGCGCTATCGAAAGCGAAGAGCAGATGCTCACATGCGCACGCGCTGTACAAAAGTACGGTGCGAATATTCTTCGAGGAGGAGCCTACAAACCACGAGCGAATCCATATTCTTTTGAAGGTCTCGGAGAAAAAGGTCTCGAGATTCTCGCAAAAGCCGGAAAAGAGACCGGGCTTCCAACCATTACAGAAATACTTGATCCACGTGATATCGAACTCATCGAGCAGTATGTGGATATCATTCAAGTTGGCGCACGCAATATGCAAAACGTCGCCCTCTTGAAAGAACTCGGAAAAAGCAAAAAGCCCATACTCCTGAAACGCGGCATGGCCGCAACGGTTACGGACCTTCTCCTCGCCGCAGAGCATATTCTTTCTCGAGGAAACTCGCAGGTTATTCTCTGTGAACGTGGGATCAGAACTTTTGAAAACGAGACTCGAAACACCCTCGCGCTCGCGACTATTCCTCTGGTAAAAGAACTTTCCCACCTTCCTATTATTGTCGATCCGAGTCATGCAACCGGGAAACGATCCCTCATCGCCTCAATGACAAAGGCGTCAATTGCCGCAGGGGCGGACGGTGTCATGATCGACGTTCACCCACATCCCGAGGCGGCTCTTTGCGACAGCGAGCAGGCTCTTCTTCCCGAGGAGTTTCAGAATGTCGTGCGCGATATCCATCGAATAGCAGAAGCCGTCGATCGAACCTAGCTGAAAGTGTTTTTATTTTTCCATGAAACAGTACGCCATTATTACGGATAGCAATCTTGCGAAGATCTATAGAAAAGAGCTTTTTGGAATGTATCCAAATAGTTATGTGTGTGTCGTTCCTGCGGGTGAAAAAAGCAAAAATCTAAAAATGATAGAAAAACTTGCGGGGCAGCTGAGCAAGAAAAACTTTTCCAAAAGTGATACCTTGATTGCTTTCGGCGGCGGAGTCGTCGGCGATCTCACGGGGCTTCTCGCCTCGCTCTATATGCGAGGGGTTGCATTCATTAATATCCCAACCACGCTTCTCGCCATGTGCGATGCGAGTATTGGGGGGAAAAATGGGGTCGATACCGACGGCGGAAAAAATATACTCGGAACCTTCTATCATCCAGAAGTGGTTATTATTCAGCCAAAGTACCTCAAGACACTTCCAGAGAAAGAAATAAAAAATGGAGTCGCTGAAGCGTTAAAAATGGCTATAATGAGTGACAAAAAGATGTTCAAATTTATTGAACAAAACAGGGAAAAAATTCTCAAAAAAGACATTCCAACACTAGAAAAAATCATCAACCGATGTGTCGAGATAAAGAGTGAAATTGTAGAGAGTGACGAAAAAGACGCAGGGCCACGCCATATATTGAACTATGGGCACACGATCGGACACGCGATTGAGAAAGCATCCAACTACACCATCGAACACGGAACAGCCATCTCCCTAGGAATGATCTATGAAAATCAGGTCGCATTGAACAAAAAAACTATTCAAAAAAGTGACCTCGATAGTATACAAAAAGTATTCAGTGATTTCAGGCTTTTAGATAAGAAAATAAAGGTATCTAGCAAAAAAATACGAGCGGGAATCATAAGTGATAAAAAAAGAAAAAATACAACCATCCATCTTTATCTCCCGATCAGCATCGGCTCTGCAAAACCCTATGAAGTCAGCGTCAAAGACATCAAGGCCGTTCTGGTATAAACCTCCAGGCGCAAAAAGTCTGGCAAACCGCGTACTTATACTGCGAGCGCTGAGCCAGAGTAAGACAAAAATCATCAATCTACCCGACAGTGATGATGTAAAAATCATGCAAGAAGCCCTGGAAAGCATTCAGCACGGAAAGACATTGATACAAGTCGAAAATGCAGGAACAGTATGCCGTTTTCTCTGTGCCGCAGCTCCATTATTGAACAAAAAAGTTATACTCGATGGAGTAGTTGCTATGCGAAGACGCCCAATTCGCGATCTCGTAACCGCACTGAAGAAGCTCGGAGCAAAGATAACCTACCTCGGGGAAAAGGGGTATCTCCCGATTCAAATCACACCGGCAAGCATGCACGGGGGAAAAATTGAAATATCAATGGAAAAAAGCAGTCAGTACTCCTCTGCCCTTGCCCTCATAGCGCCATTTCTGCCAGGCGGGATTACCATAAAAATTGTCGGCAAACGACGATCAGAAAGCTATTTTGAAACAACCCTGCAGCTCCTCAGGCAGTGGGGCGTTAAGATTGAACAAAAAAATAGTTCTCAAATAGTAATTCATGAAAGCATTAAGCCGCCAAAAGATTATGCTATCGAGCCAGATATTGCGAGCAGTAGCTATTTTTATGCCCTCGCAAAATTCCATCACACCAAACTTCCTTCCCACCAATTCAATACCACAATTCAGGCAGAGCGGGAATTTTTCACCATCCTAAAAAACCTCGACACCCTCAAGGTCATCGACGCCAAAAATATTCCCGATACCGCGCTGACGCTCGCCGTTCTCGCTCCCCTTTTAAACAAACCGATCACCTTCAAAAACATTAGCCACCTGCAGTACAAAGAAAGTAATCGCCTCGCGACGCTCTCAAAGGAACTCAGGAAAATAGGGGCAAAAGTACAAGTCGGTACAAACTCGATGAACATCACTCCCCCAAAGGCACTCATAAAAAATGCCATTATTCAGACACACGGTGACCACCGGATCGCGATGGCATTTTCACTCATAAAGAGCCTATTTCCGCAAACAGCAATCAAAAATCCAGAAGTTGTACAAAAAAGTTATCCAAAGTTCTGGGAAGATTTCCGAACATTTCACCTCTCATTGAACAAAAATATTGTTCTTATAGGAATGCCTGGATCCGGCAAAACAACCCTGGCAAAGACGCTCGCTCAAAAATGGAAGTATACCTTCCTCGATCTGGACGACCTCTTCGAGCAGAAGCATCAAGCAACCATCGCTGATTTTGTGGCAGAGCACGGCTACGCAGATTTCCGAAAGAAGGAAACCGCCCTGCTCGCAAGTATAAAACCAAACACAAAGCTCATCATCTCAACCGGCGGAGGCGTCATAAACAATGCAAAAAATCGAGAGAGGCTCGAGAAACTTGGAACCATCGTCTATCTCAAAGAGTCCATCACAACCCTCACTAAGCGCATCAAAGGAAGCAAACGGCATGCACTTTTTCAAAAGAACACGAACACAATTCTTAAAAAGCTTGAACTCCAGCGAGACACACTCTATAAAGAAACCGCACATATCACACTCAAAGGTGACAACATCCAGAAAAAAATTCAGCTCCTCGAGCAGCAACTTTTCTCCCATGCAGTCTGATCACACGGACATCCTCATTATTGGCTCAGGAATCAGCGGTCTCCTGTGCGCTCTTTCGTCCGCCACCGAAAAAAGCATCACGATCCTTACTAAAAAAGGCATACAGGACTCGACGACGATGATGGCCCAAGGCGGAGTTGCGGGCGTCGTAACAAAAACGGGCGACATCTTCGCGTCACATATTGACGACACCCTCCGTGCAGGAGAAAAACACAACGACAAAGTAATCGTAAAAGACGTCATAACATCAGCTCCCACGGTTATCGAGCAGCTAAAAAAATACGGAGTCGAGTTCGATACTGACCTGACTCTCGAAGGCGGACACAGCCATCGACGCATCCATCACTCGAAAGATACAACTGGCGAGACTCTCGAAAAAGCGCTTATAAAAGCCATAAAAAAGCAAAAAAATATCCAGGTCATACCATCAGCTCACGCCATTGACTTGATCGTGAAAAATAAAAAATGCACCGGCGCCTACTATCTGAAACGTAATAAAATCCACGCCATTCAAGGTCAGGTAACCGTTCTGGCAACAGGTGGCATGGGGCAGCTCTACCGACACACGACCAACCCAAAAATATCAACCGGGGACGGAATTGCTATGGCGCATCGAGCAAGCGTAAAGACAAAAGACATGGAGTTCATCCAGTTCCACCCTACCGCCCTTCTCGACGGCTACAGCCCACATTTTCTTCTCAGCGAATCGCTTCGTGGCGAAGGCGCCACGCTCCGCAACAGCAAAGGAGAAACGTTCATGCGGACTTATCATCCACAGGGCGACCTGGCACCACGCGATAAAGTCTCGCGGGCTATTTTCCTGGAACAAAAAAACGGCCCCGTATTTCTCGACATCACTCATAAAGAAACATTCTGGCTCAAAAAACGTTTTCCAAAAATTTATACCACCATCCTCGCGCGAACGAAGAAAGACCTCTCACGAGACCTCATTCCCATAACCCCTGCAGCCCACTACATCTGTGGTGGCATCGTAACAGATAGGAACGGGGAAACAACGCTCAGCAATCTCTACGCCATCGGCGAAACCGCATGGACTGGCCTTCATGGAGCCAACCGACTCGCCTCAAACTCACTTCTCGAAGGAGCGGTCTTTGCGATCAAGGCGGCAGCAGCAATACAAAAACAGCTCTCACAAGCCCGAACATCAAAAAATTCAAAGGCCTTTAAAACCTCCACCTTCTCGACACCACCCCTGACTATTCCCGGACAACCCTATAAACTCAAAAAAATACGAAACAGGATTCAGGAGCTCATGTGGAGCTACGCTGGCATTCAACGAAGTGAGCAAGGATTAAAAAAAGCCCTCTTTGAACTCAAGCGACTCACGACCATTCTCCCGCCAGAGCACTTCATCAACACAGAAATTCTCGAGACAAAGAACATGCTCGAAGTGGCAATCCTCATCGTACAAGCCGCACAGCAGCGCAAAAAAAGCCTGGGCTGCCACTGGTTTGGATAAACAATAACCACGAAAAAGTTTTAGTCCTCGTCGTCCCCGCTCTGAAGGATCTGGGACTGATCGCTCGCGACCATGGCGTCCATAATATCATTAATTTCGCCCATCATAATGCCAGGAATATTACTCCAGCTCATCTTGATGCGGTGATCCGTGACACGGTCTTGCGGAAAGTTATAGGTACGAATCTTGTCAGAACGGTCGGCATTACCAATCTGAGCGAGGCGATTTTCGCCGAGCTCTTTCTGTCGCCTCTCTTCTTCGTAGGCATAGATACGGGCTCGCAAGATCGACATCGCTTTATTTTTATTCTTGAGCTGTGAGCGCTCATCCTGACATGCAACCACCACACCGGTAGGAATATGGGTAATACGAACCGCTGAGTCAGTCGTATTCACACTCTGTCCACCTGATCCACCGGAACGATACACATCAATTCGAAGGTCTTGATCACGAATTTCAATATCGACATCCTCAACTTCGGGAAGCACCGCCACAGAAGCGGTCGAGGTATGGATACGTCCCTGGGCCTCAGTCGACGGAATACGCTGAACGCGATGAACGCCTGACTCATACTTCATTCGTCCATACACCCCCTTACCCGTAATTTTGAAAATCATTTCCTTGACGCCACCAGCGCTCGCCTCGGACTGACTCATCAGCTCAACACTATAACCAGTGTTCTCAGCCCACTTAATATACATACGTCCCAATTCAGCAGCAAAAAGAGCCGCCTCCTCCCCTCCTACACCCGCGCGTATTTCGATGATGCAGTTTCTCGCATCGTTTGGATCTTTCGGGATAAGTTCAAGTTTAATTTTCGGCATCAGCTCTTCCATCTTCGCCTCAGCAGAAGCCAGCTCCTCTTTGGCAAACTCACGCATGTCAGCGTCACTCTCACCATCGAGAATCTCTTTCGAGTCGGCAATAGCTCTCTCGAGGGTGACATACTGCTCATAAAGATCCTTTGCCTCTTCAAGTTGACCAAGCCGCTGCCCAATGCGCTTCAACTCAGAAGGATTAGAGGCAACCGATGGAGCCATCAGCTGATCCTGAAGGTCAGTATACTCGTCAGCAAGTTTTTTCAGTTTATCGATCATATCGCGCGCCATTATAGAGGCAAACCATCGAAGGAAACAATGAAATATCGATCAATCCCGGCGAGGTCTTGAAAAATCTTTACACTCGCTCCTTTATGAACAAAAAAAGTATCCAATAACTCTTGTAAAGCCTCCGTCTGAGCAAAACCGAACTCTCCGAGGAGGTACTTTGGCAGCTCCTTCATCTCTGAAATTTGTTGAAACAATTTTGTATACAAATGAAGTCCGTTACTTCCCCCAAAGAGTGCCACATGAGGTTCGTATTTCTCGACATCCTGGGCAATAAATCGATACTTGGTCTCGCCAATATAGGGAAGATTTGCCACGACAATATCATATTGCTGATCAATAATTGTATTCATAAGGTCGCTCGACAAAATCTTCACACGAGAAGTCAGTCCGAGCTGCTCAGTATTTCGTCGAGTCACCTCAAGCGCCTCCTCAGAAATATCAACAAGCGTCACCTCAGCGCGAGCCAAAGTCCGCGCAATACTCAGCCCTATAGCCCCAGAACCCGTGCCAACATCCACAAGGGAAAGATTCGCCTGATCCATCTGTCGAGACAACTCCACCACCTGGGTCACCAGCCACTCCGTCTCAGGACGCGGGATCAACACTCTCTCGTCCACATAGAACGGCAAACCATAAAACTCCCGCTCATTCATGATATAGGCAAGCGGCCGACCCTCGGCAAGTTGCGCCACATACTCCTGAAATCGCTCAATCGTGTCATCAGTAAGACCAACATCGTGTGAACAAAAAAGTTGTTCTTTAGAGATGCCAAGAATCCATGCCAGTAAAACCTCAGCCTCGAGACGTGGAACCGAGCGGTGAGAAATCACCTGCTCCCCTTCCCGAAGTAACTCCCCAATCGTCATACACGTATGAATAACAAAAAAGGCCCCTGGTTCCCAGGAGCCTCAATAATCCTAATAAAACTTCGATTTCTCCTTCATCTTTCGATACTTGTCTCGCATAAGCGCAGCGCTTCGCATCTTACTATCGCTTGGCTTCTTGCTTCGGTATCGTTTAGCTTTGAGCGTCACGATAACTCGGCTTTGCTGAACCTTCTTGTTGAAACGTCCAATCAGACGTTCTGGAGACTCTTTTGGATTTTTGAGGACGGTAATAGCCATAAATTTATAATGATTAAAGCTGGCTCAGTCTAGCAAAGTACGAAAAAATGTCAAGAAAGATATAGTAAGAAAAGATTCATGCCAAATTCAAAGCTGAAACAAAACAAAAATTGCATGATAAAAAAAGCATGTTAGAATAAACTCTTACCATAAATTTATGACGAATAGACTCTTCACGGCACCAGAAAGCGCACCTCAGGAAAGTTCATCACGAATTGAATTTCGACCAGGATCAATCAATAAAAATAGTGGAGACAATGCTGCGGAAGTAATAATAAACTGTATTGCTTACGACTTGGACGAACATATCTCCCCTACCGAAGCAATGGAAATATTTGGCAAAGATTTTCACGGAGTTGATCGTATTCAAAACATTCTTGGACAATATTGGTATAATCAAGTTCCAAGAATAAATGCAACAAGAGAAGAGCTCGAAATAGCAAAAAAAAGAGGAAAAAGACTCGTACTCATGGCTCAAACGCTCCCAGATGGAACGCCTGCAACCATGGAAAAAATTCATGAATATCGGGAAAAAGTGAATACAAAGAGTGATCCGGAAAAGCAGTGGCCGGCACTATTTTATTCGCCAATATCCGGAAAACTACAACTTCTTGGCGAGGCTCTCTCGGGAAAAAGTGAGCCGCGAAAACCAAAGAAACGATGGTATGAAGATCGAGAATGGTATACTAATCAAACACCATCCTTCGGATGGGCTCTCGTATCAAATGGAATATTAGAAGGTTCAGGAGGAAAATCTCTTTTTGAACGAATCGAAATGTGTGTGGAAGATTTGAGAGCAATATTATCATCAATGAAAGATGGACGATTCTCAAATTATAAAGCTATTATTGATAGATTTGATACTAATAAAGAGAGGCTAAGGGAAATTTTTCAAGCTACTAGCAAACAAGGTTGGGATGGATGGGATGCAACATGGAATCTTCTTATGAAACTCCCAGTAGCAAGACTTATATTACCGACGCCAGTAGAAGTCGCGTATGCAAATGTTCTTGGTGCATCGATCTTCGAAACAAACAACCTATCAACCTGGACACCCACACTCGCCCTTTCGGAAAAAGGTGGCATGCCTATGGCGGGACACTGTGAAAATGGACTGCAATTCGAAACAGCATATGGCACGAGAGAAGCGCCCTGGAGAATATCGCATGGGATCATGAGCATTATTCGTCTCAACGGACAAATCCCAACACCAGCAAACGGAACTTCGGCAAGAAGAATACAAACCCAGACACAAACGGAGATCAAGGCACTCGGTCAGTATTAAAACCGGCTCTTAAATATCGAGATTCTTCACACTCTTGGCGTGAGCCTGGATAAATTTCTTTCGTGGAGCAACTTCAGGACCCATAAGGGTGTCAAAAACGCTGTCGGCTCGCTCAGCATCATCAACCGTCACCTTAAGCATACTTCGGACGGCTGGATCCATGGTCGTTTCCCAAAGCTGCTCTGGGTTCATCTCACCGAGACCCTTATAGCGCTGGATAGAGACATTTTTATCCTTGAACTCTTTAATAGTTGCCTCTTTTTCCTCATCGCTGTAGACGTATCGAACCGTCTTTCCAAACGCCAGCTTATAGAGCGGTGGCTGGGCAATATAAATATGACCCTCGTCGACGACCTGTCGGAAGTGTCTATAAAATAAGGTAAGAAGGAGTGTTCGGATATGCGCGCCATCCACATCAGCATCGGTCATAATGACAATTTTCGAGTAGCGAAGTTTGGAGACATCAAACTGCTCTCCAACACCCGCACCCATCGCGATGACAAGAGCCTTGATTTCTGCATTGGCGAGAATCTTGTCGAGACGAGCCTGCTCAACGTTCAAGATTTTACCTCGAAGTGGAAGGATCGCTTGGAACTCACGATTTCGTCCCTGCTTGGCAGAACCTCCAGCGGAGTCACCCTCAACAAGGAAAAGTTCGGAGACGAGTGGATCTTTAGAAGAACAGTCAGCGAGCTTACCTGGAAGGGTAAGTCCATCGAGAAGACCCTTGCGGATCACGGTATCACGGGCTGCGCGGGCTGCGAGACGAGCTCGAGCCGCGAGTGCACACTTGGCAAAGGCAGTTCGCGCCTCAGAAGGATGCTCCTCGAAATACTCTTCAAGATAGGTTCCAAAGACATTTTCTACCGCGGTTCGCATCTCGGGATTTCCGAGCTTACTCTTCGTCTGACCTTCGAACTGGGGATTTCCCAACTTCACGGAGATAACCGCCGTTAAACCTTCACGAACATCTTCAGCCGTAAGATTCTCCTCTTTTTCTTTTAAGAGCTCATGCTTTCGAGCATAGTTATTAATGGTTCGGGTTAGCGCCGATCGAAAACCAGTAAGGTGCATACCACCTTCAGGCGTGAGAATGTTATTCGCAAACGAGAAGACGTGCTCCTGGAAAGACTGGGAGTACTGGAGCGCAATCTCAATATTTCCCTCAGTAGCATCCTTTTCAACATACATAACTTCACCAATCGGCTCTTTCTTGGCATTAAGGTGCTGGACGTAGGCACGAACACCGCCCTCAAAGTAAAACTTATAAACCTGATCGCTTCGTTCATCACTGATCGTGATCGCAATACCTTTCGTAAGGTAGGCCTGCTGTCGTAAACGGTTCATAACCGTCAAAAAATCAAACTCAGTTTTTTCAAAAATTTCAGGATCCGGGTAGAAAGTAATCTTGGTTCCGGTAGCAGTAGACTTTCCAACGGTCTCGACCTTGGTCTGCGGATCACCTCTTCGATACTCCTGACGATAGAGCTTGTTATCTCGCATAACCTCAGCAACCAACTTCACAGAAAGCGCATTGACCACCGAAGAACCCACACCGTGAAGACCTCCAGAGACCTTATAGCCTCCATCGCCAAACTTACCACCGGCATGAAGAACCGTAAGAACGGTTTCCAGAGCAGATTTTCCAGTTTTCTTGTGAGTATCAACGGGAATACCTCGGCCGTCATCAATAACAGAACATGAGCCATCCTTATGAAGTGTAACGACGATATTCTTACAAAAACCAGCCATCGCCTCATCAATCGCATTATCAACTATTTCCCAGATAAGGTGATGGAGACCTGAAACATCGGTCGTACCAATGTACATACCTGGTCGCTTGCGAACTGCAGCGAGACCTTCCAGCACCTGAATTTGCTCAGCACCATAACTCGAATTTGGGGTCTTATCAGCCATAAACAAAAAGAAACTATATAAAGTGCGAACACCTTATATCATATTTTTTTACCAATGTCAGGTTTTTTACTGCTTTACCTCGACCAATTTATAAAACTCCTGATCGTAGAAGCTCTGAATCTTTCCAGCCACGTTTCCAAGAGGATAAGAACCCGTCATAGGGAGCTCCTTGTCAAGAACCACGACCTTCACCCCACTCACCTGATTTTTCACGAGGTCAAACTCAAACGAGACGTCAATCTCGCTCTTCTGGAACGGCAACTTCGCGTGCTCGATTCGGAACGTTTTCATGACATAGTCTTCCGTCTGAATCATCTCAAGACCAAGGACAAAACCGACCTCCTTTAACTTACGAAGGAGAAATAATTTTGCCACCTTCTCCACACGATCTTCCGCGGTCGCGTCATCCGTATCCGGTGCAGCAAACATCGGATCCTGAGACTGTACCTTAAAGATGCTCTTGAGTTTATCGAGCGGAACGGCCGCACTCAAAATCGTCTCATTATAGACTTTCACATCAGAAATATAGGAACGATCACGATCGTAAATGCCACTGAATGGAATGCTATTATACTCAGCAGATTCAATAAACACCTGTACCTGATCCTTATCAAGGAGTGGGGCAATCTTCAACTTCTGCACTCCAACCGCTGCAAATTTTTTCTGGAGCTCGCTCAGCGTCTCCTTCACCTCTTTCGACTCGGAAGAAATCGTCCCAAGAAGCCCCTCCTGAATTTTATCAATTTCTTTAAGATCTTTTTTATTCTTCAAAAATGCAAGGAACCGCTCTTTGTGAACGGGACCGTAGAGTTTTGAGTCAGAAAAGTCGCTGCTATTCAGGTACTGAAGAAAGTCCTCCTGGGCATCAATACTATCCTGGAAGTACTGAGCAACGGCTGTGTCAGTCTGGTAAATAGCACTGGAGATATCCGAGAGTAAACGGAAAAGCACCGAGCTCGCATCCGCAACAGGAATCTTTTCAGCAAAAAAGAAGTATCTGAGACGCTTCATGAGATCAACCTTCGAGGCTACAAGCGTCTGTTGTTCCTCATTTTTATCACGTCCCTCCGGAAGAAGTTTCAACCACTCGGCCTCCAGTGCAAACTTGTTCTGAAAAGACGACCCGCGGTAGAAAATTGGATCACGAAGGTAGAGCTGGGTAAGGAGCTGATTCTCTTCGGCAAGAATAATTGGATTTTTTGAAATATCGCCAGCATACGTCGTGAAGAGGTTTTTGAAGGTACTGAAATACGAGGCAAGAAGATCCTGCGTAATAGCATCATCAAACCCGAGTGACTGATAGATATCGAGAAGATACGATCGGGCAAGCTGCGAAGCGTGATCAAAAGAAAGTTTGTAACCAAGGGTATTAAGCCGTAAGAGACTCTGACGAAGTGATGATCGAACGGTAAAGAGCGCTCCATCCTGAGGAATCGCAATGCTAAAGGTCTCGAATCGATTCCAGAGAGCATCGTGCACTTCGGCGAGAAATTGCTCATTTTCCGTCTTTTCGGCGAGCTTTCCAAAGAAGTACTCGACGCGCTGACCTGCAGCCTCGGACTGTGAGGTATTGTAGAAATACATCGCATCATCCATATCGGCCATAAGGTCGTTCACCTCGTACCGTCGCTTCATATCCGACTGGAAGGTGAGAAGTGATCGAACACCTCGAGCCTGCTGAAGGACTGAAGTAAAGAAGCTATCCGGGTCAGAAACCGCAAGACCACGAGCCTTGACCGTATGAACAACCTGCGTGATAAGTGCATCACGTCGATCATCGTCCTGGGAATAATTTTTCTGGATCCAGACATTCTCTTTCATTAACGTCTCGTTCATCGGTGCATACTGAAACTCTTTCACGAGTTTCGAGTAGAGAAGCTTCTCAAGTTTAGGTTGAATTTTGGAAACCGGAACCACAAGCGTATTTCGCTCGGTAACCAGCACGCTATTCAAGAGCGTGACGTTGCTCTCTGGGGCTGAAGCAGCATCTTTTTGTGGAAGGAAAAGTCCAACTCGTGTTGGATGCTTCGCAGCAAAAAACGTCGCAACGCGATCACGATAGGAAAGATCGAGAGAAGCATCTTCGATAAACGCGACGACACCACCAGGAACTACAAGCCTGAGCGTACCTCGTGAACCAATCGTCGTCGTCCATACCTGACCCTCTTCGAGAGTCAGAACGCCAGGAGTTGAGTCAGAAGGAACAACCGAAAGACGAAGTTTCGTATTCGAAGAAAGTCGCATCTCTCCTGCTCCAGGGATCGTCACCCGTACGCCCGCGGTATCACCCGTCAGAAGAAGATCACCGGGAAAAAGAGGGGAAGAACCAGTAAGTATCTCCTCCTGAGCCGCACCAGCGCGAAGCACTTCTACCTTCATACCCGGCTCGAGAACCGCCACCGCCTCCGCATCGGACGACTCAAAAAGATCATATCCATTGCGGAAAGAGGCCAGACTCGTCCAGGCGAGAATAAGGCAGAAAATGCCAATAAGGAGCTGATGGAGGATTTTTTTCATATCTGTAAATTATACCAAATTTTTCAGCTTTGGTCAATGCAGCTGGTTTGCCTGAAATAGCTTCAGAGGGTAGAGTAAATCCACGTTTTTCCCTGTTTTTCACCCCTTTTGTCCTCCATTTTATGAAAAAACTTCTCGCTCTCAGCTTTGTTGTTGCTCTTATTTTTCCATCAGCAAGCAGTGCTTTTTCCGACGTTTCCGAACATACCACCTACAAAGAAGCTATTAATTGGATGATCCAGCAAGATATTATTGAAGATAAAGGAAAATTTTTTCCCGACAGAATCATTACGAAGGCAGAAATCTTTGAGATGGCATGGAGAGCAGCAGGATACAAACCAGAACAACTCACCCACACCACCACGCCGTTCAGCGACGTATCCTCATCTTCGCGTTTTGCACCATATGTAAAAAGAGCGGCAGAAACAGGACTGGTACCAACAAACGGAAACTTCTTGCCAAACACGCGAATGAATCGAGCTGACTCGCTGGAAATTATCTTTGACGTTCTCGGCATCGGCATCACGCGCGTATTTGAAAAAAACGATCTCCCATTTAAGGACATCAAAATGAACACCCGAAACGCACCAATCGCAAAAACCGCCCTCGAATTTGGCATTCGTTCAAATCAAAAAGAGTTCAAACCACGCGAAAAACTTTCTCGAGGCGAGGCTGCTCACTACATCTATACGATCAGTACGTTAACGCCAAGTCCAATACCAAGTGTTCAGATTATCGAGCTCAGATCTTCCTTATCTGACAGCACTTTTACCCAGAATGAAAAATTCAAAATCCTCGTCGATGTCTGGGACAAGATTCACGAAAAATATGTCGGCAAAGAACCAATCGATGATAAAAAACTTCTCTATGGAGCCATTAATGGCATGGTCAATAAACTCGGAGACAAGTATACCGTCTTCCAGGAACCAGTGGCTGCAAAAGGATTTACCGAATCTCTCAGCGGTGAGTTTGACGGCATTGGAATCTCTATCGATCTCATCGAGAACAAGGTAAGAATCATCTCCCCTATTCAAGGTACCCCTGCCAGCAAGTCAGGATTGAAGGCAAATGATATTATTGTTCAGGTAGATAAAAAACCGGTTGATGGACTTTCACTGAATGAAGTTTCGAGTATGATCAAGGGCCAGACGGGCACACAAGTTGAACTCCTCATTGAACGTGAAGGAAAAAAGATTACATTTATCATTACCCGAGAACGCATCAAGCTCGAGGCAATTGTTGGCGAGATGAAGGGAAAAGTCGCCTACATTATTATCCGTAACTTCAGTCAGGCAAGCGGAGCTGAGTTCGCACAGCAGATAAAAAAACTGATGGCGAAAAATCCAACCTCATTCGTTATCGATCTCCGCGACAATCCAGGCGGCTATCTCGACGCCTCCCTCCAGATGCTCGATATCATTCTTCCAAAAGAAACTCGACTCGCCTCTCTCAAGTTCTCCCAGCGCGACAACGCCGAAGAGTTCTTTGCAACGCAAGTCAGCGGCGGTTCTGGACGTGCCGCCCTCGATCCAACCAAACCAGAAGTAATCTTCTACTCTGTCGGTACGGGAGAGCTCAGCAAATACCCAATCAAAGTCCTCATCAACGGTGGCAGCGCCTCAGCCTCAGAGATCGTCGCCGCTTCCCTCAAAGAAAACGGTCGCGCCACCCTCATCGGTGAAAAAAGTTTTGGAAAAGGCACCGTCCAAGAAATCACCGACTACATCGACGGCTCCATCTACAAACAAACCATCGGAAAATGGCAAACCCCAAACGAGAAAAACCTCACCGAAAACCCAATCGAACCCGACATTCTCATAAAGGACAACCCAAAGGTCGAGGGCGATGAGATCCTGGAGTACGCGTTGAAGAATTAATAAATAATATACTTATCCATGGATCAAAAACTCGTAACGATAGATACCTTCACCAACTCAATTGACGCAAATATTTCCAAAGGGAAACTTGAGTCGGAAAATATTACGTGCTTCCTAAAAAATGACACCATAATTGGAAATACCGGCTTACATGTTACGTATGGTGGCATTGAACTGGTAGTTAAGGAAGAAGATGCGGAAAGAGCAAAAGCAGTTCTTGATATTCCAAAAAACTCATAGAATGGCCTATGGGAGTCACCATAAACAGCGAACCTATTTGACTACTACTGATTTCTCTGCTGTATTCAGAAATTTCCACGTGGAAATTTTCAGCTTTAAAAATACCAGTTTTTGCATATTAAGATGACTTCAAACTGTTAAAGCAAAGCAGATTAATTGGCTGATGGTGAAGGAGACGCTACGGTCGGAACAGGTGGTACTGAAGCTAACTCTGGAGTTATCACTGAAACTTCAGGAGGAACGACGACAGACATAGCAGCAACCGCAGGTGTCTCAACTGGCACGACTTCAGCGACCGGTGCAACTGACACATTTTCCGCAGACGTTTCAGCAGGTGCAACCGGTGGTGGCGTGACACCTTCCATGAGCTGCTTTTCGGACTGTTTGCGCTGCAAGATCTGTTCTGGGTTGGTGGTGACGATCTGATCTTCTCCGTAGGAGGCGATGATCTGGATGGCAGCGTGCTTGTTGCCGGCGAAGAAGAGACCCTGACCGACACCGCTATTCAAGAGAATATACTTCTCCCCTTCGGTGAGATTAAAGACCTGACCGAGATAATCGATTGCGGCAGGTGCCTGTTTCAAAAGCAACTGCATCGAGGAGTTCGTAATAATGGGTTTACCAAACTCAGATTTGAAAAAGTCTTCGACGTCCTGCGTGATCGTCGTGATACCGAGGTAGTACTTTCGCGCTCGCTTGACGAGACCAAATAAAAATCTCGCAGAGTCGCCGTGCTGCATGATAGACCAGGCCTCATCGATAACGAGCATTCGCTTCTTGAGTTCTCGTCGGACCTGACTCCAGATATAGTTCAAAATAATGTACATCGCAATTGGTCGAAGTGACTCGTCGAGGTCACGGATACAGAAGACCATCAGTCCCGTTCCGAGATTCACGTTGGTTGGCTTACTAAAGAGGCCGGCATACGTACCAGACGTAAACTTCTGAAGACGCTGCGCGAGGTTCGTCGCACCTTCCATGGTAGAAAGAATATCGTAGAGATCTTCCATTGTTGGCGGTGTCATCGTCGAAGGATCGAGGAGATCCATCGTAATTCCCTTAATAGAGTAAACATCAATCAAGGCCTTATCGAGCATCCCCTCTTCCGCTGGCGTCATCTCGCCGAGCATGATCTTCAAGAGACCAAGGAGTGAAATAATATTCTGACGGAGAATATCGCCTGGCTGGATAATTTCTTCAGCAACCGGAGGTGGAAGGTCGAAGGGATTGATACGACGATCAGAGTTCAACGAAAGACGGAGATACGAACCACCAACCGTCTGGGCAAGTGATTCGTACTCATTTTCCGGATCGATAATAATCACATCCGTACCAATCATCATGAGACGGAGAATTTCAAGTTTGACCGCATATGATTTACCCGCACCAGACTTCGCGAAGACAACCGAGTTGGCATTCTCAAGTCCGAAGCGATCGAAGATAATGAGACTATCGTTGTGGCGGTTAACACCGTAAAGAATTCCCTCATTCGAGGTAAGCGTGGATGAGGTGAATGGGAAGGTCGTCGAAAGCGGCGAGGTGTTCATATTGCGAACGACGTCGAGCTGATCAAGACAGAGCGGAAGCGTTGAGTTGAAGCCCTGCTCGGACTGAACCTGAGCACGTCGTGTAAGGATAAGCTTACCGCCGAGGAGACTCTCGAGCTGCTTAGCAACATTTTTAATTTTCTTTTCATCATCAGCATAGACCGTGAAGTAGAGAGCGAACTGGAAAAACTTTTCCTGGCCTCGTTGAATTTCCGTACGAAGTTGCTCAGCATCTTCAAGGGCCGTCTCGATCGCAGGATCGCGAGTCTTCCCCTTTTCCTGAGACATATGAATCGAAGACTGCATCTGAGTTACTTTTTTCTTGAGCACCTTCATGATCGTCGCCGAGTCGATCGGATAGATAAACTGCGCAATATCCATCGAGACCTCGAAGTTAATGAGTGGCGAGAGCCAGTTCATATCGAGATAACGTGGGTAGGTGAAAACGTAGAAGGTCTGGGCAAAGAGCCCATCCACACGAATCATGTCGTATCGAATCTCCATAGATGACGGAGAAATAAGATCACGAATTGAGGCAAGACCTTGCTGATAGATTTTTTCAGCAGCCAGAAGCTCAGCTCGTTCTTTGTCGGTTACACCAGGCGTACTTGCAGACACCTGCTGTTTTTTATTGAAAAGACCGCCCATGAGCGAGTCAAAAATTCCGCGCTTCTGAGTCGCAGCCTCGGGAGCAGCAGGAGTTACCGGAGTTGTTACGTCGTTTTCAGCCATGGTTTTTCGTGGGTGATGAGACTTTTACGCATCAGATTAGTATACCATAAAACCCTTAGCTGTACAAGGCTGTAAATGACCCCAAAAACACCAACCTCTAGCCAGCCGGAAAAGCCTGTGCTAAAGTAACGCAGGTTATTTTTACCAAAACCCCTAAAAATGGCAGACAAGTCAAAAAAACCCGATAAAAAAGAGGAACAGGCAGAGCAGCAGATAATCTCAACTGACCGTGAAGCTATCAAAAAAGAGATTTCGAACGAGATGGAGCAAAGCTACCTGGACTACGCGATGAGTGTCATCGTTTCTCGTGCCCTTCCAGATGTCCGTGATGGTCTCAAGCCGGTTCACCGAAGAATTCTCTTTGCGATGCATGAGCTTGGACTAACCTCTGGATCATCCTTCCGTAAGTCCGCGCTGATCGTCGGTGAAGTGCTCGGTAAGTATCATCCTCATGGTGATAGCTCGGTCTATGAGGCTCTCGTTCGTATGGCTCAGGACTTCTCGATGAGATATCCACTCGTACGTGGTCAGGGTAACTTCGGTTCGATCGACGGAGACTCAGCAGCTGCAATGCGATACACAGAGTCCAAGATGGAAAAAATTACCGAAGAGATGCTCGCCGATCTGGAAAAAGATACGGTTGAGTGGCAGCCTAACTACGATGCACGACTCCTCGAGCCACGAGTTCTTCCAACAAAAATTCCTCAACTTCTCCTGAATGGTTCAACCGGTATTGCGGTTGGTATGGCAACATCCATTCCACCACATAACTTGAGTGAAGTACTCGACGCGGTCATTCACCTCGCCGACAATCCAGAAGCAACCATCGAAGATCTCATGCAGTTCATCAAGGGACCGGACTTCCCTACTGGCGGTACTATTTACGATATCAATGCGATAAAAACGGCTTATACGACAGGTCGCGGAGGTATGGTTATGCGGGCAGTTGCAGAAATCGAAGAACGAAAAGGTGGAAAATTTGCGATTATCATTTCAGAAATTCCATACCAGGTTAACAAAAAAACACTCGTCGAAAAAATCGCGGATCTCGTTCGAGAGAAAAAAATTATTGGTATCAGCGATCTTCGTGACGAATCAAATCGAGAAGGAATTCGTGTCGTGATCGAGCTGAAAAAAGACTCCTACCCAAAGAAAATTCTCAATCAGCTCTACAAGCTCACACCGATGCAGACATCGTTCAACATGAACATGATTGCGCTCGTCGATACCATTCAGCCTCGTCTTCTTGACCTCAAGCTCGTTCTCGAAGAGTTCATCAAGCATCGCAAAGAAGTAATCATCCGACGAACACAGTTTGATTTGAAAGTTGCACAGGATCGTGTTCATATTCTCGAAGGTTTGAAGATCGCGCTCGACAACATCGACGCCGTAATCGCAACCATCCGAAAATCAGAGACAAAAGAAGAAGCTCATGAGCAGCTAATGAAGAAATTCAAACTCAGCGATCGTCAATCAAAAGCAATTCTTGAGATGCGACTCCAAACCCTTGCTGGTCTCGAACGAAAGAAAATCGAGGACGAGTATAAGGAGCTTTTGGCGCTTATTGAAGAGCTCGAAGCAATTCTTAAAGACATTAAGAAAGTTATCAAGATTATCAAGAAAGAGCTCGCGGACATTAAAGAAAAATACGGAAGCGAACGAAAAACGAAGATTATTGCCGAGGCAGTTGGACAGATTTCCCAGAAAGACACCATTCCAAATGAGGCAATGATCGTCGTTCTCACCCAGGAAAATTACATCAAGCGAATGCCACCTTCGACCTTCCGCGCACAAAATCGTGGAGGTAAAGGTATTATTGGTGCCACAACCAAAGAAGAGGATGAGATCAAGATCGTCCGAAGTTCCATGACGCATGACGAAATCATGCTCTTCACCAATACGGGACGTGTCTTCAAGATTCCAGTCTACGAAATTCCTGTCGCCTCTCGAACCGCTCGAGGTCAGGCGATCGTCAATCTCCTACAATTAAAAGATAATGAGTTCATAACGGCGATGTTTACTGCTGGAGCAACACAGGATACCAGCATGAAGGGTGAGTTCCTCTTCATGGCAACCAAGAAGGGTCATGTAAAAAAGACCGCACTGAAGGACTTCTTCAACGTACGAAAAACAGGAATGATCGCGATCAAACTTCGTGATGGTGACTCGCTTGAGTGGGTCCGTGAAAGTCAAAAAGGACAAGAGGCAGTAATCGTCACACGAAACGGAAAATCAATTCGATTCAACGAAAGCGATGTTCGCCCAATGGGACGTTCGTCGATGGGTGTCCGAGGCATCTCGCTGAAAGACAACGATCGGGTTGTCGAGATGGATGTTATCCAGAATCCCCTCACGGCTGAACTTCTCGTTGTCATGGAAAATGGCTTAGGTAAGTCAACAACCATGGAAGACTACCGACTTCAAAAGCGAGGTGGTTCAGGCGTAAAGACGGCAAACGTCACGGAACGTACAGGTCATATCATCGGGGCACGTGTGATTAATGAAGATACAAATGAAGACCTTCTCTTGATTTCAAAGGCTGGACAGGTTATCCGTCTCAATCTCCGACAGATTCCTTCGAAGGGTCGTGCGACACAAGGTGTCTACCTCATGCGAATGGACGAAAAAGATAAGGTCGCCTCGATGTCCACGCTCTACGCAGAAACAGCAGAAGAGGTAGCTCAGGCAGACGCCGCTGCGGCCGCAGCATCGGCTCAGACAGAAATTGCGTAGAGAATGAGTTCAATGATACTATGTCGGCATGAAAAACCCCTCAAGAATCCTGCTCACTGTTTTATTGAGTAATCTTTTTCTTCCCCTCACGGTGCATGCCGCACAGGGCGATCTTGAACTTCTTCCAAGTAGTATTAAATTCTCCCCTTCTTATATTACCGAGGGTCGAAAAACACGTATCTACGCCACCATAAAAAACAACAGCAACGAGGACCTCTATGGAACCGTACGTTTCGCAAACAGCGGACAGCAAGTTGGGGGTGATCAGCCAATCTCAGTCTTCGCAGGAAGAACCGATGATGTGTTTGTCGACTGGACGCCGTCAGCAGGAGAACAGGCCATCTCAGTAGCTATCGTCCCATGGCAAAAGGGCGACAATGAGAGCAATAATGCCTATCAGGTAAAAGTTGATGTCGTCGCCGACCTCGATCACGATGGAACGCGAGACGAAGAAGATACCGACGTTGATGGTGATACTGTGCTGAATAGTAACGATGGATTCCCGAGAGACAAGACGGAGTCAAAAGATACGGATGGTGACGGAATTGGTGACAATGCTGATCTAAACGATGATAACGATGGAGTGCCTGATAAAGAAGATATATTTCCGCTCGACCCAAAGGAGTCAAAAGATACGGATGGTGACGGAATTGGTGACAACTCGGATCCAGATATCGATGGTGACGGAATTCCAAATGATGAAGAAGGAAAAATAGGCACAGATCCAAAATCAGCAGATACCGACGGCGACAAAGTAAATGACCAGAAAGATGCCTTTCCTACAAATGCAACGGAGACCAAAGATACAAACAAGAACGGAATTGGTGACAACTCGGATCCAGATATCGATGGTGACGGAATTCCAAATGTGAAAGATGCCTTTCCGGCAAACCGACCACCGGAAGCGCAGGATATAGGAACACCATTAATCATGCAGGTCGGCGAAACACTACGGCTCGACGCAAGCAAAAGCATGGATAAGGATGGAAAAGTGAGCAAAGTTGTCTGGATCATCGACGGAAAAGATCGATACGAAGGAATCTCTCGTGAAGTGATTGTGGCGAGTACCGGAACACACGAGGTTGAACTTCAGGTAACCGACAATAGCGGAGAGACCACGTCAAAAAAATGGAACTTTTATGGTACGAGTTCCATCTTTCTCACGCAGGGCGGAGTTCTTGCTGCTTTAATTGCTCTTGCGCTTTTGGGCTTCTTTTATTATAGTACGAGGGCTTCGAAGAAGGCTGCAAAGCTGAAACAAAGCTGAAATTCTCCTCAAAACATCTCTTAATGTACGCTTATGAAATCAGGCATTCACCCAAATTATCACTCAAACGTCGGTATCGTCTGTGCGTGTGGTCACACTGTCGTCACAGGATCAACCAAGAAAGAGCTCAAGACTGAACTTTGCTCAAACTGCCACCCATTCTTTACTGGTAAACAGCGTCTCGTCGATACGGCTGGACGTGTTGAAAAATTCCGCGCACGACAGAAGGTAACCGAGGACAAGAAGGCGACAACGGCTTCAAAAAAGACCAAGGCAGAGTAATTCACCGTTACATGCTTCCATGCCCGGAAATACGTTTGGCACACTACTGAAGGTCACGACTTGGGGAGAGTCCCACGGACCTTCTCTTGGCGTGGTGATTGATGGATGCCCAGCTGACTTAGAGGTGGATCTCAAAGAAATTCAGCGGGAAGTAGACCGACGACGACCCCAGGATAACTCAGTAAGTACTGCCCGGAAAGAAGATGATGCCGTCGAGCTCCTCGGTGGACTTTTTGAAGGAAGGACGACGGGCGCCCCCCTCGCCTTTCTGGTACGGAATAGCGACGCACGACCAGCTGACTACGAAGCTTTGAGGAATGTATATCGACCAGGCCACGCCGATCAGAGCTATGAGATGAAGTACGGCATGCGTGATCATCGAGGCGGAGGCCGAGCCTCAGGAAGAGAAACGGTTTGCCGCGTTATAGCCGGTGCCGTGGCAAAAAAAATTCTCGGGAGTGGAGTGCAGATTATTGGACACACCGTGCAGATCGGAGACATACGAGTAGAAACATTTGATGCTGGGGAAATTTCTCGGAATCTCCTTTTTTGTGCGGATGCAAATGCAGCGAACCAGATGCTCGAGCTGATTGGCCAGGTAAGAGATGAGAAAGATTCCATCGGTGGAATTATAGAAATATTGATACGCGGAGTGCCTGCAGGACTGGGTGAACCAGTTTTCGATAAGTTGAGTGCTGACCTTGGAAAGGCACTTTTTTCTATTCCGGCGGTAAAAGGTGTTGAGTTCGGACGTGGCTTCGAGACGGCCATCATGAGAGGTTCTCAAAACAATGATACGCCTGGGAAAACCAACAACGCGGGTGGTATACTAGGGGGGATTTCAAATGGAGAAGAAATTGTCATCCGGATAGCCGTGAAGCCAGCATCGAGCATCGGGAAAGAGCAGCAAGCGATGGGCAAAGACGGGGGCGACACGACAATTACCATCAGCGGAAGGCACGACGCCTGTATCGTACCGCGAGCTATTCCCGTCGCAGAAAGTATGGTGGCACTCGTTCTCGCCGATCACCTTCTCCGACAACGAGCCATCAAACACGGCACATAACTCTATGCTCAGAACGCTCAAAAAATATCTTGCCGTCGCGCGAATTGGATTTCAGGAAGGCCTGGAGTACCGAACCGAATTCTTCATCAATCTCATAGGCTGGTCAGTCCGCCTCATGATTTCGGTATTCTTATTTGCGGCGGTCTATAGCGGTCGCGACGTTATCCAGGGATACACCTTCAAGGATATGATCACCTATTTTTTGGTGATCCAGGTACTCATGACATTTTCGTTTATACGAGCGGAGTTTCGCATCTGTGCTGATATTCAAAATGGTGACTTTTCAAATTATCTCGTAAAACCAATATCCTACATTGGATATCTGATGATCGCGGAGCTCAGTAAAAACTTTGTCCGATCATGGCTCGGGATTGGACTATTTGGCGTAATTATCGCGTTAATCCAGCCGGAGTTTTTTGTAAATTTTCCATATGGAGAAATTCCTCTTATCCTTGTTAGTATACTGCTCTCGTTTTTTGTGAACAGTATTCTCATGGTTATCATCGCCCTCTTAAGCTTCTGGGTTGTAAGCGCAAACCGCATCCTCTTCATGTTTTTTGCCGTTCTCTCTATCTTTTCAGGCATGCTTATTCCCATTCAATTTTTTCCTGAATCCCTTCAAAGATTTCTCGACTTCACGCCATTTCCTTATATTTTCTACTATCCGGCAAAGATGATGATTCAGCCGGGAGGCCTGGACGAGACCTTCCGTATTATTGCCGCACAGCTTATTATTATCATCATCGAGTACGCGATTATGGCGCTCATGTACCGCATTGGCATCAAGAAATACGAAGCAGTCGGCCGATAACAACAAGCTTAATTCTATGATTCACCAAATTATCCACAACCTGAAAGTCTTTACGACTTTGATGTCGATCAATCTCAAGGTCACGCTCGCCTATCGCGTCAGCCTTCTGATATCACTTGTTTTGAACTTTTTCTGGGTTGTCTCATATGTGATTTTCATGGAAATAATATTCCGAAATGTCCCTACACTCGGCGGCATGACAAAAGGCGAGACGCTCCTCATCATGGCGTTCTTCTATTTTTTCACCAACATCTCGGATATTTTTTATCGGGATAGTTTCGAACAATTTTCAGAAAAAATGCGAAGCGGATATATCGACACCTGGCTTACTAAGCCAGCTTCTTCGCGTATGCTTATGTTCCTCTCGAACATGCGATTTGACTACCTGACCGCAATTGGTGTAACTCTCGCCCTCTTCTCCTACGCCTTCGCGCACATGAATACACCACCAGACTTCGGCCTGCTCGCTATCGGCATCACCCTCACGCTCGCCTCGCATATTATTTTCTTTTCAATTCTTTCCATCATCGCCACGTTCACGTTCTGGCTGCAAAAAAATGACGCCCTCAATGTCGCCGCATGGCACATGACACAGGTCGCTCGTTATCCACGAAGTATCTATACATCCTTTGCAAAAATAGCATTTACGTATATTTTTCCACTCGCACTCATCGCGAATCTTCCCGCAGAAGTAAGCCTCAACAGAGCTACTCCCGATATGCTCGCGATATTCATCGAAGCGACAGGACTCATCTACATCATCAGTCTCCTCTTCTGGAGGTGGGGCCTTCGAAGATACACATCAGCCGGCTAAAAAAATCTATGAATAAATTTGCAACCTACATCAAGATCGGCACCCTCGATGCCCTCGAGATGCGATTTCAGCTTCTCTACTGGCTCTATGTAAACATGGCGCCAATCATCATGATGACCTACCTCTGGTCGCATCTCTATGCACAGAAAAGCGATATCGGCGGATACTCACTCAACATGATGGTTACCTATTATCTTCTCACGCGCCTGATCAATCGCGTCATCTCGACCTACGCCGAAGAGCGAATTGCAAAGGACATCAAAGAAGGGAGACTCAACCAGTACATCACGCGACCAATCGACTATATGGTCTATAAATTTGGTGAGCGTCTCGGAATCCGTGCCGTAAATCTTCTAATCGTCATTCCCGTTTATGTGATCCTGATGCTGATTCTCCAGAAGTACATTATATTTAATTTCAACGTCACCACTATCGTATTTCTTTCCATAAACTTTTTTCTCTCACTCGTACTCTTTTTCTTTCTCGCGTTTATTATTGGCATGATGGCATTTTTCATGGTTGAGACCCACGCTCTCAACGGACTGAAAGATCAGGTCATTAACGTCATGTCTGGATATTTATTTCCCCTCACCCTGCTTCCGGAAAAAATTCAGGAAGTCTTCAGCTACCTTCCATTTACCTACTTCTACAACTTTCCCATGGAAGTATATTTCCAGCGTCTCACGACCGCGCAAATCTACCAGGGACTGGGAATTCAACTCGCATGGATTGTCGCGTTTTACCTCATCACTCAGGTCATCTGGCGCAATGGAACGAGGAATTATGAAGGCGTGGGAATCTAAAAAATATAAGACATCGAATAAAAAACTATGAAAACTATGACTCGCTACATCAAGCTCTACATTCACTTCGTGCAAAACTGCATCACACGAGAGCTGCTGTTTCGAACCCACTTTATTCTCTCATTTTCATCGAGACTGATGATGTTCCTTCTCTACGTGGTTTTCTATCAGGTCATTTATCAGAATGCCGTAGCAATCGGAACGCTCAGTTACGACCAGGGACTCCTCTACCTCAGCGTATTCTTTCTCATCGACACCATCGGGTTTATGTTTTTCATCAAAAATTTCTCAACATTCCCTGAATACATCTCGGAAGGAAAACTCGACATCATCCTCACAAAACCAGTAGACAGCCAGTTCTTCGTATCACTCAGATACTTTTCACTCATTTCACTTTTTTCAGTTCTGCCACCACTCATCCTTTTCGTCCGTCAGCTCATCGTCCTCGATGTCGTATTGACACCGGTCAACATCATACTGTTTCTCATATTTCTCACGGCGTCTCTCGCGATCTACTACTCATTCTGGTTCATCACAAATCTCATTTTATTCTGGATCAATCGCATCGACGCACTCCATGAGTTCTTCGTCACCCTTTGGCGCTTCATGCAGTTTCCGCCAGATATTTTTCAGGGTCTTCTCAGATTCTTTTTTGTCGGAATCGTACCGATCCTCTTCGCCATCCATGTGCCAACCCAGGCAATCCAGCACCTATTTGATTTGAAAGCCATTACTGCCCTCCTTGTAGCCTCGATTTTCAGCTTGTTAATAAGCAGAATATTGTGGAAAATAGGTCTACGACACTACCAGAGCACCGGCTAAAATTCGCTACACACCGCTTATGAAACCAATTATTTCGATCAAGAATCTCGTCAAACAGTACTCGTACTACAAAAAGCAACCAGGCCTCCTAGGCTCCATCAAGAGCCTGTTTCACCGGGAAAAGCTCTATGTAGAGGCCGTAAAAGGCATAAGCTTTGACATCCAGCCAGGCGAGTTCGTCGGATTCGTCGGTCCAAATGGCGCGGGAAAAACGACGACGCTGAAAATGCTCTCCGGCATTCTGTACCCGACGAGCGGCAAAGTTGATGTGCTCGATCACAAACCATTTGAACGAGAACCAGAGTTTCAGAAACAGTTTGCGCTGGTCATGGGTCAGAAAAATCAGCTCTGGTGGGATCTTCCGGCGATCGAGAGTTTTTTGCTGAACAAGGCAATTTACGAAATTCCAGACGAACTTTTCAAAAAAAATCTCGACGAACTTTCGGAACTTCTCGATATCAAAGATATTCTCGATGTACAGGTTCGCAAACTCTCACTCGGTCAGCGCATGAAATGCGAACTCGTCGCAGCCCTTCTCCACAGCCCAAAAGTGCTCTTCCTCGATGAGCCGACGATTGGTCTCGACGTTATTTCTCAGAATGCCATCCGGGAATTTCTCAAAACCTACAACAAAGAAAAAGGTGCGACCATTATCCTCACATCACATTACATGCAGGATATCCGACGACTCTGCGATCGTGTCATCATCATCGATCACGGAGAGCTCCTCTACGACGGCACCTACGACGCACTCCACACCCGGTACTCTGAATCAAAAACACTTGAGTTCACTCTGGTGGAAAAAGTTGATAGAGAAAAAATTGAAGCATTTGGAAAACTTATCACTCAAAAAGATAAAACCTATTCCATCAAAATCCCCCGAGAAAAAACCGCAGAAATCACCGGAAAAATCCTCGAAACATTTACCGTCGACGACATTGTGATTCACGAACGAGACATCGAAGAGATCATCGAGGAAATTTTCACTGACAAAAAAATGCGCTAATGTTCCAAATTCTCAACAAGCAAAAAGGCAGCGCTGCCCGAACCGGCGTACTCACCACTCCTCACGGAACCGTCCAAACTCCAGTATTCATGCCAGTGGGCACGAACGGCACCGTCAAAGGTGTTAAGCCCGAAGAGCTTGTAGAAATGGGGGCAGAGATTATTCTCGGAAACACCTATCACCTCCACCTCCGACCTGGCGAAGAACTTATCAAAGAAAAAGGCGGACTTCAGAGATGGACAAACTGGCACAGGCCCATGCTCACCGACTCTGGCGGATTCCAGGTGTTTTCACTCGGAGCAGGAAAAGACTATACGCCACTGAGCAACATTCCAAAGATTGGCGTAAAAATCACCGAAGATGGCGTTGAGTTTCGATCGCACCTCGATGGAAGTAAGCACTTCCTCTCGCCAAAAATCGCCATGCAGATCCAGGCAGACCTCGGAGCAGATATCATCATGGCATTTGATGAGTGCGCACCAGGCACCTCCGACAAAGCGTATGCACGACAGGCAATGGACCGAACCCACACATGGGCCATCGAGTGCAAACTCGCCCACGAAAAAATTCAAAAAGAACGTCCAGAAGATGCTCAGCAAATGCTTTTCCCAATCGCTCAAGGCGTTGTCTACGACGACCTTCGTATCGAGTCGATGAAGTTCATGAGCGAACTCGACCTCCCAGGAGTTGCTATTGGTGGCCTTTCGGTCGGAGAGTCAAAAGAGCAAATGTATCACACGCTCGACATTCTTCAGCCCCACCTTCCAGAAAACAAACCACACTATCTCATGGGTGTCGGAACACCGGAGGACATCCTCGAAGCCGTCGATCGTGGCATCGACATGTTCGACTGCGTCCTCCCAACCCGCCTCGCACGTCACGGGACCTTCTGGACGCACGAAGGTCGCTTCCACATCAAACAATCCGGATTCAAAAACTCCTCAGAACCCCTCGACACCACCTGCACCTGCTACACCTGCCGCAACTACGAAAAAAGCTACCTCCGCCACATCTTCACGGAAGGCGAAATCCTCGCCATGTCCCTCCTCTCTATTCACAATCTGCATTTCTTGCTAGAATTAACAGCGAAGATACGGGAACACATCAATGCAGGAACCTTCATTACCTTCAAAAACGATTTCCTCCGCAACTTCACGATTCCTGAGGGAAAAAATCATAATTCAGACCCATGATCGCCTATCTCAACGGAATACTTCAGAAAAAACTCGAGAAAAAAATTATCCTCAACGTGAATAACGTTGGCTATCTGGTGACCGTTCCAGCAACAACACTCTTTCTCTTGGAAGAGGGTCAGAAACTTGAACTCTATATTCATACCGCTGTTCGAGAAGATGATATTAGCCTCTATGGTCTTCCATCGGCTGACAGCATTAAGTTCTTCAACCAGCTTATCTCGGTTCAGGGCATCGGTCCAAAAATGGCCACCGACATGATGTCTCTGCCGACTAACAATATCAAAAACGCGATCATCCATGGTGACACCGGAACTCTCACAGGTATTCCCGGAGTCGGTAGAAAAATTGCCGAGCGTCTTATCACGGAGCTGAAGGACAAAATTGAGATGGTGAGCACCGGCACATTCCCACAGCAAACCAAGGGCTCACTCAAGCGCGAAAACGAAGAAGCGATTGATGCCCTCATCGGGCTTGGCTACCAGCGAAATGAAGTCGTTCGCAGACTCAAGGAAATTCCAGAAAATTGTAAAAAGACCGAGGATATCATTCGATATTTTCTACAGAGCGCATAAATTCAGCTTCAAATAAAGTAATATCAAAAAGACCCCAGTTTTTCTACCTGCCCCCGAGAGGCAGATAGATAATTGACATAAATACATAAATAATGTATAATAATATTATGAACAATGCACCAGAATCAAACAGAAGAGTCCACTTTCAGCGACGCGATCTCTTCCCTCGTGGTGGAGAAAAATACACCCTTCATGACATGCTGGATATGCTGTATGTCGATTCGGAATTACGACGTCTCATCCCGGAATTCAAAGAAGAAGAAATGGAAAGATGGCTGAAAGCTATTCCTGAAGGCGAAATACGCCGCATACGTGGACATGTCGGAGAAACACGCTTCGTGGTAAAAAAAGAAAACGGACTCTATCACATCGCTATAGCACTTGCGGTAGAAAATGCCGTCAATGACCGAAAAATCTGCAGTGATGCAGACACGGTCCATGAGCAATTCGGACGTGCCTATGGTGGTCTCGGCGGAAACTCATACCATACCGGAAGGCGTTAAAACAAAATTTACAGCTTTTTCATAGCAAATTAGCCTGTCTGCACAAAGCACCCATCAAGCCAAAAAAGTATCACCCCAGGGAAATTCTTTAAGTTCAGAATGATAAAAGAATCACTTTCGACAAATAAAAAAATTCCGTAAGATAAAGAAGAGATACAATCTCCAATAAATGTACCGCATCAAAAAACTCATACCGATTTTCAACAAAGAAAAAATCGACGCAATACTCATCGAAAATCTTTATAATATCCGATATCTCAGCTACTTCACGGGAACGACCGCTTTTATTATTGTAACGCAAAAAAATAACTTCTTCTTTACCGACTTCCGATATAAAGGATATGTCAAAAAAAATCTTCCACCGCACTTCACCTACGTCGATACTTCAACATTACGGGGGGAAGGGTTTGCAGAATTTCTCAAAAATCAGAAGATAAAGAAACTCGGATTCGAGGCAGAACACGTAAAAGTAAATCAGTACATCCGCTTCGGAAAGAAGCTAAAAAAAGTCTCACTGAAGCCAATAAATGGAATGGACTCAATCCTTCGTATAAGCAAAACTGACGAGGAAATAGATAAGATTATTCACGCACAACAATGTGCCGAAGACGCATTAAAAAAAGTTATCAAAAATCTCAAACCAGGAAAAACCGAACGACAGATTTCCGACGAAATCGAAATAGCAGCATTTAATTACAGTAAAGGATTTGAATCGAGAATCTCATTCAAACCTATTGTCGGATTTGGAGAAAACAGCGCGATCCCCCATCATCAGAATACTGATAAAAAGTTCAAAAAGGGTGATGTGATTCTCGTCGACATGGGCTTCATGTACGACGGATACTGTTCCGACATGACACGAACATTCTTCACAAAAAAACCAAGCGACCTGGAAGCACAGGTCTATAATACGGTTTTGAAGGCTCAAGAAGCCGCAATCAAGCACATGAAAATTGGTAACACTGGAGGTGACTGCGACAAGATCGCACGCGACATCATCACAAAAGCCGGTTACAAAGACCACTTCGGCCACTCTCTCGGTCACGGCATCGGCGTCGAAGTTCACGAATCCCCAAACGTTGGCCCGAACTCCAAAGACAAACTCGTCGCCGACTGCGTCATCACCTCCGAACCCGGCATCTACCTCGCCGGTCAGTTCGGCGTCCGCATCGAAGACATGATCCACGTCACCAAAAAAGGCCCCATCAATCTCGCAAAATACCCGAAGAAACTCGAGGAGGTCATAATAAAGCTAAAATAACAAGCCATTCATCTTGTCGCCTGCAGCTTCACCTGCTACAGTAGCCCTGCTATGGCAACAACCGCAGTCATCCTATTCCCAGGTTCAAATTGCGAGCTCGAGGCACTACGGGCATGTAAGCGCGTAGGCATGAACACAAAATTAGTTCGATGGAACGAGAATGAAGCTGACTTAAGCGCCTTTGACGGTTTTATTTTACCCGGAGGATTCTCGTACGAAGACCGCGGACGAAGTGGAATTATCGCCTCCAAAGATCCCATTTTTGGAAAAATCCTAGCTGAAGCGGCGAAAGGCAAACCGCTGATCGGTATCTGTAACGGCGCCCAGATGCTCGTTGAGCTTGGCGTCATTCCGGGGGTAACAGTGAACAAACTCGATATGGCTCTCGCCTGGAACGAGCGAATCAAAGATGGCGAAATACTCGGTACGGGATTTTATAATGACTGGATCTACCTCACCAACGATGCGACACCCGGCCGCTGCGCATTTAATAATTTTGCAAAAGGAACCACAATTCATGTCCCCATTGCTCATGGCGAAGGTCGCTACACCACGCAAATTCCAGAGCTTCTCGACACGATGATTGCCAATCAGCAAACCGTGTTCCGTTACAGCGACGCTCAGGGAAACTTTATCAACGAGTTCCCAGTCAATCCAAACAACGCGGTCCATAACCTCGCTGGCGTCTGCAACCTCGAAGGAAACATCATGGCACTTATGCCTCATCCAGAGCGCACTCCCGTTGGTGATCCAATTTTTGACTCCATGCGACGATACATCGAAGAGAAAAAAGCATTCAGTGTAAAACCAAAAACCGTGCAGACGGTCTGGAAGGAAAAGCCGCTGATGAAGTTCGAAGAGGTCGCAGACTACACATTCCTGATTTCGCTCATTATTACCGACAACGAAGAACGAACGATCGAGCAAGCCTTTCACCAGGTCGGATTCGAGGACGTGAAAGTCAAAAAATCGGTGTATGTCGGAATGAATCTTGAGAAAGTTCCGGCTGGGATAGATGCCGAAAAATCCGTTTTGGAAAAGATTATTCGAAGTAACGAAATTATGAACGCCAATAAAGAAATGGTAAAAATCATCACGAAAGATGAACGAATGTTCATGTATGATAATGCAAAAGGACTCACTCCCCTTTCAGGAGAAACTACCTCGCAAGGAACAAATCTTCTCGTTCTCGACCCAGATAATTACACAGGAAAAAGCATCGCCGGTTCACTGAAAAAGAGATATCCTGATCTCAAAGTTACATCAATTCAGCGAGGCATTAACTGGGATATCAGCAGCAGTAAGACCATTAAAGAAGTTGTGGATCTTCATCTTTTACACAATCCCCACTCAGCAAATATTTTTTCACGAATATAAAACCCTCAAATCATGTGTGGAATCTTCGGATATTTTGGACCAAAGAAAAATGCAACCGATATGGTGGTAGAGGGTTTGAAAAAGCTTGAGTATCGTGGCTATGACTCGTGGGGCATCGCCTACAAGACAAAAGAAGATATTGTCATTCATAAACAGGTGGGAAAAATTGGCGAGGCTCAGATTATACTTGGCGAAATGGAAGATGCACCGGAGCAGATAGCCATTGGTCACTCACGCTGGGCAACGCATGGAGGCGTCACGCAGGAAAATGCACACCCACATTTTAGTGAAGATAAAGATGTCGTCCTCGCTCATAATGGCATTTTTGAAAACTACATGGAACTCAAGGAAAAACTCCTGGAAAAAGGCCACACTTTCACCTCGGAAACGGATTCAGAGGTTCTCGTACATCTGATCGAAGATGAAATGAAAACAAACAACTTTCTCGAGGCCACAAAAAAAGCGCTCTCCTACGTCGAGGGTCGATACGCCACGCTGATTATCTGCAAGAGCAAAAACATGATGATCGCATCACGACGTGGATCCCCTCTTATTATTGGAACTACAAAAGACAACAAGGAATTTTTCATCGCATCAGATATCCCAGCGTTTCTGAAGTACACGAATCGGGTGAACTACCTGGACGATAACGAGCTCGTAGCCATCGACAATCAGGGAGCCAAATTTACAAATCTCATAAGTGGCGAAGAAATAAAAAAGCGAAATGTTGAAATTCAATGGGTCGAAGAAAGCGCAGAGAAAGGCGACTTCAAGCACTTCATGCTCAAAGAGATCATGGAACAGAAAGAAACACTATACCGCGCACTCAATCAGGAAAAAGATCTGACTGAGAAAGTAGCCGAGGCGATCAAGAATGCGTTCGGAACGTATATTATCGGCTGTGGTACAGCAGGAAAAGTCTGCATGGCCGCAGAATATATGTTTTCAAGTATTGCAAAAAAACACGTGAATACCGCATTTGGATCAGAGTTTCCGAACTACCATCACTTCCTCACTGACCGGTCACTCATCATCGCCGTCTCCCAATCTGGCGAAACAGCAGACACGCTTGAAGCTCTCGAGATCGCCAAGGCGAAAGGTGCAAAAATTATCGCTATCGTCAATGTGGAGACATCAACTATGGCACGCATGGCTGACATCGTCCTGCCAATTAAAGCAGGTCCAGAAAAGGCCGTAGCATCAACAAAAGCAACCACGTCGCAACTCGCCATCCTGATGATGCTCGCCTACGCCGTCGCCGACAAACTCGCCGATGGAAAGAGCTTGCTGATCGACGCAACCGCTCAGATCAACGACATGATCAATCCACGCTACGAAGAGCACATCAAGAAAGTTGCCGAGGCGATCAAAGACACCGAGAGTATGTACATCATTGGACGAGCATCGAACTATCCTATTGCCCTCGAATGCGCCATCAAACTTCAGGAAGTTTCCTACATTCATGCTGAAGGCTTCGCTGGCGGTGAACTCAAGCACGGTCCAATCGCCCTTATCACGGAAGGCACACCATGCATTGCGCTGGTCGCCAACGATGACGCCAAAAAAGCTATGCTCTCAAACGCCAAAGAAGTTCAGGCCCGTGGTGGTTTGATTATCGGTATCGCCCCAGAACGCGACCCCGTCTTCGATTACTGGATCCGAGTCCCCGACGTCGGCAACGCCTCCCCTATCGTCAATATCATCCCCGTCCAGATTCTCGCCTACCATTTAGCGCTGCTTCGCTCCAACAATCCCGACATGCCACGGAATCTCGCTAAGAGCGTGACGGTGAAGTAAAAATCCCATGAATCTCCCTTCTCAGCCTGACGACAGCGCAGCGCAAAAATACTCCCCTCTCGAAGTTATCTCTTTCGAAAACAAACTGAGCGAACTCCTTCTCGGGGTAGGAATAAAAATGGCAGGAAAAATAAAATCCTGGCAGCCAATGAGTGACGATCAATTTGTTCACCGCCGAGACAGAACGAGCAATGATCTTCACCTGTTTCTAGAACTAAAAGATGGAAAATTTTTTCACCTTCGAGCTTATACTCGCTATATGCTCGACACGAGATCCGCAGGAGCAGATAAAGTCTTTCTGACAGGATATCAAAAGGATACAGTTGCGCAAACCGGCGGAGTGCACTCATTAAAACAAGACTGGTACTCCTGGGATTCGGAAGCAATTTGTCAGGAAATTCTCCGACAAAATCCGGGGCTTTTTTAAGTGGCAATTTAAAATATGATGCAATGCCTTTGCGCGCGCAAAGAATCATATTAAAAAATATTTAGAAAATATAACAAAGCACTTCGGCTTTGAGCACGTGCCAGAATTTTAGAAAAACATATAATTATATTATAGCAAGACTTACACCTACCGTATAAAGCTAAATTATGATATAATAAAAAGAATTAAAAAAACAAAAATGCCCCACAAAAACACAAAAATTGTCTGTACACTTGGCCCAGCCTCCAGCGACCCCGGCACACTCGAAAAAATGATTCGGGCAGGCATGAATGTGGCACGACTGAATTTTTCACATGGCACCTATGAGGAGTTCGCAAAGATGATCATCACCGTTCGAACACTCAGCAAAAAACTCAACACTCCAATAGCTATCTTGCAAGATCTCCAGGGACCAAAAATTAGAATTGGTGAAGTGCCAAAAGACGGCATCACCATCAAAGAAAAAGAGCTCGTGATCCTCTCGACCGAACACGACAAGTTCACCATCCAGCACCACACAAAAATTTTTCCGGTTCAGTTCAAGTACCTCCATAAAGACGTGGGACCGAAAGATACGATTCTCATCGACGATGGACTCATGGAACTCACCGTCAAAAAAGTTACCGGACGAGCGATATACTGCGAAGCAGTAACGGACGGCATTATCAAGTCACATAAAGGAATCAATGTTCCAACCGCTTCCCTCTCAGCCGATCCGCTCACGCCAAAAGACCTCAAAGACCTCAGATTCGGCATCAAACACGACGTCGACTACGTGGCACTTTCATTTGTACGACAAGCGAGTGACATCACGAGACTGAAAAAAATTCTCGCATCAAAAAAATCTCAGGCGCGAGTCATGGCAAAAATCGAGCGGCACGAAGCCGTGAAGAATCTTGAAGAAATTGTTGAGGCATCAGATGCGATCATGGTGGCACGTGGCGATCTGGGTATTGAAATTCCCGCAGAAAATGTACCAATCGTGCAGAAGCGAACCATTCTTCTCGCCAACACGTATGGGAAACCGGTCATCACCGCAACACATATGCTCAACTCGATGATCGAGAATCCGCGAGCAACGCGAGCGGAGATTTCTGATGCAGCCAATGCTGTCTTCGATCACTCAGATGCCCTCATGCTCTCGAACGAAACAGCGGTGGGAAAATATCCACTCGAAGCCGTAGAAACGCTTGCAAGAGTTGCACACGTCACTGAGGAAAACCTTCAGAAATACGAACAGCTCCTTCCATTCAGTAAAGGAAAACTCGACATGCCTATCTCAAACGCGACCTGCCTCAACGCGGTCAAACTCGCCATCGACATCGACGCCGATGTCATCGTAGCCGTCACGCAAACGGGATTCACCGGACAAAACATCGCAAAGCATCGGATATACAAGCCAATTATTACCAGTACCGGATCATCAAAAGTCCGAAACCAGCTCGCCCTCGTCTGGGGGCTCAACGAAGTATTCGTCAAAAAAATACATTCCAAGTATTCTATCCTCGAGATGACCAAGTCCCTCAAAAAAGATGGAGTCATCAAGCAGGGTCAAGAAGTCGTCACGGTCATTAACGCCAGCAAAGACGAAAAACGTATTTCCACTACGATTGCTTAAAATATGAAAACAGATATACAGGGAATCAAAGACGGAGCCAAAGCAGCGATAATCGTAGGAAATACTCTTGCAGCGATAATTGGAGTCCTGAGTTACGGAGGAAGAGTTATTTTACCAATGGCATTCGATACACCAGGATCAGAAAACGACATCATGCTGGAGATATTTGTAAGAGTTATGTGGTACTTCCCTACTGCATGTCTCCTGACCATACCTCTCTCGTGGTGGCTCTACCATCGATCACGCCTCAGCTCAGCACAAATAGTAAGCAATTTACCACTACTTTTAGTTGTATTGTGCATAGCAATAATCACTATCGTCTCCTTATTCTAGACCGGTAGAAAAAAACCATCTCCTATTTGCTCGTGAGGCTATTTTTGCGTATACTCCAGATGGATAAAACCTCACTTTTATGCGCATTCTTGGAATAGATCCGGGCACAGCACTCACGGGTTACGCGATCCTCGACTCGACAAACGGCCAGCTCATCGTGCGAGATCTTGGTTGTATCACGACGCCAAAAACCGCGACACAATCAGAAAAACTTGAAGAAATTGCAGGAAGTCTGACGGAACTTCTGACGCTCTGGAAACCGCAACAGGCGGCAGTAGAAAAACTCTTTTTTTCACAAAACGTCACGACCGCCGTAACGGTCGCCCAGGCTCGCGGAGTCATTCTTCAAACCTTGCAAAACAAAGGAATCCCCCACAGCGAATATCTTCCAAAAGAAATAAAGGCAACCGTCTGTGGAGATGGATCGGCCGATAAAAAAGCCATACAGAAAATGGTCCAAATTCTCTGCAATCTCAGGTCAGCACCGCAAATCGATGATGCGGCAGATGCGCTTGCAGCAGCCATTTGTCACGCACAGCACCTTACCATCCACCATCTCGCGCACGCATGAAAAAACTTGCACCAATTCTCGCCGCCCTCATACTTTCAGTACTCATTCTCTGGGTATTATTTGCAACCGGCATGCTCAAAATGGTGAACGAACAGGGAAAGAAAAAAATCGACTTCTCGGGCATGAAAAAAGCGGTAACAACAGAATCATTCACGTACGCGCAGCGCATGAAAAAAGGAGACGACTACGTGAAAAATGGCATGATATCTCTTGCGTTCAACGAGTATATCGCCGCCAATCAAATTGAGCCAGAAAATCCTGAGCCCTACCTAAAAATCGGAAAACTTCTCTTCGAAAAACAGGACTATCCTCGCGCACAAGAAATCTTCCAGCAACTTCTCAGTCGTGATGCCGACAATCTCGAGGCCAACATCTACCTCGTCCGTTCATTCATGATGCAGCGAAAACCAGAGAAGGCACGAGAAGTACTCAACACCGTCGCAGGAGAAAGTCAGTCAAAACATTATTATAACGGCATCCTCCAGACCTATTTCGGCGAGTATGATAATGCGAAAAAATCCCTCAATGCAGGCATTTCCCTGAACACCGATCCGGCACTCACCGAAAAAGCAAAAAAAATACTTTCCGCATTCGAGGAGTACAACACGAACCAGGGAAGTCAGGAAATTTTTCTTAAAACACTCATCGCCAAAAACTTCAACCAGGTCGGCGAGTACGCGATGTCGATTCCCCTCCTCTTCAATGTCGTGAAGGAAAAGAAGGATTACCGGGACGCATGGATTCTTCTTGGATACGCTTACCTCAACATGAGTGATACCAAAAACGCAATCGATGCGCTTGAGGAGGCGAAAAAACTCGACGGAAACAAGCCAGAGACGCTCTTCTTTCTCGGACTCGCCTATCACTCAAACAATCAAAAAGAGCTCGCCGCACAGCTCATCGAACAGGCCGTCCAGAAAGGATTTGAGCCAAAAATCCAGGCCCAGCAAAAACTTGCTGAGATCTACCTCGAACTCAAAGAGTATGAAAAGTCGGCAAAAAAATATGAGAGTGTTCTCGCCATTAATGACACGAGCATCGATTACTACGTTCGCCCAATGTGGATTTATATCGATGAACTCAATCAGCCGGGACAGGCACTCAACCTCGCACAGAAAGCCCTCGTCAAATATCCCGACAACGCCATGGCACACAACCTGATGGGCTGGGCATACTTCGCGGCAGAAGATTATCAGAAGTCACGAGATGCACTTACAAAGTCGCTCGAACTCGACCCAAGCCTCAGCGCCGCCTATCTCAATTTAGGAAAACTCTATGAGCGCCTCGTTCAGCTCGACACGGCAAAAGAGTACTATCGAACCGCTGTAAAACTCGGCCAAGGAACGTCCGTCGGAGAGACCGCAACGGAGCTCTATAACCGCATTACCGCTCTATCAACAACGATTCCAGCTCCAAACGCCACCGGCCAAGCAAATATCTTCAACGTCACGCCCAGAACTCAAGTTCCCACATTCACCCTTCCTCCCCTCACCACTACCCCCTAAATCATCAGCATGAATATCTTCCTGACGATCGTTATTTTTTACATTGGGGCTGCGCTGGGAAGTTTCCTTAGCGTTCTTATTTATCGAACACGGCACGGTCTATCAGGAATTGTCGCCGGACGATCCACCTGTCCATACTGCAAAAAACAACTCATCGCGATCGACCTTCTTCCGATTGTCAACTACCTGATTCTCAGGGGTCGCTGCCGTCACTGCAAAGAAAAAATTGCGCCTCACTACCTCCTCCTGGAACTCATCACGGGACTGACCCTCGGAGCGCTCTACCTCAAATTTCCATTCCTGACTTATCTGAACGAGGCACCGTACATGAACTTCGATCTTCAGCTTCTCTGGGACTTTGCGCGTTATGCGCTCGTATCGATTATGCTCATGGCCATCTTTTTTTACGACCTCCTCTACAAAGAAATTCCTGACATGTACAGCTACTTCGCGATCATCATCGTGGTAGCAGGAAATATCTACACCGGCACTCCAGCGCTTACTGAGTTCATTATTGGTGGCGCCGTTGGTGCAATATTTTTTCTGGCACAAATTCTCGTCTCAAAAGGAAAATGGGTCGGAAGTGGCGACGTGATTCTCGGAATGCTCATGGGCCTAATGCTCGGCTGGAAACAGCTCCTCATCGCCCTCTTCATCTCGTACGTTATCGGAGCCATCATCAGTATCTGGCTTCTGGCTGCAAAAAAAGCCACCAAAAAGACACAAATCCCCTTTGCACCGTTTCTAGTTACCGGTACAATCCTGACGATCCTGTTCGGAAATCTTATCCTGGACTGGTATCAGTATAATTTCCTGGCTCTCTAGCATATGCAAGACAATGTTCTCCTCGTGATCCTCGACGGATTCGGCGAGGGTAAAGATTACGAAGGCAATGCGATCACTCGTGCCAACACGCCAAATATTCACAAACTCCGTTCGAGCTATCCCCTCTCTTTTTTGAAGGCACACGGTAACGCCGTCGGACTTCCAGAAATCGCTCAGGGAAACTCTGAGGTCGGCCACTTCACCATAGGCGCGGGACGCATCGTTTTCCAATCTCTAGAAGAGATCAATCAGTCGATCATCAACAAAACATTTTTTACCAAGAAGCCTTTTCTCGACGCCTGTGAGCAGGTAAAAAAAATGCCGGGTGCGGCAGCTCTACATCTCCTCGGTATGATTTCTGATGAAGGAGTCCACGCGACGACCCACCATCTCTTTGCGCTGCTGGAACTCGCCAAAGAACAGGGTATCGAAAAAACCTACATTCACGCGATCACGGACGGTCGTGATGTTCCAGAACGAAGTGCGGAGAAATATATCAAGAGTATTCAGGAAAAAATTATGAAGCTCGGCATGGGCGAGGGATCATCGACGAATGCCACGATCGCCACGATCTGTGGACGCTACTATGCCATGGATCGGGACAACAACTGGGATCGCACGGAAAAAGCGTATAACTTGATCGTCAACGGGGAAGGTATTCACGAAAAAGACGCGTTAGAAGCCATAAAAAACGCCTACGCTCGCAACATCGAAACCGACTACTACATTGACCCCATCGTCTTCGACGAGAAGGGAACGATCAAAGACACTGACGTCGTCATCTTCTTCAACTTCCGCACTGATCGCACACGTCAGCTGACACAGTGCTTCACGCGAGAAAAAGAAATTGGCTTCACGCCAACAAAAACAGTCAACCCATTCTTCGTCTGCATGGGTCCCTACTCCGACAAAGCGCCAGTCGTCTTTCCTGTTATGCCGGTAATCAACAATCTCGGATCTACTCTTTCGAAACACAATATCACGCAGCTCCGTCTCGCCGAAACCGAGAAGTACGCGCACGTTACCTACTTCTTTAACAGTCAAATCGAGACACCATTTCCACGCGAAGATCGCATAACCATCGACTCGAAAAAAGCCGGATCCTTCGCCGAAATTCCCGAGATGAGTGCTCGGGAAATTACCGATCGCCTGATCAAAGAAATGGAATCACAAAAATATCCAGTCATCATCATAAACTTCGCCAACACAGATCTCGTCGGTCACTCTGGAAATTACGCCGCAACCATCAAGGCTGTTGAGGTTATTGATGAATGCCTGGGGCGAATCGAAAAAGCCACCCTTGCAACCAACTATCACACGCTCATCACCGGTGATCACGGCAACGCCGAGTACATGATCTATGACGCCGGGCCAGAAAAAGGCCAACAGTGCCCTTCCCACACTCGAAACCCGGTTCCATTCATGCTCATCTCCGAAAAACTCAAAACCGCCAAACTCTCCGACGGCGAACTCAAAGACGTCGCACCAACGATGCTCGCCCTTCTCCATATTCCACAACCCGCAGAAATGACGGGTAAAAATTTACTGACCTCATAAATCATACACGAACTTTTATGAAGCTCTCTTTCGTCCGACACGGAGAAACGGATCACAATACCAAAGAAATCATTCAGGGTCGTATGGAAACTGAGTTGAATGAAAGAGGTAAACAACAGGCAGATGTGCGTGGAAAAGAGCTGACAGTCGCAAAAGATTCCGGAATAAAATTCTCCAGAATAATCTGCTCACCTCGACTTCGAGCACAGCAGACGGCGAAAATCATAAACACCTATCTCAATCTTCCAATAGAAATATGGAAAGAATTTGATGAAGTTCATTTTGGTAATTTCGTCAACAAGTCCTGGAGTGAAGTTGCAACAATAACGAATGATCCAGAAATTCAGAAAAAATTTCGATCGATGAACTTTGATCTCACCCACGCGCAAGGTGAATCAAATAGCGACGTGCGCACGCGAATCAAACATGCCATAGAAAAGATGCACCAAGAAGATCCAAACGGCCACTTTCTCATCGTCACTCACGCACCAATTATCCGTATGATATTTCACCTTCTTAACGGAGAAGCTCCGCAAATCGTTGAGAATGCCAAACTCTACGAATTTGAGGTATAATTCAGCCAGTAACAACAAAACAGCTCAACGAAGCATCACCTATCACCCATGAAAATTGTCATCCTTGCCGGAGGAACCGGAACACGACTCTGGCCGCTCTCGCGTCAGAAAAAACCAAAACAACTCCAGAGCTTCGTCACCGATGCGACGCTCCTTCAGGAAACACTCAAGCGTATTGATTTCGTCAAGCCAGCAGATATCTACATCGCAACGAATGAGCTCTTTCTGGAAGATGTGAAAGATCAGGCGAAGCCTTTCAGAATTCCATTAAAAAATTTCATCATCGAGCCGGCACTCAGAGACACCGCTCCATGTATCGGACTTGCCGCCACCTATCTCGCAGCACATGGATTCGCCAACGAAGTCATGTGTATTATTTATGCGGATCACATAGTCCAGCACAAAGACGAGTTTGAAAAACTCCTGAAGGCAGCCGCTGAACTCGCAAAAAAAGAAAACACACTCAATATCATTGAGGTGAAAGCGAAGTTTCCGAACGTGCATCTCGGGTATGTAAAAATCGGCCCCTTGATCAAGCATATAAAAGGTGTAGATGTGTATGCCTTCGAAAAGTTCACCGAGAAACCTGACCTCGAAACCGCACGAAAATTTCTCGCATCCTATAAGTATCTCTGGAATACCGGTTTTTACGTCTGGAAGGTCTCGACCATTTTGGAAAAATTCAGCAAGCACCTTCCAAAAACCGCCCAGCAGCTCAAAAAAATTGGAACATCCATTGGCACATCGAAAGAATCGACTACGCTGAAAAAAGAGTACCCACTCTGCGAGAGAATCTCAATCGACTACGCCATCATGGAAAAGGTTGATCCCAAGGAAGTTCAGATCATTCCGGGGGATCTCGGCTGGAGCGACATCGGAACGTGGGAGGCGATCTTTGATGAACTTACCACAAATACCACCGATAACCTTATTAAAGCGACACATATCGGCGTCGACAACCAAGGTACGCTGGTATACGGATATGATAAGAAGTTAATTGCCACCGTTGGCCTAAAAAATATAGTCATTGTAGATACCCCTGACGCCCTACTTATCTGCCAAAAAGGTCGAAGTCAGGAGGTCAAAAAAATCGTTGAACAGCTTCAAAAGGAGAAAAAACTTACTAAATACTTGACATAGCTCAAAATAATAGTAATATTGCTCTCTTAGCATATTTCTCACCACTTTTTATATGGCACTTTCACACGGTCCTTCAGAATCTACATCGACGCACGCTCCAGCGGCTCCACGTTCAGGCCTACGATCAGCCGTTCTCGCTGCAGCAATGTCATTTGCAGCCGCATGTACCACGGTTGGCTCACCGCGAGGATCTGAGGGCAATCAGGCTCATGCTGACGGTCAGAGCTTTGACGGTAGTGTAGATGGTGGTTCACGACGTGATCCAGACATTCAGCTCCTCGACCTTGGCAGCTTCCCAACGATCGATGTTCAGGAACCAGTCGACGCCGGCAACAACCCACAGCCAACTCCAGATGCAGGAACTCCTGACACAGGAGCAGATACCGGTCCTGACACAGCAGAAACCACTCCAGACACTGTAGGAGCAGATACGGTCAGTAAACTTCAGAACTGTCTTCAGGCATTCCAGGGTAAAGCATGTGATGCATCCGTGAATCCTAAGACAAAGATTAAGATTAAGGGAACATGGAATTGTCAGCCAGAGGGCACTCCTAACTGCGTACCGAACTAAGCCTCGACACAATTGAAATTCATAAACCCGGGCCCCTCAAGGGCCCGGGTTTTTTAAAGCTGCACTGATCTTGGAATACAAAAAGAATTGATGTATAGTGCGACGCAGAAGGAGGACATCTTTACCTAAAAAATGGAACGAGACGTTATCATCAAGCCAAAACCATGGGGTCGCGAGGTGTGGTTCGCCCACACCGAGCGCTATGCTGGAAAAATTCTCGAGGTGACAAAAGGTCACCGTCTCTCTTTACAGTATCACGAAACCAAAATGGAAACCCAGTACCTTTATAAAGGAAAAATAAAACTTACGTACGGCGACAACGAGACATCGCTCCAGGAAAAAATCCTTGAACCTGGCGACAAGATCGACATTCCGCCCCATATGATTCACCGCGTCGAGGCCCTCGAGGACTCGGAAATTTTCGAAGTCTCCTCTCCAGAACTCGACGACATCGTCAAGCTCGCCGACGACTACGGTCGCAGCGGAAAGGGCAACAACGAAACGCTTGACCAGAACCTTCATCAACAACACACCATCCCTAATTCATAATTTCTTATTCTTCCCCTATGAAAAAAGTTCTCTCGTGGCAACTCGTCACCATCCTCGTGGCCTCAATCCTTCTCGGATTTTTTGACCTCCCAAATACCGTCCAACAAAAAATATTTCCATGGACTCCAAAATGGGTACAAGATCAGAAAATAGCCCTCGGTCTCGACCTTCAGGGTGGATCCCAGCTCGACTATAAGGTTGACCTTCGAAAGGTTCCTGAAAAGGATCGAAAGGCGATCGTACAGGGTGTACTCGATGTCATTGAGAAGCGTGTCAACGCGCTCGGTGTCTCTGAACCAAACATCTACCTATCTTCTGTCGGCGATGAGCAGCACGTGATTGTAGAACTCGCAGCCATCAAGGATCTTGAGGAAGCAAAGAAGACCGTTGGAAAGACGATCCAGCTCGAGTTCAAGGAACAGAAAGACGCACCAGATCCAGGAGAACGAGAAAAGCAGGAGAAATATGCACGAGATCTTCTCGCAAAAGTCCAGGCTCCAGATGCAAACTTCAGCCTCATCGGCGAAGAAGAGCAGAAGACGAATGCTGGAAAAGTTATCTACTCAAAGGATCCCGAATTTGTCTTTGCCTCAGATCTTCCAGCAACCCTGAAAACAGCTATTGGAGCACTTCAGCCAGGACAGATCGCTAAAGATATTCTCATTTCAAACAGTGAGTACATTATCGACGCTTCAGGACAGCCACAGAAAACCGATGGCGCCTACATTATGAAAGTTCTCGAAAAAGATCAGGCCGTAAAGAATAAGAAAGAGGTAAAGGTCGAACATATCCTCATCAGCTACAAAGAAGCGGCAGAAGCAAATGGTATCACCGGTGTCACGCGATCAGACACAGAAGCAAAGAAACTCGCCGACGAACTCAAGGCTCAGATCAAAAACCAGACAGACTTTGAGCGACTCGCCAAAGAAAAATCAGACGACTCAAGCAACAAAGAAAAAGGTGGTGTTATCGACGATATGATCACCGAAGAGTCTTCATACGCTCTCGAGTTCAAGGAAGCCGCGCTCAAGTTCAGTGCCGCTGGCGAGATGAGCGAAGTGACAAAAACAACCTTTGGATATCATCTCATTCGAGCACTCGAGGTAAAGAGTGACGTCAAGGAAGATCGCGTGAAGCTCGAGAAAATATTCGTATCACTCATGCCTGACCCATGGAAAGCAACTCCCCTCACCGGCGAACACTTCGTTCACGCCGACATGATGTTCAATGAATTCGCGATGCCATATGTCTCGATCCAGTTCAACGAAAAAGGCGCCCAGCTCTTCGAAGAGATCACGGGCCGAAACGTCAACAAACCAATCGCCATTTTCGTGGGTGGAACCCTTATCTCAGCTCCAAACGTCTCGGAAAAAATCTCGGGAGGACAGGCCCAGATCAGCGGTCAGTTCACCTATGAGTACGCACAGGAACTCGCACAGAACCTCAACACGGGTGCCATTCCAGCACCTATTACCCTCGCCGGACAGAACACGATCGGTTCAACGCTTGGTCAGGATGCGCTTGATAAGAGTATGAAAGCAGGTCTCATCGGTTTGGTCGCCCTCGCCATTGCGATGATTCTCTACTACCGTCTGCCTGGTCTCATCGCGGTTGCCGCACTCAGCATCTACACGATTCTCCTCATCTTCCTTATCAAAAGCGCCCTTCCAGTATGGGCAGCACTTTTGATTTCACTTGGAGTATTTGGGGTGATTGTTCAAAAAATTCTTAACAGCAAGGATCCAGGTTGGGAAAAGTTCATCTCCTTCATTCTCGCCATTATCGTCCTCCTCTTCCTCACATCCCTCCTTCAGTCCCCTATTACGCTTACGCTTGCAGGCATCGCTGGTGTCATTCTTTCAATCGGTATGGCCGTCGATGCAAACATTCTTATCTTCGAACGTATCCGTGAAGAACTTGGAGAAGGTCACACACTCGCCGCCTCTATCGAACATGGTTTTGATCGTGCGTGGAGCTCCATCCGAGACTCAAACTTCTCATCACTTATTACTTGTACCATTCTTTTCTACTTCGGTAGCTCATTAATTCGTGGCTTCGCGCTGAACCTTGCTGCCGGTATCTTAATCTCGATGTTCTCAGCTATTACGCTTACTCGAACATTCCTCCGTTTCGCCGCAACCACCAAGTGGGGTCAGAATATTGCCCTCTATGGTGTAAAAGCGAAAAACCAGACACCATACAAGATCATCGAGAAGTCAAAGTACATGTTCATCTTCTCGGGAACTCTTACGGCCGTCGGTCTCGCAGGCTTGATTGCCTTCGGTGTTCACCTCGGCCTCGACTTCACCGGCGGTACGCTTACTGAGTTGAAATTTGAAAAACCAGTCACCGCAGAACAGGTTCGTGCTGTTCTCCCAGAACTCGAGACAAAACTCAACGCCACCACCGGAAAACCAGCAGCCACTGCTGGAACCGTTATGGCTGTTCCAGATGCCGTAAAGTTAACAAGCGAAAAAATCGACCTCAAATCTGCCCAGGTCGTCCAGGGCGCTGAAAATATTATCTCCATGAAGACGAAGCCTCTCTCAAATGAAGCGCATGAACTCCTCGTCAAAGAACTTCGATCCAAGTTCGGCGCCGCTGAACAGCTCAAGTTCCAGACCGTCGGTCCAACCATTGGTGACTCACTCAAGCAAAAAGCTCTCCTCGCCATTCTCCTCGCATCACTCGCGATCATCGGCTACCTCGCCTTTGCATTCCGACGTGTACCAGAAGAGATCAGCTCATGGAGATTCGGCATCTGCGCCATCATCGCACTCCTTCACGACTTGTTCATTGTCTTCAGTCTCTTCATCTTCCTCGGCAAGTTCATGGGAGTGGAAATCGATGCGCTCTTCATCACCGCCATGCTCACAGTTCTCGGCTTCTCTGTCCACGACACGATCGTCGTCTTCGACCGACTCCGTGAACATCTCAATCGTGGAGAGAAAGGCTCACTCAGCGAAATCGCAAACCGCGCTCTCACGGAGACCATGGCTCGATCTATCAACACGTCCCTCTCTGCTGTCATCACGTTGACCGCCCTCCTGATCTTCGGAAGCAGCTCAATCTTCTACTTCATCCTCGCGCTGGTCGTCGGTATCATCGTCGGAACCTACTCCTCCGTCGCCATCGCTACCGCCCTCCTCGTCTGGTCCTTCAACCGAAAACAGGCAAGAAAGAGCTAAATAGACTCATGTAAAGATACAACAAGAGGAAAGATGAATCCCCCGCCGAGAACGGCATCGGAAGTCTACGACTTCCTGCTGAATGTTCTCTCACCGGGATTCATCTTTCCTCTTCCGTAATCTCAAAATCTGAGTATAATATACCCGTTCTTGCACATTTCAGCTTCAGCATACATAAAACGCACCAGTAGCTCAGGGGATAGAGCATTTGTCTTCGGAACAAAGGGTCGGGGGTTCGAATCCCTCCTGGTGCACCAGTTTTTACTGCGCCAAGTTTATGGCTGGTTAAACTTCACACCAGAGATGATATAGGAGAGGTAGGCCTCCCAAGCGCGCACAAGACCATTTGGATCACTCGGATCCATGCCATTTACCGCGTGGGTACTCGCAATCTTTCCACTTCCCGGATTGAGACGAATCACATCCCAGAGTGCGAGCCAGATCTGATATTCCTGATTGATTTCTGGACTATCTGGCTTAAGATATTTTCCATGGGCATATGCCTGAATTTTCACAAACGCATCACGATACTTCTGTTCATTTCCAGGAATAGACTGCTTGGTCACCGGATGAATGGGAGCCTCAACGATACCAGTACCCCAGTCGAGAGCATTAAAGAGATGTCGTTGAGCAGGTGGCTTAGCAAGATCTCTGACAACCAGCTTCCCTGCCTCAAAAGAGATAAATGTTCGGACAAGTTCATTCGATGCATTTGGATCTCGATTTCGTACCGTCACATTTTTTGAATCAATACCTCCCAAATCAGTAAGAAAGTCACCCGTGACAAGTTTCATAATACCCACTTCATAGACCTCATTGCCAAAAAGCTGGCGCAGACGAATCGCAAGAGTCTCGGGAGAAATCATACCCGGTCCAATCTGATCAAGTTCAACAGCTCTGTCTGGTGACATAACATGAGGAACGGGATCGCCATTGACGGCATACCAGCGACTTGCCGCCATCTCGACGATCAGTTCACCGAAGTTATCCCCATGCGTTTTCAAGAATTGCACCATCTCAGTAAGAAACGCATCTTCAACCTGGAAACGCCGCATCTTTGGATCATAATCAACCTCTCCAGCCTTCGGAGCTTCAACCGGATCACGCTCCATCAACATCGAGAATGCCCATTTTGTGGTTGCCTTCAGATATTTATCATCAAGAGCCATAGCTGCCATGACGTATCCAAGACGATTCGGATGATCACTCGGAACCTTGTAAGGCCCATATCCAACATACAGGAACTCCTTAAGAAGTTTTGGTTGATGCTTAAACTTTTCACCTTGATAATTCAAAAAACCGGCAGCAACAGGATCAAGAAACACATGACAACTCGCACACGGTCCATAATTCACCGTTGGATTTGGCATACTTTTAGGAGCCTCGACATTTTGGCTTCCGCCCATCTTCAGAACATCAAAATCTCCGAACTCTTTCAATATCTTCCATGATCGATGACGGCCAATATTCGTATCACTCGTTGGCGCACGTCCAAGCCAAAGGGGATGAGATGGGAGTCCGGTAAGATATGTATTGGGAATTTGAACAGGCTGAAGTCGCTGAGCCCAGTTTTCATCAGGATTTTCAGCAGCAGGTTTCGCGCCAGGGACCACGTCATAGGGAGCGGTAATAAGTTCTCGGATGGATCGATTTTCACGAACAATGTAGGCGAGAAGATTTCCAGGACCTTCGGCAAGCTCGGCATTATTGTATCCGCCCCAATTACCACCATAAGCAGTCGCCATAAGATCCCGAGCCTCGCTTCCATTATTATAGAAACGGGTAAGGGTACGATCATTCATTTTATCTCGCAGCCAGTTATAAAAACCTAACTGATGAGTAGCACTTCGAATGTATTTTTTGAGCGTTTCCTTGTCCTGAATATTTGGTGCCGTTGGCTGAAACATTCCTCCCGTCACATTTCTCATAAATTTGGCAAAAACCTCATCACGAGAGTGCATAGGGACCCCCTGGAAAAAAGCTTCTTCGCTCAGAGTGAATTTTTCAGCATGACAGTCCTGGTTTACAATTCGAGAAGGGGGTAAAACGCCGGGAGTACCTGGATCAACAATATGATGATGAAAATCAGTCAAAGCCTTAATTTGTTCAGAACTTAAGGTCTGCTTCCCTCCAGCATGCTTACCGCCCATACCATCATCAACATGCTCCTGAGCATAAGCAACCATCCACGGCTCCCCATTAGATGCGAGCTTTGCAGCACGAGGAAGAACCTTATTAAAAGAAGCCTGTAGTTTAGCGGCATCAGAATCACTTTCATAAAACCAGCCCGACTCACCAATACCTCCAGGCTTGTGGCATGGAACACAGCTTTTTACATGAGGAGCAAGAGCACGAAACTCTTGAATAAGGGAGGATTGATCTGGGCAAAGTTGACCGAGCTGAATCGGAGAACCGGAAGAAGCATCAAGGGGTAAACCAGCAGATGCATCAGAAACACTCACGGTATCATGAGCATCAGCACGATCATTTGGATTGACAACACAACCCGGTGCCGATCCACCAAGGGCAGCTAAAAGAGCTAAACGTGAACCAACCTTTTGCAGGAGACCCTGACGTGCAGGAGACCGAGGCGCAACCACCGGTGCATGAGTTCGATGCTCTTCGTGAGTTGAATGTGTGGATGGCTTGTTTGACATACGCTATTATTTTTTGGTATCTAAAATTTTCTTAACCGCATACCGATTACCGACAACTCCCGTCTTGACCTTAAAATCAACATCTCCAAGTCCATTGACGTCTCGATGATACATCTCAACCTCTGGCATCGTCGTTTTCTCACCGATCAAAACTTTATCACTATTGGTAACACCAACCTGCATCGGACCCTGAACACCTTCTCCGATAAAAGTTGTTGCACCAATAGGCCAGTGAGCCGAAGGATCGCCACCACCCAGGCCATTTCTTCCAAAATCACTCTTAAGAACCAGCCGAAGCTTGACGCCCTGTTCCTTGGCAGAAGTTAGCATGCGATCAAGCGACACAAGAATCTGCTGAACTCGCTGCATAGTTTGAGCACCCGTAGCATCCTGATGAGTATCATATCCTGACTGCTGAAGGGAAACACCAGCAACATATCCCGCCTTAAAAAGGGTCATGGCAATAAGTGCAGATGTATAGAACTGATCATTTTGATTCTGATTTACAGTCTTCACGAGATCAAAAAACTTTGCCGCCTCCTGACCGGCGCCCTGAGCGGCCAACCGTCCCTCGGCATATCTCCGAACTCTCGGAAGAGGATTTGCCTTGAGAACATTCTGAATCTGCTGCTGACGAAGTTGAGCAAGCAGCTCAACTGCCTGCGGAGGAAGAATTGTTTGTGCGTTAGGACCAGTTCCAGAAACCAGATTTGGATTGGCAAGTTTCTGATATCGAGATACATCGAGAGAGTTCGCTCCAATTGAAAGACCGCCTGTAAAAGGCATACCAACGCCATTTCCAGTGACATATCCAAATGGAGAATCTTTTTTGAAGTGTGCTGCACGCAGAACAGGCACCGAAGGTACCAATCCCTTTGGATCACCCGTAAGAGCTGTGCGTCTCCCCTCATCATGATTATTAGTTCCATGATCGGATAAAATCGTCAAAACTTGCGGCCATTTATTGAGAAAATGCACCGTACCAGTTCCTGCAGCATCGGGAACATAGAAGTAGCCAGGAGGAGCACCTATTTTGGTAGGAGGAGGAGTTTTAAGTGGACCAAAGGTATGCTCAGGTGTGGTGACACCAAGATGGCTCATTCCATAATGCCAGTCAAAACCACCATTAAGAAGGATTTCAATTTCAAGAACATCTGTTTTTGCCTCAGGAGCAGCTTCAGCAAGCCTTGACATAAGAGTAGCTCCAAGACCAGTCGCAAGAAGGGTCAGAAAGTGCCGACGGCTTTGCGGAGTGTGAGCAGACACCTCAGCAACCGCCAAAAGGTCATGTTGTCCTAAATTCGCAAGACCGAGCTCCTCGGATCCAAGGACACGCTTTTCAGCTTTTTTAGCTTCAGGAGCAAGCTCAGATGAGTCTGCGTCCCGTTTTCCAAGATTAAATCGATCAAACAATCCCATAAGATCTACTTTAGAGATGATCAATATGCTATCCTATGGACAGGGTAGCATATTATAATCAACTGTACAGGGGAGTTTTAACCATTTTAGCCGTAGCCACCTCTGGAAGGGGTGCCGTCAAAAACCGCAGAAGCGGTGTGTTGAAGATCGTGGAGGACGCCATGTTCGGCTTTTTCGAGAACAAAGTGGCGAATACTGTGTGGAAGAGTATTGTGAGAGGTCACTCTTTCAGCCGCGCCGAGAGAGGCACGAAAAGCACGCGAACCAAGAGACATTAGCGCATCAGCCTCAAGAGCAAGAGCAGTATGCGCCGCTTTGTGATTCATGCCGTGAAAAAGACGATGGTCGATATATGCAGCACCTTTAATAAGAGCGAAATCGAGAGCGAGCCCTCCAATAGTAATATGGCGTAAATCGGCAGCCTTTTCTTTATCACCCAATGCCTGAGCAACAAAAGGAAGTCCACCCCTCTGGAGAACTTCATAGGTTACAAACCCCGCAGTACCCTGAGCGACAGCCATGGCTGTCGCCTGAGATACTCCAAGACCAGCAATAGCTGCGGCAAGTTGCGGAGCGACAAGTCCAGCAACGTGAGGGGCCGCAATAAGAATACCAATTTCCAATGCGATAATCGGCAACTGTTTGAAAACAAATTGTCGAGTCTTATCGCTTAAGTTAAAGAGCTCACCGGCTGGATCAAAATGTTCTCGATACTTGTCCCACGCGGTTGAGTTGAGCATTTTCAAATCCGACATCTGAACCATACGTTTATGAACATCAAGATCGTCAACACCCTTTTCAGCCATAAATCGAGTAAACATCTCACCTCGAAGACTCTGGAGCTGATCGTAATTCAGCACAACATTATTTGATTTGAGCCACTGATCAATCTCGGAATTAATAGATTTCAAAACATCTTTTTCATTAAGCACTGGACGCTCAGAAGCTTTCCCCTCTTGCTCCATCTGACGACGTACACTCGAGAACTCGGAACCAAAAGCACGCTGATAAAAATACTGAGCAGCATCAGGGGCTTTCATCTTCATAAACAGATCACCCATGGCTTCATCAGATGCATGAACCTGCTGAGGACCACCATCTACAGCAGCAATTGCTTCCTGAAGAAGCGCGCGAACATCATCATTTTGAATATTTTTCAAAGCCTCATCAAGAGAGCCAGATCTCTTTACATCCTCAGAAAATACCTCCAAGCCCGCTTTGATACTTGCCGGTAAAAAACCTCTGAGCTGAAGAAGTTCATTCACGCGAAACAACTTTGCAACCTGAACTTTTTCAAGAGCATTTTTACGCATGGCATCATACTCGGGATCAAACCCATCAACGACACGTCCCTGCATATCCCGAACCGTAACTTTTGTTTTAAGAAAATTCGCATAGGTAGCAAGAGCATCCATTGAGCCACCCTTTGCTTCTGCAAGTTGGGCAGACAAGTACTCCTGCTTAAGCGGATCAGACTCCTGTGCACGACGCTGCTCACACTGTGCAACAAAAATTTTCTGCTTAAACTCACCAAGAATAGGAAGTTGTTGGATGGGTGACAATTGATCAAATGTCGCAAACGTAAAGGCAATTTCTCGCTGGTGACCCAATACCACATCAATTCCAGAATAGGAAGGAAGTGCAGCCTGAAGCGTACGAACAACACCCTCTTCATTCATGCCCGGAAAGAGCATCGTATAATTCGCGCTCAAAAGCGTAGATTTTTCCATCTCTACCTGAGATTTTATCTGAAGATCCTTTGCTTCATCTGCGTGTCGATCAGTGGCAAAATCAACACCTTTACCAGAGGCATCTGCTACTTTCATCCAACCACGAGACTGCAGAGCATGGAGGGCTTCCGGACGATACCAAGTAGGCTCCATCTTGGCACGAGTGATACCTCGCTCACGATAGAGTTGCGCAGAGAGCTGAATACCCTTGAAAGGATCAATCGCAAGAACTGACACTTCATAGTGAGAAGATAGGAGATCTGGGGCTGGCCCTGAGCGGATTACACCCCCATTACCACGAACTTCGGGAGCATCAACCATGGTCGATTTCACCTCCACATCGCCGACAAATTTTCCTTCAAGCTGCTGACCATCCAGAAGAATTTTTTGGCCGGGAGCAAATCCATCCAGGGAAAAAACTTCAACTGTACTGATCGCATCAAGCATGAGCATCTTCTGCTGAAGAGCTGCAGCCTTCACATCTGGAGTCGTATCACGTCCCTCATAGTAGGCGTTGAGCTTTTCAATACCCACCTTGAACTCACCGCAAAACTGCTCTTCAAGAACGTGCAATTTCTGAGCCATTTGCATGACATCACCCTGAGCCACGATCAACTCACGCTGTTTCGTAAATTCACTCAATCGAAGCGCCACATCAGGCGTATCCGCAAGCTTTTCAGCATGAAACGCCTCGTGAATAACTTCCCCAGCAGCAGCAGTTATGCGAGCATTAACGTGAGTTTGCAAGGAGGCAAGATCTCGCTGAAATCGCTGAGTTTCAGCGCTCAATTTTGCTGGATTCATGTCATTGAGAATAGCGAGAAGATTGCCACGATACTGGGTTTTTTCGGCATCACTTAACATCGCGCTACCCAGATCGCCAACAGGATCTTTGAGAACCACTTTCATACTTCCCTGATCGATAGAATTTTTCAGATCAACAACAGCACGAACAAGAGTTTTTGCCTTGGCATCAACAGCATCATTCGTACGAAACTGTTGCACTTTTTCGTCAACCTCATTCTGGAGGCCGAGAGCAAGCTGATCATGTGGCTGTGATGTTTCTGACATACGAGCTATGTTTTACGAGTGAGATTTAAAATTGGCTTATTTGCTGGAGAAGATCCTCTGCCTTTTTGTGCTCTTGAGTTTCAACCACGGCCTGTTCTTTTTTGATCATCTTTTCGATGACGCTCTTTTTGAGCTGCATAATCCGCTGCATCTGTGCAGCATCAGGCTTCATTGCCTCCTCACGTACGAGCTCACCTACCGCCTGATCTTCACGGAGAAGAACAGCCTCAAGATAAGTGAGTTCCTGCGATGTCATCGCAGAAATTTGCTGGAGCCAACGGAGTCGATCCGCCTCCTGGAGAAAAAGAGATGTTTTGAGAAGTTTCTGAACGGAAGCAAGATCTGCCATGGGATAAAATTTTTGTTTGTTTTGAGCTTCCCTCAATTATACCACATTGAGCTTTGACGCACAACGATAATTATGCTAAAATAATATGATGTTTACAAACCTCGAACAGCTTAAAAAGCCAGGTCAGCTTGGCATCATTGCCGCCATACTCTCGAAGTTTACGGCGCGAACCGACGTGATCTTTGGGAAGATACTTTTGACGACCTCTTCACCGCTCCTCGTGGCGTTTGTCGAAAATATCGCCGCGTTTTTCATGCTCTTTTTTTATATCGGCACCAAAACATTTATTCAAAACGTGCGCATGATTGAACGACATGAACTTATTTCGATTACGATCTCAGCGATCCTTACGGGTGGTCTCGGACCAATATTTTTTCTCCAGGGTCTCGCAAATACAAGTGCGATCAACACGAGTCTCCTCGTCAACATCAATCCCCTCTTTCTCAGTATCCTCGGCGTCATCGTTCTCAAAGAAACATTCACCCGCTCACTCATTACCGGCATCTCACTGATGTCGCTTGGTATTTTGATTCTTTCGACCAAAGGATTCACGGAAGGGTTCGACTTCAGCAACGGAGATTATATGATCATACTTTCTGCACTGAGTTACAGTATCGGAACACTCATCTTCAAACGCTACGTTCACAACGAAAATATCACCACCCTGGTCGCCTACCGATCAACCATGGCGACGTTGATTATTGGTGGAGTGCTAATGATCGTTTCACCGCATGAATTAGCCAATATTGGGAAACTCATGCAGCACACACATATTCTCGGAGCTTACGCCATTATCGGAATTATTCTCACGTACATGCTCCACTACTACGCGCTCGAAAATACCTCGATCACCAACAACGCGCTCTTCACCCTCACCTCTCCAATCATCGGAGTGACCTACGCCCACCTATTTCTTGGAGAACAGCTGACCGGAATTCACATGGTCAGTATGGGAATTATTATCGTGGGACTTCTCGTGACAAAACTCGACATGCTGAAAAACACGTTGATGGTGGCACGACTGAAGCTGAAGAGTTTACATAATGCGTAGTGCTGTGCATTGAGCGCGCACCTAAAGTTCTATGTCGCGTCTAAGCATCTCACGGAGCGAGACGAAAAATTCACCAACATGACTTCGCTGGATTTTTCGAAACGTGTGACTCATGGTCGATGCATGAAGTTCATCGAGAAGCGTTGAGGGCGTAATTTCAAGTGCCTCGCAAAGAGTCGGGATACCACGATCCCGAATAAGATCTATGAAATAGGTACGGTACTTCGTCAGAAGTTGTCCAAGAAAATGATACTCGTGGATGAGCGTCGCATAGACCCTTTCCCAGGTAGCTCGATCGTCGATACCGAGGAACTGCCGGAGTCCCTGTGGCCCAGCGTGCTCGAAGACCTCAAAAGCCTCTTGGATATTACCATCAAGATAAAACTGGGTGAGTTGTGGGGAGGAAAAGTTCATAAGTAGGCTATTTTACGCTATTTATTATGTTTGTCAATAGGCAAGCTGAAAGCTGCTTGATATGATGCAGACATGTACGCACACGTGCTTCTCTTCCAAAAAACTGGGCTCAATACCGATACCCTGACCTATGGGATTCCTGAAGGGATGATACTGGACATTGGCACGCTCGTTCAAGTTCCCCTAAGAAAGTCGCTCATACGGGGAATTATTCTGGGGCTTACCGAAAAAAAGAATATTACCGGTCGAGCACGACCGATAGACTCGATTCTCCACCCGCAACTCCTTCCCACATGGAGAGTTGAACTTCTTGAGTATCTGGCAAAAAATTTCCACACACCCAGGTCAGTCGTGGCAAAACATCTCCTTCCGCCGTATTTGCGTGAGTCAAAAGGGGTGTCAGATGAAATGCTCGAGCTTCTTTCGAAGACGACACCACACGCAAATGCGAGCACGCATGCTCTTGTCACGACAAAAAAAGAGCCGGAAGTTTTTATTTCCCAAAAATCATCAGACATTCTCGAACATTTCTGTCGAACCATTAAAAAATATAAAAAAGGACAGGTGGCAATCGTTGCACCAGAAATTGCGATCGAACCATCTTGGACCACCACGCTGGAACGTGACTTTGAAGCACTCAACTATTACTCGGCGAAGACGCCAAAACAGAAAGCGGTGTTGTGGAAAGAAATTTTTGAGGGGAAGCATCGAGTCGTGTATGGATCACGAAGTGTTCTGCTCGCACCATTTTCTGATCTACGAGCTATTATTGTAATCAACGAACATAGTATCGGACACAAAGAAGATCAGCGACCAAAATTTCACAGCCGAGAACTTGCCTTTGAGATCCAACGACTTGCGGGTGTCGATCTTCATTTTATTGGACCAAGCATGTCCGTACCCCTCTCGTTCAGACTCAAAAAAAATGCACAGCCAGATGTCGAGCGACGAGACGACACTCAATTCAAAATGGTGGATATGCGGGCCGAGCGTAAGCGAGGCAACTTCGCACCCATCAGCGAAGATCTTGACCGCCTCTTACGAGCAACCCTGGAACATAAGTCACAGGCGATTCTTTATTTAAATAAACGCGGGCAGTCGTCATGCCTTCTCTGTCGCGACTGTGGATACATCCCGAAATGTCGAATCTGTAATAGAAATCTTCTGGTGCAGCGAGATCCTCAGCGAGGATACATCCTCACGTGCATCGCCGGCGAAGTACTCGACCCGGTACCAGAAGCCTGTCCACGCTGCGGAAACATCTCATTGAAAATGGTCGGCATCGGTCAGGAAAAACTCGCCGACACCTTGCAGCAAGAATTTCCCGAGGCACGAATCGTTATCTACTCAAAAGAACGAGCCAAAACACCGAAAGAACAAAAAAAAATTCTCCACGCCTTTACCAAAGGTACTGTCGACATTCTCATTACAACCCAGCTCCTTTATAGCGGAGCGCCAATCCCGCAAGTACCTGTCGTAGCAGCCCTGGACATCGATACGAGTCTCATCATCCCCCACTTCACCAGCGGTGAAAAAACGCTTCATCACCTTCAGGAAATGCAGAGTTTCCTGAAACCAAAAGGGGTACTCCTTTTACAAACCTACATTCCAGAAACGCCACTTCTCATGGCCTATAAAGATCGGCACCTGGCCGAGTGGTACGAAAAAGAACTCAAGAGTCGCAAGACATTCAAATACCCGCCCTACAGCAAAATCATGGTGCTCACCTCAACCCTCCGCGAAGGCGGCAAAAAAAGCCTCGAACAAACCCTCGAGTACATCAAAAAAACCGAGCCGGATCTCACAATCGAGCTCACAAAAAAAAACATCGGCCACAAGGACAAGTATTATCTCATCATCCGCGGTCGCGATCCGGAAAAAGCCATGGACGTGATCCGCAGCATGCCAGACGTCGCGCTGGACATCGACTCACCGTATCTTATATAGTACCACCATGAAAAAACGAGTTATCTCAGGAATCCAACCAAGCGGGGCGATCCATCTCGGAAATTATCTGGGGGCGATCAAGCAACACATCGAGATGCAAAATAGTGGGAACTACGACTGCTTCTTTTTCATCGCAGACCTTCACGCGCTCACCACGGTCAGAGACGCAAAGCGTCTCGCCGAAATGACCCGTGACGTCGCGCTCACCTACCTCGCCCTTGGACTCGATCCGGAAAAAGTTACCTTTTTCAAACAAAGTGACATTCCAGAACACTCAGAACTCGCATGGATTCTCAGCACCCTGACCCCTATGGGTCTCCTCGAACGCGCTCATGCATGGAAAGACGCAGTCGAAAAAGGAGCCAAGGAAAAAACAGTCGGTCTCTTCACCTATCCGATACTCATGGCCGCCGATATCTTGATATACAAGCCAGATCTCGTACCGGTAGGAAAAGATCAAAAACAGCACATTGAGATTACTCGAGACATTGCGACGCACTTTAATACTCACTTTGGGAACACGCTGAATCAACCACAAGAGCTCACCCCAGAAGATGTCGCCATTGTCCCGGGGACGGACGGTCAGAAAATGAGCAAGAGTTATGGGAATACGATCGATATTTTCGCACCGGAGGCGACCCTCAAAAAACAGGTCATGGGTATCGTCACCGACTCCACGCCGGTTGAAGCTCCAAAAGATACTTCAAAATGTAACGTCTTCCAGCTTTACAAGCTTATCGCAACTTCCAGCGAGATCACTGCACTGAAAGCGCAATATGAAAAAGGCGGGTTCGGCTATGGAGAAGCCAAAAAGATCCTCCTCGCAAAATTACTCGAAGTATTCACCCCAGCCCGCAAAAAATACATTGAACTAAAGGAGAATTTAAGCTATGTTGAGCGTGTGCTCCAAACAGGAGCTGAACGAGCGAGAACAGAGGCCAGCAAGACGCTCGACGAGGTCCGAAAAAAGATCGGCACACGACCGTAAATCAGTAAGTGCCGTTTTGTTATTATTAAAAAATATGCAGACCAAATACATATTTGTGACAGGTGGTGTATGCTCCTCTCTCGGGAAGGGCATTGCCGCCTCTTCTATCGGCACTCTCCTTAAAGCCTCTGGCTTTAAAGTATTCATGCAAAAACTTGATCCCTACTTGAATGTAGATCCAGGAACCATGAGTCCATTCCAGCATGGTGAAGTATTCGTCACCAACGATGGAGCCGAGACCGATCTCGACCTCGGACACTACGAACGATTCATCGACGAAAATCTTTCAACCTACTCGTCGGTAACCACGGGGAAAATCTACGCAGATATCATTAGCCGTGAACGAAAAGGTGAGTTCCTGGGAGGAACGATTCAGATCGTACCTCATATTACCAATGCGATCCAGGAGCGCATTACTCTCGCCGCAAAAAAGTCGGGCGCCGAAATTATGATCATCGAAATTGGTGGAACCACCGGAGATATCGAAGGCCTTCCATTTCTCGAATCAATCCGTCAGCTCCGACATAAACTCGGAAGCGAGAACACACTCTTTGTGCATCTCACCCTTCTCCCCCACCTCCAAGCAACCAAAGAGCTCAAAACGAAGCCAACACAGGCATCCGTCCGTGAACTTCGATCCCTCGGTATCCAGCCAGATATCATTATCGCACGTGCTGATCTCCCTATTCCGAAAGACATTCTTCAGAAAATTTCCCTCTTCTGCGATGTCGACCGAGAAGCCGTAATCTCCGCAACAACCGTCAACTCCATCTATGAAGTTCCCCTTCACTTTGAGGAACAGAACCTTGCAACACTCATCGCGAAGAAACTCAATCTCGGCAATGTAAAGCCAAAACTCAAGGAGTGGAACTCGCTCATAGAAAAAATTCGCCAGGATCGAAAGCCACTCAATATCGGCATCGTCACAAAATATACCGGACTCGAAGATGCCTATTTGAGCGTGATCGAGTCATTAAAAATCGCCTGCTACCATCAAGATCGTCAACTCAACCTCCACTGGATCGATGCTGAAGATCTCGAGGCAAAGAAAAAAGAAACCGTCGCCATGCTCAAAAAAGTCGATGGCATCGTGGTTCCGGGCGGATTTGGAAGCCGAGGAACAGAAGGAAAGATCGCAAGCGCGGGATATGCACGTACCAACAAAGTTCCCTACCTCGGCCTCTGCCTCGGCATGCAGCTCATGACGATAGAATTCGCACGACAGGCCCTCAAAAACCCGAAGATTACTTCGGAAGAATTTGATGAAGATAATAAGATAGGACGCGAAAATTACGTCATTCACTTCCTTCCCGGTCAGTCAAAAGAGAGCGAAAAAGGCGGAACGCTTCGGCTTGGCGTTTACGAGTGCGAGATTCAGAAAAACACCAAAACCTACAATGCCTACAAAAAAACATCGATCGAAGAACGACACCGACATCGTTACGAGTTTAATAATACCTTCAAATCCAAGCTTGAAAGCGCTGGCATGATCTTCTCAGGTATCAATCCAAAACAGCAGCTCGTCGAGATCGCTGAACTCAAAGATCATCCGTTTATGGTTGGATCACAGTTCCATCCGGAATTCCTCTCACGACCAAATAGACCTCACCCTCTATTTGCCGCATTCATCAGTGCTGCAATAAACCATGCCAAAGTATAGCTACACGGTCATCAATCAGGAAGGCCAGAAACTCACCGGAACGGTAGAAGCCGATAGTGAGGCATTCGCTCGTGACTCGCTCAATAAGCTTGGTTTCCCTATTCTTGATGTGACCCAGGTAAATGAAGAGGCAGCCGAGCAAATTATTGGAAAAAGCTTGAAGTTTGAGTTTCAGGCGGTTGATCAAAATGCGCGAAAAGTCGTCGGAACGATTGCTGCCGAAGACAAATATGCGGCATTCAAGCGCCTCGTCAACGAGTATCATTTTGCCGTGGAGTACCTCTATCTCACATCTCTTTCAATGGATGCCAAGGAAGAAGAAAAGCGCAGAGGCGTGCTCGATCTCTACACGACACTCAAACAAGAAGAGGTTCAAAATAAAAATCCTACGGACGAAAAAGAGGCAATGACCCGTGAAGAAAATGAAAAAATTATCATCCAGCAGGCAGACTTTGTCCTCGAAAAAGTAAGTACGCTTATTCGGGACTTCAGCGAGATCATCAAGCCAGAAGACCGCAATACCATCCAGAAAAAAGCTGATCGACTCACCCGTCTCAAGACGAGTAAAAACATCGACTACGTCAAACACCTCGCTGAAGATCTGCTCGTCTACATCCAGAATCAGGAGATCTTTCTCACGAAGGAAAAAACGGACAAGAAGCTCCAGTCATTTCGCATCGATATGAAGCGGCTCCTCAACGACATTCATCGTGAAAAAGTTGGAGTCTCATGGGACCAGCAAATTCTCACAGGCATCAATGACTGGAATAAACAGCATATTACGGCGAATACCTCGCCGACGTGGTGGGAAAAACTAACAAAGGACGTTCTGAGTTTTGTACAAAATATTCTTGAAGAACCACCAGAAGTTACCGTCCTGAAAGACAAAATCCGTATCATCAATCAGCAAATCTGGGACTACTACAAAATGTACTTCAAGGAGTCGACGATAGAGACTCGGGCCGAGATTAAAGAAAGTCTGCGCACACTCAAGGAGCAAAAAAATGAACTCAAGCTCGAACTCTCGACTCTCAAGAAAAAAATTGACGAGGAAGAGGCCCTCGAAGAAAAGGAAACAACCTGGGATAAAATTAGCGGCGAAATCGTAACCATTACCGGTTGGTTTTTTGGCATCTACTTCATACTTCACGCCATCTATGCCTTCGTCGCCACCAAGCAGTTATCGATCAACCTCGCACTCCCTTTTGAGAAAGTCACGGAGTATAAAAGTTTTTACCTAACGATGCTCATCCTTCTCGTACTACATGCGGCCTTCCAGGTTCGCATCCTCGCCTCTCTAAAAAAAACCTGGGAAAACCTCATTCTTTTCCCAGTCACAACTGTGTCTATTCTTCTGATTGTTTTTAACTTTTAGTTCTTCAAACACCTATGTATCCCGTCCTCATGGAAATCGGAAACATCTTTGTATCATCACTCTGGATGCTGGTAAGTGCCGGTATTTTTATCTGGGGTGTCGCCTTGATTAAACTCACCCAGGCAGAGTCTCTCAAGATGGCCTTTCTGGTAAATAGCTTCTTCAAAATACTTCTCGCAGGCGCCCTCGCCGGTCGAGTCATCCATCTTCTCGTGAACTTCCAGGATCTCATCGCTGATCCAAAAAATGAAATCCCCCTACGCATCATAAGCTTCTGGGATCGCGGATTTAATTTTTGGGGAATTGTAGCCGGCATGATGATCTATCTCTATTACGCGGCAAAAAAGAATGAAGAAAACATTGGTAAATGGCTTGATATTCTCACGCTTTCGTTCCTTGCAGCTATTCCGTTTGGACATATTGGAGCACTTCTCGAAGGAATCAGCTATGGAAAAGAAACAGATCTTCCATGGGGAATCATATTTGAGAGCTTCACTGTGCCATATACGGTACCGATTCATCCAACCCAAATCTATGCCCTCGTCTACAGCATAGCTATCCTCCTGGTTCTCCGATTCATCATCGTTCCAAAAAAGCTCGTACGGGACGGTGAAGTGACACTTGTTGCCGCAGCGAGCTACGGCGCTTTCCGCTTCATAGAAGAGTTTTTTCGAGGAGATGAAGCCATTTCCCTGCTTGGATTCAACCTCGCACACTGGGTAAGCCTCGCAGTTTTCCTATTCGCTGGAATTTCGCTTTTAATTCGCTATAATAAGCTCAATTTCATTCTTAAACTTACACGCTGACCAACACTTCTATGGATCTGATCTATGACTTCTTCCGTTACTTCTTTCACGCAATTCCTGGACCAAAGTTCAGCTACTATCTTCCACTCCTAGTCCTTGCAGCGGTACTAATTATCGCAGGCATTGTCCTCAAGATGTACATTCGCAAGCACAGCTCAGACAACAAAGCGTTCCGAAGAATGTTCGGACATATTCCTTACCAACTGATCTGGATCGCCGTATTTTTTCTTGTAAGCTTATTCGGCAGGTATGAAAAATTCCCACTCCTCGGCGCTCGATTCGTTCTCTACATTACTGCGCTCTACGCCGTCTATGTCATCGGAAAAAGCGCCTACAACTACGTGAAAGTATATCCTCAGCAGCGAGTTCAGTTTAAAGAGACACCTGCTCAGAAAAAATATACGATAGAAAAGTATTCACGCCGCTAAGAAGCGGGAGAAAAATAACTTCACCGGTATTTGCGGTATAGCTATAAATACCGTCATCAGCGACGGCATAGCTATCTTGTTCAGCCATAGCTCTGATCAAAAAGCAGTTTCCAAAGGTCTCATCGCAGAGCTGAAGACGATTACCAATCTGTAGAAGAAAATGATCGGTATCATAATACCAGGAGAGATTTTTAACCGGCTCAGCCAATCGGGTAAAAAGCTTCTTTGACTGTGAAACATCGAGAACAATACTCGCAATCTCTCCGCTTTTTTCATAAAGAAACTCCCGGAATCCAGGAGCAAAGCGGATAAAACGAAGCCCATCGCGACTATAAGCAAAGAGGTCCTCACGCTTTATGGCAATTTTTCTCGTCTCGAGATCAAGAGATAAACCAACGAGCTTGTCGCCCTTAAAGGCATATCCACTCCGGTCAGCAATATTCAACACAACATTCTCAAGCTCTTTCGGAGATGAAAGTGGATATTTCTTTTTCTTCAGTACATCAACGTATGAATATCGAGTTCCGTCAAAAAACAGGAGTATCTCTGCGGAGGCAGAGACGAGTTGAACAGGAGCTTTATAGTAATCTTTCACCGAGAGAATACTCTTTGACATGGCACCTATATCTTCAGGAACGAGAATCAAGAAAGGAATATTCGTAATCATGCCATTACTGACGCGAACGTCTCTCTTCCAGGACGCGTAACCCATTTTTGCGATCTCCAGTCGATGGAAACCCTCTTTCACCCCAGAAATACTTGCTGGAAGATTCTGGGCAAGAAGCAAACCATCAAGGGAAACCTGTACCTCCTGATACGTACCGTTAATACGAATAATACCTGTCGGCTCCAGTCGATTTTCCTCACGATCGTATCGATATCCATAGGCGGTAAGCACCACTACCGACACGACACTCAAGAAGAGCGCAACAACGAAGCATCGAGCAAAGATGCGTAAAAATCTATCGAATCGCATGCGAGGAATTATTCAACTTTTAAGATCTCGTAGTGGACGAGGCCAGATGGCGCGTGGACATCGACCGTTTCACCAGCACGGTGATCAAGAAGTGATGTACCGACAGGAGAAACATTAGAAATCTTACCCTTGATTGGATCAGCCTCAGTAGAACCAACAATTGTAAAGGTCATCTGGGAAGAAATCTTGGCACCCTGGATCTTCACGGTAACCGTACTACCAAGCTGAACAGATGCTGTTTTTTTCTGAGTATCCTCAATAATCTGAACATACTTTACCTTCTCTTCGAGCTCCATAATGCGACCTTCAACAAAAGCCTGTTCATTTTTTGCATCTTCATACTCTGAGTTTTCAGAGAGATCTCCATAAGAAATGGCCTCACGAATTCGGTCAGCAACTTCTCGTCGCTTGACGTTCTTGAGGTAGTCGAGCTCACTAATAAGTTTATCGTGTCCCTCTCGAGTAAGAATAAACGTCTTGGTGACATTCTCTTCGGGAGCAAGAGCTGCAGATGCGCCGCCCTTTGATGATTTTTTGGTGATTTTTGTCATAACAATAGGAAAGAAAAAATAAAAGTTTGTAGAAAAAATTACGGTCGAATTCGAACACTCGTTGGATGCTCCTTGAGCTTCTGAAGAACCTTTGCCTCAATCTGACGAATACGCTCACGAGTCACGTTGAACTCTTTTCCAACCTCTTCGAGGGTATGGCCGACACCATCGATCAAACCAAATCGCATCTCAATAATCTTTCGCTCACGTGGCGTGAGGTACTGGAGCATTTCTCGAATATTCTCCTTGAGAAGCTGTCGATTAGTGGCTTCTGAAGGGCTTAATGCGTCATCATCTTCGATGAAGTCGCCAAGCTTACTATCTTCTTCGGTACCAACTGGGGCCTCGAGAGAAACAATGTCTTGAGAAATTTTGAGAATATGTCGAACTTTCTTCACGTCCATATCCATTTCAGCAGCGAGTTCTTCAACAAGCGGCTCACGTCCAAGGTCCTGAACGAGACGTCGCTGGGCATGGGTGAGTTTGTTGATGGTCT
>SXGS01261262.1_pt1 | contig 68951 bp, 62 predicted proteins | sample 3174681 | NCBI WGS metagenome assembly SXGS01 (sample SAMN11356861, study PRJNA531348) | freshwater metagenome | isolation source: freshwater sample F1-80 | place: China: Fuxian Lake, Yuxi | collected 2017-12-25
ATTGACCTCGGCCCCGAAGGCGGCGACGCGGGCGGCCAGCTTGTCTGCGCCGGCACGCCGCACGACATCGCCGCGTGTGCGAGCAGCATCACGGGGCGCTATCTGCGCGATAGAATTCCTTCATGAAAACCATTCGCATCGGCAACGGCTGCGGCTTCTGGGGCGACAGCGTCGACGCGCCGATCAAGCTCGCTCAGCGCGGCCGGCTCGATTATTTGACGCTCGAATATCTCGCCGAGCTGACCATGTCGATCCTGGCGTTGCAAAAGCAACGCGATCCGAATGCAGGCTTCGCGGGCGATTTCCTCGACGTACTCGGCACATTGACGCCCATCCTCGCGCAGCAATCAAAGCTAAAGATCATCACCAACGCCGGCGGCATGAATCCACATGCGTGCGCGCATCGCGCCAAGGACATCCTGCACAAAGCCGGGCTGACGCGCCGCATCGCTGTCGTATCGGGCGACGATCTCATGCCGAACCTTGACGTCTTGCTGGCGGCGCATCCGTTCACGAATCTCGACACCGGCGAAAACCTCGCGACGATTCGGCCGCGCGTCGTCAGCGGCAACGCGTATCTCGGCGCCCGGCCCATTGCCGAGGCGCTTGCGCAAGGCGCGGACATCGTCATCACCGGGCGCGTCGCCGATGCGTCGCTCACGGTCGGGCCGGCGCTGCACGAGTTCGGCTGGAAGGCCGACGACTGGGATCGCCTGGGGGCCGCCAGCGTCGCCGGGCATCTGATCGAGTGCGGCGCTCAAGTCTGCGGCGGCCTGTGGTGCAACTGGCACGAAGTCAAGGATTGGTCGGACATCGGCTATCCCTACGTCGATCTGGCCGAGGACGGCAGCTTCACGATTTCAGCCGATGCCGGCCCGGGGGTCAATCGCGAAACATTGGCTGAGCAACTCCTCTACGAAGTTGGCAATCCCGCGCGTTACCTGACGCCCGACGTTGTCGCCGACTTCACGAGCATCGCGCTGGAAACGGTCGATGCGCGCACCATGCACGTCACCAAGGCGCGCGGGCTTCCCGCAACCGACACTTACAAAGTGTCGATCGCCTATCGCGACGGCTTCATGGCCAGCGGCACGCTCGTCATCGCCGGGCCCGACGCCGTCACGAAAGCGAAGCTCTCCGGCGATGCGCTCTTGAGGCGGATCGGCCACGCCTTCGACCGCAGCAACATCGAATGCCTTGGCGCCGGCGCGTGCGCTCCGGGGATATTCTCTTTGCTCGAGGGCAAGTTAGCCGGACGCGCAAGCGACGGAATGGCGAATCCGTCGCTTGCGCGTCCGGCTAACGAAGTGGTCTTGCGCGTCAGCGTTCACGATCGGCAAAAGGACAAAGTCGAACGCTTCGCCAAGGAGTTCGCCCCGCTCGTCACCTCCGGCCCGCCGGGCGTTACCGGCTATACGACGGGCCGGCCGCCGGTGCGCGAGGTGTTCGCGTATTGGCCCGCCTTGATTGCCAAGGCCGCCGTCGCCGCCCAAATCGAGGTGCTGTCATGAACATCAATCCGACGCTCGCCACTTTCGCGCACGGCCGCTCCGGCGACAAGGGCAATCACGCCAACATCGCGATCATCGCTTACACTCAGGCTGGCTACGCTTGGCTGCGCGATTTTCTCACGGCCGAGCGCGTCGCCGATTTTTTCGCGCCGATGCAGCCGAGCAAGGTCGAGCGCTTCGAGGCGCCGAACGTGTGGGGCCTGAACTTCTTGCTGCACGACATCCTCGCCGGCGGCGCGAGCCGATCGCTGCGCATCGACACGCAAGGCAAGACGCTGGCGCTGACGCTTTTGCAGATGGAGGTTGAACTCCCCCTCAATTTCCATGAAATGACGCGCAAAGAGAGGAATCCATAATGAGCGAATTGTTGGTTCTCTACGAACTCAAGAACGCCGCCGCCATTCTAACGCTCAACCGCGCCGACAAGCGCAACGCCCTGAGCCGCGCCTTGATTGAAGCGATCTCGAGCGCTTTCACCCGCGCCAAGAACGATGCGGCGGCGCGCTGCGTGATCCTGAATGCGGCCGGCTCGGTGTTCTGCGCGGGCATGGATCTCGCGGAGTTGCAGGCGTCGCTCGATATCCCGAAGGATCAGTCGCCGATCTGGGACGACGCGTTTCGATTGGCGAGCTTGTACGATCAGATTTATGCCTGCCCGAAGCCGACGATCGCCGCGGTGCAAGGCGCCGCTGTCGCGGGGGGAGCGGGGCTGGTGACGGTGTGCGATTTCGCCGTCAGCGTGCCCGAAGCGAAGTTCGGCTATCCCGAAGTGCGCCGCGGCCTCGTCGCTGCCATGGTGATGCCCCACCTGATGCGGCACGTCGGCGAGCGGATGGCCAGGTTTCTTCTCATATCCGGGGAATTGATCGACGCGGCGAGGGCCGTCCAGTGCGGCTTGCTCAACGAGGTCGTTCCCGCCGACCGCTTGCTGAGTCGCGCTCAGGAATTGGCGAAGGCGTGCGCGGAAGGCGGCCCGAACGCGCTGGCAAAGACGAAGGAGTACCTGCACCAGTTCTCGCATCAAGCGGTGTCGATGGAGGACGCCGCCAAGGCTAGCGCGGCGCCGCGGTTGACGCAAGAGTGCCAGGAGGGGCTGCGTGCGTTCTTCGCGAAGAAGGCGCCGCCGTGGATTTCATGAAATCCCAAAGCGGAATCACGTCGAGTTCAGGCGCGAATTGCTATGACGCGCCGCACAGGCGCACAAGACTGCGATTGCGGAAAAGAGCACGCCCACGAGAAGCGACACGGAGAAGCCGACAAGATGCGACCACGCGCGTGGAACCGCGAATTGCCCGTAGGAATCGACCATGCTCCGCGCCATCCGTATTTCCTGTCTCGTACCCTCGCCGCGCTCGCGTTCGGGGAGGTTCTCCAGTCGCGCCAGCCTTGCCTTGTTGTGCTCCAGGATTCTGACGTAGTCCTGATACGAATGCCACTGGATCGGCGTAAACACGCTGCCGATACTCAGACAAGGCAAGCCGACCACGCCGAGAAATGCCGCTGTAATTCCCGTGAGTCGCGCAACGCCCGTCGCGGCGGGGCGCGGTCCCGTCTCAGCGTCCTCCACGGCTGTCGCGTTTTCCGTGCAGAAGCACCGCGCCGTTCGGTAGATTGACTGCATGAACAAGGGGACGATCAGCAAATTCAGCACGGCGGCGCCGCTCCCCAAAAACGGTATGGCGGCGACGACGTAATAGACCGCCAACGTTCCGCCAAGAAGCACCGAGGCGCGCGGCGCGGCCAGTCGATGGCGATCCGCGAACCCATTCAATGCTTTGGCGAGACCGAGCGTCGCCACGAATATCCAGTAAAACTGAAACAGGGGGATGAAGAGAAACCCGACCGCCGCGCCTGGTGTCGTGGTTGCGTGGCCATCTTGCACGATAGCCCAGGCGCGATAAAGCACGACGAGAAAGTAGATGCCGCCGACGATCAGCGCCAACAGGGCGACGCCACCGCATCCAATTGCCGTCAGGATGAATATCAATTGCATCCGCCCCAGGATGCTATTGCCCGCGAGCCACTCATCCCATAGCGCCAGGAGGCTCACTGCGGAGCCGAAAAGCACCAAACCCAACGCGAACATCATCAGCGAGTATCCGGCTCGATACGGCCGGGCGAGATAGGATTCCGGATAGCGCGGGCGAAGATCAACGGGCGCGTCCTGATCACGCGGCTTGCACCTTGGTAACGGAAGCTCGGCCAACAGTCCGGCCGATTCAGGCCTGTCCTCAATCCGCCGCCTGCGCCTCGGAGGTGGAAGTTCAGCCAACACTTCGGCCAGTTCAGGCAAATCCTCGGCGGGCGTCCAGTCCGCACATCCCTTGAACCACACCAATGTGTCGCGCTGCAATCCGGCGGCGATTAACTCAGCGGAGGCGAATGGTCCTTTCTTCTCGTCGTCGGTCAAAAAATAGAATTTGGTGCTCATGTCTCTCGGCACCTAAATTAGCTCCCGCATGGCCTGCGCATTATCCTCGACAAGATACTGCGGCCGCCCCGTAAGATCGGAGATCGTCGCGGTATTCACGTCGATGCCCAGGTTGTGATAGAGCGTCGCATACAGCTCGCCGAACGTCACGGGCCGGGCCACCGCTTCGCCGGCGATGCGATCGGTCGCGCCGATCACTTGCCCCGTGCGCATGCCGCCGCCCGCCAGCAACGCACTGTTGACCTGCGGCCAATGGTCGCGGCCAACGCGTTCACTGATGCGCGGCGTGCGGCCGAACTCGCCCATGACGATGACGGTGCAGTCGTCGGAGAGCCCGCGCACGTGCAGGTCTTCAACCAAGGCGCTGACGCAGTTGTCGAAGATCGGGAAGTCCTCGCGTTCACGGGTGAAGATTGTGTTGTCGGCGCGGCCTTCGGCGCCGAAGCCGCCGTGCCAATCCCACTTGCTGTAATTGAGCGTGACGACGCGGGCGCCGGCCTCGATCAGGCGTCGCGCCATCAGCATGCTCTGCGGCACGCGCGGGGCGCCGTTGCCGTCCATCATGACGGCCGGATTGCCGGTGCCGTAGCGATCGACGATGCGGCGATCTTCGCGCGACAGGTCGAGCGCTTCCGCCAGGCGCGACGACGTGAGCAGCCCGAACGCTTGCTCGGTGAAGTGATCCATGCCGTGCAGGGTGCCGTTGACATCGACCTCGCGGCGGATGTTGTCGAAGCTGCGCAACAGCGTGCGGCGATCGGCCAGGCGATCGACGTTGACGCCTTGCAGAATCATGTCGTTGCGCGACGGTCCCATCGGGCGAAACGGCGCCGCTGCCATGCCGAGGAAGCCGGGGCCGGGTTCGTTGTACGGGCCATGCGTGCAGGTATAGCACAGGCTAATGAACGGCGGCGTGGCGCGATCGGTCGGTCCTTGCAGGCGGGCGACCGTCGAGCCGAACTGCGGCCAACCGCCGGTGGGCTTCGGTCGGCGCGGATGATGGCCGTTGAAGACCTGAATCGCATCGTGATCCGCCTGGTTGCCGACCAGCGAGCGCACGACGACGAGCTTGTCCATCATGCGTGCCAGCTTCGGAAACGCTTCGCCAATCTGGATGCCGTTGACGTTGGTCGCGATCGGCCGCCACGGCCCGGCGATTTCGCGCGGCGCGTCCGGCTTGAGATCGAACATATCCTGATGCGGCGCCCCGCCGACGAGGTAGATCAGAATCACCGACTTGCGCGACGAGCGAATGCCGGCCGCGTCCTCGGCCTTGAGCAATTGCGGCAAAGCCAGCCCCGCGACGCCGAGGCCGCCGATCTTGAGAAAACTGCGGCGAGGAAGAGAATGCGACATCATCGTTCTCCGTGAGGCGGCGGGTGGGAAACTTGCGGTGCGGACGACAGGTATCTTATCGCCTGGGGCAGGTTGGATGGAAGAGAATATTCGCAGAAAACAAGAAAATCTCGACCCGTTCGTCTTCCTCACTGCTTGACGACCCGTCGGCATTCCGCGAGAATCGGCAGTAGAAGTCCACCCAAGTTCCACACAATGAGCGTCGAATCATGAAATATATCGCGCTATTCACGTTCGGCTGGATCGCAACCGCCCTGCCGTCGCCGGCCTTGGCCCAGGACAACGAGGCGGAGAAACTGTTTCGCGGCATGGAGAAGAAGCTCCTGGCCGCCAAGGCCTTCGAGATCACGTTTGATTATCAGGTCGAGAAGCGCAAGGCCAAGGGTGAACTGCTCGTAACGCAAGACAACAAGCTGCGGCTAAAGGTCGTAGGCCACTTTACCGAGAAGCCGAAAGCCGGCTTCGAGCTGATCTCCGACGGCAAGCAGGTCAAGACGAAAGGGGCGAAGTTCTTTGTCGCGTCCAACGGCCGGCCCGGCATTGAGCCGGGCGGGCAATCCGAATGGCAAGCGCCCAAGAAGTTTCACGCGACGCTTGGCGGCATCGTGAGCCGCGCTGGCATGTGGTACACGATCTTCCTGATGCCCTATCTGCAGGGGAGCGCTGGCGACATTGATCTCGACGACAAGGGATCGCGGATGAATGCCTACGATTTCAAGTTGGCGGGCATGGAGAAAGTCGGCACAAAGGACGCCAAAGTCATTCGTTTCCGCTTCGGCGACGGCGGCAGCGGCAAAGACAACGCGGACATTACACTCTGGATCGACGTCAACACGCTCCTGCCGCTCAAGCGTACCTTCGTCCTCGAGGGCGGTCCGATTCACATCGTCGAGAACTACCATGAATTCAGGCTCGATCCGAAGGTCGATGCCAAGGCTTTCGTGTTGCCGAAGTGACCGTCGCTGCTCACAGCTCGCCCGGCACTGGCAGAGTAAGTAATTTACCTAGCGCGATGCCGAGCTGTTCGGACGCGCGTTTGGTATCGCGCGCCAGCCGCCAGAATTCGGGCACGAGGCTCGGATGCCGAACAACTGCTTTGAGGGCGCGCCACGGCGATACGGTTCCGCCTGCCAAGAGCGTCGTCAGGCTCGGCGATAGCGTGGTCGAAACTTCATCGGAGATCGCCCGCACGCAGGCGAACGGCAGCCTCGCCGCGGTGCAGCGCGCCGCGAAAATCGCCGACTCCATCTCCACCGCAATCGCTTGATGTTCCGCGGCCAGCACGCGTTTCTCCGCCGGCGTCGCGCTCAGGTGTTCGATCGTCAGCACGCGGCCGCGCTGCCATGGCCCCTCGGCGCCGAAGGTCGATGGCCAGCGGCCGCCGTGCCGATCGACGATTTCCTCCGCGTAGACGATATCACCAACGCGCAACGAATCGATCAGCGCACCGGCGTATCCCGCGAAAACGAGCGAGCGCGGCACATACGCAACATTACCTATCCGCGGCTTCGCGAGCAGCCAATCGAGAGCGCGGGCGACGTTTGCCTGGCCGATACCGGTCTCGACGATGAGCACGCGCAGCGAGTCCGCTTTACAGAAGGATGCCCAACACGGCGCCCCATCAAACGCACGGTGCGGCCGAAATTGGCGCCGCAGTGCGGCGCTTTCCCGACGCATGGCGAAAAGGATGCATGGTTCGTTCATGTGAATCGTCAGTCGCTTACGGCTCAGCGCACGCGCGGGGCAAGTGAAAAATAGGCGACGCCCCTGGAGAGATGCTACGGGTTTACGAGCGACCTGCGAGCATTGAAGCGCCGACCTTGCGCGATAAGATACTTCCCACCTCAGCCACCCTACCGCCTTTTTGCGAGATCCTGCCATGCCGCGTGTTGCCATCGTCGTCCTGTTCTTGCTGATCCTCGCCGTCCGGGCCCCGGGCGAAAACTGGCCCGAATTCCGCGGTCCGACCGGGCAAGGCCATTATCCCGGCAAGAACCTGCCGCTCGAATGGAGCCCGACCAAGAACGTCGCCTGGAAACAACCGATTCCCGGCAAAGGCTGGTCGTCTCCCATTGTGCAGGACGGAAAAATCTACCTCACTTCGGCTGAGCCGCAGCCCGATACGAAGGACCTATCGCTCGTCGCCATGTGCCTCGGCGCCGACGATGGCAAGCTCCTCTGGAAGGTCGAGGTCTTCAAGCAAGACAGCGCCAAGGCTCCGAAGATCCATGGCAAGAATAGCCACGCCAGCCCGACGCCCCTGACCGACGGCAAACGCATTTTTGTCCACTTCGGCCATCAAGGCACGGCCGCGCTCGATCTCGATGGCAAAGTGATTTGGCGCTCGACCGAACATAAATACGCGCCCGTGCACGGCGCTGGCGGCACGCCCATCCTCGTCGATGATCGCCTCATCTACTCCGCCGACGGCGGCGGCACGCAATTCGTCATCGCTCTCGCCGCCGGCACCGGCAAGACGGCCTGGAAGACGCCGCGAAAAAGTACGGCAATGAGGAAGTTCTCGTTCAGCACGCCGCTCGTGATCGACGTTGATGGCAAGAAGCAGATCGTCAGTCCCGGCAGCGACGCGGTCGTGGCCTACGATCCCGCCGACGGCAAAGAGTTGTGGCGCGCCGGTTACGACGGCTACTCCGTCATCCCGCGCCCCGTTTTCGGGCATGGCATGGTCTTCCTGTCGAGCGGCTATGATTTTCCCGCCATTCATGCCGTGCGCGTCGACGGCAAGGGTGACGTGACCAAGAGCCACACCGCCTGGACGTTGTCCAAGGCGGCGCCGCACACGCCGTCCATGCTCCTGATTGGCGACGAGTTATATGCGGTCTCCGACAACGGCGTCGCGAGCTGTCTCGACGCCAAGACCGGCAAAGCCCACTGGCAGGAACGCATCGGCGGCAACTTTTCGGCGTCGCCGTTCTACGCCGACGGCAAGATCTATTTCCAGAGCGAGCAAGGCGCGACCACGGTCGTCCGCGCGGCCAAGACATTCGAGCAACTGGCGAAAAGCGACATGAAGGAGCGCACCTTCGCGTCGTATGCGGTCGCCGACGGCGCGATCTACCTGCGTACCGAGACGCAATTGTATCGCATCCAGGCGAAGTGAAGCACCGCTTGCCGTCTAGCGCTCGCATGGCGCCGCACGAACCTAAACCGCAAGCGGCGAATCGGGGAGCCGCCATGGACATCATCGACGCCCACGTTCACGTCTACGCCGGCGCTGACCCGCGCTATCCGGAATTTCCCGGCGCCCCGCCGCGCGATCCGGTCGCGCCGCCGTCGTTCACGCCGGAGGACCTGTTCACGCACGCCAAACCCGCCGGCGTCGAGCGGATCAACCTCATCCAGATTCGTTTCTACGGCTTCGACAATTCGTACATGCTCGACGCCATCGCGAAATATCCGCGCGTCTTCGTCGGCACCGCGGTGATCGATCCGTTCGCGGCGGATATCGAACGTACGATGGGCCAGCTCGGCGAAAAAGGCATCCGCGGCTTTCGCATCCATCCACGCTTGAGCAAGCAGCCGGGAGCGACCTGGCTGCGTCCCGACGGCTACCGCAAGATGTTCGCCGCCGCGGCTCGTTCCCGTCAGGTCATGAGCTGCCTGATCGATCCCGATTGTCTCGCCGAACTCGACCGCATGTGCTCCGCCTATCCCGACACGCCAGTCGTCATCGATCATCTCGCGCGCATCGGCGCCGACGGCATCATCCGCGCCGCCGACGTCAACGCCCTGTGCGGCATGGCCCGGCACAAGAGCGTCCTGTGCAAGGTCGGCGGCTTCTACGCGCTCGGTAAAAAGAAGCCGCCGTACACCGATCTCGCGCCGCTCATCGAGCGCGTTGTCACTGCCTTCGGCCCCGAACGCTGCATGTGGGAAAGCGACAGCCCGTTTCAGGTCGTAAGCCCGCATGCGTATCAGGCGAGCCTCGATCTCGTGCGGCATCGCCTGGAGTTCTTGTCGAACGATGACAAAGACTGGCTGCTGTACAAGACCGCAGCGCGAGTTTTCTTCTCGTAGGGCAAGCGGACGCAACGCGCCCGGTGATCGAGCACCATGCACACAAGTCTCACGCAAAGGCGCAAAGCCGCAAAGGAGAGTTCTTCTTTGCGGCTTTGCGCCTTTGCGTGAGAATGGTTAGCCGACATCACTTCACCTTCAGCGTGTACGGCCCCGACGCGCCGCCGCTGTAGGTGGTGACGATAATGCGATACCAGCCGTCTTCCGGCGCAACGATGATGATGCGGGCGTTCGGGAAGCCGCCGCCGTCGTCGTCCTGGGCGAGCTGGTCGCCGCGCGGATTTTCCAGACGCAAGTAATTGTCCCATGGCGAAGTCAAGTCGATCTGATAGCGTTGTCCCTTCTTCATCGGGTAAGTGTGCACGACATGGAAATGGCCTTGCCGAGCGCGATCGAACGGATCGCCCGGCGTCAGCACGCCTTGCACTTGAAAGTCCTTCGCATTCGGATCGGCCTTGATTTGCACCAGTGCGGCCCTGGCGATCTGCTGCACGTTGACGTCGGCGTCCTGCGCGGCTTTCTTGAGGGCGTCTTCGGCGTTCTTGGCGGCGGGGCCGATGTTTCCCAGGGCGCGCGCGGCGGTCATGCGGGCGCGTGCGGCGGGATCGTCGAGCGCCTTGACGAGTTCGGGGAGCGCGTCTTTCGCCGGCGGTCCGACCATTGCCAGCGTCTGCAAACACGCGAGGCGAACGCCGGGGGCGTCTTCCTTCTTCAAGAGCGTCACGAGTTCGTCGATCGCCGTCGGGCCGACCTGGAAGATGATCTGCGACGCGGCCTGGTGCAGGCTCGTGTCCTTGCGGCGCAGTACCTTGACCATCGCGGGAAATAGCTCCTTTGGTTGGGCGCCGACTATCCTGAGCGCCGCCATCGCCTGGCCGCACACGCTATCGTCGGCATCGTCGAGGGCGTTGATGAGCGCCGGTCCCGCGGCCTTCGCTGCCTTGACACCGTAACGCTGGATCGACTCGATCGCTTGACGACGGATGCTGGCAGTGGCGCTCTTGAGCCCGTCCAGGAAGATCGGCAGCACTTCGTCCTCGCGCAAGCCGCGCAAGGAAAGCGCATGGGCGGCCTGCATCTTGAGGTCGCTGTTCTTCTCCTTGAGCCCCTCAACGAGCGTCGGCACGGCAAGTTCGACTTCGAAATTGAGCTGCACCATCAGGCTTGCGGTCGTGATGCGCACGGCCGAGTCGGGATTGCCTAGCGCCTTCTTCAAGCCGGGGCGGGCGTCGATATTGAGCCCTTGCAGCGTTTGGAACGCGTTGACGCGAATGTTCGGATCGAGGTCGGTCAAGAGCGCGATGATGTACGGTTCGGCGAGTTTCGCGCCGGAGCCCATTTGCCGCAGCGAGTTGAGCGCGTTGTTGCGGACTTGGAAGTCCTTGTCCTTGGTGGTGTAGCCGAGGGCGATGACGACCGATTTATCCTGGACCTGCATTCCACCCAGAAGGGCCGCGACCTGACGCTGCACATCGAGATGCTTGGAGCCGAGGAGATCGACGAAGGACGGCACCGCGGCGGCGCCGAGCTTGTGCAGCGCGCGTATCGCTAGCATGCGGACGTTGCCGTTCGCGCTGGCGGCGGCGGCGGTCAACTCGGGTAGGGCCTTGGCGCCGATACCCGCGAGCGCGTCGGCGGCGGGGTCGGCGAGCGTCTTGCCTTCGAGCAGCAGCGTTTTCAATTCCGGGATCGCCGGCGCCGATTCCGCGCCGATTTGGCCGAGGATGCGGATCGCGACGGGCCGCAACTCGTCTTTGCCTGTTTGCAACGCTTGAATCAAGACGGGAACGGCCGCCGTGCTCATTTTGGGCAACGACTCGGCAGCGGTCTGGCGCACGTCGTTGTCGCTGTCAGCCAGAGCCGACACGAGTGCGTTGACGACCTTGGCCGGCTCGGCGTCGATGCGGCCCAGCGCGTAGGCGGCCTTGCGGCGCACGTCTGGAGCGGGATCGGCGAGCGCCTTGACGACGGTCGGCGTCGCACTTTTGGCTGACGGGCCGATGAACGCCAGGCTCCACACCAGATAAAATCGCGCCGGCGTGGTCGCGTCCTTGGGTTTGTCGGCGTAATGGGCCTCGAGAGTGTTGGTCAACGGGGCGACTGCAACGGCGCCGATCTTGCCGAGCGTGATGGCCGCTTGCAGACGCACCGATTCGTTCTTCTGAGCGAACAACTCGATCAGCGCCGGCGTCGCCTCCGCCGCTTTTTCGCCCAGGGCTTCCAGCGCCTCCAACGCTTTCAGTTGTTCGGGTTCCCCTTTTTTCAATTCCGCGATCATTTCCTGAACCGTCCCCTTGCCCTGAGCGGCGCGGCTGCACGGAACCGAAACGCCAAGCAAGATCACGACGGCAATGATACAACGCATGGAGGCAATCCTTCCCTTTGAGAGTTGACGGGCGGTCCTGTCCAAAGGACGAGTATAGTGTGGATTCCCTTGGCGGGAAAGCAACAATTGGCCATTCCAGCAGTGAGGAATCGAATCGCGCCGATCTGGGGAGAGGCTGGATCGGTGATGTTCTTGTTTCCACACGCCGCGCAAATCCTCACAATGAACTTCACGCCGCGCGCGGTTTGATGGCGACGCGCTAATCTGCAAGCGGCGCGAGGATGCTTTCCGAATGCTCACCCAGCGCGGTTTCTGGTTCTTCATTGTCGTCCTGGCGTCGCTTTCCCTGGCGGTCGGCTACGGGGCGACCCAGCTGACCCTCGTCGGCGCGACGCTGCTTCTCTGGTTCCTCGCGCAGTGGTTTCTGTTTCAACTGCGCGTGCGCCTTGCCTTACGACGATTGACATTGGAACGAATCCTGCGCACGGCGCGCGGCGAAGTCGAGACGGTCTGGGCCGGGCAAGAAGTCGAAGTTGCCGTCAAGCTTTCGTCGCACGGCTTGCTGGGCTTGCCTTACGTCGTCGTGTCGGAACGGTTGCCGGCGCTGGCGCAGTTCCACGAGGGGACGTTGCGACAGGACGGCACGCTGTCGGTTGAACAACCGTTGGCGCTCACCTACACGATCGAAGGCAAGGCGGCGGGGCGTTTGCGCTTCGAGGGCGTCAAGGTTGAGCTGGCGGACCTGCAGGGGTTTTTCGTCGCCGCGACGTTTGTGCGCGCGCCGCACGAGTACCGCGTCTTGCCGCCGTTGGTCGTGGAGGCTTCGCAGACGCCGTTCGTCAAGCAGCACAACATTCTGCCGCTCCTGGGCACGCACCGGCACGCTCGGCCTGGCGGGTCGAGCGAATTGCTCGATCTGCGCGATTACCTTACTGGCGATCCGCCCAAGCTCATTGCCTGGAAGGTGTCGGCGCGGCGCGATCGGCTCATCACGCGCGTCTTCGAGAGCGAAGTGCCGATCCGCTGTACGCTCTTTGTCGACACGTCGAACTCGGTGCGGGTCGGACCGGTCGGCGCGACGGCGCTGTGCCGGCTCGTCGAACTTGCGGCCGGCGTCGCCCAGGCCAACGCCTCGGAGCGCGATCTGACCGGCTTGTGCCTGTTCGGCGAGGCGGGCGTCGAAGCGCTCATGCGCCCCGGGCGAGGCTCCGGGCATCTCCTCAAGATGCTCGACTTGCTGACCGGCGTCGCCAATCGGCTGCCGCACGCCCCGCGCGCCTACGTGCAGGCGCTCATGCCGTATGCGTATGGACTGGCCCAGGACGTATATCCGGAATGGCTGGAGGACGACGTCAACTCCTTCCCCACCTGGCTGCCGTACTGGGCGCCACGGCTGCGCTGGATGACGTCGCCGTGGCATTATCCGAGCGCCTATCGCTGGCGCAAGCAGATGTCAGCCATCCTTTCCGTTCGTTATCGCCTGGGGCCCGGCGGCCTGGCGCTCCTGCTGGAAGATGATCGGATGTGCGCTGATTACTTGCAACGCTTCCTGGCCGAGCATCAGATCGCCGTGCCTTTGCCGCTCTTCGACGAGGCCGGGCGTTACGTGTTCGCCGCGCCGGAGAAAGTCAAGGTGTTGGCGGCCGCGTTGCTCAAGTCGATCCTGCATGGTAAGGACAACGAGCTGTTCGTCCTGTGCGTCGACCTCTTGGAGTTGGCCGACGACCTGGGTCCGCTCGAGCGCGCGGTGTGCGTGGCGAAGGCGCGGCATCATCAGGTGATCGTGGTGTGTCCTTGGCCGCAGGGGGTCGCGCCGCCGTCGCGTCGAGGGACATCGTCGCCGAGCACGCCGTTTCGCGTGGACGATCTGCACGTGCTCTTGCAACAGCTCGCGACCAAGGAACTGCACGACGCCTTCGCAAAGGTGCAGCGCGTTTTCGGCCGGCTAGGCGTATCGGTTATTTGCGCCGCCGAAGGGGACAGCGTCGATTTGATTCTGCAACGCATGCGCCGCCTGCGCGTTCAGGAAAGGGGCGTGCGATGAGCCAACCTGCCGCCGGCACGAAAATCACGACGCGCCATTACCAGGCCCTGTGCGGTCTGGCGCTGACGGCGATTTTTCTGTTGCAAATCCAGGACAATGGGCCCGAACCGATGCACATCGTCCTGTTCGTGGTCGGCGCGGCCGGGATCGCGCTGCGCAGTCGGCTCTTGAGTCCGCCTCTTGTCCTGATCATTCTTGCGACGACACATCTACTCGATCAGCATCAATCGAATCAACTTTTCAACCCGGACTTTCGTTCGGTGCGTTTCCTGGCTCCAAACGACGTGTTCCTGTGCATGGCGGTGTTGACGTACGTGATCGCCCACTATCGCCTGTTCACTCTGCGCTTCGGCGTATTGCCGGGCAAGGAACGGCCGCGCTCGGAGGAGTCATTGAACGCCGTCGAACTGGCGGCGCTAATCTTCCCCGTCCCTTTGAGCGTTCTGGCGGCCGAGCTCGCGGCGTTGTTGCTCAAGCTGCAATGGGAGCTACTCGGTCTGCCGCAGCGCTGGAAGCAGCTTGTCGTCCTGATGTGGGTCGTGATCGTCGTGATGTTCGTGGCCGGCCATCTGTTTCGGTTCTGGCGGCGTTTGCAGATGACGCGGCCGTTGGCTCTGCTGGCGCTGCAAGACATTTTGTGGAACGAGACGCGCGACGATCAGCGGCGCATCGCGCGCTGGATCGTGTGGCGCAGGCAAAAAGGACCTTGAATTCGGTCAGCGCTCGCGGCGAAGCGCTAGAATGCTGGCGCTTCGCCGCGAGCGCTAAACGAAAGTCGCTTGTATGATAACCCAACGAGGTGAGTCATGATCCGCTTCTGGATTCGCGAGTTGGCCGGCTGGATGCTCGTCCTTATGGGGCTGTACGTTTTCGCCCGCTGTCTGCAAATATTGTTGCCCCCGGAGCCGAGCATCATCGAAGCGTCGTATCACACGGTGATCGGCGTCTTTCTCTTTCGCGGCGGCATCCATCTTTTGAAGGTCGCCGTGGCCGCGCGCGTCAGCGTGGCGGCCCTAGATGAGACGCGCCGGCAGGCAGAGAAACCGGCGCGTGTCGCCGATGCGCCGTACGACTGGTAGCTATTCCTCCTCTCTCCCATGAGTACCGGGGGTAGGGGAGTAGTATAAATACTGTCTTCGTTTAGCGCTTGCCGACAGACGTTGGCCGCTGAACGGATACTGCGAGCGCTAAACAAATATCGGGGAACATTCATGCGCATCAAACTCGACTACGGCCGCACCGGCCTCGAGGTCAACCTGCCTGATAAGAACGTCGTCGGCCCGCTGCACATCCGCGCCGCTCAGCCGCTCGCGAATCCGGAGCAGGCGATCGTGGACGCGATCGACCATCCCATTGGTTCGCCGCCGCTCGCCGAGTTGGCGAAGGGACGCAAAAGCGCGTGCATCCTCATCTGCGACATCACGCGCCCTGTGCCGAACAAGCTGATCCTGCCGCCACTGTTGCGCATCCTCGAAACGCAAGGCATCCCGCGCGATGAGATCATGATCCTCGTCGCCACCGGCCTGCACCGACCCAATCAAGGCAACGAGCTTGAGGAGATGGTCGGCCCCGACATCGTCAAACACTATCGCATCGAAAACCACTTCGGCAAACGCCTGAGCGATCACGCGTTCCTCGGCATCACGCCGAACGACGTCCCCGCGTACATCGACAAACGCTACGTCCACGCCGACCTCAAGATCACGACCGGCCTCATCGAGCCGCACTTAATGGCTGGCTATAGCGGCGGCCGTAAGGTCATCTGCCCCGGCATCGCGGCCCTCGAAACGGTCAAGATCTGGCACGGGCCGAAATTCCTCGAACATCCCAAGGCCGACTGCGGCTTCGTCGAAGGTAATCCCGTTCACGAGGAGAACACGCGCATCGCCAAGATGGCCGGCTGCGACTTCATCGTCAACGTCTGCATCGATGGGCAACGCCAAGTGTTGTGGGTCGGCGCCGGCGATATGGAAAAGGCGTGGCACGAGGGCGTCCGCTTCGTCGAGAACGTGGTGCGCGTGCCAGTGGCGGAGCCGATGGATGTCGTCGTCACGTCGAGCGCCGGCTATCCGCTCGATACGACGTGGTACCAGGCGATCAAGGGATTGACGGGCTGCCTGCCGATCGTCAAGCAAGGCGGCACCATCGTTCTGGCCGCGAGTCTGTCGGAAGGCATCGGCTCGCCGGAGTTTCAGCATCTCATCTCTGACAATCCCGACCTGCCGGCGTTCATCAAACGCATCCTGGGCAAGGACTACTTCGTGATGGACCAATGGCAACTCGAGGAGTTCGTCAAGGTCTTCAAACGCTGTAAGGTCAAGGTGGTGACGCAGGGCCTGAGCGCGGAGACGCTGAAGAAGTGCCACGTTGAACTGGCGCCGTCGGTCGAGCAGGCGGTCGCGGAATGTCTGACGGAGTACGGCGCCAACGCGAAGATCGCCGTCATTCCGAAGGGCCCGTATGTGTTGCCGTATGTTGGATGCTAGTGCCCGCGCCGGAGCGAGTGCTCCACTTCTTCAGCAGTCCAACAGGGAAGAGGGGAGTAGCACCAGACGCTATTCGCCAACAACGCTCGTGCGGCCAACGGCGACGTCGAACTCGCTCATTAGCGGGATCGCCATCGCTAAAATGGCGAAGGTGAACGCGCCGCCGGTGACGACGAGCGGAATCAATGGATCGCTCGACTCGGCGGTGCCGGACTTGCCGATGAGGACGTTGGTAATCGTGTAGAAGACCGCGATGGGCAAAATGACGCTGGCCAGGTTGAGCGCCGCCGACGGACGCTCGGCGCTCAGCACCCACCAGAGGCCACCGATCCCCGCGATGATGAAGCCCGCGAAGCTGAGCCATTGATACTCGAAGCGCCCCGTGATGCGGATCAAGTAGATGCACACCAGCGTGCCGACGGAGAGAAAGAAGACCGTGCCCAGGGCGTTGATGGCCGCGAATCGGCTGTTGTCCGCGCGCAGGGCGACATGGATGCCGAGCATGACCGTGAATGCCATCAACACCACGACTGCGAGGCTCATGCACAGCGCGGCTTCGGTGTTTTTCCAGGCCGCCAAATAGGGCTGCGCTGGCTTGCCGAGCTGCAGACGCACGGCATAGACGACGATCAAGATCAACGGCGGCACGATGTACTCTTTCGTGTTGTAGAGAATGCCGAAGATCTTGCCGAAGATGAATTCTTTGGGCGACAAATCGGTGACGAGGAGCAGATCGAGGGCGCCGAGATCGCGTTCAGAGGTGATCGACGTCACTGCTTGCGCGCTGATGAGCAGCAGGCTGAGGATCGTGATCGGCACCAGGCCGTAGGCGGCGACGAACTCGCCCGGCGGCATAACGAACAGCGCGTAATAGGCGACTAGCGCCAACACGATGAAGTAGGCGGTCTTGACGATCAGCGGCCGTCGGCCGTAGGCGCGCGTGAGGATCTCACGCCACAGGATCGGGTTCTCCCAGACGGCGCGGACTCGGCCGGGGGCGGCGTGGATGCGGTCAGGCTCGACCGGTTCGGCGCCGGCGACCTCGCGCTGCATGATCGGTTCACCGCTCGGATTCCACACGCGCAACATCATGATGCCCAGGCCGTTGAGCAGCACGCTCATCAAGAGCATGACGATGCCGTAGATGTGCGCCGCGCTGAGCCCCGCGACGACGGCGGGCGGATCGAGCACCTCACCCAGGGCCAGGAAGGGATCGAGCGCGGCCTGCCAGGTGCGGACCGTCGCTGTGTCGAGCGCCGCGGAGAAGTATGGGATCAGGGCAAGCGCCTGCACGAGGCACAGATAAAGCACCACAAAGAGCACGGTCATCGCCAGCGCCTGAAACGTCTTGTCGCGCCAGAGCGCGACCAGGCCGCCGAGCGAACCCGCAGCCAGCGCCGTCGTGGCGAGGATCAGCATCGTTTCAAGTACTTGGGAGACATCGACGCCGCCCAGAATCATCAGCAGCGCGAACACCGGGATCGAACCCGCCAGGAGGATGCCCATCTGCAACAGGCTGCCGAAGAGCTTGCCGAGAACGATTTCGTAGTTGTGCAAGTCGGTCAAGAGCAGCAAGAGGAACGTGCGGCGATCCTTTTCCAGCGCGATGGTGCTCGCCGCGGACAGGGCCGAGAAGAAGAGCAGGAGGACGAGTTGCACGTAGGCGAGCACGCGAAAGCCGATGAGGCCGAAGCGCGCGAGATCGCCGAGCGTGGCGGTGTATTCCCAGCCGACGGACGTTTGCCAGGCCGTCAGCAGCAGGATCCACAGCGCGCCCAGATAGAGGGCGCGCGCGAAGTAGTGCCCGGAACGGCGGGGCAGGGTGAGCCATTCGCGAATGAAGATCGGCCCCAGCATAATGCCCGCCTAGCCATGCCCACCAAGACGCTTGTTGGGATTAATACGATGCAAACCTGGGTTTGGTTTGCAATCGTATTGTTGTAGAGCGTAAGGCGCGGCGGACAATAGCGAGGGGCCCTCTGTCGTTTGTGGTTTTGCGTTCGCATGCTCGATTGGGAACGCCAAGCCGCAAGCGGCATGCAAGTTGGGCTTGATTCTTTTCGTGAAAAGGGCTAAGTGCCCATTTGCAAGCGGATCATGGTTGGGTCGTTTCAATCCTTACGCCGGGCGAGCGTGTACGGAGACACAGCGCCATGCAGGAATTGCATCCCTACAGGACGAATGTGCTGGAGAATCCGGCCGTTTCTCTGCAGGCCATCTTCGGACGGCCCGAGTTCGATGCGGCACTTGAAGCTCGACCCGAACATCTGCAAGGGCCTCACAATCCGCACGAGTTTGCCCAGAAGCTCTATAGCCTCGAATCGCTGCTGCCTTCGGCCGCGCGCGCGAATCCGCCGGAGCCGTATTCGTTGCAATGGTTTCTCGACATCGAAAATCAACGCCTTTGCAGGCACGGCCGTTGGATTCCGAAGCTGCTCGAATTCGCCAAACATTCAGGTGAAAAGCTGCTGGGTCTGGGTCACGGCTTGGGCACAGATTGGGCACAATATGCACAAAACGGCGCGTCGGTGATTGTATGTAGTCCCGTGACGGCGCAGCTGGAGTTGGTGCGGCGCAACTTTGAATTGCGCGGTTTGCAAGGGCGATTCATTCAAGCGCGGCCGACGTTGCTGCCTCTGGAATCGAATAGTATTGATGTCGTGTGCATCAGCAGTCTACATCACGGCATAGACGATCCGGAAAAGGTTATCGAGGAAGTTCACCGCGTTTTGAAACCTGGCGGTAAAGTCCTGGCTGTCACGCCCGCCTATTATGCCGTGGACTTCTGGACACGCACGCTTTTCTTCTGGAACCGCTGGCTGCGGCCCCAGCGCGGCCAGAACCCACTGCGCTGCCAACACCGACTCTCCGCCTGGGAAGTCAAGCGGCTGTTCGCGCGGTTCACGGAAATCCGCGTGCGCAAACGGCAACTGCGTCGGCCCGAGGTTCCTCACGTTTGGCGTTGGATTCCGTTGCCGATCTTGGCGCGTTTGATGGGTCGGGTGTTGGTGTTGAAGGCGTTCAAGCCACTGAAGCCACACGAAGTTTAGGGAGAGGGACGGACGCAGCAGCTGTTGTGGAAAGGTGATCGAGCGCAAAAAAGAAAAAAAATCGAGGTAGCGACTCCCAGCGCGAGGCAGTGACTCAACGCGAGCACCACCCAGTCACTACCCCGATTTTCATCATGACGCTTTGTCATGACACTTGAGTATTGCCCATCTTCTCTAGAACTCAAATTTTACCTGAAGTGAATCTGCGCAAATTCCCCCATTTCGAGGCCGACTGCGCGGGTTATGCCGATTGTCGCGAATGAGGGGATTTTAGGGGCGAGCGGCGCGTCACGAATCAAGGATAGCTGCTGTCTTGAACGAGCACGACGCCATCGGGGAACAGGCGCGGCGCCGCATCATTCCAGATTAGGGTCTCGACGCGGCCGTCGAGGAAGAGGTAGTTCGCCGAATTCGCATGGCGATCAAGGGCGACCCACGGCTGAAAGCTTTGCGTGCCGAGCCAGATGTCGAAATCGTCCTGACGCGGGTCTTCGCCGTTGGCCACGGTAAGCATCTCGCCCCGGCGTTCGACGAAGGCGATGAAGTTCGACATGCCGACCTCACTGCTGAAGCGCTGTCGAGTCCATGTGCCGTAGCGGCGCGATTGATGGCTCAGCAACGAGTTCATCAAGTAGCTGGCACGATGCTCGACGCCGTCAATTAGGCCATTCTCGACAAAAGGTACGCGGTAGGTAGCATCGATCGTACAGCGATAAATGGCTTCGCTGGGCAAGAGGATTCCTTGGCGGGAGAGATTCTCGTCCGCCTCCTGAGCGCCGCCGATATGGGGCATCAGCTTGTCTTCCCAGTAGATCTCCGCGAAGGAGTTGCTGTGCTGGGTGTTCGAGGCCACGTCGGCATCGTAGGGATGGTGGAGAAAGAACTGCCCATTTGTCACGTCGTAATATTGATGTACCGCGAACCCGATCTGACGCAGGTGATACTGGCACTGCGTGCGCGCCGCCAGCCCGCGCACCCGCTGAACGGCCGGCACTAGCAGAGCGATCAGAATGGCGCCGATGGTGATAACGACCAGCACTTCAATCAGCGTGAAGGCAGCGCGACGGCGCGGCATATCGCGTCCCCTGGTATTACGATTCATGGAATTGTAATAACTGCGAAACGAAAGTCAACGTGCGGTGACAGGGCGTGGGTGAATTGGCCGATCGACCACCAAATTGGTACCATGAAAATGGTTCGACAGGTGCCTCAGCATGTCGCTGGGGACAATAGGGAAAACGGTGCAAATCCGTTGCGGGGCCGCCGCTGTAATCGGCGAGGCTTGCCAATTGCCGCTCGGGGTTTAGCGTTCGCATGACCCATGTGAACGCTAACCGAAGAGGCACGCCACTGGATGCGAACGCATCCGGGAAGGCGCTGGCAAGCCGTTATCAGCCGAGAGCCAGAAGACCTGCCTGTCGCGTCAACACTCGCTGCTTCGGACTCAAGCCGGCGCGTGGACAGGTCCTCGTACCGCCGCGCGCAAGTCCCAAGCAGATTTTCCTGCCCGAGCCTGGCAGACAAGGACTTGCACATGTTTAATCGAATCGAGTCGCGCCGCCGCAAGCTGACGTTTTCGACCCCGTTCTCCGAGAGGCGCCGCGCGTTCACTCTCATCGAACTGCTGGTCGTGATCGCCATTATCGCCATTCTGATCGGGATCCTGGTCCCCGCCGTGCAAAGGGTGCGCGAGGCTGCGGCCCGCATTCAAGGCGTCAACAATCTCAAGCAGCTCGTCCTCGCAGCCCACAATTACGAATTCTCGTTCAAGGAGCTTCCCCCAGCGGTCGATGCCGCCGCCGCCTGGCCTGCGGGACGCTACTGGTTCGGCACAACGGTGTCGCAAACCGTTTCTCCCTGGGCGGTCATTTCCTCCGATGCGACCAACGGAATTCTCAGTCCGTACTACCAGGGCAACACAAAGGTCACGCAATGTCCCAAGTTCAGCGGCTACCCCATAACCAAGGTCTACAACGGACTCACGGCCGGGTATGCGTACAACTATTACATGTCGAACGCCCAGCTGGCGATCCTCCCGAGCAGCCAGGTGTTCCTGTTCAAGGACACCACCTTCGTCAAGTCCGATGGCGCGATGGAGGAGCCGTACGGAGGTTACTTCAAGGCGCTTTCGGACTTTCAGACGCCCCCCGCGTGGGGTTTCAGCGGCTTCCAGCTGACGCACTTCCGCTTCAGCGCCGGCACCGCGAACGTGGCATTCGCGGACGGGCATGTCGAGTCGCGCAAAGAAGTCCCCGTCGCCAATCCGTCGTTTGTCCCGCAACCATTCATCGACTCCCGAGTCACGAACAAGCTCGGCTTTCTGGCCGATACGGATTTGCCATATAAGGGGCGGTAGCAACGATATCGGCGGGCCGAACCCGTATGAGGCCGATTGAATTTGCATCACCTATTAGCAACTGGCCGCTTGTGTCCAACGAGCGCCGCGCGGTTCAACTCCAATGGCAGAGGAGGAAACCACCGCCACGGCCAAGGTTCCGTATATTTCGCCTTTGGGCTGGCCTTTCCATCCCGCAGCGGCTAGAATAATCCCACTGTTCCTCTACAGCCCTGATGCCTTGCTTTTCCCCAGAATTACACTTTTGGACCTGGCGGACATCAAGCTTGCGGAGTAGGACGTATTGCTCGTCCTCGTGTGCACGGTGACGCCGACCCAGGCCGCTTTTTCTCCACACAACCACGTGCGCAGTGATGGCGGGACGCTTCGTATTTACGGGCACCGGGAATTTCGTCATGGGTCAGGCGAGGCGTATTGGGAATCGAGGCGACACGATAGCGACGTTCTGCGATCGACAGGATTTCCCACCACTCGAACATCCACCTGTTCCAGACCGTGGCTGACTTCCCCGCGTAATTAGGGTATTTCCTCAGTGGTGCCAAAGAGAAACTATGCCAGCACAACAGCAAGAAAAACAACCGCGGGCCGAACGCGATAAGCAGGTCGAAAAGCGACTCGACCTAATCATCGGCGAACAGGTAATGCACCTGTTGGGTCAGCCCGGACAATTGCACAGCATTCAGGTACGCAAGGTTTGGGACGACCATTATCGCGTCAATATATTCGTCGGTGGCGATGCCGTTTGCACGCACGTCGCCCACAGCTACTTCCTGAGGACCGATGCCGCGGGCATTATCGTCGCAGCGACGCCAAGTATCAAAAGGCAGTATTAGCGCTTTCCATCTCTGGAGTTTTTTTAGGAGTTTGCGAATGGGTAAGAAGTTGTACGTCGGCAACTTGAGTTATGAGGTTTCCGACAGCGATCTGTCGTCGATGTTCACGGCCTTCGGGACCGTGCAGTCGGCGCAAGTCATCATGGACCGCGACACGGGCCGTTCCAAAGGCTTCGGTTTCGTCGAAATGGGCAGCGATCAAGAAGCTCAGGCGGCCATCACCGGCCTGAATGGCAAGGAAGTCGGCGGCCGCGCCTTGACCGTGAATGAGGCCAGACCGAAGACCGAAGGCGGCGGCCGTGGCGGTGGCGGCGGCGGCCGGGGCGGTTACGGCGGTGGTGGCGGCGGCGGTGGCCGGCGCTACTAGCAAACTCGCAACGTGACAGTAATCGGCGGCCTGGCCCTTGAACCGTTCAGGCCGCCTTTATCTCCGCACGCCTATTATTCGACGCGCGGGGATATTCGCCAATTGAATGACCATGAAACCCCCAAGGAGAACGCATGCCTTTACGAATGCGCGTCCACGATCGCGAACCCATTGGAGCCGCTCTGCGCCGCTTCAAGAAACTGCTCGAACGGAGCGGTCTGACCAAGGAACTCCGCAAACGCAAGCACTATGAGAAACCTTGCGAGGCCCGTCGGCGCGCCGAAATGCGCAAGAAAAGCGCCATCCGCAAAGCCAAGTTACCCGCCAAGCCGCCAACCTTCCGGTAACCACGCGCCGGTTTGGCCTCAGCCGTTGTCGGCTGACGAGGTTCCAACGTCAGGTGTAATCCATGCTGAACGTCGACCAGGTCAACAAGCAGCTCCATATCCTGGATTCAGGCGATGACGCCGCCCAGCGGCAAGCGCTGCATACCTTGAGAAACATCGAAGCACAAAACTGGAGCACCGCGCCCAACGCCCTCGTGAATTCCCTCGTCGAGGCGCTGCAACAGCAGATTCTCAGCGGGCCCCGGCCGCCGGTCGTGCACAAGGAAATCGCCGCGCTCATCAGCAACGTCGGCACCCGATCCAAGTCGGCGATTCCGCAACTCATCCAGTTCCTACAAGACGGAACTCCCGATTCCATCCGCGAAGCCGCGGCAACCGTCCTCGGCAAATTCGGCAGCGACGCCAAGAGCGCCGTCGAATCGTTGATCGCGATTTCCAGCGTGCCCTCGTCGCTCGGCGTTCATGCCGTGCGGGCCTTGCGCGATATCGGCTGCGCCGACCACCGTGTCCGCACCGCGCTGATCCAGCTCTGGAACGCGCCGATTCAATCCCAGAACAATCAGATCCAACTGGCGATCGCCTTGTGTAAGCTCAAGATCGATGCCGTCGGTCTGGTCCCGTTCTTGACGAACCGTTTGCTGGCCAGCCAGGACGAAGCGCTGCGCAAATCGGCCGCGGAAGGCCTGAGCTGGTGCAACAAGAACGATCTCGACGTGGTCCCGGCCCTGGTCACGTCGACGTTGAACGACAAGAATGAGGACGTCCGCCAGATCGCCAAGAACGCCCTCGACCATCTGAAGCTCTCCAACGAAAAAGCCATCGATCTGTGCGCGAAGCAGCTGAAAGATTCCCTCCATGCCGAAGCGGCGCTGCGCAAGACCGGTCAGCCGGCCGTGCCCGCGTTGATCCTGGCGCTGGGCGGCGGCGACGCGACGGTCCGCGTCAAGGCCGCGCGCATTCTGGCTTGTTTCGGTGAACTCGGCGCGAACGCCGTCCCCGCGCTAATGACCGCGCTGCGCGATAAGGACTGGGAAATCCGCCTTGAGGCCGCCAAAGGCCTCTGGAACATCACGAAAAAAACCGACGACGTCGTCCCGGTCTTGATTCAGCTTCTCGACGACAAGCGTGCCACCGATATCGAGGACGGTGAAGCGCGACGCAGGATCCTCCAGACGGTCATTGAGTCGCTGTGGCGCATCGGTCCCCCAGCAAGCGCGGCCGTGCCGGCGCTCTTGAAAATGACCAAGGACAAGAATCGCCTCGTGAGCCAATCGGCGCGCGAAGCGGTCAAGAAGATTCAACCCTCGGCGATCAAATAAGCGCGAATATCTCGCATGGTGAGTCCCTCGTTCGACCAAATTCAACAATACGAATCACGAAAACACGAAAGAATGAAAACACGAAAAAGGAACCCAAGTGATTCCTTTCGTGTTTTCATTCTTTCGTGTTTTCGTGATAAGGTTTTTGGTGCGGCCCGGCCGCGTCCGGTTAAATCTAGAATAACTCCGTCACCGGATTGCCGTCGCAAATCGTGTGGAACTGTCCCTGGATGTCGTACAGTTGCGCCCGTGGGTCGATGCCGAAGAGATGGAAGAGCGTCGCGGACAGTTCGCTGACGTGGACCGGGCGTTCGCGCGGATACGCCGAGTGCCCGTCGGACGAACCGATCACCTGCCCGCCGCGCACGCCGCCGCCGGCCAGCACCACCGAATAGCAATTGCACCAGTGGTCGCGGCCCGTCGCATTGTTCGTGTTATTCGAGAACTGCACGCCGACGCGCGGCGTGCGGCCGAACTCGCCCATCCAGATGACGAGCGTGTCGTCGAGCATGCCGCGCGTGTGCAGATCGTCCAGGAGCGCGCTGAACGATTGATCCGCCGGGGGGCAGAGCTGCTCGCGCACGCGGACGTTGTGGTTTTGATGCGTATCCCAGCTGCCGCGATCGACATCGACGTGCGAAAAGACCGAGACGAACGGCACGCCCGCTTCAACGAGCCGCCGCGCCAGCAGAGCGCTTTGTCCTTGGGAATGTCGGCCGTAGCGATCGCGCAGCCGATCGGGTTCGCGGCTCAAATCGAAAGCGGTGCGTGTCTGCGGCGCCGTCAGCATATTGAACGCGCGCTGGTAGTGCGTGTGCATCGATTCGACGCTGGCCCGATCCACCGCGCGGCGAGCGCTGTCGAAGCGATCCAGCAACGATTGCCGGGATTCCAGGCGATGCCCATCTACATCTCCCGGCGCGGCCAGGCTCTCGACGCGGAAGTCAGGCTCGCCTGGATCGGCGCCGAGGACAAACGGATCGTATGCCGCGCCGAGGTAGCCGCCCAGAAGGCCCGGCGACTTCGCCGGCCCGTTGTTCGTCGTATTCGGCATGATGACGTGAAACGGCATCGACGTTTCCGGCGGCCGCAGACGCGCGACGACCGAGGCGTAATGCGGATGATCCGTGCGCCGCGCGGCCGTGCGATTGGAGATCGCCATCGGATCGGTCGCCTCGCGGCCGACGAGACTGCAATAGATCGCCGGATTGTGGCAGCGAATCGTGTGATGCACGCCGCGCAGGATCGCGATCTTGTCCGTGTGCATGGCGACGCGCGAAAGCGCGTCGGTCATGCGGATGCCGGTGACGCGCGTGGCGATCGTCGAGAAGATGCCGCGCATCTCTGCGGGAGCGTCGGGCTTGGGATCGAAGGTCTCCGCTTGGTATGGCCCGCCCACCTGAAAGAGAAGGATGCATGCCTTGGCGCGCGGGCGGATATTCGCCGAGCGCGGCGCGGTCTGGGCTGCGAGCGTGTGCAAAAGCCCGCCGGAGAGCAGCGAGACGCCGCCGAACTGGAAGAGACCGCGTCGATGCAGCATCATGAGGAACCCCAATCCGTCTTCGTTTAGCCTTCGCAGTATCCCACGCGATCGCAAGCGGCACAGGGAGCGCTAAACAAAGACTATACCACATCACCCCTCGTCAAGCAATTTCCCAAGTCGCTCGCCCAGTTGTTCCTCGGCAGCGGGGGTCCACAGGTAATCGTCCATCGGCACGAAGCCTCCCTCGGACGTGAAATCAGCGGGCGGAGCGGGCAGCAGCGCGAGGTTGCCGAGATTCGTATCGCCGGTCGCAAGCGTGAAGTGTTTGATGCGGCCGAGTTCGTTGGCCGCAACGGAGCCGAGCAGAACGGGAGTCGGGCCGTCCGTGATGATGAGGCTTTCTTCGATGCCGAGCGTTGTCGGCACGTTATCGACGAGAGCGCGCACGGTGAATGGCGCGATACCGGCCATGCCCGCTTCGCCGCTCGACACCAAGAAACACGGCACGACACGGCGGAAACCGTCCACGATCAGCTTGCCGTCGCGCGCGGGCAGGCTGCGTAGCGTGTGGATCGAATCGTCATCCTGCTCGACCATGAAGCGCGTCGCGGAGATGCGCAGCGAACGCTGGAACGTTTTCTTCGACACACAGCGCACGAGCTGCGTATGCAGCAAGCGATCGGCAACGTGCCAGGATATGCGATAGGCGCCGACCCCGCGCAACTTGGGCAAGGGGGCGATCACAAGAGCTTGCCTCGCCAGGCGTTGCTCGCTCGTGAACGAGATGGACGTCTCACCGCCGCCGCCATCCTCGGGTTCGATTGCGACACGCAGATCGAGATCCTGCGCCGCCGCCAACGGACCCACGCTCCGCACGATGGCGGACGCGAACAGGTGTTTCACCTGCGTATTCACGAACGCCCGACCCGCGACCGTATCCGCGCCCAGTAGCGCATGAACGCTCGCCAGCTCGACGCCAACGCCGTCCACGAACGCGGCCTTGGCGATGATCGGCATCTCGACCTGCCCGAGGGCATGCTCACGCCAAGAAACATGGGCGGTAGATGATTGCGCCGGCGTCGGCACGCGAAAGAGAACGCGTACGGGCGCCATTTTCTTGCCGGGCACGATGAGCTCCGCGGGCATGGAGGGTCCATCGGCAACAAGGCACAGCGTGAAGTCGTGCTTATCGCGCGCGGCATTCGCCGGGAGAAGCACATTCGCCTCGACGATCACCGCGTCGGCGTTCCACGGGATCGGCAGCGCGTCAAGCACCAGCCCCGCCTTCTCATAGCGGACGTGCAGACCGGCGTTGCGTGTAGTCGATTGCGTCATGGTCAATGGTATCGTGGGACCGTAGGCCGGGTTGCCAATCCGGCCCACACTCTTATCTCACGATCATTGCAGACGTGCCAGCGCGTCGTCAAGAGCGCGATCAAGATCGTGCGGATTCACGTTCTCGCGGCAGATCAAGCAGTCCGCGGCGCGCGCGACGCGAAAGCGATGGGCGCGATAGGCCTCGTCGAAAATGCCCGGAACCTTTTCAAGGGTGAACAGCAGACTGGAAAAGCCCGGAGCATAGTCTTTGCCGTGCGTCAAGAGCTGCAGCGTGATCTGGGCGTGCAAGGCGGCGATCGTTTCGATGGACGCCCGGCTCGCGGGAATCGTCGTCTCCGGCGCTGGCCCGCCCGGCGCGGAATAATCGGGCGGCTTGCCGTCGTCAACCTTGACCGTGCGGCGCAGATGACTCGCGACGCAGCCATAGCACGGCCCGTCGGAGACGAACCAGTGCACGAACCCGCCGATGCCGCCCGACAGCACTTCGCCGAGCGTCCACGGCTTCTTGTGCCGCCGCATCAAGGCGTCAAAGAAAAACTTCGCCGGCTCGTTGTCCGCGGCACAGATACCAAGATCGCACGAGCGGACGGCTTCTTCGATTGGCTCACCGAACGCCGAATCCATCAGGTTGCAGCGCAGAGTCTTGACATGCAAATCGGCCCGGCGTTCTTCAAGCCAATTCTTGGCGAAATCGACCTTGAACGAATCGACGGCGGACATGGGAAATGGATGGCGTATCACATTGTGCGCTTTGTAGATATCGGGCTCAACAAGCGTGACGTGCGTGAGGCGCGGATCGCGGCACACGATATCGAGGACGGTCATGCCGCCCGAGCCCGCGCCGACCTGGAAGAGGTGCGCCATGAAAGCTTTCTACACGGCCTCGGGCAACGGCCATTCGCCGGTTTCGTGCCAGACCTCATAGCACGCCAGCCAGCGCCAGGCTGCCTGCACGGCGAACACGCAGGTGAACTTCGCCGGGTCCCAACGGCTCGTCTCGCGCGTGCTGCCTTGCCGCCACATGCACAAGAGCTGCCCTTCCAGAAGATGAGGGCAAATCTTCAACGGCGTCAAGACGCGCGTCTCCGGCGCCAGGAGTGGGTATTCCGTGGGCAGCCGCGTCTCCAGCTGATAGATGTTGTGCATCGGCTTGAGAGCATAGCGCAACAACAAACTCTTGCCGTGCTTGACGACCTTGATCTTGTACTCCTCGGCGCGCTCCCCATTGTAGCGCTCGAGGATCGGGATCTCGATAGTCAGCAGGCGTCTCTTGCCGGTTTCGCTGTCGAGGAGGCTCATAAGCAGTTGCCAGTAGTCAGTTGTCAGTGGTGAGGGTTCAATGGTCACTGACCACTGACTACTGGCCACTGACCACTGCGTAATGGCACGGCACCGACTGGATCGCGGAGATGACCTCCTCGTCGCTGATCTCCTCGCTGGCGCCCACGAACGAGGTGTCGCGCCGATCCATCAGGATCGCGAGGCTGTCCTGGGCGTTGCCGCGCAGGGCGTCGATTAATTTTTGGCGTTCTTCGGTGTTGACGGCTCGAAAGTCCATGCTGGGTCTCCTTGCGGGGTTCGACTTGTTCTCAAACGAACGTTGGCATCGCCGCGGTCTTGATGATCGGCCCCTTGGCCAATTCCGCGAGGATGAGAAACACGGCGCGGTCCAGTTGCCCTTCGTCGGCGCCGACCGCGATCAGCTCCTTGTCGACACTCCAATAATACCGCGCGCCCGTATCGCTTAACAAGAGGTGAATTTGCTGGCGCGGCTCGGCGAGGGCGATCTTGACGACCAGCGTCGGGGCGTCCGCAATTTTGGCCGCCTCATATTCCACCTTTGCGAAAAGCCGGCTCAGCTTGTTCAAAGGCTCCGCATGGGATTCGATCACGTTCCACACGGGGCGCAACGGAGACGCGAGATCGTTGCCGATCGCCACCTGCACCGGCAGCGAGCGGTAACGCGCATCCCCCTTGCCCAGTGCGCACCAACTGAAGCAGAGATCGCCATACGCCTGAATATTGCTGGCGTCGATTCGCCCCTGGGTACGCGCGTCGGCCGTGCCGATGGCGAAGACGCCTTCACCGCCGCGGAGATTGGCGACCCATTGACTGTCGCCGTGCAGATCGCCGCTGCTGGGTGAGCGCATGCTGCCCGGATGGGTGTGGACGACGCCGATGATCGCGAGCCGCTTGTCGGACTGGCGAATGATGCGGCTCGCCAGGGCCTGAGCTTCGCTGTTGAATTGCACGTGCGCGGCGCCAGCGTCGCGCTCGGCGCCGGCAGGCAGGGCGGCCAGAGCGACCGCCTCGGTGCCTTGGCGTAGGCCCATCAGCACCCAGCCGATCTCTTCGTCGCCGCGCGCCGAGCGGCGATGCTCGGCGAAATCCTCGAACAGCGTGCGGGCGACGCCATCGGTAAGCACGATGCGCTCGAGAGACGCAAGGCCCACGCTCGCAAGCGTTGCCTGCTTCTCCTTGGTGCGCTTCGACCAACCAAACAATCGGCTCAGCCATTTGAACATGCGCGGTCTTTCAATGTGGGCTTCAGCATCATACAGGCAAGAGCGATTTGTGTCAAAGTCAGGAGTGACTCTTTACACGCCTGGACGAAGGGCCGTCGCGATATGTCGAATCGTCTCGGGCGTGGTGCGGCAACAACCGCCTATCAACCTTGCGCCCGCCTTGTGCCAGCGCTGGACGCAGTCGCGCCATTCGGGCTCTGCAGTCGCGCCTTGCCAGCAGCGCTGCTTTGCGTCCCATGATTCACCACGGTTGGGATAGACGACGAGCGGTATCGTGGAGACCTCGGCGACCGTTGTGAGCAAGCCGTCGATGAAACGAGGCGCCGAGCAATTGACGCCGGCCGCGATGACGTTTGGCGCTGCGTTGGCCAATTCGATGGCGTCGCGGAACGATTCGCCGTGGCAGAGATGGCGCTCGTCCTTGCAGCTGAAGCTCAGCCAGGCGGACATGTGCGGAAACTCGCCGAGTAGCCTCACCAGCGCCTCGGCTTCGAGCAGGCACGGGATCGTTTCGCAGGCGAAGAGGTCGGCGCCGCTGTCGGCCAGGATCTCGACGCGCGGGCGATGCCAGTCGATGAGTTGTTGGAGGGTCAGGCCATAGTCGCCGCGATACTCCGAGCCGTCAGCGAGAGAAGCGCCGTAACAGCCGATCGATGCAGCGACGAGCGGCTTGAGGCGCTCCCGATTGGAGGGGAGAAAATACTCGTCACGCGCTTGCTGAGCCAGGCGAACGCTCAGGCGCAGGACATTGGCCGCTTGCGCTTCGCTCAGACCGCGCCGCGTCAGGCCGGGGATGGTCGCCTGATAGCTGGCGGTGGTGGCGACGTTGGCGCCGGCAGAGAAGTAATCGTAATGCACCTGGCGAATCAGATGGGGATTCTCGATCAGCAATTTCGCGGACCACAACGGATCGCGCAGATCCGCCCCGCGCCGTTCGAGTTCGGTCGCGAGCGCCCCGTCGAGAATGACGACGTTGGAGCGTTCCAAGAATGGCGCGATCGGATTCATGGAGAAGAAACCCCGCAGGCTCCTTTGTCGCCTGCAGGCTTGAAACACCACTCACCAAAATCACGGCGGCGACGTCGGCAGCATCTCTTCGTATTCGGAGCGATCCTCCGTGTCATTGTACCGCGCAGGCACGATGAGCAGGTCGTCGTTCATTTCGCCGCGCGTGAAGATTTTGCGGAACTTCGTGATGAACAGGCCTTCCGTGAGATGCCCGGCGAGGTGCTGCAAGTCCTGAACTTCCTTCGCGGGGGCTTGCCGGACGAGGTAGCCGTAGGGGCGCTCCTTGAACGCCTTGGCGAGTCGTTCACGGATGACCTTGGCGATCGCCTTGGCGCGCACCGGGTCTTTGGTGTCGGCGATGGTAAAGCCGGCGTCGACGTCGGGGACTTTTTCGCTATAGGTGAATTTACCTGTAAGGATGTCGATGTCGTTCTTGGAAAGCTTGCGGGCCCACTCCATCGTGGTCGGGATCTTGCCGTCTTTGCCGGGTTGCGGACGTTGGCCGGGGAAGAACCGGAAGCCGAGTTCCTGGGCGCGCGTCAAAAGAGGCGGGATCTGCGGGCCGAAGCGTTTCAGCCAATCGTCGCCGCCGCCGGGGATGCCGTCCGGCGTGCAGCCGATCGCGCCTTGCAGCGACGGGATCCAGGTGTACTGGTAAGTCATGTCGCCCGGCAGATCGACCTTGAACGGCGCCTGCACATAAAAGAGCGCCTCGGTCTTTTCCTTCACCGAGATCTGCGTGATCTTCAGCGGATAGACGAGCTTCTCGGTCGTGAAACTGAAGCGCGTCGGCGACACCTCGCCGGCGAATGTGCCGTCCTTGTTGCGCTTCATCTGCGCGGTGTCGATCTTCATCACCGTGAAGATCCATTTCTTCTGCACGTAATGGTTCAGCGTCGCCTCGTCGCCCGAGTAGTTGTACTTGTGATCCTTCAGCCATTGATAGAGATCGTCCGCGCGCTCGGCCGTAATGATCTTGTAATCGAGCGTGCCAACCACGCCTTCCTCGAGCACGATGACCTTGGGCGGCGGCGTGCCATCCTTCTTCGTGGTGGGATCCGGCGAACTAGGCGGTAATCCACCGCTTTTGAACAACTTTTTCGGCGCAGGATCGATGATGTGCAGCAGCTTCGAGTGCGGCATTTCGCGGCGTTTCATGATCGAGTAGATCGCGAAGTGCCTGAAGAAATCGCGCGGCATCTCGTTGAGCTTGGGCTGGCTGGGCGTCGGAATCACCATGCCGAAGTCGAGGGCGTTGCCTTCGAACTTGGGCTGCACCGTGAAGGTCTCCTTCTTCTCGACCGGGTCCCAGGTGATGTACGCCTTCTGCGCCGGCTGCAAGATGTCGGCGTTCTTGGCCGAGAAGTAGCAGCACGCCGCGTCGGCCTGGCGCGAGCTAAGAATGCCGATCAGCACGAGCGGCAGCGTCCAAAGTAGCGATCGGTTCATGGCTGAGGGCCTCGAAGGGAAGAGGGAAAGGACGCACCGATTATAACGCGCGCGCGTGGCGTTGCAAGGACGCGCGGATCTTATTCGTTTTCCGCTTGCGATGAAAAATGGTCGTTTGCACACTATTGATCGCACGCCAAAGCTCAGCAGCGGCGGCCTGCTGGGCCTGATACTGTGGAAACCGATAAAAGAGCCGCCGGCTGCTGCAGCAGATTGTTCGGCAACGCCTAGCCCGCAATTCTCACCGATACCCTGGCGCGATGGCCCCTAATTTGGCATAAAGACGTTGCCACAAGGTCTTTATCCCAAACGCAGGAGGCCATCGCATTATGACACCATGGCCGACGGCATCGGCTCAGGCCTGTTTGACCCGGTCTCCGACACGATCGTCGAAAAGGTGTAGAGATCTTCCCCAGGCACCTTTACAAGATCACTTCAAGAAAACGCAAATCTCGCAGGGGCTTTTCGGGAGCTTGAGTCCGGACAACCCAAGCAGGCCGCCCAGCAGCATGGCGACCGACAAGGAACCCAGCTGCCCCACGCTCAGGGGGTTCAGCATCGCGTCCAGCTTGGCCGATAGCGCTCCGGCGACTTTGGCTTGTGCGGCCAACGCTGCGCTGGCCGCCGCCTTGGCCTGGACCGACATCGCCGCGCTCGCCTTCATGTCGAGGGAGGCCGCCAGAGCGATCACCGCCTTCAAGTCGACCTTGGCGAGGAAGCTGGCGACCAGCGAGGCCGAACCTGACGCGAGCAGGTTGATACCCAGCCCCGTCTTGATCGACGCAACCGCTGCCAACAAACCGGATAGCTGCGCCAGTTCCAACGGCGGGACGGTCATGGCCGGCAAGTTGAGATCGAGCATGGCCTGGATCATCGCCCCCAGCTGGCTCAGCGGATCCGGGGGCTTGAAGGGGAGGCTCAACGCCAGCGAGCCTTTCATCAAGACCGCCATGTCGGCAGCGAACGAAGCCTGGGCGGAAGCGGCCAGCGCCGCGGTCGCACTGAGGTTCGCCGCGAGGGCGGCGCTCGCGCTGACGCGCGCCTGCGCTGCCAATGCCGCTTTCGCCTCCAGTTCCGCCTTGGCCACGATGATCGCTTCGAGTTTCGCCTTCAGTTCCATCAGCGCTTTCGGGGAAGTGAGGTCAACCTTCAAATTCATTTTGAGATTGCCCACCAGGGCGGCTAACAGCCCCAGGGCATTGATGGCGGGAAGGTGAGGAAGATTGGGGAGGAGCAATCCCTTCAGATGCGGCCAGTGCATGTTGAGTGAACCGAGCATGCCGCCCATGCCTGCACCCATCGACAGGCTCCCGCTCGCTTTGAAGCTGGCCATGACGGATGCGAGCAGGGACAACTTCATGTTCGCCGTGGCGGAGAACGTCACGCGTAAATCCGCCATCGCCTTCGCGGACAGCGCGGCAGTTGCCGAGGCTGACGCCTTCGCGCTCATCAGTGCGGACAGTTTCGCCATGGCGCCGATACTGCCGGCCGGCAGCGCGAAATCGATCTTGGGCAGCTTGAAGTCTGCCTGCATGGCCTGGAGTTTTTTCGGACAGAAGCAAGACATCCGAGCGTCTCCAGCGGGAAGCCGGGGAAAAGCGATGAAGCGAATATTGCGAGCTCTCCGGTTGAACATTACTATAGGACAATTCCCATCTGGCTGCCGAAGGTGAGTAATCGCCCAGGAGGCTCGACAGGTCGAAACAAGTCTGCATCGCCCTGCTGACGTTGGTCTCCCTGTTGTCGGAGTTCGCCCGCGCCGGCGATCCGGCAACTCGATATGCCGAGCGTCGGAAGAAATTGGTGGAGGCGAGGCATCGCCGAAGGGAAAGAAACCCGGGCTTGGAGCAGGCTACGCTACCGTTCAAGGCGAGGGAGAAGGTTGCTTCCGACTGAGGCTGTTTTGTGCCGGATCGGGTGAAACAATACATTCGTCCTCCAAGAGTGGTAACAAGAGACCACACGAAGGACGGTATATGAATCGATCAGGCCCGGGCGCAAGTCGACCCAAATCGCCCAGAGTGCGCGCTAGCCCTGGAATTATACCCAACCCGCTTTCCTGACTCAAGAGTCTTCACAGGCCCGGAGAAGTCAAGAAGTCAAGTTTTGAGGGGCATGTTGCCAACCTGCCCCATGGACAGATGCGCTTGACCTTCCAAATCGCTTGCGGTATCACGCCGACCCCTGCCGTTCGCCGCGGATCGGCTTACGGATCTTGAGGTGCCGATGGTGCGCAGTTTATTTAGTTGCCTACTTGTCGCTTTCGCCAGTTTGACGATTTTGCCGGGCTGCGCGCAGTTCCCCAGTATCGCCAGTGATCCACTGGTCGGCTCAAAGCGCCTGCGCGAACTTGCCCAGCGTTGCCCGCCGGACGATCGCAACTTCTCGACAGCCTTCGTTACCGAAGAAACACAGCCCAAATCGATCGCCGAGCCTACCGGAAACGCCAGCTCGGCAATGGGAGACCACGCGCTGCGACCGGCGGACGTGAAGGACCCGCCCAAACGCGGCGACTCCGGCGTGGTCACGATCGGCGATACTCAAGCCGGCGACAAACTCGCGCCACCCAAGACGTTCCTGCCAGGTGTCATCCAACCGCAATTCTTGCCGAGAACGTTTGAGAAGTCCGACAAAACCGATTACGCCCCAGCGGTCAAGGCGATGCAGGACATGATCGACGGCCGACACCAGGAAGCGATCCAGCACCTACGCGCTTACGACGACGCGACGCAGGAGTTTCTCCTTCGCCTGCTGCCCCCCTTGACGATGTTTCTCAAGAAGTCGATTTCCGAGATGTCGCCGCAAGAAGTCGCGGTGCTGATCGAGCAGATCGACGGCCTGCGCTGGACGGTGCGCGCCCGCAGCGAGCTGACGATCGGCAAGATGTGCTGCTGCAAACAAATTCTCGGGTTCGCGAATTACGTCCCCGTTCCCGACACACATGCCTTCCTGACGGCGTCGAAGGAACGCCCAGGCGAGTGGGTGCAACTATACGTCGAGCTGAAGAACTTCGCGAGTGAACTGTCGAAGGATGGCGATTACGTGACGCGCCTGGCGTGTTCCCTCGAACTCAAGAACGCGAAGGGTGAGAGCGTCTGGTCGCGCCCCTTCGACAAGAATCAAACAACGATGCGGCGCCAGGCTCGGCTCAACGATCTGCACGGCGCGTACTGCTTTTACGTGCCGGCGCTCCCGGCAGGCAAGTATCAACTCATCATCGAGATCGCAGACGAGACGACCAATCCGGAGCGGCCGCGCGTCGCGCGCAAGTCACTCGATTTCCATGTCACGCCGGTCGTCAATCAGGCCAATTTGCGCTAAGCGGAATCACGTTTGGCGCTCGCTCGGCATCCTGTGAGCGCAACACGGGGACAGACATTTCCCTGCAAAACCCAGCGGTATTGCATACAACATCTCTTCTGCTGCTTGACACTCACCCACCGCCATGCGACACTATTAGTCCGCCTTTGCCGTCTCATCAAGGAGTCCGCATCATGGCTCGACGTCTTCTGGCTATCGTTGGTCTGTTGGCGCTCGGCGCCATCCTCTGGCTGCCGACATTCGCCCAGGAAAAGAATGCGGCCCCGGACATCGTCGCTCATCTCAAGGGACACACCGATGCCGTCTATGCGGTCGCCTACAGCCCCGACGGCAAATTCCTCGTCACCGCCAGCTTCGACAACACGCTGAAATTATGGGACGCCGCCAGCGGCAAGGAGATCAAGACCTACGGCGGCACCGGCGGGCACACCAAGCAAGTCATCTCCGTCGGCTTCAGTCAAGACGGCTCGATGATCGCCTCGGGCAGCACCGACAATACGCTGAAAACCTGGGACGTGCCGATCAACGCCCCGATCCGCACACTGAAAACGAACGATGCCGTCAGTGCCGTCGCCCTAAGCCCCGACGGGCTCAAGCTCGCCGTCGGCGGCAAGGATGGCTCGCTCAAGCTCGTCACGCCCGTCGAGTTCAAGGAACTCGTCAAGCTCGAAGCCGGGCATCAGGGCGCGATCACCAGCCTCTCGTTCAGCGCCAATAGCCTGACGCTCGCGTCGGTCGGCGTCGATCGCACGCTGCGTTTCTGGAACGTCGCCAACGGCCAACTCCTGTCAACGGTCGGCGCCCACATCGGCGGCGTCAATAACGTCGCCATCAATCCGAACAACACCGCGACGTACACGGTCGGCGACGATGGCTTCCTGAAGTTCTGGCAGTTCCCACCGCCGGCGCTGCCGAAAACGCTTCCCGGCCACGGCGCGCCGATCCGCGCCCTGGCGATGACGGCCGACAATGCCAACTACTACACCGGCAGCGACGATCGCACCGTGCGTCAGTTCGCCATCGCCGGCGCCAAGGAAGTACGCACGCTCACTGGCCCACAAGCGGGCATCACCAGCGTCGCGACGCACCCGGCCAACACGTTCATCGCCGCGGGCACCTCCGACAATCGCGTCTTCCTCTGGAACAGCGCCGATCCGAAGATCCCGCAACAATGGCTCGCTCACGCAGGTGCCGTGCACAGCATGCAGATGCAGGCAACCCAGCTCATGTCAGCCGGCGCCGACGGCCTTGTCAAGTTCTGGACAATTCCGCAAATCGCGCCGCGGACGTTAACGCATCCCGACGCCGTGCTCGCCGCGGTCGCGAGCCCCGACGGCAAGAAGCTCTTCACCGGTTCGAGCGACAAATTCGTGCGCGTCTGGGACACGACGAAGCTCGCCATGGAGAAGCAGCTTGTCGGCCACGCCGGGCCTGTGACCGCCGTTGCCGTCAGCGCGAACCTGCAGATTCTCGCCTCGGGCGGCGCGGACAACACGATCCGCCTGTGGAATCAAACGACCGCGAAAGAGTCCGATGTCCTGCTCGCTCACACCGCCCCCCTGACCGCGCTCGGCATCAACGCCGGCGGCACGCAGATGTTGTCCGCGTCCGAGGACGGCGCCGTCAAGCTCTGGGCGCTGCCGCTGGTCGCGCCGAAAACGTTCATCCATCCCGATCAAATCGCGTCCCTGACGCTCACGCCCGATGCAGCCAAGGTGCTGACCGCCGGCAGCGACAAGATCGTTCGTCTATGGAACCTGACAACTGGCGTGAAAGAAAAAGAATACGCCGGGCCAACGCTGTCCATCAACAGCTTCGCCATGAGCAGCAACGCCGCGACGATCGCCGCCGTCTCGGCCGACAAGACGGTGACGCTCTGGAACGCCGCCGACGCCAAGGTGCTGCAGAAGCTGCCGATGACGGTTACTCCGCAGGCGGTCGTCTTCGCCGCGGACGCACAAAGCGTTTTCGTCGGCCTGGCGGACGGCTCCATCAAGCAGATCAAGACCGCCGATGGCAAGGAAATCAAGACGCTCCCCGCCCAGCAACAGACCGCGATTCTCGGCTTCGCGTTGAGTCCGAAGGGAGACATGCTCTATTCGTCCAGCGCCGACAAGACGATCCGTACTGCCGCCCTCCCCGACGGCGCGCCGAAGCTGAAGTTCGATCACGTCGCGGCCGTTTCCGCCATCACGCTCTCGAAGGACGGCACGCGCCTCGCCGCCGTCGCCGATCAGGTCGTCAAGATCTGGAACACTGCCGACGGCAAGGAAGTCGCCACGATCAAGATCGCGTCGAATTCCAAAGGCATCGCCTTGTCCCCCGACAACACGCGGCTAATCGTCGGCGGCAGCGACAAGCTGGCGCGCATCTACGGCCTCGACGGCACCCTGCTGGAAACGCTGCCGCACGACGGTATCGTCGGCAGCGTCGCCTTCGTCGATGCCAAGCGCACCGTCACCGCCGGGGCTGACAAGCTGGCGCGCGTGTGGACCTCGTCACTCGTGTTTCAACGCCAACATCAAGGCCCGGTCCGGCAGGCGCTTTTCACGCCCAAGGGAGATCAGATCGTCTCCGCCGGCGACGACAAGCTCATCAAGATCTGGAACGCCGCTGACGGCAAGGAAGTCAAGGCGCTCACCAACGAAAGCCCGATCACGCATGTCAGCCTGAACAGCGATGCCACGAAGATCGCGACCGCCGGCGCCGACAAGAACGTCAAGATCTGGACCGTCGCCGACGGCAAGACGACCGCGACGATCCCGATGACGGCGCCGCTGCAAAGCCTCACGCTCAGCCCGAACGGCCAGCGGATCGCCGTCGCCCTCGCCGACGGGCCGAAGCAGGTCATCCGCGTTCATGACATCACGCTCGGCAAGGACGTGCAAATCTTCGAGGAGCACACCGCCCCGTTGAAGACCCTGCAGTATCTCGCCGATGGCCGCACGCTCATGACGGCGTCGATGGACAAGACCGCGCGCTTGCTCGATGTGAACATCGTTTCCGCGCTGGTCGCCCATCCGGCAGGTCCGATGTTCGCGCAGTACAACGCCGCCGGCACGCAACTCGTCTCGGCCGGCGCCGACAAGAAGGTAAAGCACTGGGACCTGGCCAAGGCGAGCGTCCTCAAGGAATTCGGCCCCGTCGTCGATCCCATCAAGGCCGTCGTCTTCAGCCGAGACTTCACGCGCGTTGGCGTCGCCGCGGGCAAAATCGTGAAGGTATGGAACCTCGTCGACGGCAAGGAAGTCGTCACGCTCAACCACGCCGTCGATGTGCTGTCGCTGTCGTTCAGCACGGACAACACGCGCATCGCCACGGGCGCCGCCGACAAGCAGACGCGCCTCTGGGAGGTCGCCACCGGCCTGGAGCTGCAATTCTTCGCCCAGGACGACGCCGTTGACGCCGTGCAGCATTTGCCGGCCAACGTGATTCTCTCGGCTGCCGGCAAGGTGACGCGGCTCGACACGGCATCGATTCTGCGTGCCATTCCCGCCGACGTCGGCCCGGTGCACGCGCTCACGATCGTCCCCGCGAATACCCACGTCCTCACCGGCGGCGCCGACAAGACGGTCAAGCTCTGGAACATCGCCACCGGCGCCAAGGAACGTGAATTCCCCGGCGCGACCGGCCCGGTTCGCTCCGTCGCGATTTCGAAGAACGCCTTGCTGCTCGCCTCCGGCGGGACTGACTCGGTCGTGCGCGTCCATCAATTCGTCGACGCCAAGGAAATCGGCTCCGTCAAGCTCCCCGGCGAGGTCCGCGCTCTTAGTTTCACGCCGAATAACCTCGCGCTCGTCGGCTCCAGCGCCGGCAAGACGCTCGGCGCCTGGAGCGTCCCCTTTACCGCGGGGCAGCCGTTGCCGAAAGATTTCTTGACCCCCGCGCAAACCTGGACGACCATCGACGTGCTCGGCGACTTCACGATCGCGGCCGACAACGCATCGATCTACAGCGCCGGCCAGGACAAGGCGCTGCACGTCTGGCGCGTCGCTTCACCCGCGCCGACACGCAACTTCGCGCATCCGCAGAGCATCGACGCCGTCGCGTTTCAACCCGGCGGCGCCAATCTTCTCCTGAGCGCCTGCCACGACGGCCAGGTCCGCATTTTCGATCTCGTCAAGAACGTCCAGGTCAAAGCGGTGACGGCCCACGTCAGCGTCATCAACAAGAACAACGTGCCGCAGCCGATCTACGCGCTCGTCTTCTCCCCCGACAGCAAACAATTCCTGACATCGAGCTACGACAACAGCCTCAAGCTCTGGACCGCCAACGGGGACCTCGTCAAGGAATTCAAGGCGCACAAGGAAAAGGAGTTCGAGAAGGGCCATCAGGAGCCGGTCTACGCCGCCGCGTTCAGCCCCGACGGTAAGTTCATCGCGTCCGGGTCGAGCGGCCTGGAACGCATCATCAAGATCTGGAGCCTCGACGGCAACGTGGTGCGCGATCTCGCCAATCCCAACTACAAGAGTTCGCCCGGCTTTCCGGCCGCGTCGCACCCCGGCGCCGTTGCCAACCTGCGTTTCACCAAGGACGGCAAAAATCTGATCTCCATCGGCGACTCGCCCGGCAACAAAGGCTTCCTCGCAATCTGGGATTGGCAGACCGGCAAGATGACCTACGAAAGCACCGCTCCCCTGGGCGTCTTCTACGGCCTCGCCCTCGCGCCCGACGAAAAGACGCTCACGGTGACGGCCGGCAACCGCGACCGTAAAGGCGCCAGCGCCGACTACAACGCCGCCTACGTCCTGAAGATGCCGGTGAAGTAAACCGTACTCCCAAACGCCGCCATCAGCGATTGATGCGGCAGCGACGCGATCGGAAATGGAAAATGGACATTGGTCAATGGTTAATGGACAATGATGGATCGCCGTGAACCAATGACCATTGGCCTTTAACCATTGGCCATCAACCATTGGCCATTAGCCATTGCCCATTGCCCATCAACCATTGGCCATTGGCCATTGGCCATTGGCCATTAGCCATTGCCCATCAACCATTGGCCATTAGCCATTGATCATTTGTTATCACGATCTCGATTCTCTCTGGCCGTGTTGATCGACTGCCCGATAATCTTCCGTAGTTGCTCCGCCTCATCCAGCAGAGGCTCCAGTCGTTCCTCGGGCAATAACTCTCCTTTGACGATCATGCGCAGCCAGCAGCGCGTCTCGCGCAGTTCTTTCAGGACGATCGCAAGTTTGTGAATGAAGTCGTTGCGACTCTCGGCAGCGCACGCTTCCTCGTAATTCGGCGGCGGCGAAGTCGCGCAGCGCACGAGTTGCCCAGCAATATGTCGCCCCAAACGTGTGTCGGGCAAGGCATCGACCACTTTGCCCGCGCGGACGGCAAAATTCAGCAATCGCGTGGACAGTTCTTCCGAAGTCATGATTCACCTCTCAAAGAAAATGGTCAATGGACATTGGTTAATGGTTAATGGCTAATGATTGATTGCCATCGTTTGGCGAACACCAGCGCGCTCACGATCATTGCCCATTCCCCATTTACCATTTACCATTTACCATTTACCATTTACCATTCCCCATTTACCATTTACCATTTACCATTTACCATTTACCATTTACCATTTACCATTTACCATTTACCATTTACCATTTCCGTCCGCGCTACTGCCGCACGCAGTCCCTCGACATCGACATCGCCCAGCACATCCAACGGACTCGTCACCCCCGCCGGCCCCTTGCGCGCCGCGCGCGCCGCCTCCACACACCGCAGCGGATCCTTCTCGCTCTTGACGACGTGCTCCAGATACTGTCCCGCTTCGGACCGCCCCAACTCGCGCGGATGCCGCTTGCTGTGAAACAGGATGTACGCCAGAGACCATTTGACAAACCGCTCCCCCGGCTCCGGCCGCCCGTAACGGGTAAGCGCCGCCGCCCGAACCTGCTCGAGCAAGCGCGGCGCCTGCTTGTTGCCAGCCGTTGCTGTAGTCATGTTGAGCCTCCCGCCATTGAAGAATGTGTTACTTCTCAAAAGTGCACATACGATCACATATCGATTGCAACAAGAAAATCACCTGTTTTTCTTTTTTGCTTGACCGCGCATCCCCATTCTGCTCCATTGGACCGCATTAGCGTGCGCAGCCGTGTTAGAGTGCCGTTTTCCTTGTTAGAGTGCCGGTGCGCATCCCTAATTTAAGTTCGGCAGCGCATTCAGCACCAGAAAGGGGCACCTCATGACCCGATGCCTTTGCTTCGTCTTTGCGGCGGCGCTTGTCGGTTGCTCGAACTCTTCACCAGATAAGAAAAGCGAGCCCAATCCAGATTCAAAGCCGGTCGCCCAAAAGAGCCCGCCGGTGGCGGAACAACTGCCCAAGAAGACGCCGGAAGAAAGCAAGCCTACCCCCACAGAGCCAAAGGGAACGGAGAAAACTGCTAAGGAGGCTCGGGAAGAGCTTCAAGCCCGGATTGACCGCTGCCTGGGTGGCCAATCTCTCAATGACTTGTTGGGCGGGACAATCGGGATCTGGGCGGTGGGATATAAAATCCAAAGCATGGAAGTCCTCCGAGTCGTGCAGAAATACGACAAAGAAGGCAAAATGGTGCCCAACCAGTTCGTGGCTGCAATCAAGTGTGCTAGAGTCCACAACATCACGGGCGAGCGCGACTCCAGGGAGTTTGCCATCGACAATTTCACGTTTCGAGACGGTGCATGGCAAAAGCCATTCTTACGTTAAGCCGGCCTCAACCCGCTTGTGGAGGCGCGATGGGTCCTTTCGACATCGGTAAGTTCGTTGAAGAACTTTTCCAGTGGGAGCCTCACCGTGTGGGCGCCTTGGTCACTGGGCTCGTGCTCGGTTTTACCGCCTGTTGGGCGCTTCGCCGCCGAAGCGACGCCCCTTTGCGGAAGACCATTCGTTCTCTTGAAGCAGAACTTGGGAAGCAAACCAGCGAGAACACACGGCTTCAATCCGAACTCACGGTAGTGCAGGACGAACAATTGAATCAGCTCCATGCTCGCTTGGACGAGCGAAACGTGGCGCGAGGCCAACGTGAGGTAATGGCGTGGACCCGCTCTGGGCGAACAATTCCAGTGTGCATCCTCAACCGCGGCGAGAAAAACCACCGAGTTATGTTTCCCGATGGCAAGGATGACAAAGTTTCGGTTGACGAACTTTCGCCGTGGTCGTGACATCGCGTAGCGCCGCCGAACCAACGGATGAAGCTGACCGGGGCCGCCATTCTGGTTTCGCGCGGCATGAAGGTGTTGCAGGCGGCCCCGGCAGCTTATCCTTATCGTTCAGGAGAATCCGCATGGCCCCTAGCCAGCTCATCATTCCCGTCACATGGCACATCTGCCGCTTACTGCCGCGAAACCGCAACTTGTCCAGACCGCACAAGACTCCCGCGACGAGATGCCCGAAAGGTCGTACCAAAGAATCCATCATTGCTCCTTGGTTTGGATCTGGTTGCGAGATACTTCCCAATCTATTCCCGGGAGCAATCTTTTCCTCGTTTCAGTTGCGGCTCAGCCGCGCCGTGTTCGTCTGCGGTTGAAAACGGATGATCCTCCCACACGAACGGCGCATCGATGGCGATGCGCTTCTCGCGCAGGGCCGCGAAGAGGCCGGCGGCGATCAGGTCTGCCGTCGTGCCGGGATTGCGCGCGTGATTGTCCGCACGCAGCCAGGCGTCAAATTCGCCGAAGGCGCGGCGGCCCGCCGGCGTTTCCAAGCCCCCGATCGCTTGTGCCGCCAGCTTCACTTCCGTCGCGGCCACGCTGCCGAGCTTGCGGTGAATGTGGCTGTCACACGCGATGCGCAAGACCTCCATCTGCGTTTCGACGATGGCCCTTTCAATATTTTTGTATTGCTCGACGCGCCGTGCCAGCTGCGGCAGCACCTGATTGAAGACGAATAGAAAACCGTCCTCGTACTGAGCCGCGATCAGGTCGCGCTCGTTGGCCAACGCCATCACGTCGCGCAATGGCAGCGTCGGCTCGTCGTAAACGTCCGCCTCCTGCACCGTTCCGAGTCCGCCCGGCTTCGCGAGCCGAATCGCCGTGAAGACGTTGCGTGCGTCCTCCACGGTCGTCTGTTCGAGCACCCTGGACAGGCCGGAGCAAAGCGGCTCCCCGAGCGGGACCGACGCCAACGGCGCCAACAGGAGCACGATACCCAGGTTGGTGTTGGTCTTGACTACCCGGCGCGTCGCCTCGATGGCGCGCAAGATCGTGACGCCAAGCGGCTGCGTCGGCGCCTCATTCAGGATCGGCGCAATCGCGGCGGCGCTGACGAGAAAATCGTTGACAGTGAGGTCGGGAAACTCGCGCCCCGGACAGACATTGCCCGCCTTGCGCGCGAGCACTTCCCAGGTACACGCGACTTGTGCAAGACAGCCGATGGTGGGAGGGGATGCGGGCATAATGATCAACCGCTTGCGGCCTAGCGCGCGTGTTCGCCTGCGAGCGCTAAGCCGCAAGCGGCAGAAACAGTCTACCCCATCGCGTCGGATCATTCAAACGCATGTACAATACGTTCTCACGCGATTCCTTCCGTTTTAGGCGAGAACGATCATGACCACCATACGTTTCATCATGCTCGGCGGTTTCCTGGGCGCGGGCAAGACCACCGCGATGGCCCGGCTGGCGCGGCACTTCATGACGCAAGGCCGGCGCGTCGGCATCGTCACCAATGACCAGGCCGAGGACCTCGTCGACACGCACACGCTGCGCGAACAGGGCTTCCCCGTCGAGGAGGTCGCCGGTGCGTGCTTTTGCTGCAAGTTCACCGACCTCATCGACAAGGTCGGCTCGCTCGAAACGGCCCAGCAGCCCGACGTGATCTTGGCGGAGCCGGTCGGCAGCTGCACCGATCTGGTCGCGACCGTCGTGCAGCCGTTGAAGGACCTCTACGGCGCGCGTTTTTCCGTCGCGCCATATCCCGTCCTTTTCAAGCCGAGTCATGGCCTGAAGATTCTTCGAGAATCCCTCACCCCCAACCCCTCTCCCGGAAAGGGAGAGGGGAGAACATCAGGGTTTTCACCTAAAGCCGCGTACATCTTCAAGAAGCAGCTCGAAGAGGCGGACGCCATCCTACTCAATCGCATCGACGAGCTGACGCCGAGCCAGATCGACGAGATCGTTGGGCTCGTCGGTAAACAGCACCCGGGCGTGCCCGTGCTGCGCGTCTCCGCCAAGACCGGCGCCGGTTTCGATGCCGTCCATGAATTGCTCAATCAGCAAGGCGCTTTTGGCCGCAAGATCCTCGATATCGACTACGACGTCTACGCCGAGGGGGAAGCGGAGCTGGGCTGGCTCAACACCAGCGTGCGCGTTTCGGCGGCGAACGCGTTTGATCTCGATCAATTCTTGCTCGACGTGGTGACGCGTCTGCAAGGCTCGCTCAAGGGCACCGGCGCGGAGGTGGCGCACCTGAAGGCGATCGGGCTCTGGGAAGGCTTCTTCGGCGTCGCCAATCTCGTCAGCTCGGACGGCGTGGCGACGTTGTCGTTGCCGTCGCGCTGTCAGGTGAAGGAGACGGACCTGATCGTGAACGCCCGCGTCGCCATCGATCCGGCGATCCTGCGCGAGCACGTCGAGAAGGTGATACAAACGGTGTGCGCTGAACGCGGCGCACAGCCGGCGGAGGCGAAGACACAGAGCTTCCGTCCCGGCCGGCCGACGCCGACGCATCGCTACGCGGCGGCAACGTGATGCCGCTTGCGGCTTGACACTTACAGCATGTCCACTTTAGCGGCGTGGCCGTTCGCTGCCCGGCGCCCGCGGTGCAAAGTCATCCGGGTCCTTCGGTTCAACCTCGACGACCCCGTGCGACAGGCGCCGCGGGCCGGACATATCGTCACCCTGCATGTAGGCCGCATGCCGCTCCATTATCGAAAGTTGCCGAAAGGTTTGCAGCGATTGGTACGCCAACGACGCGAAAATCAGCAAGCTGAATTCGGGTAACGCAAACGGATAGTACAAGCCTATCTTGCCGATGAACTTGTATTGCTCGAGCACGACCACCAGCAGGTAAACCGTGCAGCCGGCGGCCAGCAAGAACGACCAGCCAAATGCAAATTTCAGCCCGGCGCGCGGCGCGACCAGGCAGCAGATTTCCTTGAAGATCATGCCGCCATCCATCGGAATGATGGGCAAGAGGTTCATGATGTTGAGGAATAGATTCATCATGAAGAGAAGCAGCATCACCAGGATGTAGACAGGGGAATCGCCCCTGCGCAGCAGCGGGTTGATCTTGTCGATGAGATTCCACTTGCATTTGAGAGCGTCGAAGATCGGCATCTGCAAGGTGAGCTCCAACCACTCCATGCAAAAATTCCACGATCTGCCGTCGAGAGCAACAATGACGGCCACGAAAAGGAAACCGGCGCCCGGCCCGGCGAATATCGTGAGGATGCGTTGCCAGGGGGCCAGTGCCCCGTAACCGCCGACCGCCTGTCCCCCCAGGCCGGTTAGGGTGATATTGCCAACCTGTCCAAAGATGCGCCCCGTGATGGCATGCCCGAGTTCGTGAACCATGACGGTAACGAGCATGCAGAGAACCCAGAGCAGCATCATTAACAGGAGCTCACGGGTAATGAGCTGGCCACGCTCGCGCGGCCCCATCAACGGCACGTACAAAATGTACGCCCATAACGCGTTCATGAGCCAGAACGACGGCTCAATGCAGAAACTGATGCCGAACAGGCGCCAACGGAGCATGGGGGATCTCCAAACCGGTTCCGGCTTATTTGAGCCATTTCTCGAACCAATCCAGCGCGGCCGTGCGTTGCTTCGCGGTCACCGTGTGGCCGACTTCCTCGACGAGCACGCTCAAACGCTCCGCGGCGCCGGCGTCCTTGTAGGCCTTCTCTACCGACGCGATCGCGATCTTGGCGCCGCCATAGGGACAATTCCCGTCCTTGGTTCCACTTACTATCATCAGCGGCCGGCCGGCGAACAGACGCAGCATGCTCGGGCAATCGTAATCGTCTGTGATGCCGGGGATGATCTTGTTCCACAGCACGCGGCAGACTTTTTGATTGATCTCTTTTTCGCCGAGGTCCTTGGCGGCTTCCTGATGGGCGAGCTTGATGGTGTTCGCCCGACCTTGCCATTGCTCGTTCTCGAGGCTCCAGCGGAAGCTCTGTACGCCGATCGCGGGGACGGCGACCTTGATGCGTTGATCGACGGACGCGGCCAGGTAGGTTTGGATGCCGCCCATGCTGAAGCCGATCATGCCGAGGTTTTTCGTGTCGATGTCGTCGCGGGTTTCAAGATAATCGACGAGGCGCCAGAGATCGTAGACGGTGTCGTAGTAAAAGGGATGCTCCATCGTCTCGCCGGGCTTGGCCTTCCAGGCCTTGGCGATGGCCTGCTGATACGTGGTCCCGCCCTTCTCGACGCGGCTGCCGTGATAGCGGGCATCAATCGCAATGCCGATGATGTTGCGGCTGGCGAGATCATTGATGAAGCTCATGACGCCGGCGTTGTTGATGGAGCCGCCGGTGCCGTGCAGGACGATGACAGCGGGGAGCTTGCCCTTGGCTTTGGCCGGGTGCTTGATGAAGGTCGGCACGCGTTCGATGGAGCCGTCGGCTTTTTTCTCGGACGCGAAGGTGAGGAATTCGTGGTCCGAGCCGTCGGTGTGGCGCTTCTTCGAGACGACCTTTGCGTCAAGCGGGACTTTGGGGCGGTCGAGGAGTTTCTTGAAGGACGCGCGGACCTGTTCGGCGGGCGCGTATTTGGGGGCGTCTTGAGCCTGGACAAAGAAAGGGATTAGCAGAACGAGTGAGAAACCAAGGAAGCGGCGCATGGTGGACCTCGAGTCGTTTTGCCGCTTGTGGTTTAGCGTTCGCGCGGCGAATGGCGAGCGCCAAGCCGCAAGCGGCGAGATCGGAACTTTAATCGTTATGAATCTTGCGCAAACGCGGCGACAAACGCAGAATCCATTGCACGCGTTCGAATTCGTTCAACCAATCCTGCGTCACCTGGGGCAAGAGACCATCCGTACCGATGCCCGTGGGACACGTCGCGCCGGCCTGATCTTTCATTAGAGCGCGATATTTGCTGAGAGTGCGTTCACCGTAGCGCGCGACTTCGTGTCCATCCTCGGTAAAAAAGACGACGACAGGAACGCGATTGCCGCCGCAGATTTGCAACGCTTGCTGGACGTCGGCGTGCTCATCGCGGTCGATATAGCGTATCTGGATGACGGGAGCCACGGCGGCGAAGTGCTCGAAGATTGGGCATTGATTGATGCAATCGCCGCACCACGCGCCGGCCAGGCACAACGCCGGCGTTACACGTTTGAACGACTTCAAGAGGGTCTTCTGCGCCTCGGTGAGGGCGACTTGTTCGAACATCTGCGCCCAGCGCGGCTTGTGTGCGTCGCTCGCATAGCGCTGCAGGAAGTCACGAGAGGTCAGACCAAGTTTGTATTTGTCGTAGAGATTCATGGCCAGGCTCCTTTATGATGATGGTACGGTAAACAGGCCCCGACGTAAACGGCGGCGCGTTGGTGCAATTGTGGTCCGGTCACTCCGTGACCGGAAGAATAGCCGGTCATGGAGTGACCGGACCACAAGAATCGTGGCGAACGGAGCGACGATGCGAACATTCGGATTGATCCCCGCGGCCGGGAAGAGCCAGCGGATGGGGCGGCCGAAACTGCTCTTGCCGCTGGGCGAACAGACCGTCCTTGAGCGCGTCGTGTCGGCGGTTCGCTCCGCCGGAGTTGACGAGGTCGTCGTGGTGGCGGCGCCCGACGCGGATGCGCTGGTGCAGATCGCATCGAAAGCAGGGGCGCACGTCGTTCGGCTCACGGAGGACACCCCGGACATGCGGGCGAGTTGTCTCTGCGGATTGGCATGGATCGAGGAACGCTTGCAACCGCGCAGCGACGACGGCTGGCTGCTCTTGCCTGCGGATCATCCGACCGTGGACGCCGAGATCGTGCGGGCCATCTTGATCTCGGCTCAGGGAAACCCGGAGGCGACGATTGTGGTCCCCACGCATCAAGGGCGCCGCGGGCATCCGACCTGGCTAAGCTGGGCGCATATCGCGGGCATTCGCAAGCTGGCGAGCGGGGTCGGCTTGAACACATATATTCGCCAGCACACTGGCGCGACACGCGAAATGGATTGGCCAAGCGACGAGGTGTTAAGGGATTTGGATACGCCGGAGGATTATCGGCGTTTCATGGACTTGGTTTAGCCGGGGGTCGTGGACCCGCGCGGCTCTGCGCGCCGCGGCTAAACAGGGCGAAAAAAAAAGGGAGAACCAAAGTGGTCCTCCCCTTCATCTGTGCCAAAACATCTCTTGCCCACGGAACGAAACCGACGAAAGCATGCTCCAGGCGGGAACTATGCTCGCGCCGCCATCGCTCTAGCGGCTCGCGACGGTCTGGGTGAAATTGAAACGGACGTTGGAGGTCTGGCCGCCAACGACATTCACGATCTGCGTTTCTTCGACGGTGATGCCGTCGCGGACGATTTCGGCGCGCATGGTGTAGGCGTACGTGGTGCCGAAGTCGAGGTTCGGGGTGACGAGAGTACGGATCTCAGCCGTCGAGGTCGTCTGGTTGCCGTCTACGATAAGACGGGCATTCGCGGGAAGGTTGACGATGATCGTCGCCGGCGCGGAGACGGTCTTCTTGGGCTTCGGATCGGGAACGGGTTCGCCCTTGGGCATGTCTTTCTTGGCCGGGGCCGCTGTCGTGCAGGCAGCCTTGGGGGCGGTGGTGCCGCAGCAACCGCGCTTGAACAGGCCGCCGCTGAACAAACCGTGACCGGACTTGGCGCAACCGTGCCCAGACTTGGCGCAACCGGTGGCGACGGGCCGAGCCGTGGTCGTGCAACCATGCTTGAACAGGCCGAGGCCATGGCCACCGCTGCGAGCACAGGTCTTGCTGGCCGTGCAAGCTTTACTTGCAGTCGAGCAACCGCGATTACGACCACCGAAATCAACCGAATCATTGCCGGCCATGACAGCCAGCATCAACACTGCGGAATACATTGTTCAAACCTCCTGCAAAAAAAAGGGAAGCCAACCCACGCTAGATTTAGGAAAACTTCGAGAGCCTGGAGTCAAAGTAGGGCTGCGAGGTATGAGAACCTATCATCCGTTGGGAGAATGATGGCTCATTCGCTCTGTTAAACCGTTCCGACTTCGCCGTCTTTGAGGAATAGTAAAGATAGTCAAGACAAGAGTCAACAGCAGTTTGGGAAGGATACGGTTTTTTTAGACCTCTTGACCGATTTTATCGCTTTGGAACGCGTTATCAACTTATAAAACGGGAAAATATCGGCAAGATGGATAATTTGTATTGCCGATAGAGTATTGATTGATCTGGGGTGGAACGACGGATTTCACGCCTCTCTGAACGCAAGCTTTCCCTCTGCCTGCGTTCCCGTACCGGCGTACTCTGGCCCAGATCGAAGCTTGGGGGTCTCCTTTCATTGCCCGCATGGAATGGATATGATCGATTGAAAGGTCCTCGGCAAGTCGAGCCTCACCAGGATTTCTGAGGAAACCGATGGCGAACGGAACCCTGAACGTCGCGCTCAAGAAAGACTGGCTGCTCGCCAATCCCTGGCTGTGGCTGGGTCTCGGTCTTGCGCTGACGATTGCTTCATGGTCGACCGCGCGCATCCACGGCGGCAACGCCAGCGATCTGCGCGTCATCGTTCTGGCGCTGGGCATGTTGGCGACCGGCGTCGGCGTGCACCTGCGCTGGCACGATCGCGAAACGGTGTATCTACAAGGCCGGGCGACACAGGCAGGCATCGGCGCCCGCTTCATCATGGGCGGCGTTTTCCTCGCGGCCGGGCTGGGCTTGATTGTCTACTTCGGCGTCTCGTGTTGGTATGGCAACCTGCCCGGCTGGTTTCCCGGCGCCACGTTTCTGCTTTGCATCAGCGTCGCACCCGCGAGTCTGCGCGCGGCGCGGCGCTGCTTGTTTCCGAACGATCGGCAATGGAAGCTCGATGTCGATGAGGAAATCGCTTTGTCGCTGATGCTGGCCGGCGGCGTCTGCGTACTCGGCTGGTACGCGCTCTACCTCGGTCCGACGCTGGCCGACGATTGGGATACGATGCGGCTCTTTCTGCGCGCCCTCGCCGGCGTGTGCCTGCTCGGGGCCGCGCTGGTCCTCGCCTCGATGATGCTGCGGCGCGTGACCTTGAGCATCCTGTTTTTCCTGCACTTCTGCGCCATCAGCAACGCTTGCATGACGGTCGATCCGTCGCCGTGGCTGATCAAGCAATCGTGGGTGCGGCTCTTCCGTCCGTATCTAGAGTTCATGTATCTCAACAATGCGTACCACTTCTTCGCGCCCGATCCGGGGCCGTCAAGCTATCTGTGGTTTCGCGTCATCTTCACGACGCCGCAAGGGAAAGATCATGGCCTCTGGTACAAGGTCCCCGATCTGGACGAGGACGGCAACATCAAGCATCCGGTCGCGCTGGAGTATCAGCGTTTCCTGGCGATGACGGCGTCGGTCGAGCCTGACGGGAGTTTGCCGTCGCTGGGGGTCTGGTTCGACAATTCGAAGGACATGTGGGTCGGTGCGCCGCTCATGGCGGACCGGCTGAATCTCAGCCTGCTAGCCGAACGGAAAAATCTGCATCCACGCGACCGCAAGCTGGCGCCGCTGCTCGGCCAGCGATTGTCGGATCATTGGCGCATCCCGCTCAGCCCGGTGCTTCCGTGGGCACAGCAAGTGCGCATTCCCAACGATCAGGCGAAGATGCTGCTGTCATCCTACACGCGCTTCGTCGCCCGCAAGTTCGCGGTTCATCCGGAAAATCCCGACTGGGAATTCAAGCACGTGAAGGTTTATCGCGTCACCCATTACATTCCCGAGGTCAAATGGTATCGCTTGCGCATTCCGCCGACCGATCCGGTGCTGTATCGTTCCTTTTATTCGGGTCTCTACGACGCGGACGGAGAACAGCGCTTTGAACAGGATCCGTATCTGTACTGGATGTTGCCGAGCCTGCGCCTTGATCCGAACAATCCCGAATCGGATATCGAGGACTACCTGCGCCTGCACGCCGGAGATGAAAACTGGTTTCGGGAAGGAAAGACTCGGATCTGGCAAAAGCATCCAAAACGCGGGCACGTCGGGCAAGATTAGGCGGCTTGGAAATTCGCTGTCAGGGATCAGCCATGAAACCGACCACGACCGACACCACCGTTCTGCCGAGCTGGCTATGCCGCTGGGAGCAGTTCTGGTTCACGCCCGCGGATCCCACGGTGCTGGCGTTGATCCGCATCCTGTGCGGCCTGATCGTCGTCTACACGTTGCTTGCCTACAGCTTCAGCCTGCAAGCTTTCATGGGCGAACACGGCTGGCACAACCTCGCCTTCCGGCTCAAGTTGATACGCGAACGACCGGTCCCTTCCGGAACGCTCGATTGGGGTGAAGTCGAACCGCTGCTGCCGCCCAAGACCAAGTTCGAGACGGACTACTTGATCGCCTATTTCGACAGATGGAAGACCGCGCCTCCCGCGCCGTATCCGGAAGATGAAGACTGGGACCAGGTGAAGTTCCTGGACGACTATCGTGCCCGCTTCAACTTCGATCTGCGCAAGCTGGGTCTGAAGCCGCCGCCAACCGAGCTCGACAAGGAGTATGCCTTAAAATACACGCTGAAGTACGGCGTGCCGCCCCCCGCCTATCCGAAGACGGACGAAGAGGACATGGCGATCGAGCAATACATGCGGTATTGGAACGGCCATGATCCGCGCCTCATCTACACCAAGGGCATGCCGATCACGTCGCTGTGGTTTCACGTCACCGACCCGATCGCGATGGCCGTCATTCACGGTCTGTTCACGCTCTGCGCCTTCCTGCTGACGATCGGCTTCTGCACGCGCTTTACCGCCGCTCTGAGCTGGTTCGCGACGATGTGCTATGTCCAGCGCAATCCGACCATTCTCTTCGGCGTGGACACGATGACCATGATTCTGCTTCTTTACCTCATGATCGGCCCGAGCGGCGCGGCGTTCTCGGTCGATCGCCTGATCGCACGCTGGTGGCACACCGCCAAGCCCGGCGTCATCCAGGCGTGGTGCCGATTCTGGCGGCAACCGATCCCCAGAGTCGACGAGATCGCCCCGTCGGCGTGGAGCGAAACCGTCGGGCCCAGCGTGGCGGCCAACGTCGCCATTCGGCTCCTGCAAATCCACGTCTGCTTCATTTATTTCGTTTCGGGTGTGTCAAAGCTGCTCGGCCATACCTGGTGGAACGGCTCCGCCCTGTGGTTCGTCCTTGGCAACTACCAAATGGCCCCGATGCAATACGAGGCCTACCTCGCGTTCCTGCGCTTGCTCGCCAGCAATCAGCTGGTCTATGGCATCTTCACGACCTGCGGCGGGCTTTTCACGCTCGCTTTCGAGATCAGCTACCCCTACCTCGTCTGGCGGCCGAAGGTGCGCTGGGTCATCCTGGGCAGCGCGATTCTTTTGCACGGCGGCATCGGGCTATTCTTGGGGCTGAAGACGTTCTCGCTCATCATGCTCGTCATGAACATGGCCTTCCTGCGCAAGGAGGAAGCGCTCTGGGGCATGCGCCGCATTGGCCTCATCCGCAGCGAACCCGTGGTCGCAGCCGGAGCGTCCAAGTCAAAATAACGCAGGCGATTTCGCGCGGCGGCAGCGCTGTTGCCGCGCGATCCCACGGTATTCGATGCAATCCGCGCTCTCGGCATCTCCGCCTCGAATTCTTGGCGCGGCGCGCTATTTTTCCTTCAATCATATCCCCTACCCTGCCGAATCATGAAGATGCGATCCTCTCCTGCGCTCGTGCATGGCCGTGGAGAACCTCCGATTATCTCCCGCGAGGTTGAGTTTCTCATGCGGAAACCGTCCGTGTTTGTTTGGTGCCTGCTCGCCGGTGCGCTCACGGCGGCGGTTGCGCGCGCCCAGGAGCCCGGCGTCATCTACTTCCAGCATCGCCAGTTCAAGATCCCCTTCAAGAACGATCAAAAGGGACTCAACGTCGCCCAGGTGCGCCTCTATGTCTCCACCGAGCAAGGCCGACGTTGGCAATTTACCGCCAACGCCTTGCCCGATGAGCCGAGCTTCCGTTTCGCCACGCCCAACGATGGCTCGTTTTGGTTCGCGGTCCAGACCGTCGATACGCTCGGCAAGACCTATCCCGACAAGGTCGAAGAGCTCAAGCCCAGCCTGAAGGTGATTGTGGACACCCTGCCGCCGACGATCCAGCTGCAACCCTTGCAGCCGCGCGTCACGGAAGTCGGCGTCGCCTGGCTGGTGCGCGACGACAATCTCGACACCACCCTGCCCGACTCCGTGCGCGTCGAATACCGCATTGTCGGCAACCCGGCGTGGATTCCGCTTGCCGTCCCCGCGGGAACCAACCAGGTCTACTGGAACCCGCAAACCAACGCCCAGGTCGAAGTCCGCGTCATGGCTCGCGATCGCGCCGGCAACGTCGGCGAAGAAAAAACCACCGTCAGCCTCCAGGCCGGCGGCGGCGCCAACGCGTTCCAAAATCCCATCCAGCAACCCTTCGATGGGCCCAAAGATCTGCCGCGCAAGTTCGTCAACAGCAAGCAAATCTCCGTGGGTTTCGACCTCAAAGACGTCGGCCCCTCCGGCGTCTCCAGCGTCGAACTCTGGTACACCCTCTACAAGGGCCGGGCGTGGAACAAGCTCACCGAGTATCCGCTGGAGCAAAAGAATGCCGAGCCGGGGCAATCGAAGCGACTGACATTCGATGTGCAGGATGAAGGCGTCTACGGCATCACGTTGGTTGCCAAGAGCGGCGTGGGCCTGGGCGAGCGGCCGCCGCAACCCGGCGACGCGCCGCAGTTCTGGATTGAAGTCGATCTCACCAAGCCCGTGGTCCAATTGAAAGGCGTTCACGTCGGCGACACCGGCCTCGACAAGGGCAAGCTCTCCATCGTCTGGGCCGCCTTCGACAAGAATCTCGGCCCCACGCCGATCCGCCTGTCCTATGCCGAGCAAAAAGACGGCCCGTGGACGACTTTCGCCGACAAGCTTGGCAACGGCGGCAAGCACATTTGGACCCTGCCGCAAGAGCTGCCGTTCCAGTTCTTCCTCCGCGTCGAAGCCTTCGATCGCGCCGGCAACGTCGGCGAGGCGATCACGTCCGATCGTGTCAAGGTCGATCTGTCGCTGCCGAAAGCGGTCCCTCTCGATATCGGTCCCGGCGCCCGCTGACGCCTTTCACACACGCGCAAAAGAAGTACGGCCCCGCGCGTCCTTGCCGGGCAATGAGCATCGCACGACACAATGGACAACGCGCGATGGCGGATTCCTCTTGCGCCTGGCGGATGCTGACTTTGTCGCGCGGTCTCATCGGTTCGAACGTCTCGTCATCGACATGGCGGATTGCCTCACCGTTTCTCCGGAACATTGCCTGTCTCCCTATCTGTGTTCATCTGTGGCTCCCTCTGCGCAATGCCGAGGCTCATCAACGTCTCGGCGACTTTGCCGCGCGCTTCGGGGAACGGCGTGAGCGCTTGCAGCACCGCGCGAAAGAGCGCCATCAACTCGGGATCGCACAGCGCGTTGCGTGCCTGCGCCGACGCCTCCGCGGGCTTCACCGACACGCTCCAACCGGGTTGATCCTCGCACTCGCGGCCCGGTCCGTGCATGAGCCAGATCTTGGGTTCCTCCTTGTAGACCGCCATCTCCGCGCAAAGCCTCGCCTGGGCGAATGCTTGCCGAATTTCGCGCGCAAAGGAGCGATAAGGTTCGCGCGCGTCGGTGTCATTGCCGCGCTTCAGCCAATCTTCGAGGACATCCTTGGGCACGCCCCACGCCTCGGCGGCCACATGCGGATAACCGCCGGCGCGAATCGAGGAAATGATCTGCTCGCGCAAGCCAGGCGTCAGGCGGAATCTCGTCTGCGACATGGGCCAATCCAGAGAAGAAGAACCAAGGGGGATCCTTGACTGAGCATCCAGCGACTCGAACTTTACATCAGGGCCAGAGAAGATTCCGTGATTCCTCACTCTTCTCCCCGTGTTCCCCGTGCCCCCGTGGTTCATCGAATGTGCGTGTCACGATTCGAGCAGCGCCTTCGCTGCCGCATAGGGAAGCGCCTGGCCGATGTAGCGAAACCCCGCCGTGAGCCGAGTCGTGGCATGGCGCAGTCGGCCTTCGTGACGGCTCGCGAAGCTGGGGGCGCGGTGCATCTGCCAGTTGGCGGAGCGCAGGCGAGCGCGCATCATGGCGGGATGCGTCGTTGTCGAGATGGCGCGATGGCCAAGGCCGGCCCACAAGGACGCCGCGAAATCGCTGAGAGCGTTGCCAATGCCGATGCCTTGATAGTCGGGCAAGCTCACGGTGCGGTGTTCGCGGCGCGTCTTCGGGCCGGCGCCGACGAATGGCAACCACGCCGAGAACGCGACCGGCTGCGCGCGCCATGATGCCAGAAAGCACACGGCGCTGCGGGCGAGGGCGTGGCTCAGATAGTGATGCGGTGCGAATAAAGGCCACGCCGATGGCGCGACGCGAACGATGTCGAGTGCAACGGCAGGACGTCGCCGAAGCCGCCTCCAGGCGAAGCAATTCTCCGCGGGACGAAAGACCCAGTCGGGCTGCAGCCAGGCCTCAACATCCTCATGGCAGGTGACGGCAACAAACTGTCGATTGCGCTGCCGAATGATCTTCGCGACCGCGGCCGAGCCGATCTGGGCGACCGTGCGATCGACGACGCTCGTGTATTCATCGAAGACGATGCACTCTCGCGCGGGTGTCGCAGCGATCCGAAGCGCCAGCGTGACGCGAAATTGCTGGCCGGTCGAAAGCACGCCGAACGGCCGCAGCCACGCCGGCGGCGACGCGAAGCCGACCGCGCTCAAGAGGGCGACGATGTCCTTGATTGACATGTCGTCCGGAAACGCTTCGAGCACGCTGCCGGACGTGAGGTCGGGCAGTGCTCGCGGCGTCGGGAAGAGGCGCCGCGCGATCGTAGTCTTGCCGCTGCCGGAGGGGCCGACGATCAGGCCGATGTGCCAGGGTTTCTCAGCGAGCGGCAGATGCACGTCCCACGTCAGTCGGCTGGTCTTCGCCGGCGTCAGATCGAACATGCCGCGCACTTGCTTGACGCGCGGCGATTCCACGATGGGAGTTTCGACAGAGATTAGCATGATGAGATCCGTTGTTCGTGGTCCTTGGCAAACACACACGCGACGAATGACAGTCAACTCAGCTTCGCCTGGCATTGCAATCCTTCGGCCGTGAATCGCTCCAGCAACGCGCGCTGCTGTTCTTCGTCCGCACATTCAATCAGCACGAAGAACTGCTCCGGCAATTCCTCGGCACCGTCGCGTTTCATGGCGCGCTTGGTGCGTTCGCTCGCTTCCTGCAACGTCTGCCAGAGCGACTTGACCGCGGCGGAGTCGGCTTCAACCGTGGCGCGAAGCTTCTCGAGCGTATCGCTCTCATAGCCCGCCAGCTGCGCCAGCGGATCGATCGCCAGCAAGAGCGCCCGCGCCTCGGATTCATTGACGTCGAGCACCTCCACGTCCACTTCCTGCTCCGGATCCATCGTCGCGCGAAGATGCCCATCGATCAGCTTCAATCGTCCGTCCGGAAGCGGATACGCAAGCAAACTGCGCGCGAAGCCGATCTCCTCGTAAAGCATTCGCAGCGCACGGCGCTGGGCGTCCGAGTGAACACGCGGATTGAGCTCGTGCGGCACCAGCTCAGCGGCGCGAATGCGAACGTGTTTGATGATGCGATTGCGGATGGGTCTCATGGTTTGTTCCAAAAGCAGTGGTCAGTGGTCAGTGAATGCCCATGGATTTTCTCGCCACTGACCACTGACCACTGCTTAGAGTTCATTGGTCGGCCAGGTCGGCTTGAGGCGATCGAGATAAACGCGTTTGTGTTCGTGCGCCGTGCCGCGCTGGACGCGCTCGATGAACATGACTTTGAAGCTCGTGCCATTTTGATCCGGCACGTAGACTTTGTCCTCGGCGCCGGTCACTCCTTGGCCGCCGTATGCGTCGCGAATGTCAATGCTGACGTTAATGAGCATGACATGAGTCCAGGTCAGCAACGGATCGCGCTCGCTGGTTTCCAGTCCGCCGCGCCAGTCGGCCTGCAGATAACAGGAGACCGCCGCCACATCAGGCGCGGCCGGCGGGGCGTTTATCTTGCGGTAGACATCACAGGTGGTGTTGGGAGTAATGGGAAGCGTCATGGTAATCCGCGGGAGTGGGAGGTCTCGGAACGAGCGTCACACACGCCAGTTGCGATACGGGTCCAGGAGCAGCTTGACCGACGTCGGCAACTCGCGCAGGACGACGCGTGACAGGGCGCCGGGGATAGATTCCGAGGCAATGCCCGGATCGCGCTTCGTCAGCCAAAAGAGCTGGGCGACCCACTGAGCGCACGCTTCTTGCACATCGTCGGGGACCGTGTTGAAACCAGCACGATGGATCACGCGCCAGTAATGGACTCCCCCCTCCCAGCAGGCGCCGTCCCCGCGTGTCAAGCAGCCTTGCTCGGCATGCACGCTGAAATTCGACAACTCGCTCACGTGCAGCTTCAATTCGGCGTCCACGTCCTTTGCGTGAAAGGCGCCTTGCAGCGCACGCAGGTCGGCCGAGGCGCGCAAGTCGTCAAGTGCGTCGATCACCGCGGCGGACCAGCCATTGCCCAGCGCCGCGATCGCCGACGCCAGAGCACTGAGCGTGACTTGATCGGCGAGGTTGATCGTGCTGCTCGACGCGATACCCGATGCAACGCGAATCAGTTCGACGCCGGTGGCAGTGACCTTGACCGTCGCGCGTTGATTGTTCGACGACGTGTTGGTCACACGTATGACCGGCGACGGCGCGAACGCGACGCGCTCGACGTTGAGCGTGGGATAGTTTCGCAATACGAGTTCGCGCCGGCCGTTGCCGGGGTAGAGCTCGTCGTGCGTGGTGGCAGAGAAGGATCGCCAGCAATAGTTCTCGATCGATCTCGAGACGGCCGCGATCAGGGCGTCGAGGGTGTCGTCCTCGTCCGAAGTAGTCGCTCGGTTGGCCAAGTTGTAGATGGCGCGCACGCGGGTGATGAGATTTGCCATGGTGGTGAACCGTCTGGGGCCCAGGATGAGCGCAGCGATTCCTGGGGATCTGGATGAATGAATTCGATAAGCAATAAATTCACGCGGTGGTGATCCCTCAGCGTCGCATCCGCCTCCAGGATGATGTCAAGCGGCGGCGACAGGCCGGGATTCCACAAGACGCAGCGCACCCGAATCTCGTGAGCGATCAGCCAGCGTTGCAGTCGAGCGAGTTCGCGTTCCATCGGGTGCATGGCATCTCTCCTGATTGGTGGCGGCGAGACTCCGATCTTGCCGATTCGACAACCGGCAAGATCCGAGTCTCGCCGCCACGTTGAAAAAAGAAGCGAGCGGGGCGATTGCTTCTCGCCGGCGGAAGGGGACACCGTCGAGGCGACCCCGCTCGCTGGGGGGAAGGCAATGGGCAGTGGCCAGTGGTCAGAAAATGCACTGGTATTCATTGACCACTAACCACTAACCATTGACCACTGCTCACGCTCGCGTCTCCAGCGTCACGAAGCACGACTGCGTGTTCGAGCCTTTGAACGGCGTGAGCGCGGCAGTCCACCACGGGGCGCCGTCGACGCGGAAGATGAAGCGGAACACCGATTCGTCGTAATCGAAACGCAGGTGGATCGACATCGCCGACTCGATCTGCCCCTTGGTCGCGGTCACGTAATGCCGCAGATCCGCGAGCACGATGTCGCCGACGGTGCCGAGCGTCGAGCACCATTCGACCGGGATGACGGGCCGACCCATGAGCGTGGCGTAGGGGCGATCCGACAGGCCGCCGGGCGGAAGGTAGGCGACGATATCGGCGCCGCCGGAGCCGATCGTCATCGTGTGCAGTTGCGGCTCGATGTCCTGATGAATGAGCCAGACAGCGTTCTGCCGACACGGGGCCCACAGACGCGACCACATCTTGAGGATGTTGGCGGTGACGACGGTAGCGGCCGCTTGTCCGCCTTCTTTCGCGACCGTGATGAGCGGCGCCGAGTTGAGGATGCCGAGCGGCTGCCCGGCCCCGGAGCCGTTGAGGATCGCGTCGGAGACGACGAAGTTGATTTCCTCCGAGGCGACGCGAAAGAGATATTGCTCCAATGCGATGCCCTGCACGTCGCTCAAGAGTTCGTCGGTGGCGTTGATCATGACGAACAGCTTGCGCAGCGTGAGCTGGAGTCGGCCAAACGCGGCCTTGGTCGCGGTCGCTTGCTCGCCCTCGTCGCGCCAGTAGGCGCGGACGCCGCCCCAGCGCGAGCCGTTGGCGCGCGACGTTTCCGCGCTGCGCGGGAAGGCAATGACGTTCGAGGAGACCGTGTACGAATCGGTCATGCCCAGGAGGTTCGAGGGAGAGTAGACCCGGTCGAGCAATTTTTGCACGAACTCGGTCGGAACCAAAAAGCCGCCGTCCGCGCCGGTGTTTTCGCCCATGCCGGACGCAGCCTTGGTGATGAGGGCGAGCCGATCGTCGGGCCGTTTGCCCGGCTGGCAGGCGTCGCGCACGGCGAGGGCGAACTCGCCAAAGTGCTTGAAGCCGGCGCGCGGATCGTCGAGCGCCGCATCGCCGAGGCCCGCGAACGGCAGACGGCTGTTTTTGGGTTGCTTGCGCAGGAAGCTCTGCAGTGAACGTTCGACGGCGTCATCGAGTCCGCTCTGTACCGCCCGCGCGATCATGGGCGTCATCAGGTCTTCGTCAATCGGCTGCGCCCAGCCCTGGCGCATGAGCTGATCGGCATCGTGCTCGGCGACGTCGATGCGTTCGCCGGCCGGTTTGCCGAGAAAGTCTTTGGTGAGTTGCACGAACATAGGTTGGTTCTCTTGAAGGTTAATGGTTCCGTGACGCGATCGCCAGGCGACGCGCGCGAGTGGTTTTAACCGCGAAGGCGTCGGCCCTGATCGTTAAGTGTACTTATGTATCTTAAATTGAAATACGTAGATGTGTGAGGTCAGTTGCGGGATTTTGTTGCCGCGTGCGGTTTAGCGCTCGCAGAGTAACGCCAAGCCGCAGGCGCAGCAACGCGAGCGCTTAACCGCACGCGGGGAATTCGTCACTTCACCGCCTCGCGCAGCACCGCCGCGATGCGATAGCCCGCCAGCACCGCTCGGCGTTCGGCGATCGGCTGCGTCGTCTTCGCGTAATCGTCGGGCAGCACCTTCGCCTGCTTCATCGATGCGCCGCCTTCGAGCTTGCCGTCGCGATAGACCGCGGACTTCGCCAATTCAAAGCTCTCCTTGATGGCCCAATCTTGAAAGCTCGTAGCGGCCAACTCGGTCAGCTTGTCGGCGGTAAACTCCTGGCGATTGCGCAGTTCGATCGCGTAGTTCTTGACGTTCGGGAAGTTCTCGCTGGAGAGCAGCAGGTCATCCCAATATTTGTGCAGCGTGATCGGGAACTTGCCTTCCTTGGCGCGAATGTAGAAGATCGTGCCGCCGCGGTCGCCGTTCTTGAATTGCGTCGTGAACAGGCTGGTCGTGTGCAGCGGCTGATGGACGTCGCCAATCAGATGGAATACCCAGCACAGGGCGACGGCGCGAATGTCGTTGTCCTCCTTGCTCTTGACGATGGCGAGCCGGTCGGCGTAACCGCGGAAGATGTTGAGATCGTCCGGCCCCTTGGTCTTGACCGAGTCGGGCTGCCCTTTCGGCTTGAAAGGCAGATTGATGTAGTGATGCTTGTCGTAATGTGCATCGGGCGGGTAAAACGTCGGATCGTCGCGGGCATCGTCGGCCCAACGGGCAGCTTGCATGAATAGGTAAAGGTCCCGATCATCCTTGGCGAATTTTTGCAGCCCCTTGTCCCAGCGGGCCGCGTCCGGATGCTGCTTCAGCAATACGATGACGCGCAGAATGGTTTGCTCGTCGCCGTCGGCCTTGAGCTTCTGATAGGCGATCGCGCCGGTCAGCATGTGCCCGGCCTTGTTCCACGCGAAGGCGGGCGGCGGCGTGCAGAAGATCGCGGCCAGGGTCATCCATCGGATCGTCTTCATGCGTTTCCTCTCGACGAGCAAGCGCGCCGTCTGCGCAGAGAAATGAGCCACGGATCAAACACGGATCAAACACGGATGAAACGTGGAAAAGACTCAGGAATCAAGCAATCACTGACGCAATCGGATGGGTCCTTTCCGTGTTTCATCGGTGTTTGATCCGTGGCTCATTTCTCTTTGCTTCATTCGGGGCCATGCGTTCTTGGAGCATCATACCGCTCCGCCGACGAACGCAATATCGTAAACCGGAAATTCGTTGACCTGCGCGGGCCGCCCGGTAGCATGGACGCTCAGGTATCAATCGTTCCTCGCCGGAGACATTACCGTGAAACGCTGGCTATGTCCGATGCTCGCTCTGTTGATCGTACCCCTCTTCGTTCATGGACAAGCGCCGAGCGAGAAACAGCTCGACGCCATCGTCGCGCAGGCGCTCAAGACATTCGACGCACCCGGCGCAGCGGTCGTCATCGTTCATGAGGACAAAATCGTCTACCTGAAAGGAGCCGGCGTCCGGGAACTCGGCAAGGACGACGCCATGACGGAAGACACGATTTTCCAAATCGCCTCCTGCACCAAGGCCTTTCTCGCCATGCTGCTCGCCATGCTATGCGGCGACGGCCTCGTCGATTGGGACGATCCGGTCCACAAGCACGTCCCCTATTTCCGCCTGGCCGATCCGCTCGCCGATCAGAACGCCACCATTCGCGACATGCTCTGCCATCGCACGGGCCTGAGCCGGCACGACCTCCTCTGGTTCAAATCGCCGCTCGCGCCGGAAGAGGTCATCCGCAAGATCGGGCACGTCAAGCTGACGACGTCGTTCCGCTCGAACTGGGAATACGCAAACATTCCCTTCATTACCGCCGGCACGGCCGCGGCGCTCGCCGACAAACGCTCGCTCGCGGACAGCTTCACGAAGCGCATCTTCGAGCCGCTCGGCATGAAGACCGCCAGCGGCAACGCGGACGATTTCCTCAAGGCCAAGAATCGCGCCATCGGCTACACGCGCGGCGACAACAAGGGCAAGCTGGAGCTGGTCCCGCCATTGATTTACGATTCGCGCGGCGCCGGCGACATCAGCGCCTCGGTGCGCGACCTCGGCCAATGGCTGCGCTTCCAGCTCGCGGACGGGACCTTCAACGGCAAGCGTCTCGTGCCGATCAAGCACTTCCGCGAAACCCACGCGCCGCAAATGGTCCTCAAGATGAACGAAACCACGCGCGACGCCTACCCCGGCGTCAATCAAGTCAGCTACGGCCTGGGCTGGTTCGTCTACGACCATCAGGGCCAGCACATCCTCTCGCACGGCGGCTCGCTCCCCGGCTATCGCGCCCAGACGATGCTCGCCCCCAAGGCCAAGCTCGGCGTCGTCGTCCTGACCAATCGCAATCCGAGCTTCCTGACCGAAGCCGTCGCCAAGACCGTCATCGATCGCTATCTCGGCTTGCCCGACAAGGACTGGAACGATTACTACGTGAAGCTCGACAAGAAGCAGCGTGCCGAGAAGGACAAGAAGGACGCCGGCATCAAGGCGAAGCGCGTTGCCGACACGAAGCCGTCGCGCGAATTGCAGTCATTCGCCGGCACGTACGATCACCCCGCCTACGGCAAAGCGATCATCAGCGCGAGTAAGGACGGCCTGTCGATTCAGTGGAGCAGCTTCAAGTTGCCGATGGAGCACTGGCACCACGACACGTTCCGCACCATCGCGCCGGGCGAGTACGTGCTGGAAAACGAAATGCTGGTGTTCACGTTCGAGGCCGACGCGGGCGTGCGCGGCTTCCGCTGGCTGGGGCAGGAGTTTGGGCGGCAGAAAGTGAACAAAAAGGGGGCGGCGGGCGGGTAAATCGGCGTCGCCTAGACGAGATATACTTCCGAACGCTCGATGAGGATCTCGTCCTGCGGGATGAGCGGCGCGCGGCGAGGGAGTTGCTTCAACTCGGTGAAGAATCGATCGCACGCCTCGATGGGATTGGCGTAGACAAACGTTATCGTATTGTTGTCACGCATCGGCTTCTCGCCGGGCGGCAGATATTCGCCGAAATAGGGCGCGCCGGACCGATAGGACGCCCCCGAGCAACCGCCGAATCGGCGGTCGAAGAATTCGTGAAGGTGGCCGAGATGTTCGTGGAGGAAGACACGATTGCCATCGCCTGAAAACAGAGGCAATGTCAGCGAGAACTTGAAAGCGTATCCGTGTACGCGCGGCGGTTTCTCGCGAAGGCTCGGCAAGAACAAGTCCGCCTCGATGCGCTCGTTCAACGCTCGCAATTCGGCCGCCAATCGCGCCACGCTACGATTTTCCCTTGGCACGTTTTTTCGCTCCGTTAGCTTGTGGCACCAGGCCTGCCTGGCGAAGGACTTGAAGCTGATACGGACCGACCACGATCTGCCGAGTCGGCTTCGTGTGAAAAAGACCACCCATCTCGTAAAGCAGCCCGATGGCTTTGGCGTATTTCTTATGGTCCTTGATCTGGATTGTCGCCATGGCACAAATCTCCGCGTCGATGGAGTCAGGAGATTTGTATTATATCCGCCACGGTTGAGAACGAGCCAGATGTATTTCTTTGGACGTCCCGAATCGGTATCATGGATGATAAGGCGAGGTCGAACGGAGTCCGTCGGCGGAGAGCATGACCATGATTCAGGAAACGCTCGAATCCACCAGACGGCTGCTCAAGGTGACCGCGGGCAACATCAAGTACAAGCACCTCTACGTCCGCGAGCCTCTCGACTTTTTCCCGCCCGATTGCGTGGGCCGCGCCAGGAAGGGCAAAGCCATCGAGCTCGTCCTGGATGGCCTGAACCAGGTGATCGAAACCGACATCTGCGTGGACGCGAAAACGGGCAAGCCGCGCTTCTTTCGGCGGCGCGATTGGGTGGGGGCGTTTTTCGAGCATCATGGGATTGTGGCGGGGATGTGCTGACGCTTCAGCGATCACATGGGAGGCAAAGACCGTGAGCGGGAAATCAGGTGATACGAACGACCGAACACCTCAAACCACACGCTCGCGGAGCCTAATCGAAACCGAAGCAATCATCGTGGCATATGCCATGAGTCGGCTGGACGAGTTGTTTCTGCGAAGATTCGGCTTCTCTTCATGGCGAGAGGCGTTCACCTCGACCGGGGAACGCCTTGAGGTCGCGTCGGCGAGCATGAAGAACCTGCGCGATGAGTTCGATCCGATACATCCCAATAGTCGCAGGGGTTGGCACAAGCGGCCGTTGCGGCCGAATCGTCAGCGGGTTTTGGGAGAGTTCTGCGATGCCAGCGATGAGGCGGTAATGGACATCGTTGCCCGCCTACTTTCCGGCGACAAGGAGGTGGAAGATTTGATCACAAAGCCGATGACAGAAGAGAAGCGCCGGATTGAAAACGTGGCAGAACGTCTGAGGACAGGACGTCTGGCCGAGGGACATTTCATTGAGAACAGTGAGCGTATTTGCGGGATACCGACGAAATCGCTTCTTGATTGCCGCGATCAAGCCTGTGGCTTCGACTTCGGCGTGGTGGACCAAAGCGCTCTCGCAATCGAAGTGAAAGGCATCAAATCCATGCGAGGGGCGATTCTCTTTACAGACTATGAATGGAACCAAGCGAATCGTCGCGCGGCGAATTACTGGCTGGTGATCGTGGGCGGAATTCCAGATCAGCCCAGAGCAATGCTCATCAGGCATCCAGCGAGCTTGTTGAGCGTCACTTCCTCCATTCGGCAAACCAGCGTCATCTCCTGGAAAGCCACTGTGATTGTGAGCTCGGGTTGACCAAGAGTCACTCTTTGGATCGCCGGTCCTTGCTTCTTGAGAAACTTCTCAACAATCTCCTCAACACGGGTATCGGTTCTACTCCGCACGCTGCCAGAAGCCAATACAGCTCAACGAAATCAAGACGACGATCACCGCATTCGACTTTGGCAACCCAGCTGTGGGGCACGTTCAGCCGCTTGGCTAATTCGCGTTGCGTCAGCCCGGCTTTCTTGCGTGCGCCGACCAGTGCCGCGCGGAGGATCGCGTATTCCGGCGTGAAAGTCGATTTTTCCATTGCTCTCATTATGGGAGCGAGCTAGAATGATCCCAAATTGGGAGCAAACGACTCAAGGAGCAAGCGATGGAAAAATCTAAGATGGAAGGGTTCGCGATGCCTTCGACTCGGCGCGATGCAACTCCGCAATTCCCGTTTTCGCCGGCGGTAATCGACGCGTTCAAATGTGCCCAAGAAGCTCTCGCCGGCGATTCCAACGACGACGAACATGATGCCCTTTTCGCATTAGTCGAAGCCCTTGGGGGATACAACCTGGTCGAATACCGGACGTATTCGCCTGATTGGCTCATCGAGGACTTTGTCGGCTGGGCTGGGCTCGATAGCGGCGAGTGCCCCGAAGAGGAAGATATCCAAGACTACGTAAGGGAGGCACGCCCGGCGGACAGTAGTCCGCTTGAGGTCAAGCTCGTTCTGTGTGAATGGGCCGAAGCAATTCCGACTATGCGGCCCGATCCATTCGTGTATGTCCGTAAATCGGAGCGAAGTTAGCCGACGTGAGTCGGCTGCCGCGACCGCGAGACCATTACCGCGTCTCGGCGTTCGTATTGGCTGACGAAATTACAGCGGAATGCGTGTCGAGACAAGGCAAGCATCAGGCAATTGCGGCGCGCTGGCTGGAAGGTGTTGGTTATTTGGGAACGCGAGATTTGTGCGGGCAAAGTGGATTCGCTACGGCGAAGAATCGCGCGGTTTCTTGGCGTATCGTGAAAATGAAGAACCCCAGGATACGACGATGCGCCTCCAGGGGTTCATGTTTTTCGAGCTTCGCCCCTCGCCATTCGCTGCGCTCATGGCGGGGCTTGGCGGGCTAATACAACTCGTTGATCGGCTCCGTCCCCTGATCGACCAGATACTGCGGCCGGCCGTTCAGGTCGAACATGCGCGTCGAGCCCGGATTCAAGCCGATGTTGCGATACAAGGTCGCGAAGACTTCCTGGAACTTGACTGGACGTCGCGCCGCGGTGCCGCCCATGCGATCGCTGGCGCCGACGACTTGGCCGGTACGCATGCCGCCGCCGGCCAACAGGGCTGCCGACAGTTGCGGCCAGTGGTCGCGGCCTTCGGTGTTGTTGATTCTTGGCGTGCGGCCGAACTCGCCCCAGACGACGATCGAGACGTCATCGAGCATGCCGCGCACGTGCAGGTCTTCGACCAGCGAGGAAACGCCGGCGTCCAAGAGCGGCATGTTACGTCGGCTTTCGACGAAGTTCTTGCCGTCCGGGCCGTGCCAGTCCCAGCGGCTGAAGTTCATGGTGACGACGCGGGCGCCGGCTTCGACCAGGCGGCGCGCGATGCAGAAGTTGCGGACCATGCGCGGGGCGCCGTCGCGCTCGAACGCCGGGTCGTTGAAGCCGTAGCGAGCGACGACGCGCGGGTCTTCCTTCGACAGGTCGAGCGCGTCAACCAAACGCGACGAGGTCAGGATGCCGAGGGCTTGCTGCTGGAAGGAGTCGATGCCGTCCATGGTGCCGGCGCGGTCGATTTCGCGGTTGAGCGAATCGAAGGAGCGCATCAGGCCGACGCGATCGTTGAGGCGATCCATGGTGACGCCGTTGAGGGTCATGTTGGCGCCGGCGTTGTTGCCTCGGCCCGCGATGAGGTTGAACGGGTTGTAGCCCATGCCCAAAAAGCCGCCGTGATACGGATCGCCCCAGCGCGATTCGCCGGTCGCGTACATCAAGGCGACGTTGGGGGGCATCGAGCGGTTGGTCGGGCCCTGGAAGCGCGACACCCACGAGCCCATCATCGGCCAATGACCGATTTGCTGCATGTTCTTCTTGCGGCCCGTCATGCACTGGTACGAATCGTGGCCGCCGTCGCAATCGACGAGCGAGCGGATGAAGGCGAACTTGTCGGCGTTGCGGGCGATGCGCGGGAAGAGTTCGCAGATGTCGATGCCGGGGACGTTGGTGTGGATCGGATCGAACTCGCCGCGGATTTCGCGCGGGGCTTCGGTCTTGATGTCCCACATGTCCTGATGGGGAGGTCCGCCCGGCAAATAGACGTTGATGATCGCCTTGTGCTGGGTGCCGCGGCCTTGCTCGGCTTCGGCGCGGAGCAGATCGGGCAGCATGAGCCCGCCGGCGACGGAGCCGCCGATGGTGAGGAAGTCGCGGCGATTGAGCCCGTCGCAGAAACCGCCAGTCTTGTGCGGCTTCGAGAAGATGGTTAGCATGAACGTCTCCGGGTGAGGCGGGTAGGGTTGCCGGCGGGGGTAAGAGTCCGGGGCGCAGTTATAGCGCGGTTGCACAGTTTATATCACATCGGCACGTGAACAGCAAGAGATTAGCGAAGCAAACCAGGATTATCGCGCAATCGTCCCCGGTTGAAACAGCGGCATGACGTGAGCACGCAGGAATTCCGGCTGATACGCGCCGAAGTGGCCGCCGGTGTTGCCCAGGGCGCAATCGGCGGGACGCCACGGTTGCTGCACGAGTTTCCGATCGGCGGCTCGGAAGCCCTGACAGCCGGCCATCGCCGTCCAGCGGTGATCCGGAGTGCCGAGCAGGCGCGTGGCGAATCCCAGAATGACGTAGTCGTAGGGGCTACAAAAAACGTGCAGGCCTTGATGCACCGAGCGAAGGGCGGGATGAACGTCGTACTCTGCCGACAGCGCGGGGGCCAGGAGAACCGCGCGTTCGACGAAATCGACTGGCAAGTTTTCCAGAGCCGCCATAACGACCGTCGCGCCGGCACTGTGTCCGATCAGGTGGATGGGGCGATCCGGGTAGGCAACGCGGTGTTCGCGCATCTTGTCGGCCAGGCGCTTGCCTTCCTCACAGGCGTGTTCATGGTGCAGATAGTCCGCGAGGATGCGATATTTGCCGTGCGACCATTCGTGCGTCACCACGTCGATCGCCCGGCCGTCTTTCTTGACGACGCCGCGGAGGGCCTTGCTCAAGAGTTGATAGTTGCCCGCGCCGTCGGCGACAAACACGGTGGCAGGCACGGCAGGCGTCTGCGGCGGCAAGAGTTCGATGTCGCGCGGCGCGACGGCGACGCAGCCGGTCGGCGCAAGGGCCATCAGAATCAAGAGCCGCCAGCCCATCATTCGCTACTTCTCCCATTCCCTCTTTTTTGCAGCCTGCGGCTTGGCGCTCGCCAAGCGCTACACGAACGCTCACCCGCACGCGGCGGACGGCCATAGCCGATTCTGTCGGAAGAGGCAAGGACGCTTCGGGTGTACGACACGGTTTGTAATCACGCGGCCTTGCGGTAGGCGCGTTGTCCGTTTTGCTCGGTTTGCCGAGTTTGCCAAAAAAGTTTGAGCGGCTCATCGTCGCTCAGGTGATCGGCGCGCAGTTGCAGGATCGCTTCGG
>SXGS01717410.1_pt1 | contig 68883 bp, 56 predicted proteins | sample 3174681 | NCBI WGS metagenome assembly SXGS01 (sample SAMN11356861, study PRJNA531348) | freshwater metagenome | isolation source: freshwater sample F1-80 | place: China: Fuxian Lake, Yuxi | collected 2017-12-25
GCGTAAACTGGATGCGGCTGAAGTCGAGCGACAGGCACTTCGACAGCGAGCTGATCATCAACGTCTTCGCCAAGCCCGGAACACCTTCCAGGATGCAATGCCCCCTGCTAAAGAGCGCGATCAGCAGTTCTTCGATGACGCGATCCTGGCCGACGATGACGCGGCCAAGCTGCTGGCACAGGCTCTTGTACGCCGCCTTGAGCTTGTCCGCCGCCTGGATGTCATCCCGGGTGAGTTCGTCGGGGTTGACAGGGCTAACGGGCATCACCGGTCTGGGATCGCCGGCGGCGGGCATGACGACGGGAATCACGGTTTTGACGTCTTTGATGTCGCTCATCGGTCTTGTTCTCATGAAGAAGAAAACAGTTTCTCGATTCGCCGCACGTTGCGGAGAATTCAGGAAGGATACATAGTCTGACACGCTGTATTCAAACCGCTTGAGGTCCGGCGCGCCGATTAACAGCGAGCGCCGAATCGCAAGCGGAACTTGGCATCGACCCGCGGGTGGGAGGGCGGATCGGCATGGAGAGGTGCTGGGGCTCTGTCATGCGAAAAGGCCAAACTCCGTTGCCGATAGCGGCGCAGCATTGGGTGGCTGCGCCGCGGGCGGCACGTTGCGTTAACGTTGGAACACCGGCAAGCAGTTGTTGTCCAGTTGCAGGATGGTGCAGTAGACCGCGGTGGAATACACGGGTCCAACCGACCAGCCGCCGCCTTGCGCCCAGCTGCCATCGGCGCTTTGGTTCTTGCAGATACTTTCCAGGAAGCCATCGCGGTACTTCTTCCAGGTCAAGCCCTTGCCGCGTTCGGATTCGGGAATTTCGAACATCTTGTCCCAACCGTCTTCGCCGAGGAAGTAGAGGGAGGGAGCGTAGTAGAAGTGGGTGTATTCGTCATGGCCGCCGCGAAAGCCGACCCCGCCGCCGCCGCCGCCGATGGGGATCTGGCGTTCGCAGAATTTGAACCACTTCTTGACGTTGGGATCTTTGTATTCGCCCGCGGCAAAGAAGCAGGCGATGGCCGCTGCGGTCAAGGCCGGACGTCCGCCGCCGGCCGGTGCGCCGAGGCCGCCGCGCCCGAGGCTATAGACCACGCCGCCGTCTTGCGTCGTCGATTTACGCAGATATTCGTAGCCCTTCTTGGAGATTTCCTTCGGCACCGGGATGCCCGCGTCGCGGCAGGCGCGAATGCCTTGCATCTGCGTCACCGTCACGGAGCCTTCGTCGGAGTCGTGTCCTTCGGTCTTCGAGGTGTAGAACCAGCCGCCCTGCGTCGATTGCGCGCTGCCGCAGTAGATCACCGAGCGCGTCAGGATGTCCTTGAGCTTTTCCCGGCGTTCCTTGTCTTCTTCTTCGCCGTATACCGAGGCGAGGAACAGCATCGCGAAACCGTGGCCGTACATGTAGCGGCCCGACTCGCCCGGGTTCTCGGGCATGCCGATAAGGCCGTTGCGATTGCCCCCCTTGTTGCTGCGGCTCATCAGCCAGTCAGCGGCGAGGCGGATATTGTCGCGATACTTGCCCTGCGTAACCGTACTGCCTTCGCAAAGCATGGCAAGACCGGCGAGGGCCGTCATGGAGACGGGATTCTGGCCGTTGGCGCTCCAGGTGCCATCCTTGCCTTGCGTCTTCTTCAGCCATTCCAGGCCTTTGTTGACGTGTTGCTGCATCTTTTCGGGAATCGGTTCCGCGTAGCTGTGCGACGCCACCAAGGCCGCCAAGCCGAAACCGGCGATGACCAGTGAAAATCTCTGAATCGATCTCATGACAACTCCTCAAGAAGGAGAGGTAAGCGGAAAAACCATTACCCAATACATCGACGATCCATGCCGATATTTCTCACCCAATCTTCCTTGATCAAACGTGCCTCGTTAGCCGGACGCGCAAGCGACGGATTTCCGTGGAATTCGTCGCTTGCGCGTCCGGCTAACATCAAGCTCAGCGCGGCGGATTCGCCGGAAGCTCAATCGGCGGAACTACTTCGATTCGCGGCCGGATGCGGATCGGAATCTGGCCACCGGCTGGTGCCAGCACGTTTAATCCGTTTGGCCCGAACCCGACGTTGGGCGGGTGCATCAGGATCGAGTTGCCGGTTCCGTCCTGAATGCCGCCTGGATTCATTACGCCGGCATTAGGTGGCGGACCCTTGCCGTCGTCCACATAATGCTGCACGGCGCCCGAATAGCCGATCAGGTTGATCGTGCGCGACTTCAGATCCATCTGATAGGCGTAGAACGTCGGCGATAAGCCGTTGATCGGGCGCGGACCCGAATCGTACACCCATTTGCCGCTGGCCCGGCTCAAGGTCTGCGTCACCGACACCCAGCGATTGCCGCCGTTGGGGAGAATTTCATTATAGCGGGACGTGAACACCACAATGGGCGATTGCTCGAATTGCTCGGTAATGAGCATCTGATTGAGCATGGGCTTGTCGGAGTGCCAGGCGAGGCCCCCCTTCTTCCAGGTGAGTTCGCGGTCGCCGATCTTGCGCTGCCCGTCGGCGCGGTGCAGGGCTATGAACCAGCCGTTGACGACCTGGCAGCGCGTGCCGTTGCTGAAGTTGTTGTGAACCAAACCGCCGCCGACGCGACCGCCGTCGATCGGCTTGTTGAGCGCGATGTAGAAGCGTTCGCTGTCTTGCAGCAGAAGCGGATCTCGGAGACCTTTAAGATCTTCCGGGGTAATGCGGCCTTGCACCAAAGTGCTCGACACCAGTTCCTTGCCTGTCTGCACGTCGAGGATCGTGACGGCCCCCTTCGGATCGACGATACCAGTGATGTTCTTGTCCTCGGATTGCAGAACGAACGAGCCGATCGGGAAAGCCTTCGACCATAGATCCTTGCCGGTGATGATGTCGTAGAGCCGCAGCGTGTAGTTGTTGCGATCACCATGCCCGGTGAGAATCTGCCGGCCGAGCACTTTCACGCGGCCCTGATATGCGGCGGAGAAGTCGGGGACGTTCATGACTTCGCCGTCGTTGGCGCGCAGCGTTCGGCCGACGCCGACCGCCCCGCCGTCGTTGACTTCGGTGAGGAACAAGTATTGATCGTCGCCGAATACGTGCGAGTTCATGGCGACATCGTTTTTCTTCCACAAGATCGTGCCACGTAAAGGATCGACGACGGTCAAACCTTTCTGCCCGACGATGGCGACATAGGACGCCTGGACGGCGCCGATGCGGCCCAATGACACGCGGAACCGTTGGTTAGTGAGCTGGTTCCAGAAGAGGAATTCCGGGTTGCCTTCCTGATCGTTGAGCACCTGCTGAATGTGGGTGAGGCCGTTATTCTGGACGTTGTCGACGGTTTGCAGTTCCCAGAGCTTCTTGCCCGTATCGCCGTCGAGGCAATAGACCATGACGCCGACCTGGCAGACGACGAGATGCCCCTTCACGTGATAGAAGCGGAAGCGGGCGTTGGGATGGTACGCCTGATTGACGTTCGCTTGCTGATACAGATGGAAAAAAATCTGCTGGTTCATCTGCTGCAGGCCGAGATCGGTTGCCCAGCGATCGTCCTTGCTGCCGAGCTCGCGCAAACGGACCTTGGGATTCGACGCATTGGACGGGTCGAGCAGCAGGCGATTTTGCCTGGCGAACGGCGTCTGATCGCCGTCCGGCTGCATGACGAACCCCGACTGGGCGACGTTGAACGTGCCCGGGCCGAGATCGCGCGCCGTCATCTTGACGGGACCCCAGGTGCTGGTCGTCTCTTCCAGGAACGGCAAGAAGCGTTTGTCGGTCGCGAGTTCATTCAGCAAATCGCTGCCGGTCTTGGCGCCGCGCACCGCGACTTTGCCGAAGTCGCGATTGAGCTGGCGATAATAGTCGGCCGCCAGTTTCATTGAATCGACGGTTCCCTTTTTCTCTTCGAGATGCGCCAGCGCCGCCAAAGCGCGGCCACCCGTGCCCGGTTCGGCGCGGTGATCGCTGCTGATGACTTGATGCAGGAACAGTTCGGCTTCCAGGAAGTTGTTCCGCTCGTTGCGCTCCATGATCGTCTCGGCAAGGCGGACGCGCGCCTCGCGGCCGACTTTGAACGGCGTGTCGAACATGCCGACGAAACTGCGAATCGTGTCGATGTCTTTCTTCTTGTCCACTTCGAGCCATTCCGCGGCAATCTTGGCCTCGAGCGGTTGACGCTGCTGCTCGGTCGCCTTGGCGATCATGCCGGAGATACGGCCGCGCAGCCAGACGTTGACGGGAACCTTGTGATTGGGATCCTCCAGCGAGGCGATGCCCCCCTCGCGATGCAGCGGCAGGGCGCCGAAATCCTTGTACATCTGAAACGCTTCGACGAGGTTGCCCTGCGCTTCGCGTCCCTGGCCGACCAGCCGGAAATACTTCGACTTGCGTGACTGCTCTTCCGGATTATTGCCGGGAACAACGGTCAATTCCTTGTAGACGCCGAGATGATCCCGGCTCGCCTTCTCGAAATCGACTTGCATGAGATCGGTCAGCGCCTCGAACAATCGTTCATTGACGCGCTTGCCAAGCGCTGCGGCCGGCTTGTTGTTGAAGACCTTCAGAAGGTTCTCAACCGCGAGATCAACCTGCCCGTCCTTGAGGAGCAGTTCGCCGTAATCGGTCAGCTTGGTCATGTTGTCGGGATCGTTGGTGGCGTCGGTCTTGGCGCTGGCAAGCCGCGAACTGAGTTGCGGATAGGCCATTACGTCGTGCGTCGTCTGCGAAAGGACCATGCCTTCGTAGAAGACGAGATTGCCCGGCGCCGAGCCCTGAACGGCTGCGCGGTTGTGGGCCTTGACCTGGCCGCGTTCGATGTCGACGGCGAGGATTTCGCCCTTCTTGAGCGGGAGATAATAGATGTCCTTGCTGGCAACGCCCTGCCCGGCGGGGAGATCGCCCGTGTAGACGGACCAGAGCTGGCTGCCGTCCTTGAGATTGAGAGCGCGGATGCTCGTCTTGCCGACAATGAGCACCTTGCCCTTGAAGACGCCGGCCATAAAGAGATCGCCTTCGATCTGGCTGCGCCGCCAGAGGGGTTTGCCGTCGCGCAGGCTGACGCAATGGACCGAATCCGCGTCGGGGGCCGTGAAGACGACCTTGCCGTCTTGCAGAGCGGGCGGGGAGGACTTCCACTTGGAGATCGTCGTCGTGCCCGTGTTGACCGCGCCCGGATTGGGCCGTGGGAACATGTTCGGATTCATGCCCGGCAGGACGATCTGCTGGTGGGAATTTTCGCGATAGGGATACGACCAGACCAGGCTGCGCGTCATCAGGTCGATGCCGAACACTTCACCGGCGTTCGTCGGGCACACGAGGACGCCTTCGCCATATGCCAGGTGAACGGCGTTGACGCGGCGCGGAATATCCTGCACGACGCGGTTGCTTAGCACGACGTTGCCGAGTACCTGAATCGGATCGAGAATTTCGGGCTTGGCGTTGACGACCTTGTTCGGATCGAGGCAGACGATGCGCAATTCGGATTCGCCGCCGATGGGATTGCCCGGCTGGCCGAATTGATTGACGCCGGCTCCTTCGCCCGGATTGGTGAGGCGTTCGTTGAGCACGTAGAGCTTGCCGCCGATGGAGAGAGGCATGCTCAGGAAGTGGCTGTCCTTGAACTTCGGGTCGTCCTGGTTCAGCTCCCATTTCAGCTTGCCGGTGATGAGGTCGTAGGCGGAAAGCTCGTTTTGCATGATGAACGGCTTGAGTTCGCCCATCTGCCATTGATTCATCTGGGGATTGAACTGATTGAACATGAACGCGCCGGGGTGCGGCGGAACCGCCAGATCGTTGATGGCGTAGACGAGCCGATGATCCGTCGCCAGGGAGCCGATCATCGTGTTCTCGAACAGCAGGCTGTTGAAGCCGGGAACCTGGTTGTAGGAATCGAGCCAGCTATCGGTCTTGCCCTTGGTGTTGTTCTTTTCGAGCAGCATGGCCAGGCTGCGATTCATTGGGATCGATTTCCAGATGATTTGCCCCGGCTTGATCTTGGTGACCAGGCCGCTTTCTTCGTCCTTGATTTCGATCTCTTTCAGTGCAACCGCGCACAGACCGCGCTGCGTGCGATAGACCATGACGCCTTGCGAGGCGATCGGGAAAAAGCCGGGCAGCACGGGCAGGTTGCTGTCGTGGAGTTGCTTGACCGCGGCGTTGACACGCAGTTCGGCGCCCTGATCGGGGTCCTCGTCGTTGAAGCCGTCGAGCTTGTCGCGCATGATCGGTCGTTTCCACAGCGGCGCGTCCAGCAGCGGCGGGCTGCCGATCGCCTGCGCGGTGCGGCGATTGTTGCCCCACTGCATCGGCCAATCGTACACGTTGACCGAGTCGACCACCGGCGTTTCCTTGAGCACCTCGTCGAGCTTCGCCACCGGGTACATGTCGTCGCCGATCTTGAGGCCCGGCTTGCCTTGCAAGTTGGCCTCGATGCGCTTCCAGGTGTCGTTGTAGTTCTGCATGTCCCCCGCGCGGCGGAAGGCCATCGCGGCCTTGAAAAGCGTCAGATCGCTGATCTTGGCGTTTTCCGGATTCATCGCGAGGAGCTTCTCGAAGCGCAAGGCCGCAGTGAAGACTTGCCCGCGCGCCAGGAACAACGTCGCCAGCAATTCGTTGGCTTCGATGCCCGCCTGCGTGTGGCAAAAGCGCTGGGCCACGTCCGCCAGCGCATCGCGGTCGCCGCTCTTTTTCGCCTCGTCCAGCTTGGTCTTCGCTTCGGCGCCGTACGTGAACTCATAGACTTGCAACCCTTCGATCTTCATCGAGCCGAGCAGGTTGTTCGCCTCGAACTTCACGCTGGTCCAGCGCGCGGTTTCCTTCTGCGGATTGGCGGCGTCCACTTCACGCACCTGGACGTAGTGGTCTTTCTTTTCGTTGAGAATAGCCTGGAGAGCCTCGACGGCCTGTTTCCATTCCTCATCCCGGATGCAGTCGCGCCCGACGTTGATGACTTGCCGAAAACGCGAGTCCTCGGTGATCTTGATGGAGCTGTGCAGCGCTGCGCTCCCGGCGGCGGTACCGGTACCGGTATTGGGCGGTTGCGGCTGCAGCATAACCGCTTTCTGTCCCGCGGCGCGGTCGGTAAACAACCCCAGCACGGAAAGGCCCAACAGTCCCAATCCGAGCAACGCGGCGATACGGCGCAAGAGGAGCATGATCCTTACCCTCGCTAATCGTGGGGTGATCGTTTGGTGTCAGGATATCGAAAGTGTCGCGATTGTCGCACAGCTTACCCAACTTGGCAAGAACAATCCAAACGGAAGCCTCGGCAAAAGACGAAAACCTTCCGCATTAATAAGAGACGATGTAAGCCTCGCCAGCTAACATGCGCACAAACATCCACTAACCTACGAGCCGCGGCCGTTTTAGGGAGCGGGAAACAGCCCATCGCTCCCGCACGGTCGCGGCTCGGAAGGATATCTCAATCAACCGGTGATTCTAACGCTATGATGATATGAATATGCGCACTCCAAATGCCGACCGCGCCAACGCTCGCCCCGTGAAACGTCGCACACGCACGTTCCGCCCCAGTTACCTCTCGTTTGCGGGGACGTATCAGTGCAACCTCACGTGCGCGCATTGCTGCGTGCCCATCGAATGGACCGATCGGCTCGACATTCCCACCGCGCTGCGCTTTCTCGAGGACGCCCATCGCCACGGCATCGAGTTGCTCGGCTTCACCGGCGGCGAGCCGTTTCTGTATCCCGAATTCGTGATCGCCGTCGCCAAGCGCGCGGCGCAGCTGGGCTTCCGCTTCGACAAGATCGTCACCAACGGCGTCTGGTTTCGCGACGAAGCGCATCTGCGCGCCGTCCTGACCGACCTCAAAAATGCGGGCTTCACCGGCAAGCTCGGCCTCGGCGTCGACAAATTTCACGGCATTCGCACCGCCGACCTCGTCACTTTTTGCAAGACCGCCCGGCAGATCTTCGCGCGCGACAACATCCTCTCCCTCGCCTACGCCAGCCGCGACCCGCACGTCGGTCTTGAGCCCGTACACATGCTCGCCAAGGCGCTCGACGCGATCGTCGAGTGGTCCGATCTCTTGCACAGGTATTTGTTGGTGTCGCCCGATTTGACCATGACGCTGAACTGGAACCACCTCGCCCCCGTCGAGCGCGCCGAGAAGCTCGGCGGCGACTGGGGCGACGTCTGGTTCGAGGAAGATTACTGCGAAGGCCCCGGCCAGGCCCTTATTGTCAACCCGCGCGGCGACGTCAAACCTTGCTGCGGCTTCGCGTCGGATCTCGATCAGCTCACCATCGGCAACATCCACAAGCACTCCGTCAAACAGATCATTCAGCGCGGCCGCGCTCATCCCTACGTCGGCAAGGTCTTCAAGAAGGGCCTGACGGCGATTCGCGCCGAGATCCTGGCACGCGACCCCAACGCCCTTCCTGGCGCAACGTCCAACCACTGCTTCTTCTGCTGGCATGTGTTGACACGCGGCCTCGCGGAGAACGTCAGCGGCGGCGGCGCTCAGGTCGGCCAATGGACCGGCGCTCGCCCCAACTTCCAGGGCGAACTCGTGCAGATCGGCCCGCTGCGTCTTCCTCGTCCAGCCAATTCCGCCGCCGATGCGGGATAGTTCGCGTTCCAGGCAAGGAGAAAATCCGCGGCAAACCCAGGCTTGAGGAATCGAGCTTCCGCGTGCCGCTTTTTTCGCCGGTGGATGACCTGCTCAACGGTCAAACGCTGGAATTGGAATTGCCTGCGGGAATGGAATTCGCGTCGAGCCGAGCCGTTTCCCTTAACCCGGCTCGCCTTCCCACGGTTCCTTGGGGCGTTGATTTTCCACAGCCCAGCCGCGGACGTCGTGGTACATTTTGTACGCGCCGTAACCGATGCCGATCGCCAGCCCGGCTGCCAGGACGCTGCCGACGAGATAGGAGTTTGTTTCGCGTGCTATGTGGCGAGCAACTGCTCGCTCCTGCGGCGCCTTTCACGGGGCGGCCGCGGGACGACGCGGCGGTCAGGACCCCTCCGCGGCGGGTAGCCAGAGCGTGAGCAGCAGAACGGCGGCGAAGATCGATGTGCGCATAATGATGGTCCACCAATGAGAGAGCGCCATTCAGGATACAACGACGGTTTCCGCGGCGTGCACGTGGGGCGTCAACACGACTTTCTCGACAAAGATCAAGGGATCAAACATGTGGCGGATCGGCTGGCCCTTGAAGAAATGACATCCGCCATCCTCCTCTCTCTTGAGAAGTAATTCACGGGCTTGCCATTGAGTCATCTTGATGTAGATGATGTTGTCGTCTTCGGCCAAACGGAACAATCCGCCGATTGGCAGTCGATTGTATGTCGGCATGGCAGTCCTTTCTGTTGATCCCCGCGCAAGCGTAGGTCACATTTGCGGTTGAGGCAAAAAAATCCCCCGGCGGCGTCCGAAACGCGGCCGGGGGATTCGTCAGCACCCCGCGGGCTCCTACGTCGCCTGCGGGCTTGGGGTGGTTATTTTCCCTTGATATCGGGGGTCGGTCCGCCTTCCTTGCGATTGCGCCACGGGAACGGATCGACGACCTGCACCGGCAGCGTCGAGATACGTTCGCCGAGGATGCCTTCGAACACCGACGCATACACGCGGTCGATCTTCGACATCGAGTGGGCGGCCATCAGCACGTGGACGCGGCCTTGATTGCCGAGCACCCAGCCGCGGCCCGCCTTGTCCTGCACGGCAGCAGCGCCGAGAGCGTTCTTGGCGTTCGCTTGTTGCTCGCGGAAGCGGACGTCCGGCCCATCGATGGGTGCCGGCCGCAACACGGGAGCGAGCGGTTGGCCCGTCGGATCGCGATACGTCAACGCATCGTTGGGATCCTGCGCTCCGGGGGGATCAAACGTGATCGGCTCGACGGCCAAGCCATGATCGCGGCGCAGCTTCTCGGCGTGCGCGGTCCGCATGATGATCTTGAACTTGCCGCCGTCGCCTTTGCAATCCTCGATCGCCTTCTTGACCGTATCGACGGTCCATTTCGCCTCGACCAGGAACTGCTGCGAATTGACAGGCCCGGCGACGCAGTGCAGCACGCGGCCATCGGGAGCGCAGAAATACGTCGCGACGTTGCCGCCTTGTTTTTGCTTGCCGACGATGCGGAAGGTGCCGACTTTCTGATAGGCCGAGACGAAGTTCTTGGTAACGAATTCGCCGACCTTGGGATCCGCCAGGGCGTTCACACGGAGCGCCTCAGCGTTGTTTCAGGTATAGTCGGGGTCTTCGAAGAGCCCCGAGATGTGCAGCACCATGACGAGCTTTTGTTCTTTTTCGGCTTTCTTGGCGGCGTCTTTCGGCGTCGCCTCGAAGTGGACGTTTGTTCCATGATCGCCGGTGCATGTTGCGCCAACGATGTCTTTGAGGCCGCCCTTTTGTGCCAGTACTGCCGGCACGGACAAGCCCGCGGTCAGCAATCCGACCGCCACCAATCGCATGAGCCAACGCACGCTGGACCTCCTTTCGGGAACGGAATCTCTACAGCAGGAGAAAGTATCACAAATAAGACGAGCGAACGAGGCTTTTCGATTGCGAAATAATATTCACGCGAATCGATCGCTAACGAAACGGCCGTGCCGTCGGGCTGCGACGGGTTGTCCGGCCCGGACATCGCCCCCGGTTCCAGGTGCAAGGTGGCGGATTCGTTTCCGGATGCCGACGCCTTTTAGGGATGCGCCATGCGCCGCAGTTCGATCTTCTTGATCATACCCATACGGTGCTGATTTTCGCGGCGAGGCTCTTCACTCTCTTCCGAGGCCCATACCACCATTGCCGCGTGCGCGCGACGCGAAGACACACGCGATCCTCACTTCTCGAAGCGCAGCAATTCGCCGCCACCCGGCGCAAGCAATAGCTGGATCGCACCGTCGCGTACCTCCAGCGCACGCCAACTCTGGTCCTGACGTACAAAGTGCTCAATCCCGCCCTTGCGCGCCAACTTCAGCGCCACTTTCTGTTCGACATAAGCATTGTTATTCGCGATGAAAACGCAATCGCGCTTCTGGTCGTCCTTGAACACGCCAAGCATGAACTCGCCGCTGCTTGGCTGCAAATCGAAGTCCTTCGGGATCGCCCGACCGTCGAGCCCCGGCGGAAATGCAGCTTTATTCCCCTCGGCCACCGCATCGTTGTTCAGCGTCTTCGTGATCGGCGTCGAGTAGATTGCCATCGGGTGCGCGAGTTTGACGAGTTCCTTCCGGAGCGGCGCGATCTCTTTGTGCACCTTGATGATGTCGCGGCCATGCTCGGTCCATTCGAGCGTCTTCTGGTTCATCAGATCGTCGGCGAGGAACCACAGGATGCCCTTGAGTCCACAGGCGATGCCGGTGTTGGCCGAATAGAGGCTGCGATTGAAGTTCCCCTTGCCCGGCAATCCCGACGTCGCCGACAGCCAGGTGTAGAACCAGGCGTCGCGCTCGCGTGCCCAGTTCGAGTAGGCGAGCATGTGCGGAAAATGCATGCCGGGGCCGCGCTTCCAGTGGAAGTCGTAGTAGCCGAAGATGTCGGGATTGCTCAGCTTGCTCATGCCGATGACGCGATAGGTCCCGCAATAGGCCGGGTGCGTCGGGTCCCAGGTACGGACGTTGTTGATGTCGCGCTTGCGGCCCTCGACCGTTTTGCCGAAGCCGTCGTTCCAAATGTTGTAGCCCCAGATGTCCGGGTTGTTTTGCAGCTTCTTGCACAGCGCCTCGGCCTTTTCCGTGTTCTTGTAAACGTGATGCTCGCCATAGAGCAGATCGACCATCATCTTGACGCCGTGCTTCTTGCATAGCTCCACGCGTTTGTCGGTGTGGGGGCAGTGAATGACGTTGAAGTTAGCGTCCTTGATCTTCTTGAGCAACTCCTCGAACTTCGCGTCCTCCTTCGGCATCTTGTCTTCGACGTAGCCGAACGAGAAGACGAGCGCAAACTCGCTCGGCTTCGGGCAGCGCTGCTTTTCGAGCTTGGCGGGATCGGGTTGATCTGCAAGGCAGAAGGTGATGGCAAGAGTGAATGCAGCGAAGGAGGCGGTTGCGCGATTCATCGGCACTCCCAATTCGTGTGGCATACGATTCCAATCGTGTGATTGTCAGTCCCCCAATCACACGATTGGAATCGTATGCCACGCTCGTGTTATGGCAACTTGTCATGGATGCGAATGGCGAAATGCTGTTCCTCATCGATCTCCACCAGCGTGTTCTGGCCGAGCACGTTGGCGTTCAACAGACCCTTGACACGGAACGTCTCCTGGGCAAGGACCACCCGCCCGCGTGCGCTGTCGAAGATCAACTCGCCGCCGGCTTGCTGCGGCTGGAAGTTGGCGCCGTTGAGCTTCATCATGCCCGCCCCCGCCCCGACGACCGGCGCTTTGTAGGCGAGTTTTAGACCGTAGGTTATGCGATGAAGGTCCTTTTGCTGGCCCATGTAGAGGTAATGGATCTGCCCGTGCCAGGAACCCATTGAGCCCCAATTGTGCGTCATCGGCTTCGACCAGGCCATGTTCGCCTTGGGGGTCAGATCGAGCTGAAAGAAGGTCGCCTGCGCCAGCTCCTTCCAGCCGTCGCGATCGATGAGCGAGGACATCTGCATGCCGACACCGCCGGCGATCTGGAGGTTCTTGATCTGCGGATTGTCCTTGGCGCCGTCGAATTTGGTGACATCCATCTTCGGACTGAGTTCGAGCGTGTAGGTCGTGCCCGCCAATTGCCCAAGCGAAAGGGCGATCGACCCCTTTGACAGTTCGTCCGCCTGCACGAGCCGGGCGCTCTCGATCTTTTGCTCAACGACGAGCGAGCCGTCCTTGTTTTGCTTCTTCACGGTGAAGCGCGAGACGACGTGATACTGCACGAACATGGCGATCGGCAATCCCGCGACCTTGAATGTCGGCTTTTGCGTGACGCCCAGTTCCTGATAGAACACCTCCCCCTCGCGCAGCTTCCACACGAGCTTCACCGACTCGATGACGTTGAGCGGCGGCAACTTCTTCTCGACGACGGGCGGGGGCTTCGGCTTGACCGGCTCGACAACCGTCTTGGGCGGATCCTTCGGCTTGACGGGTTCGCTGATTTTCTTCGGCGGGTCGCTCGGCTTGACCGGCTCGATCACTTGCTTGGGCGGATCGCTCGATTTGACCTTCTCAATTACGTGCTTGGGTGGATCGCTCGGCTTGATCGGCTGGATGACTTGGTTGGGAGAATCCTTCGGCTTCACCTCGGCCGGCTTCTTCTCTTCGACCTTGCGCTCTTCAGCGGGTGGCTCGTGGGGTTTGTCGCCTGGACCGCCGTCGTTCTGGACGATCAGCTTCGGCGCGGTCGGCTGATTGCTGACCGCCCACGCCAAAAAGCCGACGGCGCCGAGGAGCGTCAATAACACGCCCGCCGCCGCGAGGATCAAGCCCACGGGAAGCACGCGTGCAACCGGTTTCGCTTTCGGCTTCGACGCCAGCACGCCCAACGCCGGAACTTTGAGCGCGTTGCCGCACATGACGCAGGCGACTTTTTGCCCCGCCATCTCCGGCGCGACGAGCTGCTTTTTGCCACATTGGCAGGTAAGCGTGATCGGCATGGGATCAATCATAACAACTGCGGGCCCGATCACGCATTACTTTTTGCCGGATTCGGGCTGTCTTTCTTCGGGCACGTCTTGCTGCAACGACAACCAGTGGTTCCAGTGTTGCCTGGACATGGCGATCTGCGGCCCGGTCGCTGTCGGTTCCGGGCCGAAATCGGCGCCGCGCGCGAGGCGGACGAGCGTCTGCCGCGCCGCCTGGCGAATCGGCGGATTGGGATCGGCGAGCAGTGCGATGGCTTCCTTCTCGACCGGGAGCCAACGCCGGCCGGCCATTTGAACAGCCAACATGCGGACGAGCGGATTGGCATCGGTCAAGCGGCGGCGCAGCACGGCATCCTCCAGCTTCAGCAACTCGCGCCACGACATAGCCATGTCGAGCTGCTGCTTCTGCTGCTGGTTGAGTGAATGCTGCAATTGCTGCTTCATGAATTCCTCCTGAAGCTTCTGCGCTTTCTTCTGGTGTTGCGCCATGAGCACGTGTTGTTGTTCGATGATCTCCCGCTGCTTCTTCATGAGATTCGATTGCCTGCTGGCCTGCTCCATTTCGAGCGGCAAATTCCTCAGCGTGATACTCGCGAGCGGCGCGCGTTCACTTTGCCGCTCAAAGGCATACGTTGTATCGGACGTAAGTGCGACGAGGTGTCTGGTCAACCCTCGACGAAAATCAGTGACCATCGACTTGAGGCAATAATCCATCTTGGGATTGGGCTGAACGTATTGAAGGGCATGGATCGCCACGGCGGGATCATTGCTGTTCTTGACCAAGAACATGAGCTGAGCAGCCAGAAGTCCCGGCGGTCAGACGAATCCGAGTCTGCGATCGACCGCCTGTTTGTAACCTTGGGCGAGCGCGGGAACGGCCTCGGTGCCGAACGCCAGAACTTGTTCGGCAACCCAGTCAAGGGCGGCGGGATTGTCCGCCTTGATCGACAGATTGATGTGCATCTGGACGAGCTTTTGAATGTATGCTTGCTGAGCTTGATCCTGCGTGACGACGTTGAATGGATCGTTGCGGGCCTTTTGGAAGAACAGCATGATCCGATCGTTTTCCGCGTTGAACTTGGCCCATTCCCCCGAGGTCTTTAGAGTAAGCAATCGGGCTTGCTGAATGAGGGCGACCTGGCGACTTTGGAGCCTGGCAAGCTCGATATTCGTCGCACGCGCGATTTTGACCTGGTCGGCGTGGAGCTTCGCCTTCAGTTGCTGGGCTTCGCGCAGCATCTGGGCTTGTTCAAGCTGACATCGGCGCAGGTATTCCGCGCGGTTTTTCTGATCGAGCTGGGCCAGTGCTTGCTGGGCGGCGTAGCGCACATGGGGGTTTTCATCCTTGAGCAGCTCGATCATGGCAGGTGCTGCCGGCTCCGCGTCTTTGCCGAGTTGTCCCAGCGCCAGCGCCGCAGTCTGACGGACGTTCGGATCGGTGTCCTTCAGTTTCTTGGTCAACGCAGGGACCGAATCCGTCGGCGCAATCGCCCAGCGGCCGCGCGCGTTGGCGCGGCGCAGTCCTTCCGCCAGGGACCGCCGATCTTCCATGCCGATCGACATGGTTGCGCTGAACGCGGCAACCTGCACGTTCATGTCCCTGTCGTGAAGCGACTCGAACAGGTCCGGCAGGGCATCCTTCGCGGCCGAGCCCAGCGCGGCAATGGTTCCGATGGCCTGAGCGCGGATCTTGGCATCGGCATCTTTGAGCAAGCGCGTCAGCGCCGGTAGCGCCTGTTTCGCTTCCGGGCCCTGACAAGCGAGGATCTGCAGGATCGCCGAGCGCACCCAGGTTGGCTCCTTGTCGTTTAGCATCGATTCCAGAGCGGGGATCGACAGTGAGCCGGCGCTCATCAAGGCGCCCTGTGCGTGCAAACGCACCTCGGGCTTCGGGTCGGCGAGCAGATTGAGCAAGGCCCGCGCTTCCTCTTGCGATTGCAGGCCGATCTCGCCAAGCGACTGGGCGGCGAGGCCGCGCGTCATCGGGTCTTGATCCTTGAGCAGCTTGATCAGCTCTGGTACCGCCTTCTTCGCGTCGGGACCGATCACGCCGAGGCCCCAGGCGGCTTGTTGGCGCACGACAGGATTCGGGTGTTGCAGAAGCATTTGCAGCTCCGCGTGGGCGCCGATCTGTGTCAATGCTTTCATCGCCTGAAGGTAGACCGGCCCATCCTGCTCTCGCTCTAGCAAGGAACGCAGGGCCGGCACGGCCGCTTGCGCCCCCTTGCCGCAGTTGCCCAGCCCGCGCGCGGCCTGGAGCCGAACGGGCTTCTTGTCGCTTTCCAGTGACCGGATGAGATTGGGAATCGGACTCTGGGCCGCGGCGTTTCGATTTGTGCAGATCCACAGCGCCAAAACAACGCCGGCTGTCGCGAGAGAACGCATGATTTGCCCTCCACGTCAAATTGGAAGACACACGCAACTAAATCTGGCGTGTTGCCTTCATTGATCCATCTGAGAATTGGAGATTTTTCCAAACGTAAATGGCACGAATTGTCGTTTTCTTTCACCAGAAATTTGTTTTTTTTGATGGTTGTCGTAAGTCTTTACTGAATCAGTACATATCAATGCGTGGCTGGTTGCCATGGAAATTTGCCGGCGTGGCGATTCTGATAGCACCTACATCCCCGCGATCCTTACAATAGCCCACACATCGTCACATTGAGGGTACGCTCATGCGCTCGCTTTTCGCACTCGCGGTCGGATTGACTGTCTGCGGCTTCGTTGACGCGCAAGATGCTCCGACAATGACAGCCAAGCGCAAGGACGTCAAGCCGTTCGAGTACAAGGACGCGAAGATCCCGTTCTACGCGCCGAAGTTCGGCGCCAAGGGACCGCTCACCAAGATGCAATTGCCGCTCGAACCCGCGGAGTCGATGAAGCACTTTGTTCATCCGACCGACTTCGAGCTGAAACTATTCGTCGCGGAGCCGCAGATCAAGCGGCCCATCTGCATGAACTGGGACGAACGCGGCCGACTGTGGATCGCGGAGTCGGTCGATTATCCGAACAGCCTGCGCAAGACGGGCGAAGGCAACGACCGCATCACCATCTGCGAGGACACCGACAGCGACGGCGTCGCGGACAAGTTCACCGTCTTCGCCGACAAGCTGTCGATCCCGACCAGCTTTGTGTTCGCGCACGGCGGCATCGTCGTCACGCAAGCGCCGCACACGCTGTTCCTGCGTTCGACGAAAGGCAACGACATCGCCGACGAGCGCCAGGTCCTCTTCACCGGCTGGGGCGCCGGCGACACCCACGCCGGGCCGAGCAATCTCCATCACGGTTTCGACGGCTGGATCTACGGCATCGTCGGCTACTCCGGCTTCAACGGCACCGTCGGCGGCGAAAAGCACAAATTCGGTCAGGGCTTCTTTCGTTTCAAATTGCAGCTTCAAAGCCCAGGGACGGCTGTCCCTGGGCTTTCCGTCTCCAATCTCGAATTCGTACGCTCCACCAACAACAATAGCTGGGGCGTCGGCTGGAGCGAGGAGGGCCTGCTCTTCGGCTCAACCGCAAACGGCAACCCGAGCGTCTTCATGCCGATCCCCAATCGCTATTACGAAAAGGTGCGCGGCATGTCGGCCAGCGTGTTGCCGACGATCGCGGCCAGCAACAAGTTCAACCCCGTCACCGACAAGGTCCGCCAGGTCGATTGGCACGGCGGCTTCACCGCGGCGGCAGGGCACGCGCTCTACACGGCGCGAACCTATCCGAAGGAATATTGGAATCGCACTGCCTTCGTGACCGAGCCGACGGGCCATCTCGTCGCGACCTTCGTGCTAGACAAGAAGGGGACGAATTTCAGCGCGCGTAACTCGTGGAACCTCCTCGCCAGCGACGACGAATGGTCCGCCCCGATCATGGCCGAGGTCGGGCCCGACGGCTGTGTCTGGGTCATCGACTGGTACAACTACATCGTCCAGCACAATCCGACGCCGCCAGGCTTCAAGACAGGCAAGGGCAACGCCTACGAGACCGACCTGCGCGACAAGGTGCACGGGCGCATCTATCGGCTCGTGCCGAAAGCCCAGGGACGGCCGTCCCTGGGCTTTCCAGAATTGAAAACACCTGATCAACTCGTCGCGGCGCTCAAGAACGACAACATGTTCTGGCGCAAGCATGCCCAGCGTCTGTTGGTCGAGCGGCGCAAAACCGACATTATCGACGATCTGCTGAAGCTCATCGAGGATCGCTCCGTAGACGCGATCGGCTTGAACGCGGGCGCCGTCCACGCCCTTTGGGTGCTCGACAACCTAGGCGTGATGCGCAAGAACCAGAAAGTCTGGAACTCGCCCGCCGTGCGCGATGCCGTGAAGCATCCGTCCGCCGCCGTGCGTCGCGCTGCCCTGCTCACCTCCCCGTCGGCGGAGAACAGCCTGGATGTCATGCCGCTTCTACGCAAGGAATCCGACGCCCAGGTCAAGCTCGCGGCCTTGCTGCACGTCATCGATTCCGCTCCCGATGACCATCGCGGTTTTGCCGACATCGTCGCGGTCCACTTCGCCAACGATGACGAGAGCGACCCCATCTGGACCGACGCCCTGTTCATGGCCGCCAATCATCTCCGTTACTACTTGGAGTCCCACCGTACCGGCAACGTGCCGCGCACGGCGAAGGGGCTACGGCGTTTGGCCTTGATCGCGGAGAATCACGCGCGACATCCAGATCGCGCCAAGGAAGCCTCCCAGGTGCTGAGCGGCATCGGCGCCGTCCAACCCGAAGTCGCGACGGCGATCTTCGAGGGCTACGAGAAAGGCTGGCCGATCGGACAAAAACCGGTTGGCGATCGCGAATACCTCAACCAAATCCTCGTCACCGCCATTGCCAAGGTCTCCCCCGCGGGCAAAGGGGCGGTCATCCGGCTCGCCCGCAAATGGGACCTGACCACTTTCGACGATCAGCTTCAAGGCATGGTCGCCGCCGTCGAGAAGACCCTGCTCGACGCGAAACAAACCGACGACGCCCGGCTCGAAGCCTTCCGCCAGCTCGTGCAACTGAAGCCTGTCGATGCTAAACGCGCCGCCCAAGTCCTCGCCATGATCACGCCGCAGTCCGCCCCGACCTTCGCGGAAGGACTGCTCGATGGCCTCGCGGAGGCGCCGGCGGACACGATCGGACCTGCCCTGCTCAAACGGCTTACCTCGTTCACGCCCCGTGCTCGCTCGACTGCATTGCGCATCATGCTCGGCCGGACCGAGACGACGCGGCTCTATCTCGATGCCGTCGAGAAAGGTGAGATGACTTTGAGCGAACTGCCGCTCGATCAAAAGCAAGCGTTAGCGGCCCATCCCGACGCCAAGATCGCTGCCCGCGCCAAAGCGATCCTCGCGAAAGGCGGCGGATTGCCGAACGCGGATCGCCAGAAAGTCGTCGAAGAATTTCTGCCGCTGATGAAGAAGGCGGGCAACGTCGAGCTGGGCAAGGCCGTCTTCAAGAAGCACTGCGCCATCTGCCACACGCATTCGGGCGAAGGCGTTAAGATCGGCCCCGATTTGAGCGGCGTCGCGGTGCATTCGAAGGAACACCTATTGATCGACATCCTCGATCCGAGCCGATCCGTCGAGGGCAATTATCGCGTCTACACGGTCGAGACCAAGAAGGGCCAGGTCCGCAATGGACTGCTGGCCTCGGAAACGAAGACGACCATCGAGCTATTCAATGCGGAGGGCAAGAAGCTGGTCGTCGAGCGTGACGACATCGAGACCATCGCGGCGTCGAACAAATCGCTGATGCCGGAGGGCTTCGAAAAAACGGTCAAGACCGAGGAACTGCTCGATCTGCTCGAATTCCTCACCGCGCGCGGCAAGTTCGTGCCGATCCTGCTCGACAAGGCCGCGACCATCGCCAGCACGCAGGGCATGTTCTACTCGAAGGACGCGGCGGTAGAACGGCTGATCCTGCCCGACTGGTCGCCGCGCATTGTGAAGAGCGTGCCGTTCCATTTCGTCGATCCCGGCGAAAAAAATAGGCCGAACGTCATCATGCTCTACAGCAAGAATGGCCCCGTCGCGGCGACGATGCCGAAATCGGTCAAGCTCGAATGCAACATGCCCGCGCGGACGATCCACTTGCTGTCGGGCGTCAGCGGCTGGGGCTATCCTAGCGGCAAGACGAAAGGCGTCGCGCTGATCGTGCGGCTGCATTACGCCGACGGCAAGACGGAGGATCATGCGCTGAGGGATGGCGAACACTTCGCGGACTACATTCGCAAGGTCGAGGTGCCAAAGTCGGAATTCGCGTTCGCGATGCGCAGTCAGCAAATGCGCTACCTGAGCGTGACGCCGGGGCGCGACGGCGAGCTGACGGCAATCGAATTCGTAAAGGGGCCGGACCCGTCGGCGCCGATCGTGCTGGCGGTGACGGTGGAGACGAAGTAGCGATTGCATTACAAGAACTCGACGCGGCTGATCATCTCCGTCGGCTCCATGATCTCCCAGATCAGGACAAGACCTTGGATGATTTCACCGAGGCTTCGAGTGTCTTTGTCGCAGTAGACGATACCCGAATGAGATGTGCCTGCAGCGTCCAGACGAAGAAAATCGTGGTCCTGTGTGAAAAGGACTCGGCTTTGTGCCTGGCAAAACGCTAGTTGTTGTACGTCGGTGGCGGCCAACATACCGGACTCGGGCGTCGTCGTAACATCGACGCCGCGCCGGCGCAATCCATCGGCAATCGCGCGATGACAATTTTCATCGAGATGAAAGAGTATCGTCCGGGACATCGGCGCTCATCCGCTGAAGTTTTTCCTGGAGCAAGGATGGCGACGCCTTCGCCTTCATTTCGGCGACGAAGCGATGCCCCTCCGCGATGGCTTGATCGATCCGCGCGCGATGCTCATGGTAGTACGCTAGCGCGGCGTGAACATCGGCGAGCGTGATGCTCGGGTGGGCGGACACGATCTCGTCCGGGCTCATCCCCATTCGTTCGTGCCAGATTGCCACGTCCTCCACGGTGATGCGATGCCCGTCGATGCGCGGGCGACTGCCGCACACGCCTTCGGTGCACACGATGCGCACACGATCAGCGGGTGGCCAACTTGATGATGGGGAGGACAGCGAGACAGGCATGGTCGGGGTGGATTCCATATGCTTATCGTATCTTAGATTCAACCCAAGCAACAAGCCTAATTCCCAAGATCTCAGGAGTTCTACCGATGACCGTCAACTGGCGCGGCATCTACCCCGCGGCGACGACGCAGTTCCACGACGATCAGTCGCTCAACGTCCCCGCGACCATCGAGCACGTCGAGAAGATGCTCGCCGCCGGCATGCACGGCGTCATCATGCTCGGCTCGGTCGGCGAGAACACGACGCTCGATTACGCCGAGAAGCTCGACGTCCTGCGTGCGACGGTCGCTGCCGTTCGCAAGCGCGTGCCGGTGCTGACGGGCGTCGCCGAGACGACGACGAGGCTCGCGTGCCGATTCACCGAGAACGCGCGGAAGCTCGGCGTCGATGGGCTGATGGTATTGCCGGCGATGATCTACAAGGCTGATCCGCGCGAGACGATGACGCACTTCCGCGCCGTAGCGCGGGCGACTGATTTGCCGATCCTCGTTTACAACAATCCGCCGGCTTATGGCATCGATATCACGCCGATGATGTTCGCGGAGCTGGCCGACGAGAAGACGCTGGTCGCCATCAAGGAATCGTCGGACAACGTGCGCCGCATCACCGACATCAAGAATCTGTGCGGCGAACGCTACATCCTCTTCTCCGGCGTCGATGACCTCGTGCTCGAAAGCGTGATGCTCGGCTCGGTGGGCTGGGTGTCGGGACTCGTCAATGCGTTTCCGCACGAGACGAAGCGGCTCTGGGATTTTGCGACGGCGGGCAACTATGCCGAGGCGCTGAAGATCTATCGCTGGTTTACGCCGCTCTTGCATCTTGACACGCACGTCAAGCTCGTGCAGTACATCAAGCTGGCGGCGGCAGAGTGCGGCTACGGCACGGAGACAACGCGGGCGCCGCGCCTGGAGATCGTGGGGAAGGAACGCGAGGAAGTGCTTGCGATCATACGGAAGGCGATTCAAACCCGGCCGGTCTGACCCCCTCTCCCTCTGGGAGAGGGGCGGGGGGTGAGGGTAAAACGCCCGAAAACTCAATTGAGCGTTCAGCAGACTTCGTGACAGCATTTATGGTGGGGCAAAATTCCTGGCAGCTCGGCCCTCACCCCCGGCCCCTCTCCCCGAGGGAGAGGGGAGAAACGCTACTTGACGCTCCAAATCTTGACGAGCCCATCGGTGCTGCCCGACGCCAGCCATTGATTATCGGGGCTGAAGCTGACGGTCGTGACGTTGGCGAGGTGAGCCTTGATGGTGCGCAGCTCCTTGCCGTCGGCGACGTTCCAAAGCTTGATCGTTTGGTCGTAGCCGCCGGTCGCGAGCTTGGTGCCATCGGGGCTGAGAGCCAGGGCCCAGATGCCTTCGTGGGCCTTCAACTCTTTCGTTTCCTTCTTGGCTTCGACATCGAAAATCTTGATGATGCCGTCGAGATTCACCCCGATGACACTCTTGCCATCGCTGGTGAAGACCGCATTCGTGAACTCGCGGCCCAGCTCCTTTTGCTTCGTGACTTTGCCCTTGCCGTCCTTGACTTCGGCCTCGCGTTCGACCTTGAAGCTGGCGAGTTCTTTGGCGCCAGCGATATCCCAGACGCGCAGCGTCTTGTCCTTGCTAGTCGTGACGAGTTGTTTGCCGTCGGGACTGAAGGCCGCGTTGGTGACAGAGTCGGTGTGCCCCTTGATGGTTATCGTGTCGGCCCCCTTGCTCAGGTCCCAGATCTTGACCGTTTGATCTTCGCTGGCCGACGCCAGAAATTTGCCGTCCTTGGAAATGGCGAGCCCCTCAATGTCAAGGATATGTCCGGCGAGCGCCTTGCCCGATTTCCCGGTCTTGGCATCCCAGGCACGGATCTCGCCTTCGCGGGCTTTCTTCTTGTCGTTCCACCAACCGGTGCCGACGAACACTTGGTCGCCCGCATACACGAGGCTCTTGTACTGCGCGAGTCCCTTGGCGTCCTTGGCAGGGCCTTTGAGCGCCTGGACCTCGCTCTTCTTGCCGATGTCAAAGATGCGCACGGAGCGATCGCCATAAGAGGCGGCCACGGTCTTGCCGTCGGCGCCAAAGACAACCGCGTACACCCAGAAGGTCTTTTCCTTTTCGGAGGTCTTGTCCTTCTCAACGTGCTTGAATTCGATCTGAGCCGGATCGGGCTTGAACGGTTCCTTCTTCTCTTCCTTTTTGTCCTTGTCGTCTTTCTTGACTTCTTTGGGATCGTCTTTTTTCTTCTTTTTCTTGTCCTGCGCGGCCGCGTCGAAGGTGGGCATCAAGATGACGCCCATGGCGAGAACGCCAACGAGGAGGAAGAGGGGTCGGGAAATGCGCGACATTGCGAAGCTCCTGAGGGTGGGACCAAACTGGATGAAGTGATTGTCGCAGTAGAGGGCCGAAGGTCAAGAAGAGAGGCGAGATTTTTTGCCGTTGCCAGCATGGGAAACGGCATGGGAACAATCGCGTCACTCTCATCTACCGCTTCACCCTCGCTGGCAGCGGGTCGGTCGCGAAGTCCCATTCGGTCGGTTGATAGCGAATGTCGAGGTGCGGCGTCTCCACGCGGCGGTTCTTCTCGGCGCGGCTAATCATCACGGCGTCGAGGATGCCCGTCGTCAAAAGCGTTCGTTCGACGGGATAAACCGCGTGGCCCGTATGAATCATCGCCTCGATGGCGCGCAACTGATACGCGAAATGGCCGAACGGGTCGGGCTGCTGCAAGTAGAACGCGCAGGACGCGATGCGATCCTCGCCGCGCATGCGCCCAGCAAACGTGAAGGCGCCGCCGTCCCCTTCGTAGACCCAGCCGTTGAGCATGGCGACCGCGGCCTTGAGCCCGTCACGATACTCGATGACGAAGACGCCGGCGTCGGTGTTCTTGACGGTCAGCTTGCGATAATCGCCGTTTGCGTGCGCCGGCACGTGGGCCATGGCAGCTTCGAGCAGGTCACGCGAAAAAACGCCGCGATCCAGCGCCGCCCACATCGCCTCGCCTTGAAGACAGGTGACCGCGCGCACCCCTGTCTCGCCGCCGCGCCGACGTTCGAGCATGCACTGCATCCCTTCGATCGCGTGGAAGCCATAGCCCTCGAAAGGGCCGTAGCCAACTTGCACGACTTCGGTCAGTTCGCAATTCCTCGGCAAGCGCAGACTCGGCCGACGCCACGTCACCGGCAACGATGAGCCGGCCATGAACGGGAACATCAACTCGCGCGACCGATCGACCATCCAGCGCGCGTCGGCCCAGGCGTAACCGAGGTGCTTATCGTTGAAAACCGGCACGCTGCGGCGATGTTTGGCGAACACGTCGGTGACGCCTTCGAGGAAGCGTCGGCGCGGATACTGGATCTGCCCGCGCTCGTTGCGCGGATACGTACCGTGCTCGCCGATGCACAAGACGCCGTCGACCGCGACCTCCTTGCGGCCCAGCGTGACCGCTTCGGCGATGTTATCGTAGATCGTGAAGTTGTGCTGCTTCGCCAGATCGCGGCTCATGTCCCCCTTGGGAAATTGATCGACGAACATCGACACGAGCCGCAAGTTGGGATACTCCTTGCGATCCATGTTGAAGCCTTCGAGGATCTTGCCGACGATAACGTCCGCGTGCGACCAGCGGCGATACTCGGTGATGATGGCGGCGACTCGCTTGGGTTCGACGCGCGGTGGTTGACTCATATGTTCCTCGTCACGCAAAGGATGAAGGATGAAGGATGAAGGATGAAAAAAAATACAAATACCAATCAGGTCTTTCTCATCCTTCAGCCTTCATCCTTCATCCTTCATCCTTTCTTTTTCTTCTCCGGCGGCTGCAACAACCCAGCGCTCGTTTGGAAGTAGCGTTTGCGGCGTTTCTTCACCTGACCGTCGGCGTCCTGCTGCTGCGTTTGCAGGTCAGCTAAATTCGCCAGGCAATACGCGCAGCCGATCGTCTGCAGATGGAACTGTACGTAGTCTTGCACATCGTCGTCGAGAACGCCAAGCAAAAAGCTGCCGAGTCGGTCGCGCGGCGGGCAGCTCAAGCGTTGCCGGCGCCAGATCGCGCCGACGGAGTGCTCGCCGCGATCGCGCTCCTGCATCAGTTGGCGAAGCTGTTGCCGCAACGGTTCCGACGCGCGCAGTTCTTGTTCGACGACGTGCGTATCCATTTCATCCAATGCGTCATCGAGGTACGCGAGCAGTAGTTCCCGATTGGGTCCGTTCATGATGATGCGTCCTCCTTCAATTCCGGGAAGACGTCGATCGGCAGGCCCGCGCTCTTGACGTGCTCGCTCAACTTCTTGACCGCCGCAAAGCGGATGTTGGCGATCTGCTGCTCGCTGATCTTGAGAAACGCGGCGACGTCGCGATTGGCCCAGCCCTTGACGAAGAGGAGTTCCAGTACTTTGACGCGCACGTAATCGCCTTGCTGCCGCCAGCCGTCAAGTAAGAGCGTGAGACTGCGCGCGATCGCATCGCTTTCGAGGTCCTTGCGTTCGTTGCCACGCGCGACGCTGGAGGCCGCCTTGTGTGGGTCGAGCTTGAGGTGCAGGACATCGCTGGAGCCGTCGGAGACGTACTGCACCGGATGCCGGCCCGATTTACGCAGGTGATCGGTCAGCTTGTACGAGGCGATGGTGAAGAGATAGGTTTGCAGTTCGCGCGAGTCGTCGTAGTTGGGCAAGCTGTGCAAGAAGCCGACGAAGGTGTCCTGAACGACGTCCTCGCTGGCGGCGCGATCACGCAGCCGGCGATGCACGAACGCCAGTAGGCGTCCCTCATAGCGTGCGATGAGATGCTCCCACGCACGGGGATCGCCGTCGCGAATCTGCTGCACCAGGAGCCGATCGCTCTCGGAAGACATGCAGATAGTTTACCAGATCAATGGCTAGTGGTTAGTGGTTAGTGGTTAGTAGCAGGTTGCCTTCAGTCTAAGGTGAATTGCGACTTCCAACTTCGTTATCTTGCAACTAGCCACTAACCACTAGCCACTGTCTACTGCTTCGTCCACAGTGCCGGCGGATGCCAGCCCTCGTTCAGTGCGGGGATGAGGTGGCGGTTGAGGTAGGGATTGGTGGAATGATCGAAGAAGAAATCGCACGGATACGTTGCGGTGGGACGGGCCGTGTCGGCGTCGAGCAGGTCCGCGGCGACCAGCGTCTCGACAACCAGTTCGGAGCACATGTAGCCGCGCCGAATGCCGCGCGGACCGCTGGCGAAATCGGTCCGGAGCGGGCCGCGCGCGCGCAGCGGCGTGACCTGAATCAAATAACGGGCGGGCGGAAGAGTCTTTTTTTGCACCGCCGCCGCGAAGTCGGATAGCCGAGTCGATTCGGCCTCGGTCAGAGGAACCTTGCGCCGGCGCACGTAGATGGTGCCGTCGTAATCCGCGAGTCGCTGCTCCAGTGGGGTGACCTCGACGAAGAGTTGGAAACCGATGCCGGCTTCCAGTTGGGCCAGTTTGCCGTCGGGCGTGCGAACCACAAGCGCGACGTGGGTGGGCGGGCCGGTCAGCGCGAATCGGTAGGCGAGCTTCCACAGGGACTGCCTGCAATTACAGATCAACAGATCACCCACATTCGGCTCGTAGGCCAGCGCGGGCGCGCGTTGCACGGTATCCAGTGTGAATGCGGGTTGCCAGATCTGCCCGAAGTGAGGGGCCGGCTGGCATCCACACCCCGACCAGTCCGCGGTGGTCAACAGCAAACATGCCAAGGGACCAAACATGGGGCGGCGATTCCATCTTGATGAATAGTGGTGACTATCCCTCAATCGGCTGTCATGCAGACGTGGCTTGATGAGACCTGAGAGCAGATGGGCCACATGCCGGGCCTGGGGCGGGAATGCGAACGTACTGCAAGAAAGGATGGCTAAACCTGATACGGTCGGAATAAACCGGCACAGCCGAATTACCGGTCCGATCATCATGCCTGGAACATCCACAACCAAACGGCGACCACCGACGCGGCCACGCCAACCCCCGCGACGCGCAGCCAGGCCGTGTGGCGGCGCTGGGTGTATTCGTCGAGACGCACGTAGCCGAAGCCGGCCAGCAGCAGAATCGCCAGGCCAAGCATGACGCGCGCGGTCAATGTCTCGCGTTCCTGAGCGCGTAGATGTCGCGCTTCCCGCTGCGCCGCATGATCGCGGCGGACGATCTCCGCCCACCAGTCCGCGTCGGTGCGGAAGGTCAGTTCCCATTCCTTGAAGACGCGTTCCTTGCCGTCGAGGACGATCTTGGCCTTGACTCTGCCTTCGAGCGGATTATTGAGAACGCGATTTTCCTCAACATATTTTTCATCCACCTTGAACGACACGAGTTGCGGCCGTTGACTCTCCATCAACGCGGTGATGTGCTTGACCGCCTCGCGCCGGGCCACGTTGCGCGCGGCGACCTCGTCCTCGGCGTCAACCGTGATCGTGGGCAATGCACGCTCCTGCTCCTTCGGCTGCCGGACCTGGCCCGCAAGCGAGCCGCACACGAGCATCAGGACAAGCAGACTCGCGATTGTCATTGTGGTTCGCAACATGATCGAGTCCTGTTTGCCGCCTGCGGCTTGGCGCTCGCGCCGGAGCGCCCCGATTCTGGCGTTTCCTCGCGAGCGCTCAACGGCAAGCGGCGGAAATTCACGCCAGCGCCAGACGCATTTTCTTCTTCTTGACCTGCGTACGTTCCTTCCATGGGCACACCACCTGGCACACGACTGCGGCGCCCACCATGCTCACGAAGCCGATCTCGCGATCGTGCGTGCTCGGCAACAGGAAGAGTAACAGATAGGCCCAGAACCCAGCCGCGATGACCGGCATCATCGAGAACCGCTTTTTGCGATCCTCCTGCGTCGTCTTCCACCAGCGCAACACCAAAAACATCAGACCGAAGTAGCTCAGGTAGCACGTGATGATCGGCATCGACGTGTTCTCGGAGCGGAAGAGCTTGCCGAAGAACGAGTGCCGCAGCATCTCGCGCGTTGCGTCGTCGCCCTGCCAGGGATGCAGGACGGCGATGTGGTCCGGCGATTTCCAGAGTGGCAGCTCATAGCCATCGAGCCACAGGGCGAACAGCGCGACGCCGAAGCCTATCGTCATCAGCAGCAGCCGGCGCGTCCACGATTCTTCCGCGGCGCTGGGCTGCCAAAGCTTACTCGGAATCAACACGGTCCAGGAGCAGGCGACCGACATGAAGAAGATCGGCCCCAGCTTCGAGTAGTTTCCGTGCCCGGTGAAGAGCGTCCATCCGACCGCCAGAACTGCCGAGGCGAGGACGGACCACAGCAAGATGCCGGTCAGTTCCGACCAGCGCTGCTGAAACACCATCGTCGGCGTCACGGGGAGAACGGAGGGCACGCCGTCGAACGACCGCTGCACCGCGGGATCCTTCGCGGCGATAGGCTGCCACGTCACCGTGGTGTTCACGGCGGCCGACACTTCCTTCGCCATCTCGCTGATGGTTTGATAGCGATGCGCGGGATTCTTCGTCAACGCTTTTTCGACGATGCCGACGAACTCCGCCGGCACGCGGCTCAAATCCGGCGGCGTCGTCAGGTGCTTCATCAAGATCTCGCCCGCGGATTCCCCCTCGAATGGAACTTGGCCTGTCACCATTTCATAGAGAAGAATCCCGGCGGCGTAGATGTCGATCTGGCGATTGTAGTTGCCCGTCGAGATCTCCGGCGCCATGTAGTGGACGGTGCCGACGTCCTTGGTCATGCCCGCGTGCTGGCTGTCGGCCATCAGCTTGCACAGGCCGTAGTCGCCGACCTTGATGAGGCCATTCTCAAGGAAGATATTGCCCGGCTTCAGATCGCGATGGACGATGCCATGCTCGTGTAGACAGTGGATCGCCTGCGCGAGACCGTGAAACCACTGTGCCGCCAGTTCGGGCGCGACGCCCTTGGGATGCCGTGACAAGATGACGGAGAGAGGCTCGCCGGCGACGTATTCCATGACCAACCAGCACCCACCGTCCGCGTCGGTGCGGACATCGTACAGGTGAACGAGGTTCGGGTGCTTGAGGTTGAGGCACTGAGCGACGCCGCGCATCTCGATGTCGCGATTGGCCCGGATCCACTTGAGGGCAACTTCCTTGCCGCCGTCGGTGACGGCAAAATAGACCTCGCCGAAGCCGCCCAGCCCGATGCCGCGCTTGATGGTGTAGCCAGGCAAGGGCTGTTGTCCGCTGCGAAAGGTGAATTTCATCGGGTTCCTCCTGCGTCTTTCTCCCCTCTCCCCCTGTACTCAGGGGGAGAGGGGCCGGGGGTGAGGGTCGCGCTTGCAACATCATCGCCCCATAGTCGATCGCCTTTGGGCTCCGGATGTGGCGAGATGATCTCTGGCGTTTCCTCCCCCCTCACCCCCGACCCCTCTCCCCCGGAGTACCGAGGGAGAGGGGAGGAATTCTGGTCCGTCTCGCCCGCCGTACCGGGGGACAGGGGAGAAACTACTGCACGCGTTCCAGCGCCAACGAGATCTGCTCCGTCGTCAGCGTCTCGCCGGGATCGAGCGGGCCACGCCCTTGATAGGTTTTTTCACCTATTTGCACGTTGCCTGCCCAGCGTGCCGCCAATCCACTCTTGCCGCGATACAGAATCAACGGCTGCGTCATGTCGGCAACCTGCACGTGCGACTGTGGCGATGGACCGATCACCAGCGTGTCGGCCATCAGGAGCACCGCCTGCACGGGCTGGGCGAAACGATGCCCGCTGACCAGATCGAGACGGGCCGACGTGCTCACGGGGACAGGCTGCCAGAACTGCAACTGGCACGAGCCACCGAGCGTGATCCGGTCTCCCGAACGCAGCAGCGTCTTGTTGATTGCGCTGCCGTTCACTTGCACTTTGCGAATCGCTTCGAGGAAATACCCTTCCGGGTCACGCTGGATCGTCGCGTGATGTCTCGACACGTCCGCGATCAGAGGAACGTCAACCTTGGCGTCCGCGATCGCCTTGCCAAGCGTGATGCGATGGCTCAGGCTCACCAAGTAGCCGCCGACGCCATCGATCCACAGAGCAAGCGTCGCCAGCTGCTCGTGCAGGTTGGCCAGAGTCGGTGCGGTTGGTTCATTGGTCATGGTTAGTTCATTATAGCCGCTTGCGGCGTAGCAAGTGTCATGCTAATCCGCAAGCGGCAGTGGCTTATTTGTTGCTCGCCGTCTTGGCGGCCGGTTCGTTGCCGCGGAGATAGTTAGTGATCGCATTCAGATCGAGCGGTTCGGGTTCGCGTTCGAACAAATCGATGTTGTTCACGTCCCCCTTGCGGAGGTCCAGCTCGTGAATGTCGGCGTTGAGCCGGCGTTCCAGACCTTGCATGGCGTTGTCGATTTGCGTCGCCCGGCTGGTGTCGATCTTGATGTTGCTGGCGATGCGATTGACCTGAATCGTCTGATCCAGCGCTTCCAGTTGCGCCAGGCGAACTTCGAAATCGCGCTTGAGGTTGACGACCTTGGCGAGCTGCTCCTGGGTCGCTTTCAGCGAGGCTTCCTTGGCTTCGAGCACCTGCTGCTGTGCCTTGACGTTCTTCTCGAGCACCTTCACATGGTCGGTCTCGCGCTGAATGACCTGCTGCACCTTCTCGACCGAGTGCTTCTTGCCGGCCAGAACGACGAAGCCGTTCTTGTCTTGCACCTTCTCGACGACCGCCAGCAGATCGGCTTTTTTCTGCTCGATGTTTGTCTGTGTCTTGGCGACGTCCTTGCGGAGCTTTTCGATGTCGGCCTTGTACTCGGCGATGGGACGGATCATCTGGCTGACGTCGCTGTCGAGGCTGGTAATTTCATTGCGGATGCGTTCGATCTCGAACTTGGTCGGGACCTGCTTCTTGGCATCCTGCTCGACCTGAGCGAAGAGCGTCGAAGCGTAACTGAATGCGTTGGTTTTCTTGGCGACGACACCCAGGGCAACCGCGCCGATGAGACCGATAATCAATGCCTTTTTCATGATGGACCCCTCTGTGAAAAGAACCGGATGACCCAGAACCAGCGATGCGGAGTCCACGTGCACCCAAACAGAGGACGTCCGATCGTTCCAAACAGTAATTCGCCGCTGCAATCGATTTATTTGCAATTTTTGAGAAAATGGGAGGAAATTCGCAGAGGAGCCCCTTGTTCACCAACCCTGAGCGAGGGGATAGTTCGAGGTTGCCCTCCTCCGCAGCAATACACAACGCGTCTTGCCGTTTACAGCTTGGCGCTCGCGGGCTCGCTTCCGAACGCCAAGCCCCAAGCGGCAAGACGCGGACCACTCACCACTCACCACTCATTCCCGTAAAATATCCGTGACCCATCGGACGATCTTGAGTTCCACACCAGGGAGGGATGATCGACGTGTCGGACGTAAGCGCACATCTGCCCGTTTGGGTACGTCGGCGCGATGGCAGCCAGGTTCCGTTCGAGGCGGACCGCATCTGCCAATCGCTGTTTGACGCCGCCGAATCGCTCGGCCCTGCCAACGCATTTCTGATCCGTGAATTGACGGACGCGGTCTTGCACTTCTTGGCGCAACAATCCTGGGATGCGGTGCCGACGACGGTCGGTATCGCCGACGAAATCGCGAAGATCGTGCGTGAGGTTGGCCAACCGCTGCTCGCGCGTCGCTACGTTGAGTTGCGCCAGCAAACGAAAAAAGCCGCCGTCAAACAAGTCACAATCGCCTGCGACGCGGCGCCGGACCGTTTCGTAAAAGATTGTCTGGACGCATATGCTCTTGAAGCGGTCTTCGCGCGCGATGTTGCCGCCGCCATTCGCGAGGGCCTCTTGGTCCTGCGCGGCCAGGAGACGCCGGCGACGCTGGTGAGCCTCGTCTTGCAGACGCCCAGGCTCGCCGAGTTGCCCTGGTGGATCGCGCTCGACGACTGGCGCGCGTCCGGCGGCGATCGCTGGATCGTCGAAAGCCCGGAATGGCTGTGTACGCCGCAGATGCATCCCGCCTTGACGCCGCACCTGTGCGAACGGCTCCTATCGCTGCCGACGGTCGGCCAGCGCGCGGTCGAACTGCACCTCAACGTCGCCGAGCCGCCGCGCTGGTCTGCTTCCCCGCAGGTCGGCCCGCTCTTCGCGCACAGCGACGACGAAGACTCTGGACAGGAACGCGTCAACTTCCTCGACGGGCTTCTCGAACGCTGGAAAGCCCTCGACACGCCGAAAACCGCCGCCATCGCCTGGCATCTGCACGCCCGCTCCTTCCAGGACGACATGCAGTGCCGGCTGTTGCAAACGCTCGTGCGCCAGGCGCTGCTGGGCCGGCCGATCCGGTTCGTCTTCGATCGCCCGAACACGCCGATCCCGTTCGCCGAGGGGCTGGATCGCAAGGCCCCCGGCGTGTTGCTCGAACTCGGCATTGACCTGTTGGCATTCGCGCAACGGCCGGAGATTGCCAGCGACGGCGTCGCGCTCTTGCAAAAGCTGCCGACGCTGGCGCGCATTGCCGTCAGCGCCGTCGCGCAGAAACGGGACTACCTACGCGCCCTTCCCGACGCGTCCCCCTTGCACCAGCGCTTCTTGATCGAACGCTCCTCGGGCTCGCTGACACCGCTCGGCTTGGACGAAGTGACACGCGCCATCACGGGCGCGAGCCTGACGCGCAGCCCCTTGTCTCTTGATTTTGCCCTCAAGCTGTTGCAAACGCTACGCGACGCCCTGCACCAGGCTGGCCGGGCGATCGGTATGGATCTGCGCCTCGAATGCCCTGCCCTCGCGCGCGTCGGCGCGGATGCCCCGCCGCTCGACAAGCAACTGGAGACCGCGGGCATCCTGCACGCGTGCGCCGGCGCCGGCACGGCCATGCTCCTCGTCAGCGATGAAGCCGCCGCCAACCCTGACGACCTGATCGAACGCTTGCGCTGGGCCTGGCAAGCGACGGCAGTTACGCGTTTGAGCTTGCAGCGCGCCGCCCCGCAGCAGGGCGAGCTTCCCATTTAGGCCGACGCCGGAGACTCCCGCGTGGACACTCGCTTTGCCAATGGCTGGACGCACGCCGACGCGCGCTCGGCCATGATGCTCGATCCGCAAGTGATGAACCTCAACACCGGATCGTTCGGCCCACTGCCGAAGGTCGTCTTCGAGCGCGTAACCCAGTTGCGGCGGCGCCTCGCGGAAGAGCCGATGGATTTTCTCCTGCGTGAGATGGGCGGCCATCTCTGGCACGCGCGCGAATCCCTGGGAAGCTTCCTGCACACCGACCCGCGCCGGCTCATCTTCACGGCCAATGTGACGACATCGATCAACATGATCGCGTCGAGTTTGCCATTGCCAGCGCCGGGCGAGATTCTGCTGACCGATCACGAATACGGCGCCATGCACTGGTGCTGGGAGCGCGCCGCGCAGCGCCAGGGCTTGGCGCTGCGCACCTTCCCGCTGCCGATTCTGGCACGCGAACCGCAAGCGATCATCGACGCTGCGTGTAAGGCGATGACAGCACGCACGCGATTGTTTTTCTTTAGCCATGTCCTGTCGCCGACGGGATTAGTGCTACCCGCAAAAGAGCTGTGCGCCGAGGCCCGACGCCGAGGCATCCTCAGCGTCGTCGATGGCGCCCATGCGCCGGCGATGGTCCCGCTCGATCTCGACGCGATCGCCGCCGACTTCTACGGCGCCAATTGCCACAAGTGGATGCTGGCCCCGACCGGCGCCGGTTTCTTGCATATCGGTCGCGGCAACGAGGATCGTCTGCAGCCGCTGCAAGTAAGCTGGGGATACCGTCCCGACCGTGCCAAGCTTGACGATCGCGACGAGGTCGGCTCGACGCCGCGCATCCGCTTCCATGAATTCGAGGGTACGCGCGACATCTGCCCCTGGCTCGCGATGCCGGCCGCGATCGAGTTTCAACAGGCGCTCGGCTATGACACGATCCGCGCCCACAACGAACGCCTGGTGCGGCACGTGCACGCTCGCTTTGCCGGCATTCGCGTCTTGAGTCTGGCGACGCCGACGCATCCAGAGTTGCACGGCTTTCTGACTGCGTACCGGCTGCCCGCGAACGCCGACGGGCCGACCTGGCGCCAAGCGATTTGGGAACGCTTTCGCATCGAGGTGCCGATCGTCGAGCGCCCCGAGGGGTTGTTGATTCGCATCTCGACGCACTTCTACAACACCGTGGAGGAGATCGACCGCCTCGCCGCCGCCGTAGAATCGCTGCTGCCATGAGCCCTTCATGGATTCTTCGCGAACGCCAATCGTGTCGCTTACAGACAATTTCCCTAGTCTAGCTTCGTGCCCTTCGTGCTCTTCGTGGATGGCCCCCGCATGGCAGATGACAAATGGATCGCTGGCCTCGACGCCAACGCGCCCATCAGTGCGGCCGCCCGGCTCGTGCTCGGCGTTCGGCTCGGCGTGGTGCGCGATCGGCTGCCGGACGCCGTCTTTCACGCCGACGAGGACGCCGAGCACGTCCATCAACTGCGCGTGGCGACGCGCCGCGCCGGGGCGGCCTTGCGCATCTTCGCCGAGTGTCTGCCGGCGCGCCTTTATAATAAGACGCGCAAGGGGCTGCGAACCTTGCGTCGATCCGCGGGGGCAGCGCGCGATTGCGACGTGTTTCTAGCCGACCTGCGCGCCCGCTCCGCCAAGGCTCACGTCAAGGATCGGCGCGGGCTCGATTTCCTGCTTGGCTTCGCGCACGGCCAGCGGGTCCTCGCTCAGGAACAATTGCGCTTCGCGCACGCGGCCAAGGCGGAGCCTTTCGCTGAACACGTCGCCGCGATCGCTCTGACTCTACAGGAGGCGCGTCCCGAGAAGAAAACGCTGAACGAGCTTGCCGTCCCGATGCTCACGGACCATTTGCGCGAACTCGAATCGGCAGCGCGCGCCGACCTGCTCAACTACGACGCGCTACACCAGGCCCGCATCCTCGGCAAGCAAGTGCGTTACGCGATGGAGATCTTCGCTCCCTGCTTCGCGCCGGAGTTCCGCGACCGTTTCTATCCCGCCGTCGTCGACATGCAGGACATTCTCGGGCTCGCCAACGACAGCCACGTCGCCGCCGAACGATTACGAAGCTTGCGCGATCGCTTGACGCGCACGGAGCCGAAGCACTGGCGACATTGTCAGGAAGGCATCGAAATGCTGCTGGGGTTGCACGAACGGCGCGTGCCGCAGCAGCGCAAGAAATTCGAGAGATGGTGGCGCGCCTGGCTCAAGTCCGGGGCGGAACAGGCATTTGCGGAGTTGATTTCTCCCCTCTCCCCACCGGGGGAGAGGGGCCGGGGGTGAGGGGGCGGCTTCGGGCGGCCCCCTTGTGGCCTTCAAGTCGAGGTGTTGCCGGCGCCTGCATCCGGTGAAAATCGCAGGTCTTTTCTTGCGTCACATTACCGGAATATGGCTTCCAGAACCGCCTCGAGCTCGTCGTAGACATGCGTGTTCCAAAAGCGCAGAACTTTCACGCCTTGCTGTCCCAACCATTGTGAACGGCGTTCGTCGGATTGTTCTTTGCCGAGGTGGGTTTCGCCGTCAACTTCGATTGCCAACCGAGCATTGGAACAAAAGAAGTCGAGCACATATTCGCCAAAGACCTGCTGACGACGAAACTTGAATCCCGCAAATCGACGGTCCCGCAGCGCGCTCCAGAGAATTCGCTCTGCGGGTGTCATGTTCAGCCGCAATTCGCGCGCGTGGGCCTTAAGACGCGGATCCGATTTCATGAGCCGTGCCCTTCTTGGGAACGCATGATGCGATTGCAAGGGGCCGCCCCCTCACCCCCGGCCCCTCTCCCCCGGTGGGGAGAGGGGAGAATTGTTACTTCTTCGCGTCGCGCAACGTCAGCATATACTCGACCAGGTCCACCAGCTCCGGCGTGCTCATCAACTGGTGCAGGTCGGCCGGCATCAGCGACACCGGCGAACGCGTCACCGATTCCACCTCCACCGTCTTGAACGTCCGCACGAGCGCGTCCACGTCCTTGATCGACACCTCCGCCGGCGTCTTGCTGATCAACACGCCGTTCGCGGTCGTCCCCTTCTTCGTCTCGACGATGTACGTCTCGAAGTTGTGGCTAATCGACGCGCTGGGGAACAGGATCGACTCGAACACCGCCTCCCGGCTCAGCTTCTTGCCGATCTCCGACAGGTCCGGCCCGACCGCCTTGCCGGCGCCGTTGACCTGATGGCAATCGGCGCACTTGGCCTGCTTCATGAAGAGGGCCAGCCCGTTGCCGGCGTTGCCCTTGAACTTGACGAGCTCGCTGATCGCGGGCACCGGCTTCTTGTCCTTGGCTTGCGGCTGCGGGAAGAGCTTGGCGGCATCCTCCCGAATCTCCTTCACTGTCGAGGCAGCCAGCACGCTGCCGGCGGCGATGTGCAGCTCGTCGCTCAGTTTCTTCTCCTGCGCCAGCTTGATGAGCTGGACCGCCCCGGCTTTGGTTCGCGCCACGGCCCGAGTTGCCTGGCGGCGGAGTTCGAGGTCCTGCTTGGCATCGAGCACGATCGGCATCAAGAGCTTCGCCGCCTTGTCGTGCCCGGCGCCGGCGATGGCCTGGGCGGTGCGCGCAGCCTGGGCGCTGTCCTTGCTTTCGAGGCCGCCCTGGATCAGCTTGATCTGATCGCGATCGAGCAAGACGCGAATCGCATCGACGCCGAGCTGCTCCGACGGCGCTTTCTGCGCGATCACGAGCAAGTCGGGGAAGCGTTTCGCGACGTTGAACTTGCCGACCATCTCGACGAACGAGGTCGTCCCCTTGGCGCCATCGAGCACCTTGTCAAGCGCGGCCGCGTGCTTGGCGTTCTTGGCAACGTCGAAGTTCTTGAGCCGGCTGATCGCTTCGGTGGTGATGAGTTTGGCGCGGGCCGGATCTTCGTAGTTGCTGAACGCGAGCTTGACGAGGGCTTCGGTTTTGATGTCGCTGTCTTTCTGGAAATCGAAGGCGCGGAAGAATTTCGGCAATTCCTCCGCAGGAGTTCGCTTGTTGTTAATTGTGAATGCAAGCCAATCCGGCGTTTTGGTAGCGCGAGACCGCCAGCCAATGTCGGGATGTATCCCTCTCGACAGGTTGTAGAAACCTTTCATGTATTCGTCCCAGTTGTTGTCTGCGCCAATTCCAATCGCTTCGAGGTACCAACGGTCCTTGCCGTCGTAATCTGCAGCCAAGATGGCCCAGAGCCTCGGTGCATCAGGGAATCGCTGATGACGCAATGCGATGAGGCCTTCGCGGCGCACCGCTGGGTGATGGTCGCTGCGAGCAGCGCCAGCCACAGGTTCAATGTCTAACTTCAACTGCCGCGCGAGCCGGATTGCCACCACACGAATGTTTGGATCCTTTTCCTTGAGCGCAAGCGCAATATCCACATAATGCTTCCCCTTGCCTTCAATCCGCCCCAACAGCCATAGAGCCCGCGCCCGCTCATGCGGCACCTTCGATTCATACAGCTTCAACAGCGCCGCCTCCGCCTTCGCCCCCTCCTTGTGCAAATTCGTCCACGCAATATAGCGCGTCGCCAGGTTCGGGCTCTTGAGCGCCTCGATGTTGTCCTCAATCGTGTCAAACTTCACCTTCGGCACGTTGTACTTCACGCCCGGCGGCGCAACCCTAAACACGCGGCCACGGTCGAGGTCGCGCTGGGCGTGGCCGCCGACGCCGGGGTCGTACCAGTCGGTGACGAAGAGCGAGCCGTCGGGGGCGACGCACACGTCCGCGGGGCGGAACCAGTTGTTCTTCTTGTTGCCGTCGAGAATGTTGACGATCGTCGCCTTGTAGCCCGCCCCGTCCGGCTAACGACGGGATGAGGTTGCCCTCGTACATGCAGATGCCGGTCGGCGAACCCTGGTACGTCTGCAAGAGATTGGGCACGACGCCCGGATCGTTGAGGTGCCAGTGGCGCAGCGGGATCTCGCTCTCCCAGTTGGTGCGTTTCTTCTGCCAGCCTTCGCCGGTCATCTCATCGACGTAGCCGAAGTTGCCGTACTCCATGACGTAGTTGATGCGCACGCCGCGGTTGCCGTCGTCGTCGTTGTCGGACTGCCACATGGTGCCGAAGGAATCGACGGTGACTTCGTAGTTGTTGCGGAAGTTATGGCCGAGCACCTCGAATTTGGAGCCGTCCATCTCGCAGCGAAAGACCATGCCCTGGCGATACGGCTTGGCGGAGTTGTTGACGACATTGCCAGCCAGATCGACGACTGGCTTGCCGTCCTTGTCGTGTACAGCATTTCCCGTATTGCCGAAGTTCCAGTACAGCCGACCGTCGGGGCCGAAGACGAACGAGTGGGCGGAATGGTCGTGCTGCGGCTGGCCGGTCTTGGTGAAAAGGAGCTCCTTCTTGGTGACTTTGTCGTTCTCATCGAAGTGTAAGACGAAGACATTGGGCGACGCGGAGACGATGACCTTGTTGCCCAGAACGCAGATGCCCATCAGCGAATCGATGTCCTTGCCCTGGTAGAACGTCTTGACGCTGTCGGCCACGCCGTCGCCGTCGGTGTCTTCGAGGATGAGAATGCGATCTCCCGCGGGACGCGTCTTGATGTTGCCGCGATAATTCTGAACGTCGCACAGCCAGATGCGGCCGCGGTGGTCGATGTCGAGGTTGACGGGATTGGTGATCTTCGGCTCGGAGACGAAGAGGGTCGCCTTGAGGTCGGAATGCACGTCGAGGTTCTTGACGGCGTTGGCGGGATCGTGAACCTCCGCCGACGGCTGCGGCTGCGGCGGCTTCTTTTTCTGCGCCTCACCCTTCAGCGAAATGAGGCCGAGCAATCCCACGACGCCGACGAAGAAGACCCAACGTTTCATGGCACGAGCCTCCGGGGGAAGAATGCGGTTCGGGAAGGACAGTATAGCGATTCCAATGAGCGCTGAGCCTCCGAGCAATCGAGAATTGTTGGCGAGAATGTTGGTAAGGGCGCGCGGTTCGACCTCATTGGCCGTGCGGGCGGCCGCCCTTGCTTTCGATCCAGGTCTTGAGTGGTCCCGTCGTGTCGCCGATGATCGGACTTCGATCGGTGGCATTGCGCTGGACCATGAGGGGCGGGACCTCGCCGGCGACCTGGAAGCTGCCGCGGGTCTTCTTTTCGGGAAAATCGACAACGCCGATCGTCAGGGTGCGCTGGATGGCCTGGGCGCCGTTCGAGTAATTGTCAATTACTTTGTCGTTGTTGTGCAGGATAAGGATGACGGTGAAGGCGTCATCGACCTTGGTGGCGCGTCGGTCCGCGCGGAGCAGACTCTGCGCAGCGCTCAGGGTCGAATTGGTGCAATCCCACACGAGTACCTTGTCGCGGATCGGGACCTTGCCGAAGCCGCCTTCGGCCGGACCGCCGAAGGGGAGTTTCTTCAGGCCCTCGGCGGTGTTTTTTTGCCAGGCCGTCTCGTTCAGGTTCAGGACGAGGAGCCAGATGCCGCCGCCCAGACACAGCAGCGAGAGCACGACGGGAACCGCGATGATGACGGCGATGAGGCAGCCCAGTCCGCTGCTCGAACGACGACGCGGCGCGGGACTGGACCAGGCGCCGGGGGGCGCGGCCGCGGTGGCGTGTGTGCCAATGATTCCCTGACACGACGGGCACTTGCCGGTTGTGGCTTCTTCGTTGGTGAGCAGCAGTTGGCAATGAGGACAATGGACGGCCATGATGAAAACCCGCACTGAATATCTTGTGGCTGTTTGGAGCAAGCCCAGGGGTGAGGTACTCCGAACCCTTGGGCTTGAATTTTGAACTGTAATCGAAATGCGGGCCGCTCGCAAGAACTCAGCGCGGAAATGTGGGAGGTGGCGTCGGCGGCGAGGGTGGCGGACCGCCAAAGGGGGTCGGCGGCTGAAGCTGCGCGCCCGGTTGATAGCCCGGCAACGGCAGCGGCGGCGGCACCACGCCAGGCATGATTACGCCGGGCACCGTGGGCACCGACGGCACGAGCGCGCCTTGCGGAATGCCCACGCCGCCGTAGGGAATCAACCCGGCCTGCGTCGGGCCCATCTTGCCCGGCTTGAAATAGTCGCACAGGTCAACAACCGGATGGGTGCTGCACGCGGAGAGGAAGCACAAGATGATGAGCCATCCGGGGTGCGGTTTCATGGGGTGCAATCGCGGCTATACGGAAAAACCCTGATAGCGCACCGGCAACGGCCCAGCCTGTTCGAGCAACTGGCCCAGCGCGTCCATCAGGCCTTCCACAACGAGGCTTACTTGAACATATCGGCCCAGGTGCGTCTCCGTCTCAAGACAGCGTTCCAGAAGCGCGTGGATTTTCTCGGGCGCAGCCCGTTGTGCCAGGGATGCCAGCAGCGGCAACTCTGCGGAATCTGCCGACCGCGCCGCCGCCCCCGCTTGCACCCGCAGCGCGTCCGTGAATGATTCGATGATGAGCCGCAACATCTGGCTGGCCCGGCGACGCTGCGACGCGGCCTCCTTGCCCGCTTCCTCGGCAAATTCGACAAAACTCTTGGCCAGCCCGACGCTGTCGATCTTCGGCTGCGTGAACCCAGTCAACAGCTCGCGGCGAAACTTCCACAGCGATTCATCCGCCAACGCCAGCGCCTGCCCGGGACTACCGCCGGCGAGCCGCACGAGACGATCGAGCATCGCGCCATCGTTGATTTCCTGCTTTTGCAGCAAAGTCCGCACGTGAGCATCGGCGAGCGGCGCGAAGCGGACGAGCTGGCAGCGCGAGCGGATTGTCAAAAGCTGCCGATCGAGGCTCGTGCCGATCAGGAAAAACACCGAGCCAGGCGGAGGCTCCTCCAGCGTCTTCAGGAAGGCGTTCGCCGATTCGTCGTTGAAATCGTCGGCGTCATCGACGATGGCGATCTTGCCGCGGCCGCGCGCCGTCTTCAGGGAGAAATCGTGCAGGAATTGCTTCATGACCTCGATGGGGAATTCGTTCTTGTCCTCGGGCCGGCCGATCATGAAGAGATCCGGATGCGTGCCGGCATCGACGAGCAAGCAGGCGTCGCATTGATCGCAGGCGTTGAGCGCGTCTCTTCCGGGGGAGGTGGATTCACAGAGCAGCGTCTTTGCGAGTTCGCGCGCGAATAGTTTCTTGCCGACACCCACGGGGCCGACGAAGAGATACGCATGGGCAAGCCTGCCCCGCGCGACGATGCCGCGAAAGGACTCGACGCGCTCTGGATGGCCGAGGATGTGGGTCCAAGACATGGCTGCTGCCCCATCCCAGGGATTCGCTTTGCTTATCCCTGGGCTTGGATGGATTTCATGACTTCTTGACGGATACGCTCCTGAACAATGTCCACGGCCGGCGTCGCATCAATGACGCGCAAGCGATCCGGCCGCCGCGCCGCCTCGGCGAGAAAACCTGCGCGCACATTCGCGAAGTAGGCGTCGCCGCGGCTTTCCAGGCGATCGGCACTCGGCTTGCGGCGCGCCAGCGAAACTTCGGGCGGCAAATCGAGAATCAGCGTCAAGTCGGGTTCGACGCCGTCGATGCCGAAGGCGCCCACCTGCCACAGCGCGGCCGGATCGAGCCCGCCGGCATGCCCTTGGTAAACGACGTTTGCCAAGAGAAAGCGATCGGCGAGCACGATTTTCCCGGCGTCGAGCGCGGGGCAAATCACTTCCGCGACGAGCTGAGCCCGACTGGCCATGAAGAGGAGCGCCTCGGTCGTCAACGCCATCACGCCCCGATGATGCAGCAAGATCTCGCGCAGTTGTTTGCCCAGCTCGGTGCCGCCAGGGTCGTGACACGGGACGACATCACGCCCCTGGCCGCGCAGCCACTCAGCAAGCAGCCGGCACTGCGTTGATTTACCGGCGCCGTCGACGCCGTCCAGACAGAGGAACCAGCCGCGCGGCATGTTCTACTTGCTCTTTTCTCGTTCGGCTCGCAAGAGCAGCCCCGTGTGCTTCGAGGTGTCCTGGCCGTTGGCGCGCAGGTAGCCGCCTTCCTTCTTCTGGCCAGGCAGAGTCAACGTCAACTCGTCCTTAACGAGCGTGTAGATGCACGGCAGCGAGCCTTTGCCGGTGAGGTCCATATTCTTCGGCGATTTTTCGGGGTCGAGCACGAGGCCGAAGGAGAACGACTTGTCGCCCTGGTGCAGGTAGACCTGATAGCCCTCGAAACTGATGGCGTCGAAGCCGGCCTGCTTCGCCGACAGTTTCGTGCCCGCCGCCTCGGCGCCGACGATTTTCCATCTGCCTTGCAGCTTCTTGGCCTCGGCGCGGGCCGCCTTGCTCGGAGGATAATCGTCGGCGAAAACCTTGACCACCTTGCAGTCGCGCAGCTCGGCAGCGAACAGCGTGTCCTTGTGGCCCTGGACGGTACCGCGGATGCGCACCTTGTGTCCGGTGCGGATGCCTTCGAAGTCGGGGCCGGACTCTTCGCAGCGAACCGAGTGGGAGACGGGATCGCCGGGCTTCTTGTAGCCCTCGATCATGAGAAAGACCTTGCCCGGCTTACCGTCGAGGGAGGTTTCCTTGACGCCGGCGCCGGTGACGATGCCCTCGACGGTCACGGTTTTGCCCTTGTACTTCTTGTCGAACGCGGCGCCCGACTCGGTGTAGAGCTTGGTGAGGTCCATGGCGGCAACGATCTCTTCGTCCTTAGCCTTGCCGCCGGCGCCAAGCCGGTCTGATTCCGCGCCGAGAAGGATGATACCAATCAGCAACACGCACTCGATTCTCATGGGTAAACCTCCGGTTGATCGTCGATAATCGCAAACATCCGAGAACAATGTGGCGCGACGCTCCGCGTCGCGTATCACGACGCGGAGCGTCGTGCCACAATGGGGCTTGGTAATCGTCAAATCATCTCGTCCGCATGATAGCTCGATCGTACGAACGGCCCGCTGGCGACCTGCGAAAACCCGAGCGACCGCGCCAGCACCGCCAGCTCGTCGAACTCCGCCGGCGGCAGGTAACGTGCCACCGGCACATGCTTCAGCGTCGGCGTCAGGTATTGTCCGAGCGTCAACACGTCGCAAAATACGCTCCGCAAATCGCCGAGCACGTCGAGCAACTCTTCGCGCGTCTCGCCCAGGCCGAGCATCAGGCCTGTTTTCGTCACGATGTGCGGCGCCTTCGCCTTCACGCGCGCCAGCAAATCGAGGCTGCGTTGATATTCCGCCCGGCCGCGCACCTTTTTGTAAAAGCGCGGCACCGTCTCCGTGTTGTGATTGAACACCTCGGGCTCGGCGGCGATGACGCGATCGATCGCCGCCGAATCGCCGAGGAAATCGGGCGTCAGCACTTCGACGACGGCGCCGGTGCGTTGTCTCACCGCCAACACGCACTGGTAGAAGTGCTCGGCTCCGCCGTCGTCGAGGTCATCGCGCGTCACCGAGGTGATGACCACGTGCCGCAGCCCGAGCCGATGGGCTGCCTCCGCGACGCGCTCGGGTTCGTCGGCTTCGAGCGGATCGGGCGTGCCGCGCGGCACGGAGCAAAAGCCGCACGGGCGCGTACACAGATTGCCCATGACCATGAACGTCGCGGTGCGGCGCGACCAGCATTCGGGCCGATTCGGACAGCGGGCGCTTTCGCAAACCGTCTCCAGACGCAGTTCGCGCACGAGATTGTTCGTGAAGGCGTTCTCATTGCCCATCGGCAACGGGCGCTTCAGCCAATCCGGCAAGCGCCGCGTCGGTGCGGCGTCGATCAACGGCAATGATTGCATGACGCCTCTTCCCCCCCCCCTCTGGTTGTGCGCGCGTTTCGCATGCACCTTTGCCAGCCCGTCCAAGTAGGACACTTGCACTACCTTGACTCACCATTTCCCCTAACCCGGCTTATTCACCGTAGAGAACGCAGAGAGTGTAGAGTGGGACACATGAGGAAATCTAAATTGCCAACGAGAACTATGTGTTTCTGTCAACTGATGACGCCCCCTTGATCCAAGTTCTTTCTCACACTGTTTTTGCACTTTCTCCGCGCGCTCTGTGGCGAATAATCCGAGCGAAATCCCAAAAAACCGCTGTATTCCGCGCCCCGCCAAGCCGATTTTCCAAGAAGGGGAATCGGCTTGAATTTCACATCGTCATTAGTGTAGTGGAAAACCGGGTATTTTGGCGTGGTAGTAGCCGTTCGATGAGGTCATAGTATTTTCGGGCGCTGCGTTTGCACAAGACGCGGCGAACGCTTGGCGGCAGGCATCCCGAAGACCCCACGACCCAACCGCTGCCTTTCCCCTAGTAGGACTCCCATTCATGAGCTCCCTCTTTTTCTTACGCCGCGCATTCTGGCCCCACCTGGGCATCTGCCTCGGCGTGTGTACGGTCGCGCTTCTGGCGCCGTCCACAACGCGGGCGCAGGATCCCGTCGAGGAACTGCGGCAAGCGCTACGGCTCGGCTCGACGGAGTCGCTTCTGCCCCCGGCATTGGTCAAGAAACGCAAGGAGCTGGTCGAGGCAAGCCGCAACAAACTTCAAACCATCGCGCACTATCGCCGCGCCTATGTGCTCGAGGAATGGTACAAAGCCCCCCCGCCCGAAACCCCCGTGAAGGGGGACGACATCGAAAAGGACCGCCGAGAGATCGGCACGCTGCTCACGCATGTCATCCAAAAAAATGCGGCCGACGCGGACCCGGCACGCCGGCTGGCAATCGCCTTCGTGATCGCGGAGCTGGCCGACAGTGATCATCCCGATGTCCGCAAAGGCAAGTTCGCGCGCGGCTTTACGGCGGTGGCGCGCACCTTGGCCACGGACCAGGACGTGAACGTTCGCCGCGCCGGCCTGCACGCCATCGGCAAGATCATGCCCAAGCCCGGCGATGTCATCCAGACCTTGAAAGACACCCTTGCCAAAGACGAACTCGCCCCGCGCCGCCTGGCAGCCTACGCCTTGACCGATCTCGTCAAGAATGCCAAGCACCTGCGCATTGAGGATGACAAGAAAAGGGAACACAACGAAGAGCTCGACACCATCGAGCAAGTCATCGCCGCCGCCGCCGGGGCCTTGAGCGACTCTGACGAGCATGTGCGCGGCTACTGCCTGCAATCGATCCACGAGGCGGCGAAGGCCCTTAATGATTGTCTGGACACACCGATCCCGCAGGTCGTGCTTGACAAGAATCTCAAGGCGACCTTCGACGCATTGAAAAAGAGCAACGGCCCGGTGCTGCAAACGCTGCAAGACCCGACGATCAAGATCCGCTTGGCCGCGCTCCAGGCGCTCGATCAGGTCGGTGTCGCGCGCGCCAAGCTCCTGCAAACAACCGACGTAAGCCAACGGCTGCGCGACCTGCCCGCGGAGAAACGGCGTTTCACCAGCCAACTCTTCGACGGCATCGCGACCGCGGACCCGTTCCACAACATCGTGAAGGGTGAATGGCGCATCCTGGCCGCCCTATTGGATGACGGCAATGTCCGCGTGCGCCGCGGGGCCATCGATTTGCTCGAACAACTCGGCGACGAGCTCACACCTGCCGCCGAGCAGGATATCGCCCGGGCCTTGCTTGACAAGGATTGGCTCGTCCGCTGGAGCGCGGCCCGCACGATTCGGCATATCCCGGCCAAAGATGTCAGCAGCAAGGCAGTCGCCGCGCTTGCGCGGGTGCTGAAAGACCACGATCCCGACTTGAGCGCCACCGCCACCGTCACCATGCAAGGTCTGGGCAGCCATGTCGCCAACGCCGTGGCTGCGCTGGACAAACGCGAACGCGACGAGACGCTCGACGCGCTGGCGTTCGCGGTCACGAACGGCGGCAAGGTCGAGTCCCGCCGCGATGCGGACAACCGCCTCGCGGCCATGCGCATGCTCGTCAGCATCGGCGGTGCCCCGGCCCAGCACGCCATTCCAAAGCTCATAGACGCTCTGACCGATCCCGACGTCCGCATCCGCCGCGCCGCCGCCGAGACACTCGGCCAGTTCGGCCCCGCGGCCAAGGATGCCCTTCCCGCTCTCCGCGCCGCGCTGAACGACGAGAACAACGACGTGCGCCTATTCGCCGGCGAAGCGATCCTCAGCATCGAAACGCGGAAAAAAGATCTTTAGACAGCACCACGGGTACCTTGACGTCAGAGCGAAGAGTTGACGTGAACTTCGCTTACGCTTCAGGCTCTGCTAACGATACTCACATCTTGATGTCGATCTTCGCCACGAACAATCGTTGCCGATCGCCGGTTTGGTACAGCTCTTCCAGCAGCGTCTCCACGCTGGGCTGGAGGTTGCGCAGACCGCCGACTTTTTGGCCGTTAACGACCAAGGCGAACGGGTGTTCGAGGTTCATCATGGCAGGCGTAATCATGAACGTGAACTGTCGCGTGCCGGTGACGCGCAAGTTGGCCTGGTTCCAAATCTTGGCGCCGGACTTGTTGTCCTTCTCGTTGCCGACCGAAAGATTGCCCTGGAAGGTCGCGGGCTGATAACTAGTGAACCACTTATTGCGATGATCGGCCTGGTGCTTGTCATTGATGCCCTCGCACTTGAGCCAGTAGAAACGATTGTCGGCGCTACGCGAGGAATGAAACTCCTCGCCCAGCGCGCCGCCGAAGTTGGCCCGGCCCAACTCCTTCAGCGGCATGTGGCGTCGCTTGCGGGTCAGCCAGTCGAGCGACTTCTCGACCTCCATGCCAAACCATTCGCTGCCGCGCCCCTTGTACTCGACGTACAGGCATGTGTACGGTGGGCGCGTCCACTCCTTGTAAAGCTCCTTCATCGCCTTGGCGTTGGCGCCGTTGCGGTCCCCTTCGATCACATAGAACGGCAAATATTGCGCGTTGGGCCAATAAAAGCGGCGCGTGAACGGCTGCAGCGTGCCGTTCATCGGCGCGACGCCGGCGAACTGATCGGGATGCCCCAGGCCGACATCGAACGCGAGATTGGCGCCGTCCTCCCAGCCGAACATGTAGACGCGATCCGAATCCACTTGAAAGCGTCGCCGCAGATCGCGCAGCGTATCCAGCACCAGGGCGTGCTCCGCGGCCGAGCCTTGAGCCTTGGCGCGTACGACCTTGTTCCCCGCCCACAGCGGCGCAACCAGGATCAAGCCGTGTTTGGCCGCCTCGTCGGTGAAGCGCACCAGCATATCCTCGGCCTTCTTCTCGCGGCCGCTGTGCAACAGCATCAGCACCGGATACGCGCGTAGGTGGTTATAATCGGGCGGCAACTGCACGAGATAGGAACCTCCTTCCGAATCGGTGAGGTCGATCTTGATGGTTTGGATGTTCGTGTCGAGCAGCTTGGCGTCGTGGGCGTGGGACGGCGGCATCATTTGGATGAGTCGACCGATCACATCCGCGGGGAGATCGTTGTCGCGCTTGAAGGTGCTGAAGACGTTGGAACGTTTGAACTGATTCTCGTTGCGCAGATAGTCGAGGATGAACGCGCGCGCCTCGGCCAGCTTCAAGCCGTGCTTCACGTCCGGCTCGGCCGCCTTGGGCCCTTGCAGCCAGCCGGAGACCGCGATTGCCATCACTTCCTCGGCCTTCTGGCCCGGCTTGCGATTCGCCTTCACATCCATCTCATATTGCTGCGCGAACTGCACGAATGTTTCGAGCCGATCGATGGTGTCGAGATGCAAATCCGCGGCCATGAACTCCGCAGCCTTGGTCCAGACCGGCGTCTGCTTCAAGATGGTCGCGAATGCCTTGAGATAGGTCCGCGCCTGCTCGATGTCGCTCTTGGCCTTCTCGTACCGCGCCTTGAGATCGACGACCTTGAGGCGATTGTCCGGGGTCACAATCTCCTTGTAATCGAGCCGATCGTAGGCGTCGAGCCGGTCCATCGCCACGAGATGCTGGCCAACCTTGACGCGCTGCTCGAGGTCCTTGACAAACGCGTTGGCGCGATCAGCCTTGAGCTTGGTGAGCAGTTCCTCGGCGGTCCGTTTATCATTGGGGTAGGCGCCGATGAGGCGTGTCAGCTCCCCTTCCGCCTCCTTGTGCCAGCCGGCCTCGTGCATGAACTGCGCAACCAGCAGGAACTTCTCCTGTTCCTTCAGGGCCCTGTATTCCTTCTTCTCGCTCATGATCTGTAAGACGATCTTGCGCGTCAGCTCCGGGCCGAACTCCTGCGTGAAGTAGACCAGGTTCCATTCGTAGTCCGTGCTGGCGACCGTCACGTAGCTCGGCGAGATGATGCCGATGCGCTGTTCGATCTCGATCGGTCGGTTGGTTGCCGTATTGAAAACCTGGACGATGCGTTTGCCCTTTTCATCCCAGCGCGGAATGCTGTCGAACCGGAACGACGCGCCGATCTTGAGTTCCTGGCGAATCTTGTCGAAGCGTACAATTTTCATCGGCGGCTTGACCGTGCCGGGCTTGAGCTGGAAAACTTCCTGCACGTTCGTCGGCGGGAAATAGATCCTGCGCACGTAATCGTCGATGTGGAAGTTGCCTGATGGGATGATGAACGGCCGGCCGCTCGCGGGATCGTAGATCGTGTCGCGGACCTGCTCCTCGACCTTGCCCTTGATGACGTAGCCGTCCTTGTAAATGACGTGCGCGTCGCGTTTGGTCTGCGCGGCTGCGAACAACGGGAGAATCGCAAGCAAGGACAACCCGAGCCAGCATCGCGATGGGATCATGAGCAACCTCGCTGAAAGCAGAGCACAACTCTTCCCGGAAATCGTGCCGAGCGGAATGGATGGGTTGATTTTCGTCGATTCAGGTATCGAATGCAAGTAGGAGTTGCAACAAAGCGGGTTTCGTTCACTAACCCTGAGCGCAAGCGAGGGGATGGCAGGATGCCTCGCGAGGGAATATTGTAACTGCAAGACCATCTGCGATCCCCTCGCTTGCGCTCAGGGTTAGTGAACCGATAAGAGATACTCCATGCCGATCCGATTTCGTTGTGCGTATTGCGAGCAATTGATGAGCATCGCGCGGCGCAAAGCGGGGAAGGTCGTGCGTTGCCCGAAATGCGCCGGCGAGATCATCGTTCCCGTCCCCGAAGGGACAGCGCCGCCGTTCGAGGAGGAAGATTTCGACGTGCGGCTCGAGGTTTCCGCCGACGTCAGTGCCCCGACCTCCGTCGCCGCCATGCAGGATCCGGGCGTTCAAGCGGTCGTGAACGCGCCCGCCCCGGCGCCTGAGCCGCGCCGCCACGGTGTGTTCGTGCCGATGGGGATGCTCATCGTTTCCATCGGCGTCGTCATCATGCTATTGATCTTGGTGTTCGTGCTCGGCCTGATCCTCGGACGGCAGAGCGCGATCCCCGTATAACCGCTTGCGGCTTAGCGTTCGCCGGGCGCCGCGCGAGCGCTTTGGCCGTAAGAGGCATTCACGGATTCTTGAACGGCTGCCCCTTGAACGTCGCCGGCCAGCGCGGCGCCATGAGCGTCGCGTTCCAGCGCTCCCAGTCCGCCTGCATCGCACGCACCCGCTCCGGAAACTGCGTGGCCAAATCCTTCTCCTGCCCGATGTCCTTCGACAGATCAAACAGCATGGTCGTCTTGGCAATATTCTCGTACTCCTTCGTGCCGAGACTTGGCCGCACCAGCACCCAATCGCCTTGACGAATCGCCATCTGCGACCCGAAGCGCCAGTAGAGCGCGTCGTGCGGAGCCTCGGTCTTCTTGCCCTCAAGGAACGGCAACAGATTGACGCCGTCGAACGTCTTCGCATTCTTCGGCGCCGCCTTCGCCGCGGCCAGCGCGGTCGGCAATATGTCGAGCGAGATGATCGGCTGCGGATACGTCTTGTCCGCGGGGAGACGCCCCTTCCACTGGATGACGAACGGCACGCGAATGCCGCCTTCCCAGGTGTCGCCCTTGCTGCCTCGCAACGGGAAGTTGAGCGCGCCGTTCGGCGCGAACTTCGTCGTCGGGCCGCCGTTGTCGCTCAAGAAGAAGATGATCGTGTCCTCTTCGAGATTAAGCTCGCGCAGCTTCGCCAGCACCGTGCCGACCGCATCGTCGAGCTTGCGCGTCATCGCCAAGTACGTCTGGCGTTTGGCGTCCTTGACATCCGCGAACTCCTTCATCGCTGCGGCCGGTGCTTCCATCGGCGTGTGGACCGCATTGAACGCGAAGTACAGGAAGAACGGCCGATCCTTGTTGCGCTCGATGAACGTCGTCGCCTCCTTGGCAAGCACGTCGGTGAGGTAACCATCGAGCTCGGCCTTCTTTTTGCCGCGCAAGATCGGGCCGTGCGTCTTATCGGCGGCCTCGGTGTAGCTATGCATGCCGGTGAGGAAGCCGAAGAAGTCGTCGAAGCCGCGCGCCTGCGGATGCTGGGCGTCTTCCTCGCCGAGATGCCATTTACCGACGAGTCCGGTGGCGTAACCGGCTTGCCGCAGAAGGTCGGCGATGGTGCGTTGATCGAGCGGCAATCCGTCCTTGCCGCCGGCACTCTTGAGGACCGGATTGAACTCGTGCCCAAAACGCTGCTGATAGCGTCCGGTCAACAGCCCCGCGCGCGTCGGGCTGCAATAGGGCGCCGACACGTAGGCGCTCGTGAAGCGCACGCCGTTCTTCGCCAGCGAATCGATGTGCGGCGTCTTGATCTGCCTGGACCCGTGCATCGACAGGTCCGCGTAGCCGAGATCGTCCGCGAGCAGAATGATGATGTTCGGCTTGCGCGCCTTGTCGCCGGCGTAAAGGTGTAGAGGCGTAAGAATCAGAGCCGCGATCACGATGACGATGCGCATGGGAGTCCTCCAAATTGCCTGCCGATTACGGCGGGAAGTTTACTCAAGTATCACGCGACGCTAGCGGCAATTCAAGCAGAATCGCCTCCGCAGGCATCAAGCTTTTCTCAATTTCGCTTCAGCGATCAATTGACAAAAAATGTCATTGCCGTTATCGTAGCGCCATGGTCAGGGTAAAATTGACCACCGAGGCCCGTACGCAACTCTCCGAGCTGCCGCGCCTTATAGCTCTACGCATGGAAAAGCTGTTGGGTCGATTGCGTCTCTGGCCGGAGGTGAGCGGCGTGAAACGCCTTCGCGGCGACCTGGCGGGGAAGTGTCGTCTCCGGACCGGCGATTATCGCTTGCAATTTCAAATCGAAGAATCGAAGAGGACGCTAGAGGAGACTCGGCTGGTGAAGGGAAAAGAACTCACGACCTATCTAGAAATCGTGGATTACGAGATCGTCGTCGAAAAGATTGGACACCGCGACGGATTTTACGAGGACTAGCAATAATGACGCTAACGGCCAAGACCGCGAAAAAAAAACGCTCGCCCGTCAATAACGTGAACGGCCGATTGCGCGCCGAAAACGCTCGGCTGCGGGCGCAACTCGATAAACAACCCTCGTTGCTATTGAACGATGCCCCTGACCTCCCCGCGCTGCCTCCCGCCGATGAACGCGGCCGCTATCCTGCCATCGAAACCGCCCGGGCCCTAATCGCTCGCCAGATCATACGTGCCCGCAAAGCCGTCGGGTGGACCCAGGCGGAACTCGCCGTTCGCGCCGGAGTGCGCCAGGAGACTATCAGCCGAATCGAAACCGGCAAACACTCGCCCGGACTGAAGACCATGGCCAAGATCGACCGGGCTTTGAAGAAGGCGGGGGTGTGACCACTCGCTCACAAGCGGTGGCGGCATTTCAGGCAAATTCACCTCGTTCCACGACAGCCGTTTGTGGTAGACTCGCCGCCATATCACGGAGGCTACCATGTGCGGCATCGCAGGGATGATCGGCGAACGAATCAAGGACGAAACTGGGCCGCTCCAGACACTCGCGCATCGCGGGCCGGATGACTCGGGTTGGACCATACACCCAGCTCACGCCCGGCAAACCCGCGCACATTCGCTGCTCTTGCATCGGCGGCTGTCGATTCTCGATCTCTCGCAAGCCGGGCATCAACCGATGGCGTCAGCCGACGGAGCGTACACCATCGTCTTCAACGGCGAGATCTACAACTATCGCGAGCTGCGTCAGGAGTTGCAACAACTCGGCTGTGCGTTTCATACCGAGACGGATACGGAAGTTCTCTTACAGGCGTACATCCGCTGGGGCCCCGCATGCCTTGGCCGGCTGATCGGCATGTTCGCGTTCGCCGTCGAGGATGAACGCCGGCGCGTGCTGTTCTTGGCCCGCGACTTCTTCGGTATCAAGCCGCTCTACTATTCACGCACGCCGGGCGTCTTCGCGTTCGCGTCCGAGATCAAGGCGCTGCTCGAATGGCAACCGATCAAGCGAATCGTCGAACCGCAGCGGCTGTACGATTATCTGCGCTTTGGCCGCACCGACCATGGCGCCGCCACGCTCTTTCGCGACATCAAGCAGGTGCCGGCGGCGCATTACCTTGAGGTCCCGCTCGATCGGCCGGAAGAGGGCCAGCTCGTCCGCTACTGGAATTTGCCGGCGGACGGGCCGCTCGATCTTTCGTTTGACGAGGCAGCCCGTCGTGTTAGAGAATTATTCTTACAGAACATCAACCTGCACCTGCGCAGCGACGTGCCGATCGGAGCGGCCCTGTCCGGCGGGATCGATTCCTCCGCCATCGTCGCCGGCATGCGCGCGGTCGAGCCGCGGACGGAGATTCACGCCTTCAGCTACATCGCCGACGACCCGGCCGTCAGCGAAGAGCACTGGGTCGAACTCGTCGCCGGCCGCACCGGCGCGATCGTGCATAAAGTCCGCGCCAACGCGGACGAGCTGGTTGCCGATCTCGACCATCTCATCCACACGCAGGACGAACCGTTCGGCAGCACGAGCATCTACGCCCAGCATCGCGTCTTCCGCTTGGCGAAGGAGCACGGCATCAAGGTAATGCTCGACGGCCAGGGGGCGGACGAAATGCTCGCCGGCTATCGCCATTTCGTGCCGGCCCGGCTCGGCTCGCTGGTGCGAAGCGGCCAATTGGCTGAGGCATATCGCTTCGCCAGCCGGGCCAGCCAGTTGCCCGGCATGCGCGGCCCTTTGCGGCTTTGGTTGGAGACGGCGCGCTTGCTAATGCCCTCCGCCGGCGCACGCTGGGCGAATCGCTGGCTCGTTCCATCCTGGCTCAACGCCCGTTGGTTTCGCGCACGCGGCGTTCATTTGCACGCCGCGACGGGATCGGCCGATCGCGACATGCTGCGCGGCGAGTTACGGCAGAACATCCTCGAGACGAGCTTGCCGATGCTGCTGCGTTACGAGGACCGCAATTCGATGGCCGCGTCGATCGAAAGCCGTGTGCCGTTCTTGACGCCGAGCCTCGCCGAGTTCTTGCTGAGATTGCCCGAGGACTATTTGCTCTCCCCAGACGGCACGACCAAGAGCGTCTTCCGCCAGGCGATGCGCGGACTCGTGCCGGATGCGATTCTCGATCGCAAGGATAAGATCGGCTTCGTGACACCGGAGGAACGCTGGCTCAAGACATTGCGTCCCTGGATCGAGCAAACGCTGGCGAGCGCGCGGGCACGCAGCATTCCGGCGTTCAACATGGACGCCGTCCAGCGTGACTGGAACGCCGTGCTCGCGGGCAAGGCGAGGTTCGACTTCCGGATCTGGCGCTGGGTCAACCTCATTCGTTGGGCGGAGCGATTCAACGTGGAATTTGTTTAGCCGCGGGTCGCAGACCCGCCCGGCTCTACGAGCCGCGGCTAAACGACGATGCGCTGGTAGAATGGATGAATGGTGCACATCCTCTTCTTGACGGGGAAACTCGCCGAGCCCGCGCTTCGGCGCATGCTCGCCGAGCTTGCGCCGCGCGCCGGGTTCGAGTACAGCGTCGGCGTGTTGCCGATCACGGTGGCGGCCCTCGCGACGACGCCGTGGATAGAACGCCACCACACGCCGGACGCCCACGTCGATCGCATCATATTGCCGGGACTTTGCAATGGCGATCTGACCGTGCTTCGGCAATCATGGGGCCAATTCGCCATCGAGAAAGGCCCCGCGGACCTGCGCGATCTGCCTGAGTTCTTCGGCAAACCAAGCCAGCCCGCAGCGGACTACGGCATGTATGACATCGACATCCTCGCGGAGCTAAACCACGCCCCACGCCTGTCGCGCGACGACATCTTGGCGAGAGCGCGCAAGGCGCACGCGGACGGCGCCGACCTCATCGACCTCGGCTGCGATCCCGGCACGCGCTGGAGCGAAGTTGGCGATACGGTCAAGGCGCTGCGCGACGAAGGCCTGCGCGTCTCTCTGGATAGCTTCGATCCGTGGGAGGCGGCCGCGGCGGCGAAGGCGGGGGCCGAGCTGATCCTCAGCGTCAATCACACCAACCGCGCCGCCGCCGCCGACTGGGGCTGCGAGGTCGTCGCCATCCCCGATACGCCCGCCCAGTGCGAAGGGCTCGCGGAGACGATCGAGTATCTGCGCAAGCGCAGCGTCCCCTTCCGTGTCGATCCGGTGCTCGAACCGATCGCCTTCGGTTTCGCGGCCTCGCTGGGCCGATATCTGGAAACGCGCCAACGCTATCCCGACCTCGCGCTGATGATGGGCGTCGGCAACCTGACCGAGTTGACCGACGCCGACTCCGCGGGCATCAATGTTCTCTTGCTCGGCTTTTGTGAGGAGCTCGGCATCCGCAGCGTACTGACCACGGAAGTCATCAACTGGGCCCAGAGCAGCATCCGCGAGCTCGACCTGGCGCGCCGCCTGGTCCATCATGCATGCAAACAGCGCGTCTTGCCGAAAAAGCTCGAACCCAAGCTCATCGTCCTGCGCGATCCGAAGTTGCGCGAACATGGCGAGGAAACCTTGCAGGAGCTGGCGGCCCACGTGCAGGACAAGAACTTCCGCCTCTTCGCCGAGCGCGGCAAACTGCACGTCATCAATCGCGACATGTATCTGCAAGGGACCGACCCGTTCGAGCTGTTCGCCGAGATGCTGAAACGGACCGACATCGACCCGGCCCACGCGTTCTACCTCGGCTACGAGCTGGCGAAGGCGCTGACGGCATTGACGCTTGGCAAAAATTACACGCAGGACCAGGCGCTGCGCTGGGGGTTCTTGACCGTGCCGGAACGCAATCATCACGTGGAATAATTCGTTTAGCGCTCGCATGCTCGCTTCCGAGCGCTAATGGAATGCCGGCGGCAACAAACAATAGAATACCCCGCATGACCGCGACTCTGGACACGCCGCGCCGCGCGCCTCACGTCGAACCGCTGACGGGACTGACGGCGTGGGAGACTTGCCTGCGTCTGGCCGATAGGGACCACCTCGTGTTTTTCGATAGCGCCCAGCGTTCGCCGCTGGGACGCTATTCCTACATCGCAGCCGACGCGCCAACGTGGCTGACCTCGCAGCGCGGCTGGATCAGTGAGAACGGCCAGTTTACCGCAGTGGCCGATCCGTTGACGGTGCTGGCACATCGTCTGGCGGAATTCGCCGTCGAACCGATCGACGACTTGCCGCCATTCCAGGGCGGCGCGGCGGGACTTTTCAGCTACGATCTGTGCCATCACATCGAAGTGCTTCCGCGCGCCGAGTACGATGATTTTCGTATCCCCGATCTCGCCGTCGGCGTCTACGATTGGGTCATCGCGTTCGACCATGAGGCGAACCGCTGCTGGCTGATTTCGACAGGCTATCCCGAATCGGACCCGCGCCGGCGCGAAGAACGTGCACGCACACGAGCCGAGGAAGTCCTGCGCCGGCTCGAACGCAATCCCCCCGCTCCCTCTGGGAGTGGGACGGGGGGTGAGGGTTTGGCCATCGAGACGCCGCAATTTGCCGTCGCTGGCCTGCCCGGCATCACCAGCAACATGGATCGGCCGCTGTATGAGCGAACGATCGACCGCGCCATCGAGTACATTCGCGCGGGGGATTGCTTTCAGGTCAACATTGCTCAGCGCTTGATGACGCCCGCCAGGATGCCGCCATTCGAGCTGTACGAAAAACTGCGTACGCGCAATCCCGCGCCGTTTGCCGGCTGCTTCGATCTCGGCACGCATAGGATCCTGAGCGCCTCGCCGGAGCGTTTCCTGCGCGTCGATGGCGGCGAAGTCGAGACGCGCCCGATCAAGGGCACGCGCCCGCGCGGCAAGACGGCCGAGGAGGACCAGCGCCTCGCCCAGGAGTTGTGTGCCAGCGCCAAAGACCACGCCGAGAACGTCATGATTGTCGATCTTTTGCGTAACGACCTCGGCCGCGTCTGCGCTTACGGCAGTGTTCATGTCGATGCACTGTGCCGACTCGAAAGTTATCAATACGTGCATCACCTCGTCTCGGCGGTGCGCGGACGGCTACGCGACGGATGCGGCCCTATCGATCTGTTGCGTGCGGCATTTCCTGGCGGATCGGTCACCGGGGCGCCGAAGATTCGCGCCATGGAGATCATCGCCGAGCTCGAACGCACCGCACGCGGTCCTTACTGCGGCAGCCTCGGCTGGATCGGCTTCGACGGCGGCATGGACACCAATCTTCTCATACGAACTTTTTTGTACAGCAACGGCTGGCTGGACTTCTCCGTCGGCGGCGGCATCGTTGCCGATTCGACGCCGCGGCAGGAATATGATGAGACCTGGCACAAGGCGGAGGGATTGCTGCGAGCACTGAGAGATTGAATTTCGTTTAGCCGTGGGCCGAAGACCCGCGCGGTTCTGCGAATCGCGGCTAAACAATGGAATACGTCATGATCCTCGAAGGCATCGTAACCACTATTGGCCCCACGGGCGAGATCAACATCGCCCCGATGGGTCCGCGCGTCGAGCCCGACATGCGGCGCTTTCTGCTGCGGCCGTTCAACACCTCGACGACGTATCACAATCTGCGCGCCCACGGCGAAGGTGTCTTCCACGTGACCGACGACGTGCTGCTCCTGGCCCGCGCCGCGCTCGGACAACTGATCGAGATGCCTCCGTTGATTCCCGCGTGTGTCGTGCGCGGCTGGGTACTGCGCGCGGCGTGCCGGGCGTACGAGTTTCGCGTCCTCAATATCGACGACCGCGACGAGCGCGTGAATATCGAGATCGAGGTGGTGTATCATGGGATCTTGCGCGAGTTCTTCGGCTTCAACCGCGCCAAGCACGCCGTCATCGAAGCCGCGATTCTGGCGACGCGCACCGATTTTCTGCCGCTCGACGAGATCGAGGCCGAGTATCGCAAGCTGGCGGTGATCGTGCAAAAGACGGGCGGCGAGCAAGAGAGAACAGCGTTTGCGTTTTTGAGCGCGCATGTGGCGGGGGTGAAGCGATGATTCGCATCCGCACGGGAAGTCGCTTGCATTTCGGTCTGTTCGCGTTGCCCTCCGAGGATGCGGAACCGTGGTTGAATCAGGAAGGGGAGCCGGCACTACCGCGCCGACAGTTCGGCGGCGTCGGGTTGATGATCGACAAACCGGGTATCGAACTTACGGTTGAGGACGCGAGCACCTCCTCGGCACAGGGGCCGCTTGCCGAGCGGGCGCTGCGATTTGCACAGACCTACTGTGCGACCATCGGCGTCAGCAGGAGCTTCGCAATTCGAGTTGAACGTGCCTCGCCCGAACACGCCGGCCTAGGCACGGGAACCCAGCTTGGCCTGGCTGTGGCGCACGGCGTGGCCAATCTGATCGGCCCACACGAGCGCACCCTCGATGCCGCCGTGCTGGCAGAGGGAATCGGACGCGGCCTGCGCTCCGCAATCGGCATCCACGGTTTCGAACGCGGCGGCTTTCTCGTCGAGGCCGGCAAGACGTCCAAGGATGCTGTTTCGCCCTTGATCTTCAAGCAGGAATTTCCGCGGGACTGGGGCGTCCTTCTCATCTTGCCGCGCGCGTTGCAAGGGACGCACGGCAGCGGTGAAGTCGAGGCATTTGCCGGCCTTGCTCGCCGGAAGCGTGACGATTGCGCCACCGAATCGCTTTGTCGGATCGTGCTGCTCGGCATGCTTCCGGCCCTCGAGCAGTCCGACCTCGCAGCGTTCGGGGAGGCGCTGTATGAATTCAATCGGTGGTCGGGCGCGATGTTCAAGACGGCACAGGGGGGGATCTATTCCAGTCCGCGCGTTGCAGCGATTGTCAAGGAATTGCGCATGCTGGGGGTCAAAGGCGTCGGCCAGAGTTCTTGGGGGCCGACGGTGTTCGGGATCGTTGACAAAGGGCAAGCCGCCGAGTTGCGCGACCATTTGCAGCGCGAAGAGGATGTGGATGTGATTATCGCGGCGCCGTGCAATCACGGGGCGGTACTGAGTACTGAGTACTGAGTACGCATTGCGAAAAAAAGCCCAGGGATTCGCGTTGCTTACCCCTGGGCTAGATGGTCGACAATTAGCTCGCAATCCGAATATCCGCCAGCTCTTCCTTCACCGCCGCGTAATGGCTCGGCTCCATGCTGAAGGACGCCGTGCCGCTCGTCACATTGCGCAGGTCGCTCGTGTAGCCGAACAGCTCCGCCAGGGGGATGTAGGCGTGCAGCATGCAGCGGCCCTTGTCGGACGACAGGTTGAGGATGTTGCCGCGCCGGCGGTTGATGTCGCCGGCGAGCGTGCCTTGATAGCTCGATGGCGCCAAGACCACCACATTCATGATCGGTTCGAGAATGATCAGCCCCGCCATCGACTGGGCGTCGCGGAAGCTATCGATCGCGGCCAATTTGAACGTGTCGGCCGAGCTGTCCACGTCGTGGGCCTTGCCGTCGATCAAGGTCGAGCGGACATCGACAAGCGGGAAGCCATACTTCGCTCCCTTCTGGCAGCCGATGCGGAAGCCCTGTTCGACCGACGGGATATATTCGCGTGGCACGGCCCCGCCGAAGATCGCGTCCACGAAGTAGATATTGTTCGGATCGGGCTTTTCGCCGTCGCCTTCCTCCTCCAGTTCGAGGTGGATCTGCTCGATCATCTCCTTGGTAAGCGGCTCATAGCGCATCTTGATGACGGCGTACTTGCCGCGACCGCCGGACTGCTTGATGTAGCGCGTCTCGAATTCGATCGCCTTCGCCAGTGTCTGCCGATACGCCACCATCGGCTTGCCGACCGTCACTTGCACACCGTGATCGCGCTGCAGCTTGTGGATGGAAACCTCAAGGTGCAACTCGCCCATGCCGCTGATGATGAGTTGGCCCGTCTCCGGCTCCGTCTTGGTGCGCAGCGTCGGGTCGTCGCGGACCATTTTGCCGAGCGCCTCGGCCAGGCGTGTCTCATCGACGTCTTTGTGCGGGATGATCGCCTGCGAAATCACTGGCTCGGGGAAGCGAATCTCCTCAAGCGCAATCGGCTTGTCATCGGCGCACAGCGTGTGCCCGGTATGCGTGTATTTCAGGCCGACGACGGCGACGATCTCGCCCGCCCCCGCGCTTTCCAGACGGTCGCGCCGGTCGCCGAACAGCCGATAGATGTGGCTGATGCGTTCCGACTTCTTGACGACCGGATTCATGATGGTGTCGCCCGGCTTCAGGACACCGGAGTAGATACGCAGGAACACGAGATCGCCGTGCTTCTCGCTGACGGTCTTGAACGCCAGCGCGGAGAACGGCTCGCTGTCCTCGGGCTTGCGCAGGGCTTCTTCCTTCGTCTTCGGAACCGTGCCTTTGACCGGCGGTCGATCCGTCGGCGAGGGGAGATAATCGTTGACGGCATCGAGCAAGAGCCGCACGCCGTAGTATTCCTTCGCCGAGCCGCAATGCACCGGCGTCAGCTTGCCATTGAGCGTGCCGACGCGCAGGGCGTGGCGGATCATTTCTTCGGTGATCGGCGTGCCTTCGAGGATCGCGGTCAACAACTCATCGCAGCCATGCGAGGCCGCTTCGAGAAGCTGCTCGCGCCAGTGTTTGGCGTCGGCCTGGTACTTCGCGGGGATGTCGATCCACGAGTACTTCATGTGCGTGACGTCCTTCGGATCTTGCTTCCACATCTTCATGCGGATGAGATCGATGACGCCCTCGAATTCGTCGCTCTGCCCGGCGGGGATGGTGCAGACGGCGGCCACGATGCCCAGCTTTTCCTTCATCTCGTTGATGCAGTTATTGAAGTCGGCGCCCATGCGGTCGAGCTTGTTGACAAAGGCGATGCGCGGCACGTTATGACGATTGGCCTGGTACCACACCGTCTCGGACTGCACTTCGACGCCACCGACGGCGCAGAAGACGCCGACCGCGCCGTCGAGCACGCGCAGGGAGCGTTCGACCTCGGCCGTGAAATCGACGTGGCCGGGCGTATCGATCAGCGTGAAGCGATGATCGTTCCACTCCAGCGAGACGGCGGCGCTGTTGATGGTGATGCCCTTGGCCTTTTCGAGCGGGTCGAAGTCGGTGGTGGTGTTGCCGTCATCGACGTCGCCGGACTTGTGCTTGGAGCCGCCGAAGTAGAGGATGCGCTCGGTGGTGGTGGTTTTCCCAGCGTCCACGTGGGCGATGATGCCGATATTGCGAACTTGGTCAAGCATGGCTGGCGATGGGCCGCGAAACCTGTTTAGCCGCGGTTCGCAGAACCGCGCGGGTCTACGACCCGCGGCTAAACACATTCCCCGTCCGCACCGTCTCCTGAAACAAAAAACTCGCGACCCGCCGAAAACACACGTTTCCGGTAGGTTCCCGCAGTATTCCTATCTATCTTGGACTGCTTGGTGGGTTGCCGGGTTCGACTTATCACCCCGGCGAAGAGACCGGCCGTCAATGGGCGCAAGGAACAGTCCATACGATTAAGCACCTATCACGCGGAGAGCGAAACAGGTAATAGTATTATATCTTTTGATGCAGATTTGTCGAGACGAAGTGAGAAAAATGCGTGCATCCGACCGGGAAACGGAGAACCGAGGACTGACAACCGAGAATGAAAACGCGAGCATTGTTATTTTCGCTCGTTCTCGACCCTCGGTTCTCCGTTTCCCGGTTTCCCGGTTTGGATGTACGACTCAACTTCTCTTCACGTTGCGGTGAAGCTAATTAGGCAGAAATCTAATCATCCACGCGGCGCATTGCCTTGCCCCGCGCCAGTGCGTAAAGTTCACCACAGCCGTGCCGATCGTCCATTGCTTCAAGGAGCCAACATGAACCGATCCCGTTGCCTGGCCTTCCTCCTCGTGCTCTGCCTCGCCCCATTTTCCGCCGCACAAGACGCCCACTATCGGCCCATACTCAACGCCAAGGACGTCGAGGCGACGCTCGGCACGAGTTGGTACGGCGTCTATCTCAAGGACAAGAAGATCGGCTACTGCAAGATCGGCTCCGAACGCGACGGCGGCACCATCCTCGAGTCGATGACCATCAACATGAAACTCGTCTCCTTCAACAAAAAGGCCGAGGTCAAGATCAGCCAGACAATGCTATTTGAGGCCAAGGAACCGTATCGCCTGCTGCAAGGCGGCTTCGACGCGGACGACGGCGGCTCGACCACCAAGATCACCGCCAAACGCAAGGACAAAGGCTTCGAGTACACCATCGTCGCCGCGGGGCAGAAACGCACAAAGGAGGTCGCCGAGCTTGATTACACATTGGCCGACAGCATCGGCTCGGAAGTCTGGCTGCGCACCAGGCCGCAGGTCGGCGACAAGATCCTGGTGCGCTCCCTCGACATCGAAGATTGGAAGAACGATGAACTCACGCACACGATGAAGGCGATCAAGACCAGCCTCGTCGGCGGCGTCGATGTGAAGTTCCACGAGGTCGAGAGCCGCAGCAAGAAAACGATGATCTCGTACCTCTCCCGGCACGACGACAAGGGCAAGGTCCTGTCGAGCCACATCGCCATCTTCGAGCTGCGCCGCGAAACCGAGGAACAAGCCAAGAACACCGAGTTCTCCGCCGACATCTTCGTTCTCGGCATGGCCAAGCTCGACCGCGGCGTCGGCCACACGACCAAGCTCACCGAACTCGTTCTTGAAGTCGACGGCAAGGAAGGCGACTTCCTCAAGAACGGCCCACGCCAGACCGTCGTCGAGCAGGCGGGCAAGGGCCGGCTCATCAAGATCGGCAAGAAGCACGGCGTCGAAGCCAAGGCGACCGCAGCCGAACTCAAGGAAAACCTCGAAGAGACCAACGCTTACGCCATCTCCAATGCCAAGATCAAGGCGCTGGCCAAGGAAGCCATCGGCGACGCCAACACGGACGAAGAGAAGGTGCGCCGCATCGTCGCCTTCGCCTATCGCACCATCAAGCCGGAGATGATCGCGACGCTGCCGAACATCCATGACCTGATCGAGAAGAAGAGCGGCGATTGCAAGTGCTACTCGCTATTCGTCGCGAACCTGAGCCGGGCCGCGGGCGTGTCGTGCCGGGAAGTCGCCGGCCTGGTGTACATGGGCGATGACGCGAAAGCGTTCGGCGGACACGCGTGGAACGAAGTCGTCATCGGCGGCGTCTGGGTGCCGATCGACGCGACGCTGAACCAGATGGAGCTCGACGCGGGGCACATTTCCTTCGGCGAAATGCGCTCGGCCACCAGCGCGATCCTGCAAAGCGCGGGGAAGCTGTCGTTTCGCGCGGTGGCATGGACGAGCAAGTGAACTTGTTTTCGGCGACGAGGAACAGCCGCGCACTCAGGGTGGGCTGCGGCCCACAACCCAATTGGCCATTGAGCATTAACCATTGACCATTCTCCATTGTTCACCAATGGACAATGGAGAATGGTTAATGGCTAATGTCCAATGCGTCCGGCCTGATCGTCCGCCCTGCCACCTATGCCACGAATCCTCGTAAACCGCGAGGATTTGTTTGGAATATCAATGAAGAAAGCGGCGACGCAAGATCCGCTTACTACGTGCGGGCTCCTTAAGAAAGTTCATTTCCGATAGTCCTTGCCGAGCAGTAGATCGACCACCCAACAGCCGAGCACATGTTCGCCCGGTTCGCGGCAATGACTGAGAATCTCCGCATCGGCGCAGCCCGCTTCCTCCAGAGCGTCGGCGAGGATCGGCAGATCACCGAAACGACGCTCCTCGTAGATCTTCGCGGCGATTTGCGGGATCGTGGCGTCGCGCCACGACAGCAGGCTGTCTTCAATAACCGTGACGTGGAATGGATTGCCAAACACCTCGCGGACGACCCGGCACAGGCGCCCCTTGCCGCCACGTCCTCGTGGCTTCTCCAAGCTCTGGAGCAGATCATACGCGGTGCGATTCGCCGCTTTCACGGAAGATATCTCGGTGGTCGCGCGCATGGCCGTTGCAGCGAGCCAGAGGTGGCCATACATCGGCTTGGGCCATTCGCCCTTCTCGCTGCCACGACGCGCCAAAGCGTGCTTGGAGATCCGATCATCGGCAAACGCCTCCGCCGCGTCAACCATCTTCTTGAATCGCTCGGGCACCGGGTCGTCCCACAGCATTAATCGACATGCCCCGCAGGCGAATAAACGAAGCTTGCGCCGGCCGAGTTTGGTTTGGCCGATGTCGTGCTTCACGCGCATGTGGTTCAAGAGCCGGCGATAGCTCGTCGTCGAGACCCACTGTTTTTCGAGTTCGAGCTTGTCCTTCAGCGCCATGCCAAATACTCCGCAAGATTTGCACTCGGCTGAACGTCAATCGACGCCTGTCCCTTGCGAAACAAACGTGCCGGCGCATCGTGCAGTATCACCGTTACCCCATCACACAGGAGCACGCCCGCTTCGTAAAGGCCGACGACGGGCGTGTCATTCATCTCATGGAACTCGCGCAAGCGATCGTCGCGCGTTTCGCCGAAGTGCTCGACGAACGTTTCGCCATCCTTGACCCAGTTCATGCCAGTGTAGTAGTGCGCGTTGACCTGGAACGGCACCAACCCCAGCGCCGTGAAGCTCGGCGGCGGCACGATCGGCATGTCGTTGGTCGTCATGATGGTCGGACAGGCGACGTTCGTGCCGGCACTGATGCCGACGTAGGGCACGCCGGCTCGGACCCGCCCGCGAATCGCATCGAGCAGATCGAACTGGTAGAGCGCATTGAGCAGGCGAAACGTATTGCCACCGCCGACGTAGATGGCGTCGGCTTCCGCGACGGCGCGGCGCGGATCGGCGGCGCGATGGATGCCGACGAGTTCGTAGCCCGCGTCGAGGCCGCGCTCGTTGAGAACTTGCACGTACTTGTCGTGATCGGCGAGGGCGTAGGGGATGAAGAGCACGCGCTCGATCGGCCCCAGATGCGCACTGAGACGCGTGCGTAGTTTCGTGATGCGTTCCGGCGTGCGAAAGCCGCCGCTGCCGAGCAGGACGCGCATGAGACATCTCCTTCGTACGCACGCTCCGAGCCGGCAACAAGCAATCGGCCTATTTCATCCGACTCAGCTTCTTGAATGGCGGCGGCGCCGCCGGCGCGTCGCGATCATCAACGACGGTCGTGCTTTCCTCTTCGATTACCGGCCGGCCGACGTCGAGCTGGTCGGCCAGGATCTCGGTACGGAAGAAGGTGACGCCCCCGCGCAGCGCTTCGACATAGACCTCGTAGCGAACCTGCGCGCCGCCGTCGATTTGCGGCAACGTCTTGAATTCGATGATCTCGCCTCCCTTGACAGCCTCCCGTTTCTCCAGCAGCGGCGGCGTGGTCTTTTCCAGCTTGAGCGTGTCGGGGATGAATGCCCGCACGCGCAGGTTCGTGACCGGATCGTTCCCTAGACTGCGCACGACGATCGGATAGCTCACCTTGTGCCCGATAAACGACGGGTCCGTCCCGTCGCGATCGTGCATCTCGACGGAAATGGCCGAGACGCCGACGAATTTCGTGCAAAACTCCGTCTCTTTCTTGACGCCGTGATCGGCCACGGCCGCGACTTTGAAGCAGAATTCGCCTTTCTCGTTGGCCCGCAGGGAGAGCTGAAGGCTGTGGCTCGCGCCGGGATCTAGTTGGCCGAGGTTCCACGCCGCGCCGTTCTCGATCGCCTTGCCCGGCTTGCTCGTCGTCTCGATCTTCATCTTGTCCGGAACCAACGCCTGGATTTGCAGATTGGTCACCTTCGTCTTGCCCTTATTGGTCACCATGATCTCATACTTGCCTGCCAGGTTCGTGTACTGTTCCTTCGGCCCGCGCACGGTAAGCTCGATGACAGGCAGATCCTCCGGCCTCGTCACTTCGGGCACCTCCGTGATGAGGGGAGGCCTGCCGGGCAAGCATGCTTGCCTGGTCACGAGGCACACACCGTGTTCGAAGACGACGCGCACGCAGTTCTTGACATCCTCCTTGTTCGTCGGCTGCAGCGTCAGGACGATCTCGCGCACCGCGCCCCCGCCGATCGTGCCGAGGTTCCAGTGCAGGTCCGGTCCTTGCTTGGTCGGCTCCGGATCGGACTTCACGAACTTGGCATTCCCCGGCATCGTATTCTTGACGACGACATGATGCGCCTCCATCGTCGAGCAATTCTCGACGCAGATGCGATACTCGATCGTCCTGCCAGGCTCCGTACACTTGGCCACGCGCACCTTGAGCTTGATAACCGGCGGCGGCGGATCCTTCGGCAGACAGTCGTCCGCGAGGTCCGCGCCCGCACGTCCTTCGAGCTCGGCCGCGGTCGTTCGTCTGACGCCAAACGTCGGCGCAAACGAGAAGGGCAACGTCATCATCGCGAAGAGGACCGCGCCCAAGACCAGGCGCGCGCAGGTGTTGGCTGTTTTCATGTCGCCACGATTTCGAAAGTTGTTCGCCTGACATGCGCTGGGGGCGCCGCGCCCGCCAAAAGGCGTGCGCGAGCTATGGATTCAACCATTATCAATCCGAACAACCGATTTGTCTTGCCCAAACCTGCAAAACCGCGGCAGGAAAGGATTCGCTGATCGTTACAACCGGTACAATCGCGCAGCTAAGACGACCTGCTGCTCTTGTATCGTGGGCGCGGTCCATCTATAATTTCATCACATCGGGGCGTGGCGCAGTTTGGCTAGCGCGCCTGAATGGGGTTCAGGAGGTCGCTGGTTCGAATCCAGTCGCCCCGACATGTGAGAGCCGTTGACAGCAATTGTCAGCGGCTCTCTTCTTTTGTCCACGTCAGGACTTACAGCAAATGTTCTTCCCGCTTTGATAGCCTGTCCATCACTGTTCATTTCGTCAGGAATTGACAGCTCCGTTACCCGTTTGTCGAAAGTTGGTGCAAGCATTGGTGCAAGCGGCGAAGCATCGGTTCCGGTCATTGCGCCTTCGGATTGCTCCGATCCGATGCCCAGCGGTAACGTCGGCAAGGCATCGAGGGCGCCGCGAACGTCGAGCAGCTTCGGGTCGGTGTAAACTTGCATCGTCATATCAAGGCTCTTGTGCCGCATCGCGGCCTGTGCAGTCCGTGGCGCAACGCCCCCCTTGCTCATGAGCGTGCCAAACGTCATTCGCAAGGCATGAATATCGAGCGTCCGTCCCCGTTCATCCACCTTGGAGATTCCTGCTGCTTTCAGGTCACGATTCAAAATGCGAAGTAGGCCGGCAGGGACATTGAATAGCGGCATCTCAGCTGGCAACCGAGCGGGGATAGGCTCGCCCCGCTGCATCGCTTCGGCGCGCAGGCGGATCAGTTCGGCGCCGAGCCATTGCCGAATGTCGTCGGCAAGATCGTCGCGGAGCATGATTGCGCTTCCCTGGCGGTTCTTCTCGTCGGCAGCGTTCAATTCGAGGTACGGCAGGACGGCGTCGAAATGAATTCGGCCCACAGTCATAGAAGCAAGCTCGCCCTTGCGAAGTCCCGTCAGAATCAGCGACTTGTAAGTCAACGCTCGCTCCCATCCCAGGCGTTCCAGGCTCGCTTTTGTCTCGTCGCGCAGCTTGGCGTAGGCTTCGCCTTTTCGCTTACCCTTGCGCACGGTCATCGCTTCCAAGAGCGGCCGGCGCCGCGCCACGTCGAGTAACGTCACCAGCTCCGATTCATCCATCGCCCGATGGATCCGCTTGCGGTCCGCGTTTTCGTTTGCCTTTGGCATCCCATCGAACGGATTGGCGGCGAGCCGATCGCATTCCGAACACCAGTTGCAGAAACAAACGACGGCCCCTTGATAGGCGTTCCGCGTCCGCGCCGACATGCCCTTGGCCGATTCATGTGTGAGCCATTTCTCCAGCAGTCCCCGCTTTAGGTCCGACAGTCGGCGAAATTGGCATTCGACGGCCAGCCGATCCAGGCAGCGGCGAGTCTCCTTGCGGTGTCCATCGGTCACGCCCTTAGATCGGAGCGTGTTCTCAAAGGCATCGAAATGTTCGGTAATCGCGATTCCCTGATGATCGGCGATTTGATCTTCCTTCGGCGTTAGCACCTCTGACTTAACCAGCTCGGCGCGACGCTCCAGCTTGGCAAGAACCGAACGGGCGGCTTGCTCGTCTCGACAGCCGGTCGATACTTCGCGGACGATCCGGCCCCCATCGCGATACTTGGCGGTGTACGTCTCCGATTCGATGAACAGGCGGGCCTGTCCATCCTTGCCGGTCGTCACCAGCGCCTTGAGCGTCTTCCCCTTCGCGTTCTTCCAGCGTGCGTATTGCTGGCCTTCGCGGGTAAAGAGTTCGGCCCCGGCTGGCATCGGCTTCGTAAACGTCTTCTTGAAAATGGTCCCCATCGGCCTACCCTTTCTTGCTCTGGCGTTGTTTGCGGACGCGATTCAACGCACGGTCGATCTTCTCCATCGTTACCACGGACGGAACATGCTTCGCGGCTTCCAGGCGGCAGAGTGTTTCGACGCGGATGCCGGCGAGCCTGGCCAGTTCACGTTGCGTCAGCCCCAGCTCGGCGCGTTCGCGGATGATGTCGTGGGCCATTGATACGCGCAAATACTCGGCGGCCGGCCGGTTGCCTTCCGCGTCCGCTTCAGGCATAGGCGGCAAGTCGCTTGCTTTCGCCCGTGTCGTCAATTCGTCGTATCGTTCACGTTCCAGGATGACGTAGGCTTTGCCTTCAAGGTGAATCGTTTGCATGTTAGTCCTCATAGAAGCCATCGCGGTGTCCGACTTTCACAATCAAGAGTACATCCCCATCCATACGGAATCGCATTCGATAGTCGCCGGTACGAATCCGATAGTAACCCTTCAGATTTCCGCCGAGCGCCTTCACGCCGCTTACGTTCGGCCATGCCTTCAATCGTTCTACCAATCCATGAAGGCGAACACGCATCGGCCGCGGCAATTCGTCCGCCTGCTCTTGAGCTTCCGGCGAGAAGAGAACAGTTCTCATACTGAATCCTACCCGGAATTGACAATCGTGTCAAGCATCTTAATATCATTGTATCATAACCCAGCTGCACGTTGCGGGTTGCGCTTTCTTTCTTTGTGCGTCCCCTTCTCAAAAGGGGACGCAGTTATGGTCCCTTATGGGATATGGGACATAGCTATGTCCCCTGGAAAAGGCGCGAAATGTCCCACGACAATGGGACATAGCTATGTCCCACTGGAATCAGCCGTCAACCCACGAACGCGATACCGGGAAACGCCCCGGCGAAAGCCCCCTTGATGCACGATCTTGAGCAAGCCCCGCGACACAAGACGCCGAAGGGATCGGCCCACGGTGCGCCGGTCGATCTTGCCACGGCGGGCAATATCCCCCTGAGCGGTTGCGGCGGTCCCGTCTCTGCTGTCCCGATACAGGATCATCCAGACGACAATTTCCGCTCTCGTCAGTTCGCCCATCGTGAAATCAACGAACGTGTTGAGTAACGCGAACCGATCTTTAGTCTTTCCCTTCGCCTTGCTCGGCTTGCCGGCCTTGCGTTCGATTTCATCAGCAGTGTACATCGGCGGCAGTACTTCTCCGACGGTAAGCGGGCGCATCATGGGTCACCTGCACTTCCGTCATCGGCGGCGGCGGCCCGGTCCCACAGTCCCGCCAACGTCGATAGCAGCTTGCCGGCGGCCGGCGTCGGCGCCACTGTCCGCGGCTCGAAGCGTTGGCGCGGGCGGTCGAACGCCAAGGCGATGTCTTTCGCTTCCGTGTGCCTCGCTTTGAGATGGCGAAGGATAACGCCGGCTTCGTCGTTGGGATCGTTGACAAGAATAAAGGCATCATCCGCACCGAATTCTAGCTCTGACGATTCACGAAACGATGCCAGGCTTAAGGCATCGCCGTCATACGTCGAGCGCCCCTTGGTATCCTTGGAACGCGATACAGCGGCAACCACGATGACGGCAACGCCCGCGTCGGCAAACTGGCGCAGAAAATCCATTGTGGCATCCACCGAGCCACGCTTGTCTCCACTGTGATTGCCAGGCGGTTTGATGCGTTGGATGTAGTCGAGGACGATCAGCCCCGCATTGAAGGCGTCGGCACTTGCGGCCACGTTCGCCAGGTCGAACGGCGCCCGCACAAAGCAAAGGCGCTCGGCAAGCGGTTCCAACGTTTGCAAGGCGGCGTCGATTCGCTCGCCATGTTCAACGCCGAGCGTGCGAAGTCGGATCGTATTGAGGTCGATACCCGATAGCCGAGCGAGTTGCCGATCCATCAAGACGGCCGGCGTCATCTCGACATTGCAGACAAGAGCGCGGAGCGTCGGCGTCAATCGCAACGCATCGACTACAGCCTGCATGGTGAACGCTGATTTTCCGGCCCCAGGTGCGCCACCCAACAGGAGAACACGCCCCGGTCCGATTTCGATGCGTTCCAATTCGCCGATCCCCATGGGATAGAGGATCGGCGGCGTCCCGCTCAATACGTCGTCGCGCCAGCTGCCGAGCAGATCGGCGACGGTGAGATAGTTCGTGATTGTCATGGTCGGTCCCCTTTCCTGCTGTAAGGACCATCGTTAGCGTCGAATGGGAATTCAAGTTCGGTAGGATCGATAACGCCAAGCCGGTCGAGGGGATGCTCCCAGGCGTCACCCCGGTTTTCCGGTAGCGGCTCACC
>SXGS01396996.1_pt1 | contig 68643 bp, 43 predicted proteins | sample 3174681 | NCBI WGS metagenome assembly SXGS01 (sample SAMN11356861, study PRJNA531348) | freshwater metagenome | isolation source: freshwater sample F1-80 | place: China: Fuxian Lake, Yuxi | collected 2017-12-25
GCTCAACTCCCAGCCTGGGGCTCCGCAGGCGGCCCAGAAGCTCGCCGAGGTCACGCGCGGCAAGCTGGAGTTGCCCTCCATCGTGACCCAGGACATCCCTGAGATCGGCCTCAAGATGGCCGGCGCGGGCGGCAGCGTGGGCGACAAGAAGGACGACAAGCCGGTGGACAAGGTCATTGAGGGCGGGGGCGACAAGCCGGTGGACAAGGGCGTGGAGGGAGAGGGGGACAAGGGCGCGGTGGCGGCCAGGAAGCCTGAGGAGATCCAGGCGAGCGAGCCCGCCGAGCCGAAGTCATCGGCCGGCGGCTGCGCGACCGGCGGGGCCTTCGGGGGGGCCGCGTGGCCGATGGGGTTGCTCTTGCTGGGTTTGTGGGTGCGCCGCAGGACTTGAGGGTCGGCACGCAGGTTGCTCTTCGCCGTCGCGGCGCCCGCTCAAGGGGAGAGGGCGAAGGACGGGGGAGGGGCCGTGGCAGAGTCGAGGTGTGCGGCGGAGGTCGCGCCAGCGGAGGGGGAGCGCCTTGACGCGGCGGGCGGGGGGCGGCCGGTCGAGCGCGGGGGTGTGAAGCGAGGTTCGCGCCGGTGGAGGGGCGAGGACGCAGGCGGCTCGATGGGCGCAGGCTGGCGGGGTGGGGTGGTCGCGGCGGCGCGGGCCGGTGCGGTGCTTGGGCTGGCGGCGGCGGCGTTGTTTGGCTTTGGCGCGCTCTGTGTGCCCCTGGTGCCCTGGCGAGGGCTGCGGGTGAGGCTGAGCGGCCACCTTGGGCGGGCGCTGGGGCCAGCGAGCTTGAGGCTGCTTGGGGTTCAAGTGGAGGGCGGCGAGGTGCCCATCACCGCCCCTGCGATCTATGTGTGCAACCACACCTCCCACCTTGACGTCTTCTTGTCTGCGGCGATGGCGCCGGTGGGGACGAGCTTCGTGGCCCGTCGTGGGCTGCTGCTCTTCCCCTTCTTCGGGTTGCTCTACGCCTTGAGCGGGCACCTGTTGATCTCGCGGTCGAGGCCGGCGGTGGCGATCCGGGCGCTCCAGCGCAATGCGGCGCTGGTGCGGCGCGAGGGCTTGGGCGTGTGGATCCTGCCTGAGGGCACCCGCTCGGTCGACGGTCGCCTCAAGCCTGAGCTCAAGAAGGGCTTCGTCCACCTCGCCCTGGCGACGGGGCTGCCGGTGGTGCCCGTGCTCTTCGTGGGGGCTCACTGGCCCTGGCCGAAGGGTCGGTGGCTGTCGAGGCCGGGCCGCGTCGAGGTGGTCGTGTTGCCTGCGGTGGACACGGCCGGCTGGAGGGCGGAGACGGCGGCGGCCCATTGCGCGCAGGTGCACGGGCTGATGGCCGCGGCGCTGCCGCCGGATCAGCGCCCTCGTGGTTGAGCGGAGCGAGGCGTCAGGCGGGCGACGTGAGGGCTTGGGCGGCGCGAGCGGCGTGGGGATCTGCCCGCGGTTGTGGGGTTGTCGTCAGGGCGGTGGTCGGGGCGGCGGTTGTCGGCGCGGCGCAGATCAAGAGAGAGGGTTGCTCCATCGGCGGGAGGACCTATATGCAATTCTGTGCAATTGTTCGCGGTTGTCTCATGCGATGGCTGGGGTATTCCGATCGGGGAGGTCATCCGGGTCGCCCTCGGCATCCTGGCGGCGTTGGCCGCCGTCCACCAGCGCGTCCTCTCAAGCCCGCTCCCGGTGATGATCTGCAAGGAGAGGAAATTTCTGGTGTTCTTGCCCCCGTAAGGGATCATCAAGGCGCATTGGCGTTGGATCGGGGGCAGACAGGAGAGCAGGATGAAGCCCACAGAGCAGTTTCTGGCGCAGGCCGTGGAGTTCGTCGATGTGCCGGGCAGTCGGATTGCCTATCGCCGCTTCGGATCCGGGCCGCCCTTGATCTTCATCCACGGCTGGCCCTTCCACAGCTTCAATTACCGCCTCGTCATCCCCGAGATGGCCCATCACTTCACCTGCTACGCGCTGGACCTGCCCGGCTGCGGATTGACCGAGTGGACCGACGCGACGGACTTCTCCTTCCTGCCCGGTCAGGTCGGGGCGCTGCATGAGTTCGTCACTGGCCTCGGCCTGACCCAGTACAGCGTCATCGCCCACGACACCGGCGCCACCATCGCCCGCTACCTCTCCGTCCGCGACCGGCGCCTGCGCCGCCTCGTCATGCTCAACACCGAGAGCCCCGGCCACCGCCCCCCCTGGATCCCCCTCTACCGCACGCTGATGGCGCTGCCCTGGTCCGGCTTCGTCCTGAGCCAGCTCCTGCGCTCCAAGCTCTTTCTGCGCTCATCGGCCGGCTTCGGCGGCGCCTTCGCCGACATGAGCCACCTCGAAGGGGACTTCGAGCGGCACATCATCGCCCCCGCGCTCGCATCCCCCCGGCGCGTCGAGGGGCTCCGGCGCTACCTGCGGGGGCTGGACTGGAAGCTCGTCGACGAGCTGACCGAGATCCACGCGCGGATGGAGATCCCCGTGTTGATCATCTGGGGCGCCCAGGACCTCACCTTCCCCCTCTCGGCCGCCCGCGACATGGTCGCTCAGATCCCCGACTGTCGGGGCCTCCACGAGATCCAGGGCGCCCGCCTGCTGCCCCAGGAGGAGCGACCCCAGGAGGTCGCCCGGCTCTCCCTGGACTTCCTGCGCCACGGGTAGCGCCGGGTCGCGATCCTCGGCGCGGCGCAGGCAGGGTCATGGGCCTGCGGCGATCCGGGTCAGGGCTGGGGGATGATGTGGAGGCGGAAGGGCCCGGCGTCGACCTTGTTGTAGCCGCTGATCACGATGACGACGGGCTCGCCCTCCACGGCCTCGATGAGCAGGTTGGAGGTCACGATGGGGCCCTCGTCGTCGTCGCAGGTCAGCTCCCGCTCCCTGTCGCAGTCGGGCGGGTAGACCGAGATCGTCGTGTCAAAGTCAGAGCCCTTGGTCGACAGCACATAGCGCCCTGTCGCGGGGGCGGTCCACAGCAGCGCGCGGTCCCTGGACTCGCCGCCGTTGCCCAGCACGACGCAGTCGCCGGTGGTCCAGTCGTCGTCGTCCTGGCTCAGATCGCCGATGAGGACCGGCGCGCCGGTGCGGCGGCCCAGGTCGGCGTCCGCGCAGCCCTCGTGGGCGCAGATCGCGGCGCAGTCAGGGTCGTCGCAGTCGATGTCGCCGTCGCCGTCGTCGTCCTGGCCGTCGCCGCAGGCCGCTTCGAAGGCCAGCGGGCAGGCCTCGACGCCGACGCAGCCGGGGTCGTCGCAGTCGGTCAGGCCGTTGGCGTCGTCGTCGAGGCCGTCGTCGCAGATCGGCTCGTCGCAGGCCACCGAGGTCCGGCAGTCGGCGTCGTCGCAGTCGACGGCGCCGTCGCCGTCGCTGTCGAGGCTGTCGACGCAGTTGATCTCGACGCACTTGTCGCTGCGGGCGCACTGGCCGTCGTCGCAGTCGATGTCGCCGTCGCCGTCGTCGTCCAGGTCGTCGTTGCAGCGCGTCTCGGCGCAGGGGAAGCGGCGAGCGCACTGAGGGTCGGCGCAGTCGGTCAGGCCGTCGCCGTCGTTGTCCGTGTCGTCGCCGCACTCCGTCTCGACGCAGGCCGGCGCCTCGACGCAGGCCGCGTCGGCGCAGTCGGTCAGGCCGTTCTCGTCGTTGTCCAGCGCGTCGTCGCAGATCCCCTCGACGCAGGGCGGGGTGGCGGCGCAGTTGGGGTCCTCGCAGTCGAAGAGGCCGTCGTCGTCGTCGTCGGCGCCGTCGCCGCACTGGGCCTCCAGGCGGGAGGCGATCTGGGGTGTGCCGCCCTGGCGGGCCGTGTCCCAGAAGCGCAGCGCCATCTCGCGCACCTGGGCCTGCCGATGGATGGTGAAGTGCCCCTCGACGGGGTGCAGGAAGGTCGCCAAGGTCAGCGGCGCGCCGTCGAGCGCCTCGACATTGCCCTGGACCGGCAGCGCGACCGGCTCGATCTCCCAGATCCCGACCTCGTCGACCTCCCAGCCGGGCGGGTTGATGGGGGGCATGTCGGCGGCCATCGTCATGTGATCCATGCCGCGCGGGGTGGTGGTGTCGTCCACAAAGCCATTGGACACAAAGACATGGTTGCCGCCCGGGTTCTCCGGCCACCCTCGCCAGCGCCGCACGAAGTTGTGCGGATCGACGGCCTCGGCGCCGAGCTGCATGAGCTGGACGACGGGGCTGAAGGCGTCGATCTCGCCGCGGATGCCGAAGATGCTCTTGACGACGAGCTGGAAGTCGATGGGGGTCTTGCGGTGGAGCAAGGTCAGGGTCAGGTAGGCGCTCAGGCCGTTGAAGACGTAGGCGCTGAACTGATCCTCGACCGCGGCGACGATGGCGCCGCACAGGGCGCCCTGGGAGTGGCCGCCGTAGACGACTCGCCCGGTGTCCAGCGGCGGCAGGCCGTCGAGGCCGTCGATCTGCTCGCGCACGAGGCGCAGGAAGTAGGAGGTCTCGGCGGCCTGCTGTCGGAAGTTGCTGCGCCCGGCGGCGGGGTTGATGAAGTTGAAGGTGCTGATCTCGGGGCTGCCGCCGAAGCCGGCCCGGCCGCCGTGAAACTGAGGCATGAAGGACATGACGACGTAGCCGGCGTCCAGGGCGCTGTTGACCCACGTGCTGTAGAGCTGGAACCACGGGCTCCAGCCCGTGCCGTCGATGAAGACGAGCACGGGGCGCGGCCCCTCGAAGGGCTCGGTCAGAGTGCGGACGGCGACGGCGATCTCGACCTCCTCCCAGCGCTGGACCACGGGCCTGCCCACCTCGTCGAAGACCAGCCCGCCGCCGGCCTGGGCGTAGGGCGAGTCGCCTTGCTGGAAGACGGGCATCTGGACGGCGCCGGTGTAGGTGGTCAGGCGCAGGTTCTTGCGGGTCCAGGGGTCCGAGCGCTCCCATCGGGTCAGGCCGCGCGTCTCGAGCGCCTCCGGGTCCATCACGAAGTCGCGCAGCCGCTGCATCTCCTCGACCGGGTCCTGCGGCGTGAAGACCGTCGCCATCGCCACGGCCTCCAGGGCCAGGTCCGTCTGCGGCAGACAGCGCCTCAAGGGCTCCAGAGAGGCCGCGAGGCGCCTCCCGAACTCCGACTCATCGGCGCCGTTGAGCACGGCGTCGAAGGCGGCCGGGCGAGGGGTGGAGCGGCCCTCGGGGGCGCCGAGATCTTGAGTAATGACGAGGGCATAGGGGGAGCCAGGGGTCAGGACGGTGCCGACGGTGTTCTTGATCTGGAGGACGTTGGGATCGGTGAAGAGATCGCCCTCGGCGCGGAAGGCGACGTCGATGGGGACGCGGCGGCCGCAGCCGCGCTCGCTCAGATCGATGAGCTGGATGGGGCTGGAGGGCAGGGCGGACTCCAGGGTCGTCGGCAGGGAGGCCTCGGCGACGGGGTTGCGCAGCCCGACGTAGATCACCGGCATGGTGGCGAAGCCGTGAATCGAGCGCTCGATCTCGGTCAACACGGTGTCGACGACGCCCATTCGGCGCGGGAAGTCGCTCAGATCCGGCGTGCCGGCCTCCGTCAGCCGCCCGTCCGAGGGCCAGGGCACCCGGTAGAAGCTCTCCGACCCGGGATCAAAGCGCAGCCCGACGATGGACGGGTCGGGCTCGGGGTCGGGCTCCGGCTCGGGCTCCGGCGCTGGCCCGGGCGCCGGCTCCGGCTCGGCGGCGTCGGGGGTCGAGGCGTCCGGCTCGGCGGCGCCAGCGTCCGGGGCGGGCGTGGCCTCGGGGGTGGCGGGATCGCCGCAGGCCGACAGCGCGAGGGCGGCGATCGCCGCGATCGCCGAGAGCGCGGCGCGGAGGCGCAGGGTGCGTGGGTCGAGCATGGGGGCTCCAAGGCAGGGTTTTGACCGCGTTCTGCTGGGGGGGGCGAGCGCGGCGTGGATCATCGTCAACGACCCGCCGGGTGAAGTCAAAGGTTGCGCTCGTCGCGCCGTCCCGCGCTCCTCGCCGAGCACCCCACGCTCGACGAGCACCCCACGCTCGACGAGCGCCCCACGCACGACGAACGCCCCACGCTCCTCGCACCGCCCCCCTGCGGGGGACGGGCTCGTCGGGTGGGGCTAGAATTTCAGGGTGGGCTGCGCCCTGTCGGTCGCAGGCCTGCGCACGGCCCAGGTCGACACCTGGGGACGTGAAAACCCCAATCTACAGGCCCACTTCGACGCGCTGATCCGGCCCTGCGATCCGCTCCCGGCCACCCGCCGGCCTGCGCCCAGCGGGCGCAGCCCCCCCGGGCATCCAAGCCCCACCCGACGAGCCCGTCCCCCCGTGTGGGGGGCGGTGCGAGGAGCGTGGGGCGATCGTGGAGCGCAGGGCGCTCGTTGGGTGGGCGCGAGGCGCTTGACTGTCCCGGGTCGGGGGGGCAGTCTCCGTGCGTTGGTTGGAGCAATGGGGCGGCTGGGCCGCTGTGGGCGCGGATGGGAGGTGTGCGGATGGCTACGACACGACACAAGGTCGGGATCTTGACGGCGGGGGGGCTCGCGCCTTGCCTGTCCTCCTCGATAGGGGCGCTGCTGGAGCGTTATACGGAGGTGGACCCTTCGATAGAGATCGTCTGCTATCGCGACGGCTACAAGGGGCTGCTGATCGGGGATTCGGTGGCGATCACGCCGGAGCTGCGGTCGCTGGCGGCGGCGCTCCATGAGCACGGCGGCAGCCCCATCGGCAACAGCCGGGTGAAGCTGACCAACGTGGAGGACTGCGTCAAGCGGGGCTTCGTCAAGGCGGGCGAGCAGCCCATGGCGGTGGCCGCGCGGCGGCTCACCGAGGACGGCGTCACGATCCTGCACACGATCGGCGGGGACGACACGAACACCATGGCGGCGGCGCTGGCCGCCTTTCTGGGCGAGCAGGGCCACAAGCTCACCGTCGTGGGCATGCCCAAGACGGTCGACAACGACGTCGTGCCCATCCGGCAGACCCTCGGGGCCGACACGGCGGCCGAGCAGGGCGCCGTCTTCTTCGAGAACGTCGTCAACGAGTTCTCCGCCAACCCTCGGATGCTGATCGTCCACGAGGTCATGGGGCGCAACTGCGGGTGGCTGACGGCGGCCACCGCCCGGCGCTACCGGGCGAGCCTGGAGGCGATGACCTTCTTCCCGGGCCTGAGCCTGAGCCGCCGCCACAAGGAGGTCCACGCCGTCTACATCCCCGAGCGGGCCATCGACCTCGACGCTGAGGCCGCGCGGCTCGGCGCGATTATGGACGAGCTCGACTGCGTCAACATATTCTTGAGCGAGGGCGCGGGGTTGGAGAGCATCGTGGCCCAGATGGAGGCCGCCGGCGAGCAGGTGCCGAGGGACGCCTTCGGGCACGTCAAGCTGGACAAGGTCAACCCCGGCCAGTGGTTCGGGGGTCAGTTCGCGGCGCGGATCGGCGCAGAAAAAGTCCTCGTGCAGAAGAGCGGCTACTTCGCCCGCTCGGCGGCCGCCAACGCCTTCGATCGCGCGCTGATCCGGGACTGCGCCCGCGTCGCCGTCGAGAGCGCGCTGTCCGGCGTCGAGGGGGTCGTCGGCCAGGACGAGGGCTTCGGCGGCGCGCTGCGCGCGATCGAGTTTGACCGGATCGCCGGCGGCAAGCACTTCGACCCCTCGGTCGGGTGGTTCGTCGAGCTGCTGGCCGAGATCGGGCAACCCTGATCAGGGATCTGGACGCGGCGACGGCGTCGGGTGTGTGCGTGGTGTCGGGGATTTGGGGTTGTGCGTCGTATCAGCCCGAGTCCATGGTCAGGCCCGCCCGCCCCAGGCTCGCGCCTGGGGCTACAGCTCGGTGACGCCCCTTTGGGGCTCTCGGCGGGGTGACAACCTGCGTGGGTCGTGTCCCAGACAACAACCGGCATCCTCAACACGGGCCTTGGAGATGAGGGACACACCCCACACCTGCTGGCTGCCCGTCGCCAGCCCCGAAGGGGCGTCCCTGCCCTGTAGCCCCTGGCGCGAGCCTGGGGGGCTCGGCGGAGGGACCGTGATCCCACCCATCGGAGTCGACCCGTCATGATCGACGTGCCCTCTCGCCCGATCCCCTCGGCGGAGGGACCCTGATCCCACCCATCGGAGCCGACCCGCCGCGATCGACGTGCTCGCCCGATCCCCTCGGCTCAGGGACCGCGATCTCGCCCATCGGAGATCACGCTGGCTCTTCGGAGTCTCGCATGGCCTCACGACCCTCCTCCTGCAACCCTTCGGCCTCGCTCGCGTCGTCTTGGTGAACCTCCAGACGAGGATCGCTGGCGTCGTCCGGCCCGATGGTCCCGCTGAGGAGGGCGGCGAGTCGGGCCCGTCGCCACCGCCGTTCTGCGTCTCGCAGCGCCGTGTTGCCGTAGGTGAGATCGTGGGCAGCGCTGTCGATGAGCCCCAGGGCTCGGGTGGGATCGCGCACCACCATCGAGGCCGCCTCGGTGATCTTCGCCAGCGCCAACCAGGCCCAGGGTCCGTCGTCGTCAGGCCACCCCGGCGGGCACTCGTTGGACAGGTCGGCGCAGCGGCGAAGGTTTGGGACTGCGTCGGCGGCCTCCTCACAGCGCTGGTCCGCGTCCGGAGAGTTCGCCTTGACGGCCTCGACGGCCTTCCTGGCTTCGAGGCACTCGCCGGCCTTCATCTGGGCCAGGAGCCGCTCGACGCAGGCCACCGCGTGGCGCGTCGCGTCGTCGGGTGCCAGCTGCGAGAGATCATGGGTGTCGTCGCTCATCTCGCCTCCTCGATGTCATCGGCTCCAGAGCGGGCTCGTTGACCCTTGCCCCGAGGGGTCACCTTCGGCGTTGCCTCCAGAGAGACAGGGGGTTGTTCTGCATCCTCGCCCGACGATCGCGCCAGCCCCTCAGCGATCCAGGTAGAGATCCCAGCGGATCCGGCGTGCGCTGCGGGCCGAGAGGGTCAGCCCCCCGGCCTGGAGGTCGCCCGCGGCCATCGAGAGGCGCAGGCGCTCAAGGCCGCCGGAGAGCGGCTCGCGCAGGTAGCAGCCGAGGCAGGTGGACAGCTCGGCCTCGTCGCGCGCCTCGACGAGCGCCGACAGATCAAGCCCCCCGCCCCAGGTGACCGACAGCGTGTCGCCGTCGTGCAGGGCGAAGGTGGCCCGCCCCGTCCGGGTCGTGAGGTAGCCGAGCACGTCGTAGACGTCGGCGACGTCGCCGGGGCCCACGACCTCGGGGTGCTCCTCGCGATCGTCGAGGGTGTCGATGGTCGGATCGAGCAGCGGGATCAGGCCCCCGTCGCGCACGAAGAGGGGCAGGCGCGCCAGCGGGGCCTCGACCTCGATCGCGTCGCCCGCGCCCGGCGCGCCCTCGACGACCTCGGCGATGTCCACCGCGCGGGCCTCGTCGAGGAAGAGGAAGCGCCCCGAGGGCAGCGGCACGCGCCTGGTCCGGGCGCCGCGCTCGACGACCGGCGCCACCAGCAGCGCGGGGCCGAAGTAGTAGGTGTCGTCGACCGAGGCCAGCCGCGGCTCGTCGGGGTGCTCGAAGAAGAGGTGGCGCATCGTCGGCGCCCCGGTGGCCGTCGCCTCGTGGGCCAGCGTCATCAAGTAGGGCAGCAGCCGCGTGTGCAGCCGCGCGTAGGTCCGCCACGCCTCGGTCGCGGCCGGCGCGTCGAAGATGCTGGCCTTGCGGCCGCCGCCCTGGATGCAGGCGTCCTGGTCCTGCATGTTGGACGACATCGACCCCTGCTGGATCCAGCGCACCAGCAGCTCCTCGTCGGCCGCCTCGGCGCCGTCCGCGATGCAATGGAAGCCGTTGATGTCGCCCCCCGAGTGCGGCGCCCCCGACAGGCCCAGGTTGACGCCCGCCCGGATCATGCTCGGCAGCCCGTCCGAGTCCTCAAAGGAGGCCGCCGGGTCCCCCGACCACACCATCGGGCTGTACTGCCACGCCCCCGTGTAGCCGCTGCGCGCAAAGCTCAACCATTGCCCCGCCAGCGGCCCCGCCTCCATGTGCTCCCACGCCGCCTTCTGGTACAGCACCGGGTAGAGGTTGTGGACCTCCTCGCCCAGCATCCCATTGGCGGCCACGTCCAGCGGCTGGACGTACTCCCCGAAGTCGTACATCCACCCCGAGTAGCCCAGCTCCACGCCGATCGGCAGCAGTTCTTGCTGGAACCAGCCCGTCGCCTCGGGGTTCGTAAAGTCGATCATGGCCACCGTCACCAGCGTGCCGCTGATCAAGAAGACCTCCGAGGGCTCCCCGCTGGCGTTCTTGATGAACCACCCCTCCTCGATCGCCCGCTCGACGTGCGCCCGCAGCGGGTTGTCCTCGGCCATGTCCAGCAGCGAGTTGTAATAGCAGTTCATCCGGTAGCCCAGCCCGTCTCCGAAGGCCGTCCACGCCCGCAGCTCATCCTCGATCCCGACGTGGCTGCCGCGCGGCAGGACGTGCATCGCGTCGTCGGCCGACGTGATCGCCAGATCCATCTGCCGCATCGCCTCCAGCTCATGCACCCCCCCCTGCATGTCTCGACGGTTGATCCGACGCCGCGGCCCGAAGGTCCACGCGGGGGGCAACATCGGCCGCCCCACCGTCCCCGTGAAGCGATCCAGCAGGTGGTGCGGCCACGGCCTCGGATCGTCCGGGATAGGCGTGTAGACCTCGAAGGCCAGCCGCGTCCCGATGTGCTGCGCCCTCCAGGCCTCCGGGCGCTCGGTGGTCAGGTTGAACTCATTGCGCCAGGTCGTGTCGAACCAGAACCCGTAACCCCGCGTCGACATGAAGAAAGGCACCGGATAATAGGCCATCGCCTCGCCGTTCGGGATGGGGTTTCGCGGCCCCGCCAGATCCCCCTCGCCGGTCCCGATCCCGCCCTCCTCCGCGAAGCTGTAGACGTCCACCCCGCGCTGGTTCGTCCGGTTGAAGCGCTCCCCGAAGCCCAGGAAGCCCTCGTCCTCCGGCGACTCAAAGGCCACGCCCCACGCCCTCGGCGTCGGCGGCGCCCCATCCAGCGCGCTCAAGGACGCCTCGACCCGCAGCGCCGAGGGCCTCACCTCGAAGCGCACCTCCACCCGCAGCGGGCGGCAAGCCTCCGCCGCCGGATCAGGCCCCTGCAAGGTCAGCGTCAGCCCCTCCTCCTCCTCGGCCCCGATCACGACCCAGCCGTCTCGCCAGGGCTCCAGCCTCGGGTTGAAGTTGAAGTAGCCCGGCGACAGCCCAGGCCGCCACTGGATCGACCCGCCCGTCCACGCCAGCGCCCCATAGCCATCGCCCGACCCCGCCCCCAGCGTCCTCAACACCACCGCGCCGGCCCCGTCGCGCGCCTCCCACGACAGCGGCGACCGCCGCACCTCGACCGAGATCCCCTCGGCCTCAAGCCGCCAGCTCTCGGGCAGGCCGCCCCCGTCCGGGGCCTCGTCCACGGGCACGCACGGCTCGCTCGCGTCGGGATCGCCCGCGTCGGGATCGCCCGCGTCGCCCTCAAGCCCGGCGTCGGGCTCGGCGCCCGCGTCGGGCTCGGCGCCAGCGTCGTCGATCTGGAGCGGCGCGTCCGAGGTCTTCGGATCGCCGCACCCGCTCAAGGCGGCCATCAGCGCGATTGGAGCAACAGCCCAGGGGCGACGGGTCATCATGCGATCTCCTCGACGTGTCGCGCCCCATGCGGGCGCCCCCCCCATTCTGAAAGCCCACCGCCTCCGAGGCAACCTCGCTCTGCTCTTCGCCCTCGGCGGTCTCTCGACGACTTGATCCTGAAAGCGTCAGAGGGTCCTTTCAGCGCGCGGAGTCTGTTACAATGGGGAACAGAACAGGCCAGAGGTGGAGGGGGGATCATGGGCGTGAGCGGGCGTTTGTGGGTTGTCGCGGTGCTTTCCTTGTCGCTGTGGGGGTGTCCGCCGACGGAGGTGCCGCCGCTCGCCGACATGGGGCTCTCGGCGCCGGAGGTGACGAACGCGGAGGCGGCCGATAGGGGCGTGTGGCTGCGGGCGGTGGCCGAGAAGGTCGCGGCGGGTGATGAGGCCGGTGTGCAGGCGATGGTGGACGAGGCGCCGGCCCGCGCGATCGGCGCGGCGACGGATCTCGGCTTCGACATCCTCGACGCCAGCCTCTCCGACCCGCCCACGCCGCCGATGATCGAGGGCGGCCAGCGCGTCCTTGAGGCGCTGCTGGCGGCGCTTGGGCCGAGGGCCGCGGGGCTGGAGGGCTTCGCGGCGCGGGTGGCCGGGGCGAGCAAGGCGAACAACACGCTTCAGGGCGGGGAGGCCGCGCACCCCGCCGAGCGCGCGCTCCACGGCTACCTGGAGGTGTCGAGCATCGAGGACATGAGCGCGCCGGGTCAGCGAGAGAGGAAGATCGCGCTGGCCGAAGCTTGCGCCCAGGACAGCGCGCGGGCGGGCTCGGTCAAGGGGGTGGCCTACTGCCTGAGCGCCCAGATCGTGGCGCGGATCGAGGACGAGGCGCTGCGGGAGCGGGGCGAGCGCGACATCGGGGCGATGTGCGGGCTGCTCGAAGGGCTCGGGGATCGCTACGAGATCGCCGCGTGTCACCTCATCCGGGCCTACGATCACCTGCTGTCGGGGCGCCTTGAGCCGACGATCGAGGAGGCCCGGGTGTGTCGGGCGATCATCGAGCAAGAGGGATGGACGGGGACGCGCAATTACGAGAACTGCCTGGCGCTGGGGTACAACGCGGCCACGGCGAGGCAGGATCTGTCGGGCGCGGCGCTGGAGTTCGGGCCGCCGCTGGCCGAGCTCGTGCGGGCGCGCGACGGGGCGCAGGCGGCCTTGGGCATCGACGAGACCTTGACGCTGGTGGCCATCGGGGCGCTGGAGGGGATGGAGCTGGGGCGAGAGCCGGCGCGGGTCAAGGCGCTGGCGAGGCAGATGGCCGTGTCGGGTCAGTTCGCCGCGGAGGGTCACGCGGCGGGGGGCCGGCCGGAGATCGCCGGGATCGTGGCGCTTCGGATGGGTCGGGTGGCGCTGGACACGCTGACGTCCAAGGATGAGGCGGTGATGCTGGCCCGCAAGGCGCTGGAGTTCTTCAAGGTGGCCGGAGAGACGCAGGATCCCAACGGGCGCGCGGCGCGGCACGCGGCGCGGGTGCTGCTGGGGCGGGCGCTGGGGGATCAGGAGGGGGTGCCGGTGCTGGAGGAGGCGGCGCGGCTGGCCGAGGCGCAGGGGATGATCGCCGAGGCGGGCCACGCGCGCGTGACGCTGGGGGACAAGACCAACGTCGAGCGCCAGAAGATCGCGGTGTACTGGCAGGCGGTGCAGGACGGTCGCAAGTCCGGGGACAAGCGCCTGATGACGATGGCGCTGGCGCGGATCGGGCATACGACCAAGGACAAGAAGGATTTTGGGGGTTTTCTCAAGCGGGCGGTCAAGGTGGCCGCCGAGGTCGGCCCGGATTACGAGGAGGGCTTCCGGCGTCAGCTCGTCGACGACATGATGTCGCGCAAGCAATACAGGCAGGCGGTCAAGTACGCCGACGAGTGCGTGAGCTGGGCCGCGAATCAGGGTCGAAAGGGCGACGAGCTGGCCTTCGTGCTGGCCGCCGCCGGCGCGCGCGAGAAGCAGCCGGGCAAGGGGGGGAGGGCCGAGGCCGTGGCCTTCCTGGAGCGCTACGCGGCGGCCTTCGGCACACGGGGCGAGGCGGCCTTGCAGATCAAGGCGCTGGTGGAGCTGGCGCAGGTCAGGGCCAGGGGGCCTTCACCGGACTTCGAGGGGGCCGAGCGGGATCTGAGGTCGGCGGCGGCGATGCTGGGTCCGTCCAAGGCCTCGGCGGCGCTGATACGGGAGGTCGTGCAGCTGAACTTGATCCCGATGATGGGGCGGCGGGACTTCCACGAGGCGATGCTCAAGCGGGGCCTCAAGGCCGACGAGATCGGCTCGGGCGTCGTGGACAAGGTCAGGCCGATGTTCGACCGCAAGGCGATCGAGCTGCGGGATCAGGGCGCGCTGCTGGAGTCGGCGCTGGGGTTGATGGAGGGGACGGAGGACAAGGAGTCGCAGGCGCTGATGATGATGTTGCTGGCGAGCTTCTACGAGCGGGTGGGGAGGGCCGGGGAGGCGATGGGGCTGTGCCAGCGGATGCTGGAGCTGTCGGCGGCGCTTGAGGCCGGCGAGGGTGCGGGGCCGAGGCCGAACCCGACTCGGGAGCAGGTGATCTTCCCGATGCCCGTCAACCGGGCGCTGGAGTGCAAGGCGCGGCTGCTGCGGAGCCTCGGGCGGGCCTCCTTCGACGGGGCGTTGAGGCAGGCGAGCCTGGATGAGGCGATCGAGATCCTGGATCTGGCCCGCGGGGTCAGCGAGGACAGCGTGGTGGGGATCGCGACGAGCTCCGGGGCGGTGATCAAGATCTCGGTGCCCTTCGACGAGGAGGGTTATGTGGAGATGCTGGTCGAGGCGGGGCACAAGGCCAGGGCGCTGGAGGCGCTGGAGCGGATTCGCAACGAGGAGATGCGCGGGCACCTGGAGCTCAAGACGCTGGCGCTCAAGGACGAGGGGGCGTCGAAGGCGCTGGCGGAGGTCGACGCGCTCGAGGCGCGCGAGAAGCAGACGATCCAGGCGATCCGGCAGACGCTGCAGCAGCCGGTGTCGGCGGACAAGGACAAGGCGCTGGCCGAGCTCAACGCGCAGCTGGCCGAGGGGCGCCGGGAGTTCTTCGCGCGGCTCCAGGAGTTGGAGGCGAAGTACCCGGAGTACGCGACGATGGTGCGCTTCACGTCGCTGGATCTGGCCGGTGTGCAGAAGCGGCTTCCGGCCGACGCGGTGTTGCTGGAGTATTTTCCGGCCCAGGATCAGCTCTACATCTTCGTGGTCACGCCGGAGGCCTTCGCGGTCGAGCGTGTGCCGATCCGGGCCGAGCAGCTCTTCGCGCTGACCGAGCGGCTCAGGGCGCTGGTGCAGACGGCGCCGCAGGGGCAGCTGGAGCTGGCCACGCGGGGGTTCAAGGCGCGGGCGGTGTCGCTGGAGGGGTCTGCGGGGGATCAGGGCGACGTGCTGGCGATCAGCGCGGCGCTTCACGAGGCCTTGATCGCGCCGGTGGAGCGCCTTGCGCCGCCGGGCAAGGTGTTGATGCTGGTGCCGGCCGGGCCGATGAACTACCTGCCCTTTGCGGCGCTGGGGCGGCCCTCGGGGGGGCGCTTCCGCTTCGTGGCCGAGGACTACGGGCTGGCGGTGCTGCCTTCGTTCAAGCACCTCGACGCGCTGCTGTCGCGCAAGGGGTCGCCGACGGACGCGGGGGCGATGATGGCGCTGGGCAACCCGGACGGGACGCTGCCGGGGGCCTCGACGGAGGCCAGGGCGGTGGCGGCGCTCTTCGAGGGGGCGCGGCTGCTGACGGACGCGGAGGCGACGCGGGGCTGGTTCGAGGCCCAGTCGGCCAACAGCCAGCTGATCCACCTGGCCACCCACGCGGTGCTCAACCCGAAGGACCCGATGGCCTCCTTCATCGTGCTGGGCAAGGGGGAGGGGGCAGAGGCGCGGCTCTCGGTGCGGGACATCTACGGCTTGCAGCTGAGCGGGTCGCCCCTGGTGACGCTGTCGGCCTGCAATACGGCGATGGGGCGCGAGAACCCGGGGGCGGAGCTGGCCTCGCTGGCCCAGGCCTTCGGGATCGCGGGGGCGCCGACGATCCTGGCCTCCTTGTGGGAGGTGCCCGACGAGGCCACGCGCGACCTGATGATCGCCTTCTACACGGGGCTCCGCAGCAAGCCGGCCGCCGAGGCGCTGGCGGCGGCCCAGCGCCAGATGATCCAGAACCCGGCCACGGCCCACCCCTTCTACTGGGCGGCCTTCTCGCTCATCGGCCACCCGGGCGCCCGCTGAGGGTCGCGTCGGCTTCGTGGACGCACACGTCGAGATCGGCGAACTCCACCCCCTGTCCCCCTCCTCGCTCCACGAGGAGGGGGGACGCCCGTATTACGGGCAAGGTGGAGCGGCGAACTCCACCCCCTGTCCCCTCCTCGCTCCACGAGGAGGGGGGACGCCCGTATTACGGACACGTCGGGATCGATCCCCGCCCCGACGACTGTTCCCGACGGGGTCTCGCCACCCGCCCCAGGCGGCCAGTGATCCCGGCGAAGGCTCCTGCGGCCCACCCCCCCAAGTCATCCTGCCCACCCAACGAGCCCACCCCCGATCCACCGTGTCCGTATACGAGCGTCCCCCCGAGAGGCACTGCCTCCCTTGTGAAACGAGGAGGGGGACAGGGGGTGGAGTTCGCCGATCACACCAGGGGCGCCGTGATGGTGGGTGTGGACGCGGCGCCGAGGTTGGAGTAGTCTTTCTGGAGCCAGAAATCTCCTGATGAAGCGGGGTCCGCAATGAAGCAAGTCGAGCGGCGCAGTCGTTGCGCCTGTTGGGCGGTGTGCGCCGCGCTGTTGCTGTCGTTGGCGTGGTCGAGTGCGGCTGAGGCGTATCCGACGCGGGTGCACATCATGCTGTCGAACAAGATCCGGGACGCGCTGGTGGCCTCGGGCGACGGGACGATCCAGCTTCGGGGCTCGCCGCACACGGTCAAGCTCCCGATGCAGGACGCCGACGCGATCGTGGACTTCCCGCTGGCCTTCCGGGCCGGCGCCGTCGGGCCAGACAACCTGCTCTTCCCGGGCATGACGGACGCGACCCACGGGATGCACTTCCACCCCTTTGACCAGTGCGAGGCGCTCTACGAGGACGCCTTCAACGGCGAGGAGCGCGCCTACGCCCTGGGGTGCTTCCTGCACGGCTCGACGGACGCCGTCGCGCACCACTTCGTCAACTTCTTCGCCGGCGAGACCTTCACCCTCAACCCGATCACGAGCCGGCGCGAGAGCAGCTTCTCCAACGTCGCCCGGCACATCCTGATCGAGGGGATGATCATGGACGCGGCCGCGGCCGGCGAGCCGGGCAACTTCGCCACCGGCAAGATGCTCCACGCGATCCCGCGCAGCTTCGTGATGCGCAATTACTTCAACGATCGCAGCCCCTTGTGGGCCTACATGGGCACCCACCAGCTGGAGGCCTTCGAGACCGAGACGGCGCGGCAGGATCCGGACGCGCTGCTGGTCGACGTCCTGCGGGAGCTGCAGTACGCCGCCATCGACCACCTGATCATGCTGCCGGTCTACCTGCGGGACGCCGAGCGGCGCCTGGCCCACCTGGAGACGCGGGTGCGCCGGGCGATCTCCGACTACCAGGACCCCCGGACCGAGCGAGGCGCCCTGCTCAGGGTCGGCCCTGGTCGGGACGGGGTGGTCGGGACGGAGGACGACACGACGGGCTGCTCGGTGACCTGCCCGGAGGATTACGCCAGGTACTTCGTCTACATGGGGCTCGTGGCGCCGCGCTTTGACGCCATGGGCCGCGAGCTGCCCTCGGCCTACGACAAGATCGAGGGCGAGACGGTCGATCGCCTCTATGAGTTCCTGCCGATCCTCCTTCAGACCATCGAGTCGCTCTCGGGCGCGCTCAACGGCCCCCTCAACGTCGACGGCTCCCAGGGCATCGACCTGGACAACCAGCAGGTCCAGCGGCTGCTGGCCCCCCTGGACGACTGGGTCGAGCGCACCTCGGACATCGACCACGGCGCCGTGGCCTACGCCGTGGTCCCCGACTGGATCCTCTCGATCACCCGCGCGCTGGACTCGGTCGGGCTCTCCATCGACGTGCCCGACGTCCTGAACCTGCTCTTCGGCCCCATCGTCCACCAGATCACCGAGGCGATCACCGACTTCGTCATCGAGGGCGCGCGCTTCTTCATCGAGGAGCTGCTCGACTTCGTCCTGACCCGCAAGGCCATCATCACCGACGAGTACGAGGAGCGCCTGTGGGCCAGCGCCCCGCCCGACGCCCCCGGCCACGCCCTGACCGACTATTACAACTCGGGCCTCTTCATCCACTCCTTCAACTTCGCCGCCGCCGCCTTCGCCAACCACGCCCTCGTGCTGCCGCAGGGCCAGGGCGAGATCGGCCACGGCCCGACCTCCTTTGACGCCTCCTACACCCTGGACTGGTCCCAGGCCGGCCTCTGCGAGCACCTGCGCGTCCCCATCTTCCCCCTCGGCATGAACGTCCAGGGGCTGCTCTCGCTCTCGATCGACGGCCAGGCCCGCGCCGCGACCATGATCGAGAACGCCCCCGTCGAGTGTCACGACGGCGACCTTGACCTCTTCGGCGCGCCGAGCGCCCAGAGCTGCGAGATCGTCAGCCTCGACGACCTGATCGCCGACCCCGACCACCGAGGCTCCATCTCCCGCGCCTTCCCCCCCACCTTCGACCCCTCGCCGCCAGCCTGTCGCGATCTCGTCGTCGACGGCCTGCCTGAGCCCGACTGCGGCGACGACTGCGAGGAGCCCGGCTGCCAGATCGACGGCGACTGCGCCCAGGGCCAGCGCTGCCTCCAGGGCCAGTGCGTCCGCCAGGACGGCCCCGATCCCCAGCCCGAGCCCGAGCCGACCCCCGAGGCCGCTGAGCCCGACGACAACAACGGCTTCACCAACAACGACGGCTTCACCGCCGCCCCGGCCGCCGCCGACGAGGGCTGCCAGGCCGCCTCGGGCGGCTCCCTGGCCCGAGGCCCTCGGGCCTTCGGGCCGCTGGCCCTCTTGCTTCTTGCCCTTGGGCCGCTGGCCCTCGGGCTCCTCGCCCTTCGCCGAGGCCGCGCCGCCACCGCGCCCCGCGCCGCCCGAAAGGCGCTCGCCTTGATCGCCGCGGCCCTGGCGATCGTCGCCGGGCTCGGCTGCGGCGACGCCGAGGGCCCCGAGCCGCTGATCGGCCCCGGCGTCGACGGCGGCGCCGAGCCCGAGCCCGATCCCTTCGACATGAGGGACGCCGGCACCCCGGACGCGATGAACCAGCCCGAGCCCGAGCCCGTGGCCGAGCCCGAGCCTGAGCCCGTGGCCGAGCCCGAACCCGAACCCGAGCCCGAGGCCCCCGATCTGGCCCGCGAGCTTCGCCGCAAGCTCTACGGCACGATCTGGCACGGGGAGCAGGAGCGCGATGAGGGCGGCCGGGCCCGCAACCGGGGCTTCGAGCTGATCTTCGACGACGCCTCCCTCTGGGCCGAGATCCGCAACCCCTTCGGCCCCGCGCGCCAGCGCGTGCTGCGCTCCTACGTGATCGAGGCCGACGGCGCCACCGTCAACAGCGTCGTCCAGTTCCCCGAAGGCTGGGAGCGCCCCCCGCGCCCTGGCGCCATGGAGACCTGGACGGTGGTGGTCGAGGAGGGCAACCCCAGGCGGCTGCGCATCTCCGGCCAGGAGGGCACCGAGGTCTTCACCGAGGGCCCCTGGCCCGCCCCCGATCGCGGCCTGACCGCCCAGGTGCGGACCTTCGGCTCCGGGGTGATCGAGGACGCCTTCTGCACCTCGGGGGTCAGCGGCTTCGAGCATCGGATCTTCTGGGAGTTCGCCCGAGGCCAGAGCGACACCCCGCCGCGCAACTTCGACGTCGTCGCCGGCGCCAGCCTCAGCCCCTGGACCGACCCCAGCGACCAGAACCGCTTCGCCGTCACCGACGTGGACGGCTTCGATCAGCTCGGCGGCACCCTGCTGTCGGACCAGCGCAACTTCGTCGTCCTCTACACCGGCACCGTCGACCACCCCGGCGGCGAGCTGGGCTTCCGCGAGCAGGACGACGGCGTCGAGGACGCCGTCTGGGTCTTCGTCGGCGACAAGGTCGGCAGCACCCTGGAGGTCGACATGTTCCTGGAGGTCCACGGCTTCTTCTGGCCCGACGGCACCGACGACGAGCCCGAGATCATCCTGCCGGCCGGCCCCGTCGACGTCGAGGTCATCATCCCTCGCTGCTCCAAGCAGATCGCCGACGTCAACGTCGAGATCCGCATGGGCTCGGGCGACTGGATCGCCATCGAGGACGCCCCCACCCACCCCGACATCCTCGAATCCCTCTTCCCCGACGCCCTCTGAGATCCCGGGCTCCCTCCTCAAGCCGCGACCGCGCCGCGCCGATGGGAAAGGTGAAGGACCTGAACAAGGAGCCCGGCGATGATCCTCACCCCCATTGAGCTCGATATCCTGGAGACGATCATCCACGAGGCCCTGGCCTACGAGCCGCCTTCGCTGGCGAGGCTCTGCCGGATCAGGGACATCGATCGGCCGTGGACGGCGCTGGTGCGCTTGATCAGGGCGGGCTTCGTGGAGTTCACCGACTGCGGCCGCTGCATCCCGCTCAAGACCCCCGAGGGGGCCGCCGTCGAGCTGCCCATGACCTTCCGCAACGCTCTGATGCGCGGCCCGGCGGCGCTGCCGATGATGCCGCCCCTCGAGCGCGTCGGCGGGCGCCTGCGCCTGGGATCGCCCTCCACGGGGGCCTTCGCCGAGGCCGCGCGCTTGACCCGCCAGGCCAGCCGCGCCTCCGCGGCCGGCTGACCCTCCCGCGCACCTGGAATCCGAGAAGCTGGCCGAATGGCGGGGGGGGCAACGGCGCTCACCCTCCCGAGCGCCTCAAATCCGATCAGGCCCCGAAGCCGAAGCGCAGCGCCGCCTTGGACTCCCTGGCCAGCTTGCCGAAGCGCCGCATCTGCGCCAGCTCCTCGCCTTGCATCGGCCCCTTCTCCATCGCCTTGAGGTTCTGCTTGAACTGCGCGAGGTTCTCGGGGCCTGTCAGGACGACGTCGACGTTGGGGTCGCTGAGCGCGAAGCGGTAGCAGTCGCCGGGATCGGGGACGGCCCCGTTCCAGCCCGAAGGGGCCTGAAGCAGCTTGCCCCAGGCCGTGGCCGTGTAGGCGACCACGGCGGGGCGGCGCTTCGCCAGGTGCGGGAAGATGTCCTGCTCGGCGCCGGGGTGGGCGGCGTTGTAGCGGATCATGAAGAGATCCAGGGGGGAGTCGGCGGCCAGCTGCCCGGCCCGCGCTCTGTCGTGGATGGAGACGCCGATCCGGCGCACCGCCCCCGACTGGCGCAGCCGCACCAGCTCGTCGAGCATCGTCTGGGTCAGCGCCGAGGTCTTGCCCAGCCAGAAGAGCTGGAGGACGTCGAGGTAGTCGACGTCGAGCATCTTGCGCGACTTGTCCACCGCCTTGCGCAGCGACCCCGGCAGGAAGCCGAAGGTCGGCCCCGTCGTCACCACGTAGCGCTCCCGATCTCGCCTCAGGGCCTCCTTGAGCGGCTCGACCATCTTCGTCATCCTCGGCGTCCAGAAGACGTACTCCGCCCCCAGATCCAGCGCCTGCCGCATCTCATCGGCGCTGATCCCCTTGTCGCAGGCGATCCCCAGGCGGTTGACGGTGCGATCGAGCGCCGGGATGTGGCGGCGCGCGAAGGTATCTCCCGGGTGCTGGCCCGGGGTCAGGGCGTCGGTCGAGGCTTGGATCATGGGGTCGCTCCTTCGATCTGCGTTGTGGCTGCACGAACACAAGATGCACGAGGGCCGCGTTTGATTCCAGCGCCCGCCCGCAATCACCGCGCCCATCGCCAGACGCCGCAGCGCTCGCCACGGCGCGCTGCCCGGGCTACAATACCGGCCATGACCTGAGGAGGTGCTCTGGAGATGAAAAAGATGAAGAAGATCAACGTGCTGCCGCTGATCGCGCTGCTGACGTGGGCGTGCCTGCCTGCCCTGGGCGCCTGCAAGACCGACGCCGGGCAGAAGGGCCAGGTCGCCATCGAGGACATCGAAACCCCCCCGACGCGCTCGCCCGAGGACGACAAGTTCGCCGACGTCTACAAGCCGCTGGACGGCACCTGGCGCGGCAAGTTCAACATCTACGTCCACGCCGACGGGCAGGCCGAAGGCCCCGCGCGCCCCAGGGAGCTCGACCCCGAGGCCTGGAAGAGCCCCCCCTTCAAGCTCTCCCAGACCATCGACGTCCAGCAGGTCTACACCTCCAGCTCGCCCACCTTCCAGCGCGTCGCCATCACCGACACCCTGCCCGACGGCCGCGTCATCGAGAGCGTCGGCGTCAACAAGATCCAGGACGGCCGGATGTACTGCGTCGTCAAGAAGCCCGACGACCTCGTGATCCACGACGGCGCCACCGAAGGCCCGGGCACCATCCTCTGGTCCCGCGACCGCAAGGACCCCCAGGCCGTCGAGTTCTTCCGCGAGACCGTCGAGGCCGACCGCTACACCATCGTCGGCTGGGGCTACTACGGCGGCGCCGACACCTCCAAGGCCCCCAGCTACTACTTCCAGGCGGCCTACGAGCGCGTCCAGTAATCGCCGGCCCCTCGGCCGCGATCCCCAAGGCGCTGATCGCGGGCGGAGGGCGCGGCGAGCCTTCGGGCGCCTCAGTAGTCCGTGCTCCAGATCGAGTGAGCGGACAGCGCCGCGCCGGGGTTGGGGGTCGTGAAGGGCAGGCCGTAGAACTCGGAGACGACGCGGGTCGTCTTGAAGGCCAGCGTCTTGCGCCTCGGGTAGGCCTCGTCCAGCACGCGCTGCAAGTTGAGCGACAGGCCCAGGAAGAGCCGCTGCTCGGGCAGGACCGTGAGGTCGATCGGGCTGGGCAGGTAGTTGAGCGCCTGAAAGCCGACCACCAGATCGGTGTATTGCAGCCACGACAGCGGGGGCAGCCGCTGGACCGCCTCAAGCGAGGACAGGTGCCACGCCAGCAGGTAGGTCTGGCCCGAGTAGTCCTCGGCCGCGTCCACGACGCCCTCCTTGATCAGCTTCTCCACGTAGAGGTCCGTGGGCAGGTACTCGACGCGGAAGGAGAAGCGCTCGTCGACCTCGGGGAAGTTGATCATCGCCAGCGCCAGCACATTGCCCGCCGTGTTGAAGGTCATGTCGCCCCACGAGAACCCGAAGCCCTTGTGGTAGCCGTCCTTGAACTCGATGGCCGTAAAGAAGGACATCGTCAGGACGGTCGACAGCAGCGACGAGGGCAGCGGCCCCCAGCCGCCCTTCTGCATCAGCGCGCTGGTCCCGCGCGTCAACAGGTAATTCGAATACATGTGGCCGAGCTTGTCGGCCCCCCCCGCGTAGGTCGTCGGCTCAAACCAGCCCTCGTCGCGCACGATGAGCTCGGTCGTCAACTGCCGCCCCTTGTACCAGGCGAAGTAGGCCCAGGTGTAGGTGACCGCGTAGAGCGCGCCGATGCTCCCGAAGGTGGTCAGCTGGCTCGTCGGCGCCTCAAGCTGGCGCTCCTTGAGCGGCAGCGGCGCCTTCTGGACGGCGTCGGCCCAGGCCGGCGAGGGCGCGCTCAAGGCCGCGACCGCAGCGGCGATCACCATGACACACGCCACCTTCGCTCTGATCTTCACCATCGGCGCTCCTGTTGCACGCTGACCTCCGCGCGACCCGCGCGTCGACGTCCCAGGGATCAGCGCCAAAGCACCGAGCGTGCCACCCTCCACGACCACCTCTCCTGCCGTGGCGACGAGGCGCCCGGACCCACCAACGCCCCGCGACACACCCCGCCTGGCCATATCCCCTTGTCCATATCTGAGGTCCGGGTTGTCCACCGGCAAGCCCCGCCAGTCGCCGCGCCGCGCGCAGCCCCGAAATACCACATCCCCGAGCCTCGTTTCCAAGGGTGATGAGAGACGCCCTGACCAACATCGCCCTGTTGACGATCGCCCTCACCCTGGGGGGGTGCGCCTCTCTGCCTGCCCCCAGCCCACCCCCACCCGATGGCCTGCGCGTCATCAGCTACAACGTCGCCCTCGGCGCGCTCCTGTCCACTCCTTCGCCTCGTTTCAGCCGCCTGACCCGCAGCGAGCCCTCGATCCGGGCGGCGCTCATCGACCGCCCCGAGCTGCGCGACTTCGACATCCTCGGCCTCCAGGAGATCTGCGGCCCCGAGGTCAGCGCCCAGCTCGAAGCCCTCAAGACCCTCGGCCCCTACGCGATCTTCTTCGCCCGCGCCGACCTCGATCGCCCCGGCGAGTGCCGCAAGGGCCAGGCGATCCTCTCTCGCTACCCGATCCTCGACCAGGGCGTCATTCGCCTGCCCCCCGCCCGCAGAGTCGGCCGCGCCGCAGCCTGGATCGAGATCTCGCTGCCCGACGGCCCCACCCGCGTCCGCGTCTACAACGTCCACCTCGACAACAGCGCCAACCCCCCGCTGGAGCCACAGGAGGCCCGCCTCCTGCAAATACAGCCCGTCCTGGCCCACATGCTGGCGTGGCGCCAGAGCCAACCCTCCAGCGCCGTGATCGTCCTGGGCGACCTCAACACCCTGGAGGAGCGCGACACCACCGAGCGCGACCGCGAGCCCACCCTGCTGACCATGTCGGCCTTGCTGACCCCCTCCACGGATCGCTTCGTCAGCACGCACGCGCTCTCCTACCAGACCGACTGGATCTTCTTCGACGGCCTGCGCCTGCGCCGCTCCGGAGCCGTCAGGCTCCTCCTCTCCGATCACTACCCGCTGGTCGCCGACTTCGACCTGCCCAAGCCCAGAGCGGCCGCGTCGCGCACCGCCCTGACCGATCCTTTGCGCTGAATTTCAGACCATCGACGCAACTCATGCGGGCCTGGAGCCTGGGGCGCACCCTTTGCGCCATAGGCCCTCGACGGCCTCGCCGCCGACTCGCGGCACCGATCTTGCTCCCCATCGCCGCGCGCCTTGGGATCCAGAGCGATCACCTGCCCCAGCATCGAGACGGCCATGGACGCCATCGACCTCGTCGAGACACACATCTCCAGAGTCTTCCTCGTCGGCGACGAGGTCTTCAAGGTCAAGAAGCCCGTCGACCTGGGCTTTTTGGACTTCACGACCCTCGAAGACCGCGAGCATTTCTGCCGCGAGGAGGTCCGCCTCAACCGCCGCACGGCGCCGGACGTCTACAAGGGCGCCGTCCCCATCCGACGCGGCGGCGAGGTGGTCGAATGGGCCGTCTGGATGCGCAGGCTGCCCGGCGACGCCACGCTCCAGGCGCGCTTGCGCGACGGGCGCTTGACCGAGCCCGACCTCTTCGAGGTCGCGCGGGTCGTGGCAGACTTCCACGCGCGGGCCGAAGGCGGCCCGGCCATCGCCCAGGCCGGCGCCTTCGAGGCCGTGGCCCGCCTCTGCCGCGAGAACTTCACCCAGACCTCGGAGCCCCACAACCCCCCGTGGGTGCGCGCCCGGGACGCCACGGAGGCCGCCCTCGTGCGGCTCGCCCCCCTCATCCAGGCGCGGGCCGAGCGCGGCGTCCCGCGCGACACCCACGGCGATCTGCGCCTCGACCACGTCTACCTGCTCCCGGAGGGCGTCACGATCATCGACTGCGTCGAGTTCTCGCCTGCGCTGCGCTGCGCCGATCCGGTGGCCGACGTCGCCTTTCTGGTCATGGAATTGCGCGCCGAGGGCCGCCCTGATCTGGCCCGCGCCTTCACCGACGCCTGGTTCTCGCGCCGAGGCGACGAGGAGGGCCGCGCGCTGCTCGACCTCTACGTCGCCTACCGCAGCGCCGTCCGCGCCAAGGTTCGAAGCATCGAGGCCGCCCAGGAGGGCATCCCCGAGGCGCAACGCGCCGCCGCTCTGCGGAGAGCCCGCGGCCACTGGCTGCTGGCCCTGGCGACCCTGGAGCCCCCCCGGCGCCGCCCCGCCCTCGTCGTCCTGTGCGGCCTGCCCGGCACCGGCAAGACGACGCTCGCGCGCCACATGGCCGCCGAGCACGGCTTCGAGATCGCCTCCACCGACCTCGTGCGCGCGGCGCAAGGCCCCAGCGACTACTCCGAAGGCGGCAAGGACGCCACCTACGCCCGGACCCTGGCGGCGGCGGCCGCCGCCCTCGATCTGGGCCAGCGGGTCGCGATCGACGCCGGCCTCTGGGACCAGACCTGGCGCCAGCGCTTCCTGGCCGAGGCCCGCGACCGCATGATCCCACACCTGCTCATCGTCTGCGAGGCCGACCGCCACGAGGTCAAGCGGCGCCTGGCTCAAAGGACCGGCGACGCCTCGGAGGCCGACTGGTCCGTCTACGAGGCCGCCGAGCGGCGCTGGGTGGCGCCCACCTCGGCCCTCACCATCCAGACCGACGCGGCCGACGCGGGCCACGCCGCCCTGGCCGGGGCGCTTGGGGAGGCCGGGCTCGCCTGAGCGGCTCGGCCTGCGGCGCGGGTCACCAGCGCACCACGCCGACGTCCCCCTCGATCTCGATCCGAGCCGCATTGCCGGGGATGGCGCGCGTCCAGCCCTGAAGATCCTCGATGACCGAGCGCGCGAAGGGGCCGTCGAGCACGACCGGCGCGAAGTCGCACTTGGGCACCGTCTGAGCGCCGATCGACCACGACTCCAGGTTGTTGACGTAGAGCGGGATGAGCTTGACCTCGGCGATCTTGCCCCCCTCGAACACCACCTGGGCGATCATCGACACCATCTTCGCGCCTGTCTCGTGGTGCCGGCTCGTGCGCGAGGCGAAGGCGAAGTTGCCCAGCGAGTGGAAGATCAGGCCCTCCTTGTAGCGCTCGACCCCGCGGATGACGTGCGGGTGGTGCCCCAGGATCAGATCGGCGCCCGCGTCGACGAAGCCCCGGTAGAGCTTGATCGCGTGGCCGTCCGGCGCGTGATCGTACTCCCGGCCAAAGTGCGACGACACGATCACCACGTCCACCTTCCCCCGAACCGCCCGGATCGCCTCCCGGTAGCCTGGATCGAGCGCCTGATGGACCGGCGATCCTGGCTCGATGGCGTGCGAGGTGTTCTCGAAGCCCACGCTGAAGAAGGCAAAGCGGGTCCCCTTGCGCTCGAAGATCACCGGCGCGTAGCGCCCGGCGGGCTCGAGGCTGACCCCGGACCAGATCAGGGGCCTGTCGGCCCGCTGGCGCCGCTCCATCGCCTCGAGGGTGTCCTTGACGCCTTGCTCGCCGGCGTCGTTGGTGTGGTTGTTGGCCAGGCTGATGAGGTTGAAGCCCGCGTCGAGGATCCAGTCCAGGCGATCCGGGTGCATCGAGAAGGCGTACTTCTTCCGCACCGAGGGCGGGTTGGCCGAGATCGCCGTCTCGATGTTGACGAAGTTCAGATCCCCCTGGGCCAGCGTCGGCCGCGTCGAATCAAAGAGCTTCGGGCCTTGCGCGTTGACGAGCGGCGCGAAGGACTTGGTCGGCAGCGACAAGTCGCCCACCGCGTTGAGGACCACTCGCCCCTTGACCCTCCCGGCGTCCTGCGCCGACGCCGCGATGCTGGCCGCCGCGATGCTCGCCGCTGCGATCCCCGCCGCCACGATCACCCCTGCGGCCCGCGAGACCAGCGCCCGCCTCTCGGGCGCGGCGCGAGCGCGCCAGGGATCGGCGGGCGTCGGCCTGCGGGTGGTGTCGGGGGTCGAAGCGGGCAGGTCGTGGTTCATGGCGTCTCCGGGGCGCGGGCAGGTGCCGTGGGGATCTGACCGGCGGCGTCGGTCTGCGGGTCAAGGTCTTGCGCGCTCGGGCGCGCGTCAAGTTTCATCCTCGGCGGTCGGCGTCCGCGCCCTGCCACCGCCAGACACGTCGAGATCGGAGAGGAGGCTTGGGGCGGCGGTGGGGATGGGGCGCAAACCCTTGAGCCCCATCAAGACAAGGCGCGCGCGGTGGGGATATAATCCGTGGCGAGTGATCGGGGTGGGCGAGGCGAGGTGGCGGTCGATGGCGGTTGATGGGGTCAGGTTGGGGGCCTTTGTCCTGGGGGAGCGCCTTGGGATGGGGGGGATGGGGGAGGTCTTCCGTGGGCTCCACGAGGCCGACGGCGTGCCGGTGGCCGTCAAGATCGTCATGGGGCGGCTGGCCCAGGAGCCCTCCTATCGGGAGTCCTTCCGGCGCGAGGTGCAGGCCATCGCGGGGCTCAACCACCCTGGTGTCATTACAGTGCTCGATCAAGGCGAGGTGGACGGGCGGGCGCAGGCGACCTCGGGGGGGCGGCTTGTGGCCGGCAGCCCCTACCTGGTCATGGAGCTGGCCACGGGCGGGGCGCTGCACGGCGTCAAAAGGCCGCTGCGCTGGAGGGTCTTCCGCAAGGTCTTCCTGAGCCTGCTCGACGCGCTGGCCCACGCCCACGCGCGAGGCGTCCTGCACCGGGACATCAAGCCGGATAACATCTTGATCTGTCAGCGATCGGACCTCAGGCCGGGCTTGAAGTTGACGGACTTTGGCATCGCCCACGCGCTCGACAGGGTCGAGGGGCCGGGGGACCCCGAGGGCTTCATCTGCGGGACGCCGGAGTACATGGCCCCGGAGCAGTTCACCGATCAGTGGCGGGACTTCGGGCCGTGGACGGACCTGTACGCGCTCGGCTGCGTGGCCTGGGAGATGGTCTGCGGCCGTCGGCCCTTCAGCGCCGACATGGCCTCGCCGAATCGCCCCACGATCCTGGCCCGACAGCACCTCTACGACGCCCGGCCCCCCCTGGAGGCCGCCTGCCCGCTGCCCTCGGGCCTGGAGGCCTGGATCCACCGCATGATGGCGGTGGACCCCGCCGACCGCTTCCAGCGGGCCGCCGACGCCGCCTGGGCGCTGGCCGCCTTGACCCTGGAGGGCGTCGATGAGCAGGTCCCTGGCTGGGAGGTCGCCACGTCCAAGGTCGCGATGCTCTCCACCGACGGCCTCGAAGACCTGACCTCCAGCGCGACCCTGGCCTTCTCCGAGATCGCCCGCGCCGCTCCCCCCCGCGAGGCCGGGGGGCCGCCCCCTCTGCCGCCCTCGTGGCGCCGCCGCCGCGTCGAGGCCCCATTGCGGCTCGCCGGCGCCGGCCTCGGCCTCTACGGCCTGCGGGAGATCCCGATGGTGGGCCGCGAGGCCGAGCGCGACCGGATCTGGGCCGCGCTCGGGCAGGTGCAGGCCACCGGCCGCGCGCGCCTCGTGGTGCTGCGGGGGCCGGCGGGCGTCGGCAAGAGCCGCCTGGCCCGCTGGATGGCCCAGCGGGCCGACGAGGTCGGCAATGCCGCCGTCTGGCGCGTCTCCCACTCCGAGGAGGGCGGCCCCGCCGACGGCCTCGCCGCCGCCCTGGCCACCGCCATGCGCTGCGTCGGTCTCGACCGCGACGCCACCGAGGCCCGAGTCGGCGCCCTGCTCGCCCGCGTCGGCGCCCCCGACTCCTACGAGCGCCGCGCGCTGGCCGAGATCATCGCCCCCACCCCGCCCGGACAGGCCCGACAGGCCGGCCTCGTGCTGCGCTTCTCCAACCCCGTCGAGCGCTACGCCGCCCTGGCCCGACACCTCGAGCGCGTCAGCCGCGAGCGGCCCCTCATCCTCTGGGTGGAGGACGCCCAGTGGGGCCTCGACGCCCTCGGCTTCGTCGGCTACATGATGAAGCGACAGCAGCACGCCCCTTGCCCCCTCCTCTTCCTCGTCACCGCCCGCGACGAGGGCCTGGCCGAGCACCGCGTCGCCTGGCTCGTCCTGGCCGAGCTGCTCACCCTGCCCGGCGCCCAGCGCGTCGACCTCGCGCCGCTGGACGCCGCCGAGCACCGCGCCCTCGTCGAGGCGCTGCTCGGCCTGCAGGGCGACCTCGTCGAGCAGGTCGAGGCCCGCACCATCGGAAACCCCCTCTTCGCCGTCCAGCTCGTCGGCGACTGGGTCCAGCGCGGCATCCTCAAGATCGGCCCCGCCGGCTTCACCCTGGCCGAAGGCGCCGCCGTCGAGCTGCCCGACGACCTCCACGACGTCTGGACCGCCCGCCTCGCCCGCTTCCTCGAAGGCCGCTCGCCCCAGGCCCGCGCCGCCCTGGAGATCGCCGCCGCCCTCGGCATGGAGGTCCACGAGCCCGAGTGGCGGGCAGCCTGCCTTGAGCGCGGCCCCGCCCTGGCCGCCCAGGTCGAGCCCGTGGGCGACGCCCTGGCCCGCGCGCGACTGGCCCGCTTCGAAGAGGGCAGCCTGCGCTTCATCCACGGCATGCTGCGCGAGTGCCTGGAGCGACAGGCCGCCGAGGCCGGACAGCTCCCCGCCCACCACTGGGCCTGCGTCCGCGCCCTGAGCGCCCTTCACCCCGACCCCGCGCCCGCCCTGCGCGAGCGGCTGGCCCGACACCTCGAAGGCGCCGGCCAGATCGAGGCCGCCTGCGCCGCGCTCCTGGACGCCGCCCGGGACCGCGAGCGCTGGGGCGAGCACCGCGCCGTCGAGGCCCTGCTCGACCGCCGCGCCGCGCTGATGGCCGCCCGCGCGCTGCCCCCCTCCGACCCGCGCTGGGGACAGGGCTGGATCTCCCGCGCCCGCGCCATGCTCCAGCGCGGGCAGCTCCCCGAGGCCATGACCCAGAGCCTGCGCGCCTACGAGCAGGCCGCCCTTTACGGCTGGAGCGACATCGCCCGCGCCGCCACCCTCCAGCTCGGCCGCATCTACCTCCAGAACGGCGCCTTCGACGACGCCGAGCGCTTCCTCGCCGCAGCCCGCGACCTCTACGACGCCGCAGGCGAGCCCCGCGAGGCCCTCGACGCCGCGCGCTTCCTCGGCAATGTCGCCCTCTCCCGCGGCGACCTCGACCTGGCCGAGCACCTCTTCAACGAGGCCATCGAGGGCTACCGACGCCTCGGCGACGGCTGGCGCGTCGGCCTCACCCTCGCCCGGCTGGCGGGCGTCCACAGCCGCCGCGGCGATCTCGATCTGGCCGAATCCGTCCACCGCCAGTGCCTCGACCAGTTCGAGCCCGCAGGCGTCCTGATCCAGACCGGCCACTGCCACAACTCCCTCGGCGATCTGGCCCGCAAGCGCGGCGACCTGGAGGCCGCCCGCGCCAGCTACGCCCGCGCCCTGGCCGACTTCGAAGCCATCGACTCCGGCTCCGCCCACCTCGTCCGCCTCAACCTCGGCCTCACCCTCCTGGCCCAGCGCCGCACCCTGGAGGCCGCCGACTTCATCCGCCCGACCATCGCGGTCTACGAGGCCACCGGCCGACGCCTGCTGGCCGTCTTCGCCTGCGGCGCCATGCTCGTCTGCGACGCCGCCGCCGCCGACTTCGACGCCTGGGATCGCCACATCAACGCCGTCGCCGCCTTCCTGGCCGATCAGCACGCCGCAGAGCGCGACCTCGCGTGGTCCTTCCAGGCCGCCGCCGACCTCATGGCCACCCTGGACATCTCCAGAGCCCGCGTCGCGTGGCGGCTCGCCGCCGACCAGTGGCGCGCCGTCGGCCACCCCGACCACGCCGACGCCCTCCTGGCCCGCCTCACAGCCGCCGCCGATCCCCTCCCCTGATCGCGCCCCTCGCTCAACGATCGCGCCGCAGATCAACGATCGCGCCGCTGGAGGATCTTGCAGCCTCGGACAGGGCGAGCCGCGCTGACACCCCTCAGGGTTGAGGCTCCCTCGGGGGGGAGGCGAGCCAGCGCACCAGGGCCTCCGGGCTGGAGGACATGATCTGATGGACGAGCGCCTCGCGCCCCTCCGAGCGCAGCCGCCCTCGAAGCGCCTTGCGCTCGTCCTGTGTCAACCCGCGCCCCAGCCGCTCCCGCGTCACCAGATCCAGAAGCTCCTCTCGCTCTTCGGTCTGGCCTTCGACGTGGCCTTCCGCGTGACCTTCCGCGTGACCTGCGGCGCGACCTTCCGCGTGTCCTTCGGCGATGGCGGTCTCGCACTGTTGGCGCTCGTACTCCCTGAGCCAGGCGATGTTGTCGATGAACTCGTCATCAAGGTCGGTGCGGTTGTCTTGTTGCTTGTTCTCCACGGCGATCCTCCATCGCATGACAAGGGCCCAGAGCGCCTCCAGGGTCCTGTCGCCTCCTTTGCGGTCAAGATGAGCCTCCCTCGCCCTGACCGGCGAGTCAAGGACAAAATGGAGACATTTGAGCAGCGCCGGCGACCTCGCAATGCAACCGCGCAGGTTTGCTCAGTGAAGGTTCCAAGGGCCGCGACGCCACGGCATCCCACGCCACGATCGTGCCGACGGCGTATCGCCCCACGCTCCTCGCACCGCCCCCGTTGGGGACGGGCTCGTCGGGTGGGGCTACAAGCTCAGGGTGGGCTGCGACCTCTCGGTCGCAGGCCAGCGCAAGACCGATGTCGACACCAGAGGGCGTGAAAACCCCAATCCACAGGCCCACTTCGACGCGGCGATCCAACCCCACGATCCGCGCTCGTCCGCCCGCTGGCCTGCGCCCATCGGGCGCAGCCCTCCCGCGCCTCCAAGCCCCACCCGACGAGCCCGTCCCCCCTTGTGGGGGGCGGCGCGAGGAGCGTGGGGCGATCGGCGAGCGCGGCAGGACTTCAGGCTTCACTGAGCAAACCTGTGCTCCCTTGAGAACTCGCACAAAGGACTTGACTGACCCTTTAAATCGGGGCAGCCTCCACTCCTGTTGGCTGTCAAACTTTCCCGCGTCGTGATCACCCTCTTTCGCGCCGTGATCGCCTCTGGAGGACACCTGTGAGACTGATCTCTGTCGATTACGCTCTGTTGAGCTTCTGGGAGGACCTCATCTTCCTGGAGGCGGCGCTGCTCTCCGTCGAGGAGACAAAGGGGCTGGCCGAGCCCGTCACGGCGCACCTCGCCACCTTCTCCGATCTCCTCAACGCGGACTTGAAGTCGCGCCGCGAGGCGATCCAGGCGCGCGCCCTTGTCTCGATCCGCGACGTGCTGCTCGACGGAGGCCTCCGCGCGCTGCACAACGGCGCCCTCTTCCTCGTCGGCCAGGACCGCAAGGATCCGCGCTTCAAGGCCCTCTTCGCCTCGCCGATCAACACGGTCGTGCGCTTCGCCCTCAAGCGTCAGGTCGAGGTGGCCCAGGGCTTGCTCGACACCCTCGGCCTGCCCCCTTACGCGGGCAACCTGCGCGAAGGTCACGCCGAGGCGCTCGGGGGCCTGATCGCCCAGGGGGTCGCGGCGCTGATGCAGCGGCGGGGCGCCTCGCTGGGTCGGGCCGAGGCCCGCCTTGAGATCCAAGGCTGGAAGGAGGACGCCAACGCGCTGCGGCAGGCCGTCTACGGCGATCTGCTCAAGCTCGCAGCCCAGAGTCGCCAGGAGCCCGGCTGGGCCGACGCCTTCTTCATGCCGCGCTCGCCCCGCAGCGGCGCCCCCATCTCCGATCCCGAAGACGACCCCGAACCCCTCGACCCGACCCCCTGAGCGTCCGCCGCTCACTTCGCATCGCAGACCTGTCGTCGCGCACCCTCGGGGCGCTCGGTCGGCGCCGCAATGGTAGCTCCCCGACGTGTCGGGGAGCTACCATTGCGGCGCGATCCTGCCTCCCCGACGCGTCAGGGAGGCAGGATCGCGCCCCCACCCATCGAACCTCACCCCACACGCCGCGAGGATCGCGGCGCTCACCCGCCTCCGCGACGGCTCGCGTCGCGGGGTGTGCGGCGCGCACCAGCCTCCGAGACGTTCAAGGCCGGGATCAAGCTGCGCTCAAGCCGGGATCAGGCCGGGATCAAGCCGCGCGAAGGCCGTGTCCGTCGAGCAAGGCGCATCGGTCGAGGCGGCGCGCGGCGAGCCCTCGGCGGGTTGTGTGTGGCCGGTGGCCCTTGTAAAGTGGGAGGAGGCTCGTGGGACAATGAGGCGTCAACCGGGTCAACCGCGGCGGCAACTGGAACTCCAACGCCAGCCACTGTCGCGCCGCTCTCCGCGACAGGTTCGCGGCGCCAAGGCGCAACCTCAGCCTGGGTTTTCGCCTCGTGAGGTCTTACGACTGGGCGGTGATCGCCGACGGGTTTGCCGCTGTCGCGGCTGCACCACGCGGCATCTCTGTTTCGCCCTGCTGGGCTCTTGGTGCTCTGGTCTGGGGTGGAGGCTTTGAGGGGCGTTGCAGGCGCGAGGGTTTGTGCAGCACCTTGAAGGAGGCCGTCGGGATCGCCGCCTCGGTCTGGCCCCGGAGGGGCATCAGCGCTTGATGGAGCCCGTCATGGTCGAAACAGAGGTGCCGCGGGTTCAGCCGGACCCGATCAGGGTTCGGCAAACCCATCGGTCCTCGGAAGGACCGTCTGTCCACCCAACGAAGCCGACCCGTCACCATCGACGTGTCTTTCGGTCAGGGTGTGGTGGAGGATCGGGATTGGGGCTGTGATCGTCGAAGGTGGCGCGCTCGTGGAGGGGGCAGGGGTATGGTGAAGGGGCGGTTCTTCAATACGGCGGGGCCGTGCAGGGCGCACGAGCATTACATGGTGCCGCCGGAGCGACGACTGCCGGGCGTGCGGGAGTTGATCGGTCAGGGCTTGTACTTCGTGGTTCACGCGCCGCGTCAGGTGGGCAAGACGACCTGCTTGCGGACGCTGGCCGAGGTTCTGACGGCCGAGGGCGAGGTGGCGGCGCTGCACGCCTCGTGCGAGACAGGGCAGGTGGCGCGCGATGACGTGGAGAAGGGGGTCAGCGCCGTGTTGTACGCCATCGGGCGCGAGGCGCAGTATCAGCTCCCCGAAGAGCTCAGGCCGCCGCCGGTCGACGAGGTGTCGGGTGTCCCGCCGCAAAGCCGGCTTGCGGAGTTTCTGTCGAGGTGGTCGGAGCGGTGTCCGAGGCCAGTGGTGTTGTTTCTGGACGAGATAGACGCGCTGATGGACGACTCGCTGGTGTCGGTCTTGAGGCAGTTGAGGGAGGGCTACGTGCGGCGGCCTGCGAGCTTCCCGAGCTCGTTGGCGCTGATCGGACTCAGGGACGTGCGCGATTACAAGGGCCGGCTGCGACCGGATGCGGTGAGCCTGGGGACGGCCAGCCCCTTCAACATCAAGGTGGAGTCGATCACGATCCGGGACTTCGTGGCCGAGGAGGTCGTCGAGCTTCTGGAGCAACACGCCCAGGAGACCGGGCAGGCCTTCAGCGCCGAGGCGCAGGCGCAGGTCTTCGAGCAGACCCAGGGGCAGCCCTGGATGGTCAACGCCCTGGCGAGGCAGTGCATCGAGGTGCTCGTGCCCCAGCGCGACAGGACCATTGAGGTCGCCGATGTCGAGCGGGCCAGGGAGATCCTGATCCAGCGTCGAGACACGCACCTGGACAGCTTGATCGACAAGCTGCGCGAGCCCAGGGTCAGGCGCGTCATCGAGCCGATCCTGGCCGGAGAGCTGTTGCTGGGCGACAGGATCAACGACGACATGGCCTACACGGAGGATCTGGGATTGATCAAGCGGCAGGGTCGTCACGTGCGGATCGCCAACCCGATCTATCACGAGGTGATCCCCAGGGCGCTGGCCTCTATCACGCAGCACACCATCCCGCACGAGACCGAGTGGTACGTGGACGCCGAAGGCAAGCTGGACATGAGGGGGCTGCTGGAGGGCTTCGTGGAGTTCTGGAAGGAGCACGGCGAGGCGCTGCTGGCGCACCAGCCCTATCCGGAGGTGGCGCCGCACCTGGTGTTGATGGCCTTCTTGCAGCGGGTGGTCAACGGGGGAGGGTTCATCGACAGGGAGTACGCGGTGGGCTCGGGTCGGCTGGATCTGTGCGTGCGGTGGCCCTGGTCGGGGGGCGTGCAGCTGGAGGCGCTGGAGCTCAAGGCCCGCAGGAAGGAGCGCAATCCGCTCTCCAAGGGGCTCGACCAGCTGGCGGCCTACCTCGACAGGCTGGGCCTGGAGCGCGGCGTGCTGGTGATCTTCGATCAGCGCCCCGATGCGCCGGAGTTGACCGAGCGTGTGGCCTTCGAAGAGGAAGAGCACGAGGGCAAGGCCATTACCATCCTGTGGCTGTAGGATCAGCAGGTGCAGAGGTCTTTGAGGATCAGCGGGTGCAGAGGGTCTTCGTGGCGTCGCCGGGATCGACGGCGCAGCGCTCGTCGTCGGGGCAGTCGACGGTGTCGAAGCGGCCGTTGAGGTTGCAGATCTGGCGGGCGTTGCCGTTGCAGCGCTCGTTGCCGGGGGTGCAGACGGCGCCGCAGTCGATGGGGCAGCTGTCGGGGCTCTCGCCGGCCTCGCACTCGTCGTTGCCGCAGGCGGTCTGGGCGGCGCAGTCGGCGCAGAAGACGCCCTGGTCGGTGATCATGTCCACGCCGCACTCGCAAGGCACGAGGAACTGGCACAGGACGCTGCAGGTGCCCTCGCCGACGCAGGAGCCGGTGATGCTGCCATCCTGGGTGATGAGGTTGGCGTCCCCGGCGGCCTCGCACTTGCTGGCGGCGGCGGCGTCAAGGCGAGGATCGGAGCCGGGGGGGCATTGGGCGATGAGGTCGCTCTTGACGCACTCGGTGGCGACCTCGGTGCCGTCCTCGCTGCACGCCAGCGGGCAGAGCGCGGCGGCGATCAGGGTCAGCAGGAGTCGGGCTCTGGGGTGGGCGATCATCAAAACCTCGGTGTTGGCCCGGTGCTGGGCTTGTCGGTTCATGGGAGCGCTGTGGCACCAGAGCCAGGGTAGCCCTTCACCGTCGAAATTCAAGAATCCCTGCGCCAGTGAGGCCTCAACGAGCCCTCTTGCAAGCTCACCCTCCAGCTGCCCCTTCGAAATTCAAGAATCCCTGCGACAGCGAGGCGTTACCGGGGGTCGCTGACCTCTCGGGGGGGCGCTCGCATCAGGGCCACTGGCGGGTCGACGGGGCTCGTCGCGCGTGTGGAGCGCCAGCGGTCTGTGGGACGCATCAGCTCGGCGAGCAGGGCGCTGCGGTGCGCCAGCGGGCGGCTGCGGGAGGCCCATCAGCTCGACGATCAGGGCGCTGCGGTGCGCCGGCGGGCGAGCCGTGGGGATCAGGGCGCTGCGGTTCGCCAGCGGGCGGCTGCGGGAGGCCCATCAGCTCGACGATCAGGGCGCCGCGGTGCGCCAGGGGGCGGCCGCGGGGATCAGGGGTTGTGAGGGGCGTCGGGGGCGATGAGGGCGTGGGTGAGGGCGCAGCGCTCAAGGCCAGGTAGGGTCAGGAGGGCGGCGAGGCGCCCGACGGCCTCGTCGATGAAGCGGCGATCGGCGGCGCCCGAGCCGCGCAGGCCGATCTCGATGGCGTCGGCGCGGGGCGCGGGGGGGTAGGGGCGGACTTCGAGGTCGTCGTGGCGCTCCAGGTCGATCAGGAGGCCGAGGGCGCGCCCGCTCAGCGCGCCGTGCAGCGCGTCGAGGGCCTCGTCGTTGTCCGCGCGCAAGTGCAGCAGCAGCGTCGCCCCGTCGCCCTCGCCGGGATGGGCGGGGTCAAAGAGGCCCTCCAGGTCGCCGTGGTGGAGGCGATCCCAGGCGCGTTCGAACTCGCGGCGCAGGAGCCGGCGGGTGGAGCGGGTGATGTTGCGGGCGGTGTTCTGGCTCGGGGCGGTGGCGGTGAGGATGGAGATGCGGTCCTTGCGGGCGCGCGGCTTGAAGAGCGCGGCGTCGTCGGTCAGGCCCAGCGGGGTGTCCCAGTCCCAGGTGCTCATCTCGGCGAAGAAGCGCTCCAGCAGGGGTTGGGGGTCCAGGGCGCCGGCGCGCTGGCACGTCCAGGCGGCCAGGATCGCCCACGAGATCCCGCCGAGGCCGCCGAAGGCGGCGTTGTCCAGGCCGCGGACGGCGGCCCAGCGCTTGACGGCGCGCGCGAGCCCTTCGAAGCGCTGCCTCCCGGCGGCGCGCGCCCCTGCGGCGGCCAGCGCGTCGGCCTCGGCGCAGCCCTGCAGGGCGAGCAGGCTCGGCGGATCGAGGGCGGCGAACAGGGCCTCGTCGGGGTCGGAGGGGTCGAAGGCGGCCAGGAGGTCGGCCAGGGTGTCAGGTGTCGAGGGGTCGAGCGCGGCGGCGATGGCGGCGTGGGTGGCGGCGTGGGCGGCGGTTGTCGAATGATTCTGCGGGGTTGGCGCGCTGTCGGGGTGGGCCGGGGCGGGGTCGTCGGCGGTCGAGGGGGTCGGGGGCTCGGCGGGGGGCAGGAGAGCGAGCTGGAGGTCGACGCGTCGGCCTCGGAGGGTGAGCTTGAGGTCGGGGGCCTGGGCGTCGAGGGCGAGCGTCGCGGATTCGAGGCCGCGCTCGGGGGTGAGTGCGGCGAGGATGGCGTGGAAGGCGGCGATGCGGTCGGCGCCGTGAGGGGCGAGCGCGACGAGGTCGAGGTCTGAGGCGGCCAGATCGGTGCCCATGCGGCGCGATCCGGCGACGAGGAGCTCGCAGGGCGCGGCGTCGGGGTGGAGCGCGCGCAGGGCCTCGGCGCAGAGGGCGCGCAGCTCGTCGATGAGGGCGTCGGTGGCCTGGTGGTGGCGCTCGTCGGGCAGGGCGCCCTGGCGCGCGAGCAGGGTGTAGAGGGGGTCGAGGTCGCGGTCGAGGGCGTCGCGCTGGCCCAGGGGGACGTGGTGTCGGGCCTGGAAGGGGTCGTCGCCGCGGCGGCTCAGGAGGTGGACGGCGTGGACGGGGAAGCGCAGCGGTCGCCAGCTCTGGCGCCAGACGTCGATCTGGGCGCGTGCGGCCTCGGGGGTGGGGAACTGGCCGAGGGTCAGGTGCGGGGTGAAGCCGTCGGGGGAGCGGAGGCTCTGGGCGTTGCACTGGGGCAGGGCGGACTGGAGGGCGGACTGGAGGGCGTCGAGGCGGCCTGGGGGGTCTGAGGTGACGCGCAGCCAGGCGGTGGTGGTGGCGCGGTGTTCGAAGAGGCCGAAGCCGTCGAGGATGAGGTCGAAGGGGGAGAAGGGCCCAAGGGCGCGGGCGAAGGCCGCCGCGGCGCGGGCGAAGGCGGCCTCGGGGACGAAGCCGTACAGCAGGTTGACGTGGGGCATCCAGCGGTCGACGTGGGCGTCGAAGCGCTGGCGGATGGCCTGGACGGCGGGCTGGGCGTCAGGGGGCAGGAGGAGGGCGGCGGCGCTCTGGTGGACGGGGTCCTCGGCGATGGCGGGGGCGTCGGGGTGGAGGTCGAGGTCGCAGACGAGGCCGAAGTGATCGGAGAGGAAGAGGGCGCCGTCGGTCAGGGGGGTCTGGGCGAAGAGGGCGGCGGAGCGGGGCGTGGCGCAGGCGGCGCGGGCGCGCAGCAGGGCGCGGTCGTAGCGTCGGCGGTCGCCGGTGGTGCTGGTGATCTCGGCCAGCGTGTTGAGCACGGGGTCGAAGGTGAAGCCGGGGTCGAGGGGGTGGAGGGCCGGCCAGATGTCGGCGAGGCCGCGCTGCCGGGTCTGGACCATCTCTTCGAGGTCGTCCTCGCAGTTGAGGTCGCCGGTGATCAGCGTGACGGGGGCGTTGATGACGTCGAGGTGGTCGAGGATGACCTGGAGCTGTCGGGCGCGCTTGGAGCTGTTGTGCTGCCGGTAGTTGCTGGTCAGGTGGACGGCGGCGATGGCGGCGTGGCCGCCGGGCAGGGCGACGGTGGCGATGATGACGCGCTTCTGGGGCGAGAAGTCGCAGCGCCAGGCGGCCAGCGTCGGCAGGCGCGAGAGGATGAGCTGCCCGAGGGGCTGGACGGTGTCGCCCTCGGGGCGATCGGTCAGGGTGTAGCGCTCTCGGACCCAGGGCTGGCCGGTGAGGGCCTTGAGGAAGGGGGCGGTGACCTCCTGGAGGCTGATCAGGTCGGCGTCGAGGTCGCGCAGGGTCTCCAGGGTGGCGGCGGTGCGGCGCTCGGTGTCCAGCTCTCCCGGGCGGTAGTGGTCGACCAGGACGTTGAGGCTGGCGATCCGCAGCGCGCGCACGGAGGGTGGGGCCGAGGAGGGGCGCGGCGGCGCCCACCGGCCCCGTTGGGGGTCAAAGCGCCACAGCGCGGTCGAGTAGAAGGCGTTGTGGTGCCGGGCGTGCCTGGACTTGCGGGGGGGCGCGGGCAGGGCTTCGTCGGGCTCGGGCGCGGTGAGGCGGTCGAGGCGGGTGCGGCGGTCCCAGACGAGGGTGTCGCCCTGTCGGATGGTCCAGACGCGGTGCCAGGGGATGTCGCCGTCGGGGACGAAGTCCAGCAGCGGGATCTCGCGGGTGCCGACGCGGCGATCCTCGTAGCCGATGGTGAACTTGCGGGCGTCGAAGCGGGCATCCCAACGGATCTGGTGGACGATCTCCCGGCTGGATTTGAACTTGTGGGCGGACATGGAGCGCTCCCTCCGGGCAGGAGACCGGCCCGGTCTGGAGGCAGAGGGTGGGGCCACCAGCGCTCGCCGTCAAGGGCGCGGCGATGCGGGCCTGGCGCTCGCGGCGCGCGGGCTCGGCGCTCGCGGCGCGCGGGCTCCTGTCCCGGCGCGGCCCGCCGTCGCGGGGGGCGCTCAGCCGGTCAGCCTGGAGAGCATCAGGGTGGCGATCCCGAGGACGAGGAAGAAGCCGCAGATGTCGGTGATGGTGGTCAGGATCGGGCCAGAGGCCAGCGCGGGGTCCTGGTCAAAGCGCTTGAGGATCAAGGGGATGGCGCCGCCGATGGAGACGGCGACCATCGTGTTGAGGGCCAGGGCCGAGCCGACGACGAGGCCCAGGGCGGCGTTGCCCTTCCAGATCCACGCGACGACGCCGATCAGGGCGCCCAGGACCGCGCCGTTGAGGACGCCGATGCCGATCTCCTTGAGCCAGACGAAGAGGAGATCCTGGGGCTTGACGAGGCCGAGGGTGAGCTCCCGGATGCTGACGGCGACGGCCTGGTTGCCCGAGCAGCCGCTCATGTCCGAGATGATGGGCAGGAAGAAGGCCAGCGCGATGACGGCGGTCAGGGTCTCCTCGAAGAGCGCGATGACGCTGGCGGCGGCGATGTTCAGCAGGATGTTGACGCTCAACCACGACAGCCGCCGCTTCGAGCGCTCCAGCAGCGGCATGGTGCGCAGCTCCTCGCCGCCGACGATGCCCTGAGACTTGCGGTGGTCCGACTCGACCTTGTCGACCAGCGCCAGCCGCACCGACGAGCGGGTCACGAGCCCGATCAAGGCGCCCTCGCCGTTGACGACGGGGAGCGCCAGGAAGCCCTTGCGGTCGAAGATGTCGTTGAGGGCCAGCAGGTCGGTCTGCGCGCCTACGGCGACGGGCTTGGGGATCATGATGTCGCAGATGAGGCGCTCGCCGGGGGAGAAGAGCAGGTCGCGGATGCGCAGCACCCCGCACAGGCGCCCGTCCCCGTCGGCGACGAAGACGTACTGGATCTCAAGGTCGTACTCGTCGGCCTGCCGCCGGAGCTGATCGACGACGCTGGCGACCGTGTCCGCGGCGGAGACGACGCTGACCTCGGTGATCATCAGGCCGCCGGCGACGTCCTCGTCGTAGTCGGCCAGCTCCCGGATCTCGCGGGCCTCCTGCGGGTCCAGGGCGGCCAGGATCGCGCGGGCGTCCTCCTCGTCCAGCTCGCCGACGAGATCGGCCTGGGTGTCGCTGTCGAGCTCGTGGACGATCGCGGCGGCGACGCTGACGGGCAGGTGCTCGATCAGGTCGACGGCCTGCGCCATCGGCAGCGCCTCGATCAGGTGCGCGGCGTCGTCCGGGGACAGCGTCTCCAGAACCCTGTTCTGCTCCTCCTCCGACATGTGCGCCAGCGCGCGGGCGGCCTCGCCGGCCGTCAGCGACTCGACGTAGGCCTCCAGGCGCTCGGCGTCGCGCGTCTCGGCGATGGCCTCGAGCTGCTCCCAGGGTCGGGTGTCGGCCTCTTCGATCGTCGGTGAGTTGTCGGCCTGGGTCATGGGCATCTCGCGGCTGAGGGGACGACCATCGCTTCGGCGCGCAGGGGCCGGGTCTGTCGTCGTGCTCGCCCCAGAGAAGGGCGGGCTGAAGATGCGCTCGTTGCCCCGAAGGGTCAATGCGCCGCGGGCGCCGTGTCAGCGTCGATGGGGCGCGGGCCGACGTTTTTCTCGCGCGAAGTGTAAACGATCTCGAGGGATCGGCGTTGACAGGGCGAGCACAGGACGCGAGGCGAGGTATGATCGTGAAGTCATCGATGGTCAAGGGGATCTTGTTGTTGGGCGCAGGGCTCTCGGTGCTGGCCACGGCCAGCGCGCCGCAGGCTCAGGAGCGCCTGTCGATGCGCCGCTTGAAGGGTCCGGCGCTGACGCCGCTGCTGGAGCGCGAGGTCGTGGGCGGGCTGCTCAGGCCGGACTTCGCGGACAGGGGCAAGCGGCACGTCGGGCTGGAGGGCTGGGGCGGGACGCTGGGGCTGGCCGGGGTGGTCGAGGAGTCTGGCGAGGGCGCCGGGGGGCCGACGCTGGAGCCTCGGGCGGTGTTGCTGGCGGCGGGCAGGCCCTCGGAGGCGCTGACCTTCGAGGCCGACGCGCAGCTCGCGCTGCCGGACCTCGTCCGCGCGCCGACGAACGATCCGGGGGACGGGGAGGCGCGGGCGGCGCGCGGGCTCTACAGCGCGGGCGGGCTCTACAGCCTGGGCGAAGGGTCTGGCCTGGATCTGAAGCTGGGGCTGGGCGCCGCGCACGGCGACGACCCCGCCAGGATGGCCCACAGCCTCGACGTCGGCCCTGGGGTCTTCTTCGACGGCGAGCTCAAGGCGGCGGCGCGGCCCTGGGTGGCCTTCTCCAAGGAGCACACCTACGCCCTGCAGTTCGAGTTCAACACCCGCCAGGTGCTCTACGGCGGCCAGGAGGCGCCGCTGAGCGGCTTCCACGCCGAGGAGGTCGCGGGGGGGCTGGCGATGTGCTTTGAGGAGTTCGGGCCGGCGCGCTGCCTCCAGATCCTGCGCTACACCTACTCGCGCACGAAGCTGGAGCGGGGATCGGCGCCGAGGGCGACCGGGGCGCTGACGGCGGAGGGGCGGCCGACGGCCATGGATCGCTACGACGTCCACTCGATCCAGGTGGGCTTCATCGACGCGCCGATGTTCGGCGACTTCGGCTTCTACGGCTTCATGTCGCCGACGTGGATCTGGGACGCGGGCGCCTGCACCTTCTTCGACGAGGGGGGGCTCAGCTGCGAGGGCGAGGGGCACGAGAACCGGCGCGCGGGGTGGATGATGGGCGGCGGCGTCGGGGTGGAGTACGCCACCGAGGAGTGGGCCCTGGGCCTGGGCTTCGAGAACCGCCCCGGCCACAGCCCCGACGGCGCGCTGCTGGGCAGCATCCAGCGCGTGGAGACCGGGGTCGCCTTTGAGCACCCCGAGGCGCGCGGCCTCGGGGTGCGCCTCCAGGGCGCGCTGGAGCACTTCTGGGAGATCTACTGCCAGGAGTGCCTGGAGGGCGCGCCGCCGCCCGTTGATCCTGAAAACTTCAAGGACAACGAGATGATACGGCTCAACCTGGGGGCCGACATGCACGTCGATCTGGAGGACGACGTCCGCCTGGGGCTGGGCTACGACGCGCTCTTCGGCACGCGGGTGGACGAGCGCAGCTGGGCGATCGACGAGGACCAGCGGCAGTGGCGCCACGAGGTCTCGGCCTACCTCTCCTGGCGGCCCTGATCCTCTCCCTCGCCCGTCGCTCCCGCGCTGGATGATCCTCTTCCGCGCCCGTCGATCCCGCGCTGGAGCGACGCCAGCGCTGTCGCCCGCCCATCAGCCTGCGTGGCAGGAGCGACTCGGTCTTCAGGTGCTCGCGCTGGAGCGGCGCCAGCGCTGTCGCCCGCCCATCCCAGGCCGGCGCAGCTCCAGCGTTGTCGCCGGTCCATCCCAGGCCGCCGCGGCTCCAGCGTTGTCGCCCGCCCATCCAGGCCAGCGCGGCTCCAGCGTTGTCGCCCGCCCATCCAGGCCAGCGCCGCTCCAGCGTTGTCGCCGGTCCATCCCAGGCCGCCGCCTGTCGCTCCCGCGCCGAGCCGCCTCGGGTGGCTCTAATTCTCTTTGTCGGCCTCGATCTCCTTGTCCAGCGCCTCGATGAAGTCCTCGGCGTTCTCGGCCGTGATCAGCTCCTCGGCCTCATCTTCGAAGCGGGCCTCGAGCACCTCGTCGTCCTCCTCTTCGCCGTCCTCCTCACCGTCCTCGTCGTCGTCTTCGTCGGCTATCTTGTCGCCGTCATCCTCGTCATCGTCGGCTTTCTTGTCGCCCTTGTCCTTGTCGTCTTTCTTGTCGTCGTCCTCTTCCTCGTCATCGGCCTTCTTGTCGCCCTCCTCGCCTGCGGCGGGCGCCTCGGCGGCGGGCTTGTCGGCGTCCGAGGGCGCGGGGGTCTTCTCGCCACAGGCGAGGAGGGCGCTGACGAGGGCTGCACCGACGAGGATCTTGAGGGTCTTCTGGTCCATGGGGATCTCCTTCGTGGCGCAGGGTTATTGCTGCTCGGGCTTCTCGGGATTCTCGGACTTCTCGGCGCAGTCGCTCTGGATGCGGTCGAGCGCCTTCTGGTGGCGCGCCTCCTCCTTCTGGCGCATGGCCTTGACCTTCTCGGCCAGCTCGGCCTTGTCGGTGACCTCGGCGAGGTCTTCGAGGCGATCGAGCTGGGCGAGCCGCTTGAGGTGCTTCTGGCGCTCGTTGTTGAAGCGGCGGTTGAGCTTGCGGGCCTCCTTGCACTTGCCCTTGAGGTCCTTGCGGACCTCCTTGCGCTTCTCCAGGCTCTCCTTGCGGCGCTCCTTGCGGTCCTCCTTGCGGGCCTTGCGAAGCTCGCGCAGCTTCTCCTTGAGGGCCTCCCGATCCTCCTCGCTCGCGCCCTTGACCTCGTCCTTGAGGGCCTTGCGGGCCTCCTTCCGGTCCTCCTTGAGCTCCTCGCGATCGTCCTTGCGCTCCTCCCTTCGATCCTTGGCCTCTTCCTTGCGCTCGTCCTTGCGCTCCTCGCGGTCGTCCTTGCGCTCCTCGCGATCGTCCTTTAGATCCTTGGCTTTCTCCTTGGTCTTCTCCTTGGCCTTCTCCTTGGTCTTCTCCTTGGTCTTCTCCTTGGCTTTCTCGCGCCCCTCCTTGCCAGGGGGCTGATCCTGGGCCTGGGCCGCAGCCATCGGGGCCGCGAAGGCCGCGATGAGGCCGAGGCCGACGAGGGTCTTCATCCAACTCTTCCAGCGCATGGGTCAAACCTCCTGAAGGTCATGGGGCAACCTGCCGAGGCCATCATAACACCGCTCGATCTCCTTGTCTGGGGTCTCATCGCGGCGCCCGGCGCTGGCGACTTGTGGCCCGCCAGTGTTCGCCGTACGGCCCGCTTCGGCTGGAACACTTCGCCTGGGTTGGGCTTCGGAGGCCGTGGTGGTCGATGTCCTTCAGCCTGGTTTTGAATATTGCACCCTCGCGGGCGCTCTGACTGATCATGGCCGCGGAGGGCAGCTTGCCGCGGTTGGACTTCAGCTGTGAGGGCAAGAAGATGATGGACATGCGCACCTTGGGAATGACGATCATGGCTGGCCTGGCGTTGAGCGTGGGGCTGGTGGGCTGCGGCAACCTCATCGAAGACTGCGATCCGGAGTTCGATGAGGACTGCGCCTGCACGCTGGACGACGATCCCGGCGTGGACGTGACGGACGACTGCATCAATGGGGAGACGGAGGATCAGGAGTTCTGCACCTGCACCATCGCGGGCGATTTGCTGGACGATGATGACGACGACGCGACGTGCGGAGACGGTGTTTGCGGGGACGATGAGAGCTGCGCGGTCGACTGCGGCGACTCGCCCTCGTTCCGCTTCGTGATGGTCGAGGATCTGACGCGGAACCCCTCGGGGGACTTCCCTGGCGCGGACGTGGACGCGATCAGCCTCATCAAGCGCGACGGGGACGAGCTCTTCGCCGCTTCCCTCTCTTCAGACACCGACGTCGACTGCGCCGGCAACCGGGCCTGCGACCCCTCGGCCCTGCTGGGCCCGCCCGACGCGATCCGGGGCGGCAAGTGCTTCGGCGGCCAGCTCTCCCAGGTGGACGCGAGCACCTTCACGGCGCTCAACGGGGGCTTCGCGGTCGTCCAGTTCAGCGACCGGTCCAGGGACGCGAAGGTCGAGAACGGCGACAGGCTCCGGGTCTACGAGATCGGCGCGACGCAGTGCGGGGCCTTCGACGACGATCCCTACAGAGTGTCGGTGTCGGTGTCGGATGATCTGGGGTCTTTCGTGGAGGTCGGGACAGGCGGGCGCGGGGTGATCACGATCCCGGTCACGGGGCTGTAGGTCTGTTTGAGAGGCAAGCCCCGCAAGGGGCCGAGGCGAATGAAGGCTGTGATCCCGGTCACGGGGCTGCAGGTCTGTTTGAGAGGAGGGTGCTGCGGCGGGCGAGCGCCCCGCGGCGCCCTCTTCAACCGCCTCCTGTCCGATCCCCGCAAGGGCGGGTTCGCCTGAAGTCGCGGCGGGCGAGCGCCCTGCGGCGCCCTCTTCGAGGCGCGGAGTTCACCTGGGGAAGGGTTCGACCCCCTCCCAGAGGGCCTCCAGGTCTCCTTCTGCGTGAAGGAGGTTCTCGCCGTTGAGCTCGGGATCGAAGATGACGAAGCCGGGCTCGACGGAGTCTGACGCTCGCTCTTTGTTCCCGACAAGCGCCGAGATGAGGTCGCAGGACTCCGGCGGGCTCCCCTCGATCGCTGGACCCAGGTCAAGGATCTCGTCCATGGCGGCGCCCATGTCGATGGGGGTGGCGCCCGGGAGAGCCTCCATGAAGGCCATGAGCCTGGTGCTGGCGACGCCTTGACCATGGTCAAGGGCGGTCGTGGCGCTGTCGACGGAGATGATCCCGCTGTCTTCGAAGAGGCTGTCCTTGACGGGGGTGGGTGGCGGGAGGGCGTCCATCGCCAGATGGCGAAGGCGCGCGTCGGCCTCGAACATGGGCACGTGGGCCTTGGCGAGGGAGGCGGGCACGGGCGAGCGGGCGGTCTGGGCCTTGTCCGGGGTCGCGGCGCGGTCGGCGCGCTGTGCGCGGAGGGCGAGCAGGGCGAGGGCCGTCGAGGCGACGAGGAGGGCGACGCCGGCGAAGGGCGAGGCGAGCGGGCCGCCGTCGAGGCTCTGGGTCAGGGTCAGCATCCACCAGGCCGTGAAGGCCAGGACACCGAGCGAGGCCGCGGTCATCAAGGCTTTTGTCATGATTCGAGGCTCTCTTGTGGGCGCGGCGGGGCCTGCCAGGGCCGCCGGGCGAGGCCGATTCTACGTCAGGGTCAAGCGACGGCGCAACAACTTCACTTGGAAAAACATGGTGTTGTGGGAGGTCGGTCAGCGAAGCGCGAAGAACCACACGAGCACGGCCAGGATCGAGGCGGCGATGACGGCGGCGATGACGGCGAGGCCGAGCCAGAGGCCCCAGGGTTGCGGCTTCGGGGCGGTCGGTGGCGCCGAGAGGGGTCGGGGCAGCTCGAGATCGGGGGGCGGTGGCGGGGTGGTGGAGGGCGCGGGGGTCATCCCCATCTGCCGTGCGGCGTCGTCGAGGGCGATGATGAGAGCGGCGGCGTCGGGGATGCGGTCTTCGGGGATCTTGGTGAGGGCATTCTTGAGGACGTCGCCGAGGGGGTTGTCGAGCTCGGGGGGGAAGGGGGGCAGGGGTGCCATGACGTGCTGGTAGGCGACCTCGTAGGGGGTGGTGCCTTGAAAGAGCAGGTCGCCGGTGATCATCCGGAAGAGGACGCAGGCGAGGTTGTAGACGTCGACGGCGGGGGTCAGGTCGCGGCGGCCTTCGGCCTGCTCGGGCGCCATGAACTGGGGGGTGCCGCAGACGAGCCCGGTTTCGGTCAGGCTCTCAAAGCGCGAGGGCTCCTCCTCGCCGTCGAGGGAGACGACCTTGGCGATGCCGAAGTCGAGCACCTTGACGCGGTTGGTGCCGTCGGGCTGGGTGACCAGGAAGATGTTCTGGGGTTTGATGTCGCGGTGGATGATGCCCTTGGCGTGGGCCTCGGCCAGGGATTCGAGGGTCTGGCGGGCCAGGGTCAGGGCCTCCTCGGTGGGCAGCTTGATCTTTCGGTCCAGGCGGGCCTCGAGATCCTCGCCGGAGAGCAGCTCCATGGCGATGAAGGGCAGGCCGAGGGTGTCGGGGGAGTCGCCGTGGACGCCGTAGCCTTCGATGCGGACGGTGTTGGGGTGGACGAGGGTGGAGGCCAGGCGGGCCTCGCGGCGGAAGCGCTCGACGATGGTGTCCTTGTCGAGGACCTCGGGCAGGAGGATCTTGAGGGCGACGGGCGTGTCGGTGCGCTGGTCGCGGGCCTCGAAGACGATGCCGACGCCGCCGCGCCCGATGTCGGGACCAAGGAGGTAATGATCGCCGACGAGCGCGCCGGGCTCGGGCATACGGGCCACTCGCCTGGTGGGCTTGTGGGCGGCTCTGAGGCCCGATCCCCCCGCGTCGCTCATGTCTCACCTCCTGGGTCCTCACGCGCATCATCGCCCATGCGGGGTTCGCGGGGCAAGGGCGATGGAGATCTGAGGAGAACCATGACGCGCGTGTCGCGCTCTGGTAAACCCGAGTCGGGCGAGAGGCAAGGGAGGAGGATCATGAGAGCGGTTTCAGGGGCGGCGCTGGTGGTCGCCTGGGGGCTCATGCTGTGGGCCGGGGTCGTCGAGGGGCAGGAGGCACCGGACGGCGCCGAGGGGGTGCCGGGCGAGGCGGCCGAGGAGGGCGAAGCCGACGCAGCGGGGGCCAACCCCGATGAAGCGGGCGAGCCTGGATCGGGCGGCGAGGACGCCGGGGTCGACGAGGCGGCGCAGGGCAGCGGGCCGGTGCCGCTGGATGAGGCGATCAAGCCCAAGGCGGTCGAGGCCGCCGAGCCTGTCGAGGAGCCCGTCGAGGCGCCCCTTGACCCGGCGGAGCGGGCCTGGTTCATCACGGCGCTCTACGCGATGGAGGCTGGCAAGTGGAGGTCGGCGCGCGAGGCGCTGGGGAGGTACCTGGAGAGGTACCCGAAGGGCCGTTACGCGGCGGCGGCGGCGGAGCTTGAAGAGATGGCGGCGCGCCTGGGCGCGGCGCAGGAGGCGGACAAGAGCGGTCGGACGGAGCTCGTGATCTTCGGGACGGCGTACGGGGGGTGGCTGGGGACCGGGCTGGGCGTCATCGGCGACCTGGAGGAGGGCACGGTGGCGCTGTCGGCCCTTGGGGCGGCCGGGGGGCTGGGCCTGACGCTGGGGCTGACCTCGGGGGGGCGGCAGATTACGCGCGGGCAGGCGAAGCTGGTGACCTCGTCGGGGGTCTGGGGGACGTGGACGGGGCTGGGGCTGGGGCTGGGGGCAGGCGCGGGGGACGAGGAGCTGGCCAGCGCGGCGCTGTCGGCCGGGGCCTTGAGCGTCCTGACGGGGGCGCTCCTGGCAGGCCCCCTCGATCCTGGCGAGGGGGACATGTCGCTCTTCAACTCGGGGGGGTTGTGGGGGATGATGTTCGCGCTCTCGTCGCTGCTGATCGTCCAGCCCTCGGGCTTCGAGGAGGAGGACTTCTTGACCGCGATGGTGATCGGGGCCGACCTGGGGCTGATCGGGGCGGGGTTTCTGGCCAGGGAGGTTGACATGTCGCGCGGGCGCGTCTGGCTCATCGACGTCAGCGGCCTCGCGGGCCTCTTCGGCGCGGGGATCATCGTCGGGGCGGTGGCGGACGACGCGCCGTCGGCCGTCGCCGGTAGCCTGCTCTTGCTGGGCGCGGGCGGCGGGCTCTGGCTCGGCACCCTCTTGACCGAGGACTGGGACGCACAAGGAGGCGCCCAGCTCGATCTCGATCCGCCCGCGCCCTTCATCGCGCCGCGGGCGCGCGAGGGCGGCCAGCGGGAGGTGATCGTCGGCGTCCACCTGCTTCAGGGGCGGTTTTAAGGTCGCGTTGGATAAAACACTTCCCACCTGGGGCGTCGACTTCCCATGGATCGCGGGCGGCGAGCGGCGCTGGCGCCGGGCGGGCGCTGCGGTGAGCGAGCTTCGAAGGGGCTGCGGCCGTTGGCATGGAGCGTGCTCACCGATCCTGGTGTCTTGATGTGGGGTCAGAGTCTGCCTAGACTTCACCATCGCGGGTGAGAGGCAGCTCGGCGCTCGTCAGTCGGGACGAGGACGCCCAGGGTGGCGGGGCGGCGACGCAGCCGGAGGGAGTGAGTATGAAGGGCAGGAGTCTTGGGATCGTGGTGCTGGGCGGGCTCCTGGCGGGGGCCTGGGGGTGTGACTCGGAGTGCTCTGGTCTGCAGTTGAACGTGGATGATGAGTGCGGCGGGTTTCTGGCATCGGGAGAGCAAGAGGGCACGGATGAATTCCAGGAGCCGACGCTGGCGCCGCGGGCGTTGAGATCCAGCGCGAAGCCGGCGCGGTGGGCGTCGAGCCGGGCGATGGCGCTGCGAGGTCAGACGCTCTATGTGGTGGATCAGGACAACGACGCGCTCGTGGTCATGGATCGCGAGAGCGGTCGGGTGATCCGCTCCCTTGCGCTCAAGGACCACCCCTACCATGTGATCGTGGGGCCGGACGGCGCGATCTACGCCACGGAGCGCTACGCGGGCTCGGTGGTGCGGATCGAGCCCGAGGGCAGCGCGGTGTCGGTGCGGGCCGACGTGGGCGGCGGCCCGACGAGCCTGGCGATGTCGACCCTGGGCGACGTGCTCTACGTGTCGCTGACCGAGAGCGACGCGGTCGTGGCGCTCGACCCGGCGACGCTCCAGGAGACTGGCCGCGCCGAGGTCGCGCGCCCCAGAGCGGTCACGACGACGACCTCCAGCCAGGGCGAGGCCGTGACGGTGACCTCGGAGCACCCGTGGATCTCGCACATCAAGGCGAGGTGGATCGAGGGCCGGCTGGAGCTGGATCTGGACAGGCACACGTCGCTGCGCACGAACAACCCGCTGGAGACCTCGTTCTCGTTCAATGTGCGCCAGAGCCGACAGAACGCGGCCTTCGCGGCCGTCAGCCACCCGGAGACGAACGTGGTGCTGGTGGCGCATCAGCTGGCCTTCCCCGGCGGCGAGAACGAGAAGGTGACGCGGCCCTCGCAGGCGGACACGAGCTACGGCGGCGGCGGCGGGCCGGCGGTCGACGTGGGCAAGCCCGTCGAGGTGACGGTGACGCCCGCCGTGGACCAGCCGGGCGGCAACGTCGACAGGCCAGTCCTGCGCAGCGACACGCTCGACGTGAGCATGCCGACGGACATCAACCACCACCCGACGATCACCCTTGCGCTGGTGACGGCCAGCGGGACGAACAACCTCCTGGCGCTCAACACGACCGTCGGCGACCCGATGGCCTCGCCCCTGGGCGTCATCAAGGTCGGCAAGGCCCCCAGAGCGGTCGTCTTCTCGGAGGACGGCGCCCTCGCCTATGTGCTGGACGGCCATGACTTTACGATCTCCGTGGTCGACATGGCGCCCTTCCTCGACATCGCCAGCCCAGGCGACGGCCCCCTCAAGGAGCGCCTGGTGGCCGACTCGCTGCGCCTCTCGCGCGACCGCGCCTTCCGCTTCGGCGTCGATCCGCTGCCCCTGGACGCGCGCCTGGGCCGCGACATCTTCACGAACAACAATTACCGGGGCCTGAGCCACCAGGGCTCCTTCGCCTGCCAGAGCTGCCACCCCGAGGGGGCCGAGGACCGCGTCGTCTGGCTCGGCGCCATCGGCCCTCGCCAGACGCCCTCGCTGGCCGGCCGGCTCATCGACACGGCGCCCTTCAACTGGGTCGGCAGCGAGGCTGACCTGACGGACAACTTCGTGCGGACGGTCAGCCGGATGGGCGGCACGGGGCTGACCTCCCCGGAGATGGCCTCGCTGGAGCGCTTCGTCCTGGACGGCCTGACCCGCCCGCCGAACCCCAACCTGCGCCCCGATGGCTTGACCGAGCAGCAGGCCTACGGCCGCGCGCTCTTCTACAACCCCTCCATCGGCTGCGGCTCGTGCCACTCCGGGGCGGCGCTGACCGACGGGCTCGCCCACGACGTCGGGACCGTCTCCGACGCGGAGATCGCGCTGGCCGAGGGCGGCCTGCTGGACGTCGACTCCCTCGGGACCTACGACACGCCCTCGCTGCGCGACCTGTACCGCAGCGCCCCCTACCTGCACGACGGCAGCGCGCCGACCCTGATGGACGTCCTTGACCGCACCTCCACGACCATGGGCCGCACCGATCACCTCAGCGTCGAGCAGAAGCAGGCCATCGTCGACTTCATGACCACCCTGTAGGCTCGATGGGCCACCTCCACCTCTCCTACTCCGAGCCTCAGGCCGCCTACGCCCGCGCGTTGGCCGAGGGGCTCGACGCCGCCGGCCAGAAGGTCTGGTGCCAGGCTCGCGATCGCCTGCTGCACGGCGCCGATCCCATCGACCGGGCGCGCCAGGAGCTCAGCGCCGCCGAGGGCGCCCTGGTGCTGCTCGGCCCCGAGGGGATCTCGCGCTGGCAGGAGGCCGAGCTGGGCTGGGCCCTGGAGCTCCGGGCCGCCAACCCCCACTACCTGATCCTGACGCTGACCCTCGGGCCGCTCGACCCGGCGAAGCTCCCCGGCCCGCTCCAGGAGGCGCCCGCGCTCAAAGTTCCGCCCGACGCCCAAGGCGTCGCTGGCGCGGCGGCGGGGCTCGCCGAGGCCATCGAGGAGGCGCGCCGGGCGCAGACCGAGCGCCTCAGCGGGCGGAACCAGCCCCTGAGCCGGGCCTCCTCGCGGGCGAGCTACCTGGCGGCGATGGGGCGCGAGGAGGGCATGATCGTCGGGGAGGCGCCGACGATCGAGGCCGTCGAGGTCGAGGCCGACGGCCGCTCGCCCTTCCTGGGGGCGGCGCCGGTCGACAAGGTGCTGCTCCTGACGATCCACGGCGGCCGGGTCGTGCCGGCTCGCTTCATGCCCGAGGGCTGGCGCCAGCGGCGGGAGGTCGAGCGCGCCTTCGAAGTCGAGAAGGACTGGGGCGCCAACCAGCTGGCCTGGGCGCTGACGGCGCGGCTTGGCCTGTCGACCTTCCACAGAGTCAACGTCGCGCGCGCGCTGATGGACTTCGGGCGCTTCCCAGGCATCACCGATCGCAGGGCCGACCACCTGCACCGCTTCGCCATCAGCGGCGTCTTCTCCGAGCTGCTCTCCCACGAAGACAAGCGATCGGTCTTGAGCGCGCATTACGACGCGATCTCGGACTACCTCGAGCCGAAGATCGCCGGCCGGACGCTCCTGCTGACCCTCCACACCTACGACGAGCACAACCACCCGTCCGGGACGCGGCGGCCGCCCATAAGCCTGATCCACACCCCCATCGGCTACCACCGCGACAACGCGATGCCCTTCGGGGTCTTCGATCCGCTCTACCCCGACGAGCTCGGCGAGTCGACCGCCGATCGAAAGCTCGTCGCGCGGCTGGCGCTGGCCTTCGAATCGGTCGGCGCGGCCACCTACCGCCAGCTCCTCGGCGAGGGCTGGGACGGCTGGCGCCTGCAGGTCGGCCTCAACCACCCCTACCACCTGCCGGACGGCAGCCTGGAGGTGCGCGCCCAGGTCTGGCACTTCTTCGACTGGCTGCGGCAGGCCTTCGACAAGGAGCGCCCGGACCTGCTCGGCGATCCGGCCTTCGCGCTGGTGTGGAAGATGTTGCTGGACACCAACTTGCGGCGCGCGGACACCGTCGCCATGCGCAGCTTCCTGCACATGTACCGCGATCCGCCCGAGGGCAGCCTGCTGCTCTACGGCCAGGGGCCGGCGCCGGTGCGGGTGGCCGCCCAGGAGGTCATGGCCGCCTACAGGCAGGTCCAGGACTTCGTGCGCGCGGGCGAGGGCGCCGTCGTGCGGCGATACCGCCGATCGAGCGGGCGCCTGAGCGCCCTGACGGTGGAGGTCCGCAAGGATCTCCTGTGGCGCTTCCAGGAGCCGCCCGGCGGGCAGGCCGGCCGCCCGGTCGCGCGCACCGATCCAGACGCGGTGCGGCTGGACAACGTCCACCTCATCGCCCACGTCCTGGCCGAAGGCCTCGCGCGCTACTTTCGAGAGGACGTCGCGCCCGCCGAGCGCCCTTGAGCCCGCGCGCCCTGGCGGGACACCTCCCTGAACCGCCGCTGCTGGTCAGGGGGCGCCGAGTCGGTTAATCTGGACCTCGGCGACAGGCGATCAGGCAAGGAACCATGGCTTTCAGATCGGTCCAGGTCGGGGACATCATCGACGGGCGATACCGCCTCGGACGGGAACTCGGCCGAGGGCCCTACACGCGAGTCTTCAAGGCCGACGAGGTGAAGCTCGATCGGGAGGTCGTCGTCAAGATCCTCATCTCCTCCGGAGAGTACGCCAACGCCGAGTCGCGCTTCGAGCGCGAGGCCTTCCTGCTCTCCAAGCTCGCCCACGAGAACACCCTGACCCTCTTCGAATCCGGCTGGGACAAGGGCCTGGAGCACCCCTTCCTCGTCACCGAGTACGTCCCCGGCCTGACCCTCTGGGAGGTCATCAGGCGCCAGGGGGCCATCGACGCGGTGCGCACCGTCGGGATCGTGCGCCAGATCCTCCTGAGCCTGCGCGAAGCCCACGACAAGGGGATCGTGCACCGCGATCTGAAGCCCAACAACGTCATGCTCTACGACACGGAGTACGAGCGCGACAAGGTCAAGGTGCTCGACTTTGGCATCGCCAAGCTCGTCCACGCCGTCCAGATGGAGGACGAGGTCGGTGACGTGACCCTCGAAGGGCGCATGGTCGGCACCCCCCGCTACATGGCACCCGAGCTGATCGCCGGCCAGGACCCCTCGCCGGCCACCGACATCTACGCCGTCGGGCTGGTCATGTACGAGATGATCACCGGCCGCCGGGCCGTCCAGGGCAAGCTCCCGACCCAGATCATCGCCCGCCAGCTCAGCCGCGAGCCCATCGTCGCGGCCAACGAGCCCGACGTCCCCGCGCTGCTGCTCGACGTCCTGAGGCGCGCGACGGCCAAGAGCCTGAGGTCTCGCTTCGACACCGTCCAGCGCTTCATCGGCGCGCTGGACGCGCTGGACAAGGACGCGCTGGCGGCCGCGTCGCTCGCCTCGACCAAGGCGCCGAAGAAGGCCGAAGAGGGCGACGTGCTCCCGCCCGGGATCTCCCAGGCCCTGGTGATCCTGTCCAGCACGTTCTCGAACAACTCGGGCGGGGGCACGACCTCCTCCGAGGCGTGGCCCTCGCACGACGAAGGCAGCGCCCTCCAGCCCGTCGAGATCGGCCCCCAGAGCGAGCCCGACATCCAGATCTTCACCTCCCTGCCCTCGCCGGCCCGTGCCGCGCCGTGGGCCATCGCCCACGCTTCGCTTCAAACAGCCCCTCCGCTGGAGCGGTGCGAGGGCCTCAGTCTGCCTCAGCCCGAAGAAGTCATCGTTGATGTGGATAATGATGATTTGGCTCGATTTTTTGATGATCAGGGGCGGGACGACACCCCCCCCCTCGTCGATCCGGCAGGGCAGGGAGAGGACCTGGACGCAGAGGCGGAGGGCTCGTCGGACCAGGGCCAGGCGGCGCTTGAGCCGTCGAACTCGCCAGATCAGGCCGAGACCCCGCGAGAGCCGGCAGATGCTCTGACCACCTCGGAGCCGGCAGACGCGCTGGACATCTCGGAGCCAGCGGACCTTCTGGCTGAGGGCGCCTCAGAGCCGGCAGACGCGCTGGACACCTCAGAGCCGATGGATGCTCTGGACACCTCGGAGCCGGCAGACTCTCTGGCCGAGGACATCTCAGAGCCGACGGACGCGCTGGACATCTTGGAGCCGGCAGATGTTCTGGCCGAGGGCGCCTCGGAGCCAGCGGACGTTCTGGCCGAGGGCGCCTCAGCGCCAACAGACGCGCTGGACACCTCAGAGCCGGCAGACGTTCTGGACACCTCGGTGCCGGTAGACGCGCTGGACACCTCAGAGCCGGCAGACGTTCTGGACACCTCGGAGCCGGTAGACGCGCTGGACACCTCGGAGCCGGTTGACGTTCTGGCCGAGGGCGCCTCAGCGCCAGCAGACGTTCTGGGCACCTCAGCGCCAGCAGACGTTCTGGGCGCTTCAGCGCCGATGGACGCTCTGGACACCTCGGCGCCGGTAGACGTTCTGGACACCTCTGAGCCAGCAGACGTTCTGGCCGAGGGCACCTCGGAGCCGACGGACGCGCTGGACATCTCGGAGCCGGCAGACGCGCTGGACACCTCGGAGCCGGCAGGCGTTCTGGACATCTCGGAGCCGACGGACGCTCTGGATACCTCGGAGCCGGTTGACGTTCTGGCCGAGGGCGCCTCAGCGCCGGCAGACGTTCTGGGCGCCTCAGAGCCGACGGATGCTCTGGACATCTCGGAGCCGGCAGACGTTCTGGCCAAGGGCACCTCAGAGCCGACAGACGTTCTGGCCGAGGGCGCCTCGGAGCCGACGGACGCTCTGGACGCCTCAGAGCCGATGGAGGGTCTGGCCGAGGGCACCTCGGAGCCAACAGACGCGCTGGACACCTCAGAGCCGATGGATGCTCTGGACACCTCAGAGCCGGCAGACGCGCTGGACATCTCGGAGCCGGTAGACGCGCTGGACACCTCGGAGCCAACAGACGCTCTGGACGCCTCAGAGCCGATGGATGCTCTGGACACCTCGGAGCCAGCGGACCTTCTGTCCGAGGGCGCCTCAGCGCCGATGGACGCTCTGGACACCTCAGAGCCGGTAGACGCTCTGGACACCTCAGAGCCGGTAGACGCTCTGGACACCTCAGAGCCGGTAGACGCTCTGGACACCTCAGAGCCGGTAGACGCTCTGGACATCTCGGAGCCGACGGACGTTCTGGACACCTCGGAGCCGGTAGACGTTCTGGCTGAGGGCACCTCAGCGCCAGCAGACGTTCTGGGCGCCTCGGCGCCGATGGACGCTCTGGACACCTCGGTGCCGGTAGACGTTCTGGACACCTCGGAGCCAGCAGACGCGCTGGACACCTCGGAGCCAGCAGACGCGCTGGACACCTCGGAGCCGGTTGACGTTCTGGCCGAGGGCACCTCGGAGCCGACGGACGCGCTGGACATCTCAGAGCCGGCAGACGCGCTGGACATCTCGGAGCCGGTAGACGCGCTGGACACCTCGGAGCCGGCAGACGTTCTGGTCGAGGGCACCTCGGCGCCGGCGGACTCTCTGGCTGAGGGCGCCTCGGAGCCGACGGACGCGCTGGACACCTCGGAGCCGGTTGACGTCACGGAGGCGGAGGAGCCTGAAGCGCCGTTGACCCGTCAGGAGGCCCCGGAGCCCTCGTCGGGGCCCGAAGAGGCCGAGAGCGCCCGAGGAGGAGAGGTGGAGGCGCTGCTCGTCGACGTGCCTGTCGGGGGCGGAGAGGCGCCAGCCACCTTGAGCGCACCGGCGGCGTCGGAGCACCGACGCCGCGGCACCGACGCCGCCGCCGACGTGCAGCCCGCGCTTTGGTCCGAGCCGGCCGCGCGGCCACGGGGATTCGAGAGGTCCCCGGACCTGGACGCGATGGCCCCAAGGGCGACCGCACAAGCCTGGGCGGCCTCGGATCCGTCGCAGCCCTTGAGCCCTTCACCGCAGCCCGCGTCGGCGCCGCAGGCCGATCCTCGGGCGGCGAAGGCTCAGCCCGCGGCGCAGCCTGCGGCTCGGCCTGCGCCACGGCAGCCACTTGCATCGGAGGCCGCGCCGGTTGTGGAGGCGTCGATCGAGGAGCCCGTGATCCTGATGCCACGGCATCTGCCCGGCTACCCGGAGCGCTTCGAGACCTACGGCGCCAGGCTCGTCAACCCGTGGGTGATCGCCACGATCATCCTGTTGTTGCTCGCGGTGGCGGTGGCGGCCCTGGCGTGGTGGTTGAGCCAGCAGCCGGCTCAGGAGGGCGGGTCGCCGGAGGCGCACAACGTTTTTGAGCTGCCCCAGACCGCCGAGCTCGGCCGCCCTTGTTCCTCAGCGCGGGGTTGATCCCATGATCCCAAGAGTTGTTGTGTCTCTGACAGCCCTCTGGGCGCTCTGTCTCCTGAGTTCTTGCGCCAGCGTCGCGCCTTCGGGCGTCGAAGAGCGCTCGGCGGGGCCGCGCTACGGGATCATCATCGACGCCGGGACGACCGGCACGCGCGTCCACATCTACGCCCTGGACGGGCGCGACGAGGAGGGGGTCCCGCGCGTCCAGGCCGCGCCGTGGCCTCGGGGGCAGGGCGAGCCGCTCTGGGAGATGCGCGTCGAGCCCGGCTTGATCGACAGCGGGGGCAACCCCGAGGCGGCCATTGCGTCGATCGAGCCCCTGATCGCCTACGCCGCCGACCGCGTCGGTCCCGACGAGCGGGAGCTGCGCCGCACGCCGCTGTTCCTGATGGCGACGGCGGGCATGCGGGCGCTGCCCGAGCAGGAGCGCGAGGCGATCCTCGGCCCCGTGCGGGCGTGGCTCAGGGCGTCGTCTCCCTTTCATGTCAAGGATGTGCGCGTCATTACAGGAGAAGAAGAGGCGCTCTTTGGCTGGCTGACGATCAATTACGCGGGCGGGACGCTCAACGCCCGAGGCACTCAGGAGACCCTCGGGGTGCTGGACATGGGCGGCGGCTCGACCCAGATCGCCTTCGCGCCGACGAAGGCCCCCGAGGCCCACGGGGTGTCCGTGGACTTTGGCCCCAGCGCCCTCCAGCTCTACGCCAGGAGCTACCTGGGTTATGGCGAGGAGCGGATGCTGGAGCGCGTGGCCGATCCCAGGTGCTCGCCCAGAGGGGCGCCGCTGGAGGGCGGCCGGGTGGGCCAGGGGGATTACGCGGCGTGCCGGGCGGTCATCCTCAAGGCGCTTGAGGGGCCGTGCGACAAGGGCCCCTGCTCCTTGATGGGGGCCTGGCAGCCGCCGCTGCGGGGCGACTTCGTCGCCGTCTCGGCCTACTTCTACACGATGACCTTCGCCGAGGCGGGCGATCCGGCCTCGCTGGAGGCCCTGGAGCGCTTCGGCGTGCACTACTGCGCCTCGGAGTGGTCTGAGATCCTCAAGGCGCACCCCGAGGTCGACCCGCGCTACCTGGTCCAGTACTGCTTCAGCGCCGCGTACATGGTCTCGATCCTCCACGAAGGATACGGCTTTGACATGGAGACCACCCAGATCAGGGCCCTGGACAGGATCGGGGGCAATGACACCGGGTGGACCCTCGGGGCGATGATCTTCGAAGCCAGCGCTCTGTAGGGCGCGCGCCGCCCGGTCGTCCGTGACCGCCCTGGTGGGCCGCGCTCAACCCCTCAGAGCACCGACGGGGCCTCGATCCACTCGGGCACCTCGGGGGGGACGAAGGCGAAGTAGCGCGAGGCCGAGATGCTGCCGAAGGGCACGTAGCCCTCGTGGGGTCCCTCGAAGCGCTGCGAGGTCGATTCGAAGGCCAGCAGGCGATCGACCCTGAAGGTCTTCCAGCCCGTCGGCTCTCCAGACTCGCTGAAGCCCGAGCGCTGCCAGGCGCGCAGCAAGAGCGCGCCGAAGGCCGTCTCCCAGTAGCAGTGGGGCTCGATGACGCGCAGCTCGCCGTCCTTGTAGCAGAAGTAGAGCACGTGGCGGGCCTCGATGGCGGCGCACAGGCGCTCGTGAAGGCTGGGCCTGTGAGGGAGATGGGGGGTGGCGGTCACGGACATGATGCCTCCTTGGGACGAAGGTGCTGATCCAACGAGCAGTATATCACCACCTTGTCTTTTGTTCAGCAAAAATCAGCCGACGGCACTTTTCGCTCGCCCACGCACGACGCTCGCCCCAGGCTCGACGAGCGCCCCCCGCACGACGCTCGCCGTACGCTCGCCGACCGCCCCACGCACGACGCTCGCCGCACGCTCGCCGACCGCCCCACGCTCCTCGCACCCCTGCGGGGGCTCGTCGGGTGGGGCTGGAGTTTCAGGGTGGGCTGCGCCCTGCCGGTCGCAGGCCCCCGCGCGGCCGAGAGCAGATCGCAGGGCCGGATCACCGCGTCGAGGTGGGCCTGTGGATTGGAGTTATTGCTCCCCCTGGTGTCGACTTCGGTCGCCCGCTGGCCTGCGACCGACAGGTCGCAGCCCGACCGGGCATCCAAGCCCCACCCGACGAGCCCCCGCAGGGGTGCGAGGAGCGTGGGGCGATCGGCGAGCGTAGGGCGTTCGTCGTGCGAGCGTCGTGCGTGGGGCGTTGGGGGGCGTCGAGCGTGGGGCGTCGAAGGGGCCTCCAGCCTTCCCTGAACCCGCCTGGGCTCGTCGAGAGCCCCGCAGGGGCGCCCTTGATCCGGTGTCACGGGCGCGAGCCCGGGGCGGCCTACCGATCGGCCCAGCGGATGACCGTGTCGGTGAGCGTCGCCCCCTCTCGGGCGACGGCCTGGCGGTTGTCGATCTCCTGGCCGCTGGCGGCCTTCTCGACCGTCTCCCAGCCGCCGCGCGTGTATTTGTATTCGAAGGGGGCCTGATCCGGCAGCGCGACCTCCGCTGCCCAGGTGTCGCCCCCCTGGTGCTCCAGCGCCACGCCCACCCCGTCCCATGATCCCAGCGCCGACGGCGACCCGCTGACGTGCACCCTGTCCGTGCCGGGCGGGGCCTCGACGACGAAGCGCACCGCGACCTGCGGGCGCTGACCGACGCGCAGAGTCGCCTCGGCGCTCCTGTCGCCGATCTGCGCCCGGACGCGCACCACGCCTGCGGCCAGCGCGACGATCCGGTCGCCTTCCAGGCGCACCACCCCCTCGGGCTCGAAGGTGATCCCCGCCAGCGGCGCCGGCCAGCTCAACCACACCTCGCCTCCATGGAGGGCGCCCACCTCGACGTCCGTCACCTCGCCGATCTCCAGCTCGGGTCTATAGATCGTCAGTACGACCTCCTGCGGGGGCAGCTCGCCGACGGCCTCGTCCGAGAGCAGGAAGCCGAGGATCGAGGGCAGCCTGGCCGCCCAGGCCCCCTCGTTGTGCGGCGCCCCGATCACCTCCAGGTAACCGACCTCGCGGCCAAACTCGCCCCCGAGGGCAAGCGCCCGATCCCGCGCTCGGGCCGCGTCCCGGATCACCGTCGTGGCCCCGCCCGGGGTCTGCTCCCCCTCGGCCGATCCGCCGTCGAGCCAGAGGCGCGCGGGCAAGGCCGGCGCGCTCTGCTCAAGCCGTCGCAGCATCGAGCGGTCGTTCCACCACAAGGAGGGGCTGACGGCCGCCACCCTGCCGAAGACCCCAGGGTGCCGCTGGAACATGTCCAGGCTGATCAAGCCCCCCAGGCTCGACCCCGCCAGCGCCGTATTGTTCGCCCCGCAAAGCGTGCGGTAGCGCGCGTCGATGGCGGGCTTGATCCGCTCGACCACCAGCCGGCCATAAGCCTCCCCCCGCCCCCCGCCGAAGTCGGGGTCCGCGTCCGGCGTGTACTCGTCGATCCGCTCGCCCGTGTTGCCGATCCCCACCACGATCCACGGCCTGATGCGACCGCGCGCGCTCAGGTCGTCGACCACCTCGTCGACCTCCCACGCCGCTCCGAAGGCCGCCAGCGCCGGGTCAAAGAGGTTCTGGCCGTCGTGCATGTAGAGGACGGGGTATCGCCCCTGTCCGGCCTCGTAGCCCTCAGGCAGGTGGATGAACAGGTCGCGCGCCGACAGCTCGCCCCCCCCGAAGCCCCGCGCGATCTCAAGGCGCCCCAGCCGCTCCACCTCCAGCGTCGCTGCCCCCGGATCGACGGGGCAGGCCTCGTCGACCGGCGCCTCCGCGTCGGGGTCCGCGTCCGCCCCCCCGTCGATCGGCTCAGGCTCCCCCTCGGGCTCCCCCTCGGGCGCGGCGTCCAGGCCCGCGTCCGGCGACGGGCTCCCCGGGCCTCCCTCAAGGCCCTGGGGATCGCAGCCGAGCGCGCTGCAGAGCAAGGCCAGCGCGAGCGACGCGCGGCGAAGGGATCGGGGCCGGGTGGACATGGGCTCGCTCCGTGCTGATTGGACCTGCGGCGGTCGTGGACACCCTCCTTCCATACAGCCGGGCCGCCCCGGCGACAAGGAGGCCGACCACGAGGGCGCGGCCAGCCCGCGCCGCTGGCCGCCGAGCGCCCGCCGGGCTGCCCTTCGAGGTCGGTTATCCATTCTTATCGGATGTTATCCTGTTGGCGCGCGTTTGGGAGCGTTCGAAGCGGCGTTCAAGGTGTCGATCCCGTGTTTGTCGGGGTCGGTGCGATCTGGCACGGGGGCTGCTTTTGAGTGAGGTCGTCGAGGCAAGGCGGAACGAGGCGAGATGCTCAAGCCGACAACGCCCGACAGCGCCTGGGTGGTTCAAGGGTAGAATGCTGGCTTGCCAGGCTGGCGACACGGGTTCGAATCCCGTCTCAGGCTCTCGGGGGTTGCGGTCGAAGATCGTGAATCCCGAATGATCGCGGGTGTGTAGCTCAACTGGAAGAGCGCCTGATTGTCGATCAGGATGGTGCGGGTTCAAATCCCGTCGCTCCCGCCTGGTTCTGGTTCTTCTGGCCCTTCGGGGTCCAGTCATGGGGGTTGTCTGGGGGATGGTTCCCCCACCTCTCGGTAAAAGAGGCCAACACAACCGGCATCCGAGCTCGATCCTCTTCGGGGGATCTCCATCGCGCTGCCTACAAGCATGTGGTTCGATTCCACACAACCCCCCTGTTTTCGCCCCATCGGTTGTGCCTACAAGCGATAGTAGCTCATCGGTAGAGCAGCGGCCTTATAAGCTGTAGGTGGCAGGTTCAAATCCTGCCTATCCATCAAAACCGGCGCAACCACTCGGGCGATGACAATTTTTTCACGGGGATGTAGCCTAATTGGTAAAGGCACAGAACTTAGTATTCTGCATACAGCACGACCGGCTTTGAACCTCGGCCCTCATGAGGGGCCTCCCTTCTGAGCCTACAAGCATCATCCGGGTTCGAGTCCCGGCATCCCCTCTCGTGCTTCAGCTTCTGATGGCGGTGGTCGTCGATTTGAACGGCCTCGCCTGGATCTGCCCCTCCGGTCGGAGGGGCGCTCAACCGCCCCGATCCTCGCCTGCGCCGGCGTCTGCCGCGTCGCGGGCTTCTGTCTTCGGGGCCGACCTCAAAGGGAGGTGACGTCATGGTGGAAGTGCAGAACGAGCGGCGGCGTCTGGAGGCGCTGGGTCCTGCCGAGCGCATCGTGGAGGCCTTGATCCGCCACACGGATCACATGGTCCACAACCGCCCGGGGCTGGTGCGTCGTGATCCTGGCGCGTTGGCGGGGATCGCGTGGACGCCCGTGACGCACCGCCAGGAGGGGGAGCAGAAGGTGGTCTACGGCCTGGTCAAGCAGGGCAAGAAGTCCAGCCGGGTGCGCCTCGGCGTGCTCGACGAGGACGGCAAGGTCCGCAATGGCGGGGCGGAGCTGGGGCGCTACCAGGAGCCCGGGCTGGTGGCCGAGGTCGTCGCGTGGCTCTACGGCCAGGTGGCCGAGGTCTACAAGCTCGACAACGAGTTCGTGGCGCGGTGGGCGTCGTGGGCCTTCGTGCAGGAGCACCGCGATCTGAAGGTGATCCTGGCGGCCTTCATGCTGGTGCAGGCGCGCTGCGGCGAGCCGGTCAGCGAGGGCGGCGAGGTGCTCTTCTTCGACGAGGACTACCGGGACATCGGGGAGGCGATGTGCTTGCTGCGCCGCAAGGACGGCAAGGATCTGAACCCGAAGCTGCTCTTGAGGGTGGGTGAGGTCTTGCGGCTGCCGGAGGTCGCGGCGATCAACCGGTCGCTGGGCTTTGGTCGTTCGGCGCGTCAGGCGCCGATGGGCCGGTGGTCCAAGTCCGTGACGCGGTGGCTGCGCCACCGCGAGCAGAACCCGAAGATGCTCGATGGGCTGGTCAAGGCGGGCTTCCGCCGCACCGTGATGCGCCTGGCGCAGGCGGTCGGCTACAAGCCCGACTCGCCGCGCTTCTTCGACATCCTGCGCTGGCGGCAGAAGCAGTCCGAGGATGGCCGTCGGGCCATCGCCATCGGCCGGGAGGTGCGCGCGGCCGAGAGCTGGGAGGGCCTGAGCGAGCGCCAGATCTGCGAGCGGATCGTGGCCGAGAGGCCCGGCTTCAAGCGGATCGTGGGCTTGCTGCCGGCCGAGGTGGGCTTGACCCGCGCGGTCATGGCGGCGGCGATCGAGGCCGGCTCGGTCTCGGACGCGGATCTGGTGATCATGACGCCGACGCTTGAGGATCTCGGGCTGCTCGACGTCGAGGCCATCGGCCAGCGGTGGATGGCGGCGACGGAGCGGGCGGAGAACCAGCGCGCGGCGAACATCGCCGGGCGAGTGCGCCGCCTGGAGGTGGCCGAGAGGCTGCAGGATGCGGCCGACAAGGCGGTCAAGAAGGCCGTCGCCGAGGTCGTGCGCGGGATGCGCGTGTACGTCTTCGTGGACAAGTCCGGCTCCATGTCGGGCGCGATCGAGCAGGCCAAGGACTGCCTCAAGCGCTTCCTGCAGGGCTTCCCCCTGGAGCGGACGCACGTGGCCGTCTTCAACACCGCAGGTCGGGAGGTGCGCATCCCGCACGCCTCGGCGGCGGGGGTCGAGCATGCCTTCAAGGGCCACAGCGCCGGGGGCGGGACCGATTACGGCGCCGGCGTCCGGGCCTTGAAGCAGTACAAGCCGGCGGCAGACGAGGACGTGCTCTTCCTCTTCGTCGGCGACCAGCAGGCCGGGGTCTTCACCCAGGCCGTGCAGACCTCCGGGCTCAACCCGGTGGCCTTCGGCATGTTGCATGTCGAGGCCCCCGGCTGTGCCGACCATGGCCGCTGCGTCGAGCTGACGGCGACCGAGATGAAGCTGCCGTGCTTCCGCATCGACGCGTCGACCTTCGACGACCCGTACGCGGTCACGCGGACGCTTCGCAACCTGGTCGCCTCCACGCCCGTGAAGGCCTCGGTGAGCAACCGGGTCACGCTCGTGGAGACGATCCTCAAGACCGACCTGCTGCACAAGCCCGTCTGGGCGGCGTGAGGCAGGGGCCTGGCCCGGCGCGCGGAGCACTCCGCGCGCCGGGTCGGCGCCGTGGTCCAGAACATCGAGGGGTCGCCGATGAGCGCGCTGTGGAAATCCTTGCTGGCCGACCCCGTCGGGAACAGAGACCCTGTCGGGAACAGTGACCCCGTCGGGAAGGGTGACCCCGTTGGGATGAACAACCCTGTCGGGATCAACCACTCTGCCGGGATCGTGCTGCCCTGGTTCGGTGGCCGCGCGGTCTTCGGCGGCGGGCGGCGCTGGTCGCTGCAGGGTCCCTCGCCGGACGAGCAGGGCTGGCACCGCTTCGAGGTCGACGGCGGGCGCCGCGCCAGATGGCGGGGTGTCGCTGAGGTGGATGGTGAGCGGTTGGAGGGGTACGAGGTGGCCTGCGGCTACCTCGTCGGCGACCGGCTCATCCCGGACGGCGCCCGCGTGGCGCCCGATCCGCGTCGGATCGTCGAGCAGACCCTCAAGGTCGAGCTGGTCGAGCCGGGGCTGGATCGCTTCTGTCGGGTCCGGGCGGTGAAGTACGAGGGCGTGGCGTGGGTCTACGCGCGCCAGGAGTTCCCGCTGGGGCCAGAGGGGGCCGTCCTGGAGGTCTTCCTCGACCGCGGGGAGGGGCTGGGTGCGGTGCCGGGGGTGACGCCGGCGCTGGACTTGAGCTTCCAGTTCGAGCGCTTCCGTCGCGATCAGGCCGAGGCGCGGCGACGGGCGATCGAGGCGCGGGCGCAGGCCGAGGCGGCGCGCGCGGCGGCCGAGGCGCGGCGGCGTCAGGCCGCGGCGATGGTGGGGACGGGCGAGGGCCGCAGGCGGCTGGCGGCGCATGACTTCGAGGCGGCGGCGCGCGCGGCGCTGCGGGTGTCTGGCTCGGAGCTGCTCGATCATCGGGCGACGGGCAACAAGGGTGAGGTGCTGGTGCGCTTTCGCTTTGCGGGCCAGCGCTTTGAGTGTGTGGTGGACGGCAGGACCTTGGGGATCATCGACTCGGGCATTTGCCTGGTGGATCACGCCACGGGCGAGAAGGGGGACACCTACTTCACGCTGGAGTCGCTGCCGGTGGTCATCGAGCAGGCGCGCCGTGAGGGTCGCCTGGTCATCTTCAGGCATGTTCGATAGGTTATAGGAGGTGTGAAATGAATGACGTCAGGCTCATGGCTTACGAGGCTCGTGTCAACGTGACGTGGCGGGGCCAGAACGGGGATCTTCGCGACGCGGTGGCTTACGATTCGGGCGACGGCGACATCAAGGCGTGGGTGGCCGAGGCCATCGGGACGGGCGCGGTCGAGGGTGTGAGGGCCGAGCGGCGCGTGGACTTGAGGGACTTCGTCGTGGATCGCTTCCCGGCCTCGGCGCAGATCCCGTTCAACAGGATCTTCTTGCGGCCGAAGACGCCCTTCGGGTGAGGAGGTGGGTGATGCGAGAGGCGGCGCTGGTGGTGGGTGAGGGCGGCGAGGTGTTGCATCGGCACTCGCCTGCGGGGCGGACGACGGTGTCGTTGCCGGACTCGCGGGATCTGTGGGCGGTGCTCTGGGAGCACCGCGCGCGGATCGTCGGGGTCGCCCACACGCACCCTGGCGTCGGCACCCCGAGGCCCTCCTGGGAGGACTTGACGACCTTCGCGGCGGTGGAGGACGGGCTGGGCCGTCGGTTGATCTGGTGGATCGCCAGCGCCGACGGCCTGGCGGCCTTTGGCTGGTCGGGGCCTGATCGATACGTCTATGGGCCTGTCGACCCTGGGGAGGCGGGCTGGTTGGTAGAGCTCAGGGCGCTGTCCGGCTTCGTCCGGGCAGGTCAGGGAGGTGTGTGGTGACTCGAAACATTGTCATCGTCGGGGTTGGCGCGCTTGGATCGCACGTCGCGCTGCTGTCGCGCAACTTCGACGCGAGGATCAAGCTGGTGGACTTTGATCGTGTGGAGCAGAAGAACACGCTGTCGCAGTTCCACACGAAGATGGGTCTGGGTCGCAACAAGGCACAGGCGTTGGCGCAGACGCTCCAGGGGCTCTTCGGGCTCAAGGTGGAGGCGATCCCGCACCGCTTGACGGCGGACAACGCCGAGGCGCTGCTTGGTGGCGCGGATCTGGTGATCGACTGTCTGGACAACGGGGCCTCGCGGCGCGTGGTTCAGGAGACGGTGCGGCGCCTCGGGGTGCCTTGCCTGCACGGCGGGCTCGCGGCCGACGGCCAGTTCGGGCGCGCGATCTGGGACGCGCACTTCGTGATCGACGACGAGTCTGAGGCGGGGCAGGCCACCTGTGAGGGCGGGGAGCACCTGCCCTTCATTGCGGTCGTGGCGGCGCGGCTGGCGTGCTGCGCCCAGGCCTTCCTGGCGACCGGCGCGCAGCCTGGCTTCCACATCCACCCGGCCGGAGCCGCGCTGCTGTCCTGAGCCCGCCTCTGCCCTCCTGCCTCATCCCCCCTTCGGCCCTCCTGCCCGATCCTCCCTGTCCTCTCTGGCTGTGTTATAAGCCTTGGAGCGAGCGCCGCCGGGCGTCGGCCTGGCGTTCAGACGGGGGGCGGGCGGTTGAAAGAGAAGCACATCAGGATAAGGATCGAGCAGTGTCTGGCGCTGTCGAAGGCGTCGAACTGCCCGAGGCGCAAGTTCGGGGCCTTGCTGCTGGACCCGGAGCGCAATGTCGTGCTCATGGACGGGTACAACGGGGGGCCTCGTGGCGGCGGGGAGCTGTGCGGCGGCGACGTGTGCGTGCGGGACACGATGGGCGTTGAATCTGGGACGCGGATGGAGATCGGATGCCACCACGCGGAGATGAACGTCATCTGTAACTGTGCGGCCTCGGGTGTGCCGACCAAGGGGGCCTGGCTGGTGGTGACGGGCGAGCCGTGCGCGATATGCGCCAAGCTCGTCCACCACGCCGGGATCACGAAGGTCTTTGTCGTGGGCGGGGGCTACGCTGGAGAGAACGGCGTGGCGTACCTGCGCCAGCACGGCGTCCAGGTCGAGAGCGTGGATGGGCCGCAGGATCCGAGGCTGGGCACGCCGGAGATCCTCGGCTCAGGTGGGCGGGCGTGACGTGAAGGAGAGCGGGGAGTCGAGGTGGAGGCGCGGGCTGCGGTGGTCGGGGAGGATCGCGGCGGCGTGCGGGTTGCTGGGGTCGGTGTTCGGGGTCGTGGTGCTGGTGGATGGCTGGCGGGCCCTTGGTCGAGGGGCCGAGGGGGCGCGGCTGGAGAGGATGGAGCGTTCGCCGCAGCGGGCCGGCGGGGTCTTCGAGAACCCGCAGCCGCTCTGGAACGACGTGCTCGGGTCGATGACGGCCATTGTTGATGCGAGCGATTACGGCACGCCGGTCGATCCCTTGCCCGTGGTCGTGCGCGGGCCGGGCAGCTTTGACGCGGCGCCGGTCGGGGGGCTGCGGGTGACGTGGCTGGGGCACTCGACGATCCTGATCGAGATCGACGGGGTGCGCATCCTGACCGATCCGGTGTGGGGGGAGCGGACGTCGCCGGTGGACTGGCTGGGGCCGAAGCGGTGGTATGCGCCGCCGGTGGCGCTGTCGGATCTGCCGCCGATCGACGTCGTGTTGATCTCCCACGATCACTACGATCACCTCGATCAGCCGACCATCGAGGCGATCAAGGGGTGGAGGTCGACCTTCATCGCGCCGCTGGGGGTCGGGGCGCACCTGTCCTACTGGGGCGTGCCGGAGGCGCAGATCGTGGAGATGGACTGGTGGGAGCGCGTCACGGTGGGCGCGGTGGAGGTGGTCTGCGCGCCGTCGCGCCATGCCTCCGGGCGGCAGATCCTGGATCAGAACGCGACCCTGTGGGCGGGCTATGCGCTGTTGGGGCCAGAGCGCCGGGTGTTCTTCTCGGGGGACACGGGCCTGTTCCCTGGGATGAAGGAGATCGGGGAGCGGCTGGGGCCCTTTGATCTGACGATGATCGAGGTCGGGGCCTACCACAAGGCGTGGCCGGACTGGCACATCGGCCCGGAGCAGGCGGTGCTGGCGCACCAGCACCTCAGGGGCGGCGTCATGATGCCGATCCACTGGGGGCTCTTCAACCTGGCCATGCACGGCTGGACGGAGCCCGTCGAGCGGACGGTGGCGGCCGCGGAGGCCGCGGGCGTCGCCCTCATCACGCCGCGGCCGGGCCAGAGCGTCGATCTTGAAAAACCGTTCAACGGCGAGGGTTTGCGTGGCAAGGCCGCCAAGGTCGAGCGCTGGTGGCCGGAGGTCCCGTGGGAGAGCGCCGAGGAGCACCCGATTCGATCGACCGGGCTTGAGTGAGGGGAAACTCCCCCTCCTGTCCTCCCCCTCGCTTCGCAAGGGGGAGGGACGCTCGCGGTTGGGGCACGGTGGATCGGCGAGTCGACTTCGTTGTCGGGCACGTCGTTTCACTCCACCCCCTGTCCCCCTCCTCGCTGCGCAAGGAGGGGGGACGCTCGTATTACGGGCACGGCGGATCGGCGAGTCGACTTCGTTGATGGGCACGGGGAGATCGTCGAGTCGACTTCGACGATGGACAAGGGGGATCATCGAGTCGACTTCGTTGGTGAGCTCTGCACGTTGACGGTCCACCCGGGCTTGCGCCCGGGCCTTGGGTTTTGTCCTGGGTCGCCCCGCCAGAGGGCGGGGCTGGCGAGCAGGTGTCAGCGTGTGCAGGGCATGCCCACGAGGTCGAAATAACAAGATAAATTCAGTATTTGGCAA